>Ga0265295_1000022_pt1 | contig 304893 bp, 296 predicted proteins | sample Munlansysbiofilm_FD_192503 | JGI IMG/M metagenome (GOLD analysis project Ga0265295, IMG submission 192503) | Leachate microbial communities from a municipal landfill in Southern Ontario, Canada - Methane capture system biofilm | ecosystem: Engineered > Solid waste > Landfill > Unclassified ... | reverse complement strand
TTAGGACTCGTGTCACTGCTTGATCACTACCGTAAACTTCAATGTGTTACATGAACCGCCGTGTACGGAACCGTACGCACGGTGGTGTGGGAGGACGGCGGGGGTGACCCCGCCTCCTACCCGATTCGCCAAGGGAAGCGCGAATCGAGTTTGCGCCGGTGCCTCAGATCGCGCGCTTGCGGTGAAGAGGCTTTGGCCGGTCAGAGGGAAATCGTCCGCCTGTCAGCTTCTGCCCTCACGATTCCGCCAGTAGATTGACGACGAGCCGGATGAGCAGGTCCTTGTTCCTCGGGAGGCTTTCGGCCACGAGCAGGGCCAGGGCGGTCAGGGCCGTGTCGCCCATGCGCAGGGCCATTTCCTCCTGCTGCAGGTAGAGCAGGAACAGGAAGGAGCCGATGCGCTTGTTGCCGTCGGCGAAGGGGTGGTCCTTGATGACGAAATACAGGATGTGGGCGGCCTTTTCCTCCCGGCTGGCGTACAGGGCCTCTCCGAACATGGTCTGCTCGATGTTGCCGAGGATTCCGGGCAGGGCGCCGTCACGCTCCTGCCCGAAAAGCTGGGTGGCCTCACCCCTCGCGAACAGATCGGCCTTCAGCCCCGCGATGGCGGCCCGAGCCCTGTCGCATTCCAGTACGCCCCGGGCAGGGCTGCACCCCTCGGGCATGGGTACCCGGTCTTCATCGTATTGCAGGAGCAGCCGCCAGGTCTTGGCATATCGCGCGATCAGGGCGACCACGGCCTGACCGGTGTCGTCCACCAGCGCGTTGGCCGCAAGGGTCCGCGACATGAGGTCGAGGGCGGCCTGTGCCTCTTCCAGCCCGCGTTCGCCGAGCCGCTGGCGGTTCAGGGAATACCCTTTGAGCAGATGGTCCTTGAGCACGGACGAGGCCCATTGCCGGAAGCGCACGCCGCGTCTGGAGTTGACCCTGTAGCCGACGGAGATGATGACATCGAGATTGTACATTTTGCGCGACCGCTGAACTTTGCGCGAACCTTCCTGTTGAACTTGTAAAAAATCCTTACACGTTGCCGGTTCTTCCAACTCCCCATCGCGAAAGATGTTTTTGAGATGGATGGTAATGTTTTGTGGACGGACCTGAAAAAGTTCCGCCATCTGGGCCTGGGTCAGCCACACGGTCTCTCCGTCCAGCGTGACCTGCACCGCCGTGGTCGCTTCAGGGTCTTCGTAAATGATGATTTCTGTCATGGGCCAATCTCCGTGGAAGGTAGTCATAGGGTGACGTTCGAACTTTAGATCGCTGAATTGTTTTGAGAAGTTCCGCGTGCTGCCGTGGCGTGCTGCAAGTTTTCGGAGTCATGGCGTGGACCGGCTGGAATTTGGAATCCAATTCCTCGTGCTGAAGTGCCAGGCCCTCTGAAGTGTCATAATGGCTTGGTATCATGGCGTAACGTGTTCCTCAATACAGCCTGGTAAGCAAGGTGGATACGTGCAGATCACTACCAGAGTACAAACAGCGCTACGCTTTCTCCCTCCTCCATCCCGCCATCTCCATTTCCCCCTGGCGGGGATGGACGCGCGGCGCGGCCACATGTAGGACGAATTTCATGGAATCACAGATCATTTCAGGGGGAAACATGGCTTTGAAACGTGTGGGAATTCTGACCGGCGGGGGAGACTGCTCCGGGCTCAACGCTGTGATCCGGGCCGTGACCCGGACGGCCATCATCCAGTACGGGGCCGAGGTGGTGGGATTGGAGGACGGCTTCGACGGTCTGGTCTTCAATCGGACCATGGCACTGACCACCGGAAGCACCAAGGACATCCTGACCCTGGGTGGGACGATCCTCGGGACCACCAACAAGGGTAACCCGTTCGCCTACCGCGAGTTTGACGACAAGGGGGAGATCGTGGTCCGCGACCTCTCGGCCCAGGCCATGGAGACCTTTCGCTCCCTGGAACTGGACTGTCTCTTCGTGGTCGGCGGCGAGGGCACCCTGGAGCTGGGGTACAAGTTTCAGCAGATGGGCATGCCCGTGGTCGGCATCCCCAAGACCATCGACAACGACCTCTTCGGCACGGATTACACCTTCGGCTTCCAGACCGCCGTGCAGGTGGCCTGCGACGCCATGGACCGACTGCACACCACGGGCCGCAGCCACGACCGGGTCATGATCCTTGAAGTCATGGGTCGCAACGCCGGATGGATCGCCCTGGAGGCGGGCCTGGCCGGGGGCGCGCACATCATCCTCATTCCGGAGATTCCCTACAACCTGGACAATGTCGTGACCAAGATCCGGCATCGCATTCGCGGCAAGAGTCCGTTCAGCATCATCATGGTGGCCGAGGGCGCCAGGGAGGAGGGCGGCGAACGCATCACCCAGGGCACGGCCGGGGCCAGACTGCAGGGCGTGGAGCAGCTGGGCGGCATCGGATTCCATCTGGCCAACCAGATTCGCGAACGCATTCCGCTGGAAGTACGCACCACGGTGCTGGGCCATATCCAGCGCGGCGGCTCGCCCACGGCCTTCGACCGGGTGCTGGGCACGCGGCTGGGCGCGGCGGCGGTGGACGCGGCCGCGCGCGGTGATTTCGGGACCATGGTGGCCCTCAAAACCCCGGACATCGTGCTGGTGCCCCTCTCGGAACTGGCTGGACTGTGCCGCACCGTGCCCGTGGACCATCAGCTCCTCCGCGCGGCCGAGGCCACGGGCGTGAACCTGGGCCGCGGGGCCATGTAGCGGGCCGTCGCCGACAAGGAGAACATCATGACCGGACAGACGGACCCGCGCGTACTCTTCGCTGCGGAACGAACGCTCTTCGCCTGGAACAGGACGGGCATCTCCCTCATGGCTTTTGGCTTCGTGGTGGAGCGCTTTGGCCTCTATATGCAGCTCCTTGGCGTGCAGGGGGGGCTCGGGGCCCAGCGCCACCTGTCCTTTGTCGGCGGCATCGGGTTCATTCTCCTGGGCGCCTTCATCGAGATCTATTCGGTGCTGCAGTACCGGCACTTCCTGGGTACGCTGCACGAGATGGACATTCCCGCCGGCTACAACACCAAGGCGGCCATGGCCATCAACGCCGTGGTGGGCTTCATGGGTATCATGCTGTGTCTGTATCTCGTGCTCGGCGTGCTCTGAAGACGCCTCCTAGACCGGGAATTTGCGCACCAGGTACTCCATGAATCGCGACTTGACCTGATCGGTAGCCATTATCTGCTTTACAGGCGGCAACTTCAGGATGACGCCCAGCACGGCGGCCAGGGCGCGATGGTTCCAGAGCACGCGATTGTCGAAGAAGAGATGCTGGAGCTTGCCGCGCTCAAGGGCCATGACCACGGTGCGGTGCACGGAATTGAGCGGAGTGATGACCCGCTTCTCCCTGGATTTGAGAGACAGCGCCTTTTCCGGACAGGCGCGTACGCAAACGCCGCAACCCAGACAAATGTTCTCGTCCACGCGGGCTTTTTTGCGCTTCGGCTGCTTGGGGTCGTTGGCCGAGACAATGCCCATGGCTTCGACCGGGCAGGCGGCCGCGCATTTGCCGCAGCCGTTGCAGGCGACTTCGTCCACCACGGGCAGAAAGTTGGTGGTGTGCACGGGGTGGAGGCTGCCGAACTTGCGGGCTGCGATCATGGCTTCGCAGCAGCACCCGCAGCAGTTGCAGATGAAGTTGACCCTCTCGCGCACGTTCTCCCCGAACTGAACCAGTCCGTGCTCCTGGGCCTGGTCCAAAAGGTCCAGGCACTCGGCCGTGTCCACGGGCCGGGCGTGGCCGTGGCGGGCCAGGGCGGCGGCCGAGGTGTTGAAGGTCATGCAGATGTCCTTGGGAGCGTCGCAGTCCCGGCCGACGTGTTCCATCTTGTGGCGGCAGTAGCAGGTGCTGATGGCCCGGTGGCTTGCCGTGCGGATGACCTCGCTGGCCCGTTCGTAGTCGAGCACGTGCACGGCGTTCTCGCGCGAGAGCATGGGTTCCTGCACGAAGACGCGGCCAAGCTGGGTCTCGCCGTCGACGAAGAGGGCCTTGATGAAGTCCTCCTCCACGTTCAGGTACTGGTAGAAGAGCTCGCCCAGGGCCTTCTGGTCGATGTCGCCGCGCGTGCGCATCATGGAAAATTCGAAGAATCCGGCCATGGGCGGCGGCAGGACATAGGTCGTCCGGCCGTCCTCGCCTTCGATGTCGACCAGCATGGCCCGTCCAGCCAGGTCATCCAGAATGTTCCGGGTTCGGGGCAGGTCCATTTTCCAGATTTCGGCGGCTTTTTCCGCTGTGAAGGGCTTGATGGGCAGCACGGCGATGAGTTCGGCTTCACGCTCCGAGAAAAGTATCTTCAGGATTCTGTGCAGGGACTCGGAAGGTGGAGCCCCCTGGGGGCAGCGATTCAGCCGGTCGGTCAGCTCGGAATAGCCTAAGCGGTGCGAATGGTGAGACATTTCTCCTCCTTCTTTTTTTGGGAGGATCATAGGCCTGTCCGAGTCATGAATAAAGGAAAAATGTGGAGATCGTGGCCTTGAATTGTCCAAAGGCGCATGGAGAGCGCACGCCGGAGAATTTTTGTCAGGCTCCCATCTCTTGTGATTTTGCCGATTTTGTCATACAATTTCTTCTATGTTTTCGAATTCATTTAAAATTATCGTTTTTATCCTGTGTATGTGCATGTCATTACAGGTCGAAGCGCAACCTCGCGATGAAGTAGTCTGGATGCACGCCGATTTTCCGCCCTTGCGCATCATTGACGGCCCGTACGCGGGGCAGGGTATTTCGGATATGATCCACGCCCTGATGAGCCGAGAACTGCCCGATTTCAGGCACTCCGTAATCACCGCCAATCTGAGCCGAACCCTGAACTGGATGGAGAGTGGGCGAAACGTTCTGGCCGTGGGACTTATCCCGAATCCGCAGCGCGATCGGGTCATGCAATATTCCGTTCCCTGCGTGCTGGTGCCGCCGGTCTGTCTTGTGGTCAGGGCCGGGGAACAGGAAAGCCTGGGCCTTGGAGGACACGTCAGCCTGCGCGATTTCATCGCCCGCAAGCGTCTGGGGGTGGCGACGGCCAGGTCTTACGGGCCGGAGCTTGATTCCGTCCTGCTTTCATCACCCGATCTGTCCCGTGTAGTCGTCAACAAGGGATCGACTCTCTTTGAAAGCCTGCTTGAGATGCTTCTTCTCGGGCGGGTGGACGGGGTGCTCGCCTACCCGTTCGAGGCGGTGTACGGCGCACGGATGAAGGGCAAGGAAGACATGATATCCATAGCACCGCTGCGGGAGAGCATGGTTCTCGTACAAGGGCGCATAGCTGCTCCCCGCACAGCTTGGGGTACGGCCATGATCGGCCGCGTCAATGAGGTCCTGCTCAGGCATCGGGAATCCCTCGAATACAGACAGGCTTTCGAACGCTGGCTGCCGCCCGGGATCATCCAGGATTATCGGGTCATGTATGATGATTTTCTGATGTCGCGCTAAGCGTGAGCTGCTTTGGGGCTTTTTAGTACCAGTATCCCCACCAGCCGCCCCGGGGGCGTTGGCGGACTCGGATATGCGGAAATTCGGGTGGCTCGAAGACATAGCCTTCGGACCATGGGGCGTTGCGACCGCGTTGCAGGTCCAGGAGACGCTGGACGCGTTCCCGCGTGGTCGGGTGGGTGCGCAGCCATGACGGCTCGGGCAGTCCTTGCCCTGGGAAGAATATGCGGCGCAGAAAGCCGTTTTCGATTCTTTCCAGCTTGACCAGGGCAGAGGCCATGCCTTGCGGGTCGTCAGTCAGTTGCGCTGCGGCGAGGTCCGCATCGAATTCGCGGGTGCGGGAGAGTCCGAGCTGGGCGAGCAGGTTCACTTGCGGGGCCAGCGCCAGCAGGATGAGCGGCCACCAGTGCACCTCTCCGCCGGCCAGGGCCTGGGGCAGGGACAGAAAGATGAGAACGAGGCCCACGAAGCTCATGGCCGAGGTGAGGCGCGAAATGACGTCGGCCAGGCTCATGACGAACAGGTCGCCGTGGGCGATATGCGCGGTCTCGTGGGCCAGGACGGCCACGAGCTCGCGCGGCGAGAGAGTGCGCAGCAGGCCGTCGGTCACGGCGACGGCCGAGGCGTCCCGGCGGCCCACGGCGAATGCGTTGACCATGGGGCTCGGCACCCACCACAGGCTTGGCGCTGCCGGTAGCCCGGCCCGGGCGGCCAGAGTGGCCAGGGCCTGGTGGTATTCGGACGCCTGGGCCGGGGGCACGGGTCTGGCGCCGTACATTTTGAGCACCCAGCGGGCCGAGAGTTGCGGCGAGAAGAGGAGCAGGAAGGCGCCCCAGACAAGGAGGAACCACAGCCCGTCGGGGCCCCAGAGCATCCAGCCGACGAAACCTGCGTAGCCGGTCATCAGGCCCAGGAGCAGGAGGGTTTGCAGGCGGTTCAGACCGCGATGAGATGAGAAACGTATCGGGTCGATGGCTGTCTGGTGCATGTCCGGCTCCGGTGACTTTGGTTGCATGGCGAAAAAAGTCGACCGCCCTCAAATAAGCACGATCCTCCGTCGGGCAACACGCGGCGGCCCTGGATGCGCCGGGGTCGGTACGCATTGGTCCGGATCATGCGACCTGGATCACGACCTTGCCCACGGCCCGTCCGCTGTCCAGGAAATCATGGGCCTTTGCGATGTCCTCCAGGGAAAAAGTCCTGTCCAGATGCGGCCTGAGCTTGCCGCCGTGGGCAAGGGCGGCGGCCTGAGCCATGATCTCGCCGTGGCGTTTGCGGCCCTGGCCGGTGATGAGTGGCAGCAGCATGAAGACCACCGACAGAGTCAGGGCCTTGGCGTGCAGGGGGGACAGGTCGTGGGTGGAGCGGGTGTTGGTGGAGACGACCACCCCGCCCGGTCCGGCCGCCAGGAACGACGCGTCCAGGTTGGCTCCGCCCACGGTGTCGAAGACGACGTCGAAGCCGCGCCTGCCGGTAAGTCTTGCGACATACTCCTCGGGCTTCTCCTCGCGGTAGTTGATGATCTCGTCCGCGCCCAGGGACCGGGCCAGCTCGCCCTTAGTCGCCGAGGACACGGTCGCGGCCACGCGCGCTCCGCAGGATTTGGCCAGCTGCACGGCCACATGTCCCACTCCGCCCGTGCCTGCATGGATCAGCACGAACTGTCCGGCCTTGATCCGGGCCCGGTCGAAGAGCGCGTCCCAGGCCGTGATGGTCACCAGCGGCAGCGCCGCCGCCTGCGCCATGGTCAGGTTCGCCGGTTTGAGGGCCATCAGCCTCGCGTCGGCCAGCATGTATTCAGCCAGGGCGCCGGGCATGTCCGCAAGGCCTCCCGCGCAGCCGAAGACCTCATCGCCGGGCTTGAGGCAGCTCACGCCTTCGCCCACGGCCTCGACCGTCCCGGCCACGTCCATGCCCAGAATGGCGGGCAGCGCCGGGGCGAAGGCCGGTTTCATCTTCCGGATCTTGATATCGATGGGATTCACGCTGGTCGCGGCCACGCGCACCAGCACATGACCGGGTTTGACTGCAGGAACGTCGGTATCCGCCAGTCGGAAATCGGGCGTATCCCCGTATGTTTGCAAGAGTTGCGCTTTCATGTTTTCCTCCATGGAACGTGTTGAGGAGACACTACCTCCAAGAGCGGGTTTGATGAAATGAAATTTTTGTTTTCACGGGAAACCGCATTTTTGATGCGTCATGAAATTGTGCTTCAGGCGGACCACACCGGAATTGTTTGATTCCGGTGGACGCTCGCGGTCAGTGCAGCCGGGCCAGCAGAAATCCGAGCCCCAGGGCCAGGGCGATCCAGATCAATGTCTTGCATGCCGAAGTCGCGCTGCCCGCGAAGCATTGCGCTTCGGGTCGGGTCAGGATGCTGTCTTCGGGGATCAGGAAATAGCGCAGCATGCCTGCCAGTCGAGTCATGTCCATGAGGTCCTCCTTGGTTGATGCGTGCTGAGGTACCACCGGACATTGTTTTCAATCCAATGTGATTATGTGATGATGTCGTTCTGATTTCGTTATGGAGAAAACATGGATTTGCACCATCTGCGGACTTTTGTGACCGTGGCTGAAGAGAATCATCTGACCCGCGCGGCCGAGCGCCTTTTTGTCAGTCAGCCGGCGGTCAGCAGCCACATCAAGGCGCTGGAGGGGGAGCTTGGCGTTGTTCTCTTTCATCGCACGCCCAAGGGCATGATCCTGTCCCGGGAAGGCGAGAAACTTCTGGGCCGCGTCCGGCGCATCCTCGATGATGCCGAGTCGCTGCTCGGCGCGGCCAGGAACATGAGCGGCGATTTGAACGGCCAGATTACCCTCGGTATCAACACGGACTCGGTCTTCATTCGGCTGGTCGAGATTTCGGCGCTGATGCGTAGGGATTATCCGGGCATCACCATGTCCCTGGTCAATTCCAATTCCTGGGAGATCGTGCGCGATGTGCGTCGGGGTGTGCTGGATGCGGGATTCGCGTATGGCGAGATTTCGGAAGAGGGCCTGTTGGCGACGGTCTTGGCCCGGATTCCCTTTCGCGTCGTGGGTCCGGCCGCATGGGCCGCGCGGCTGGAGAGCGCCGGATGGCCGGAGATTGCGGCCATGCCCTGGGTCTGGATGGCCCATAATTGTCCTTTTCTGGACATCCTGGACCGAAAATTCTCCGAGCTCGGGCAGCACCCGCAGAAACGCATCGAGGCCGATCACGAGAGCATTCTACGCGCCCTGGTCCTTGCCGGAGAAGGCGTGACCCTTATGCGCGAGGACGAGGCGCTTGACGGCCGGGAGCGCGGGCAGTTCGCCGTCTGGCCAGGAGAACGGCTGGGCCTCCCATTGTCCTTTGTGTGCCGGGAAGCCAGGAAGGTCGAGCCTGTTTTGGGGGCCGTGCGGGATGTGGTGGCGTCGGTTTGGGAATGCGCCAGTTGTCCCTAAGGCCTGTCCAAGGGGGAATTCCCTAACCCTCCGCCAAACAAACGAACAAGGAAGCGGGCTTAACTACCTGACTTTCTTATTTTTTTCTTCCGCTCAAGAATCAAAATCAGAAGTCAAACCTGCCTGTAAATAGGCCATTTTCTAAACTTGGTACACTTTCATTGTACAAAGGGGTTAGACAATGGCGTACCGTACTTATTTGGTCAGAATTCAAACGACCTTTCATTTTCGATACTCAATTCCAAGATATGTTCTTGGCAATCAATCCCCTTTGGTAATAAAGAAGTCGCTCAAAGAACATGACCGGAAGAAGGCCACAAAATTATCAAGGTTTTTGGCTGGTCAACTTGAAACCTACATTACCCTGAACGGATGGATTGGTATGGATAATCAAGAGCGGAAAAAGTTGTTATTTAACTATTTAGAGCAGCAGATTAGCGAATGGAAATTACTTCATGCTTCAGGCCCAAGATTGAGACACGAGCAGATTGATAAAAAGATCCAACAGGCAACAGCAGATCATAACAACTGTTTAGATGATTTGAGAATGGCAAACTTAAAACCAAGTTTGCAAAAAGTTTCAGCGATATATAATCAAATTGGCATATATGAGGATGTTGATAAGAATGATGCGTATGAGTTGAGAAAGGTAGAGTCTATTTTATATAAGTATATAGAGTTAAGCCTGAAAGGTAATTTTCGTAACGCAGATAGATTGATTTAAAGTGAACGGCCAATAGAACGGGCAATGACGCAATTCATTCATTCTAGTCCGATAGAAGAGGATAAAGAATTAATTTCTTGTCTTATTAATAAGTTCTTTAAAGAAAAGACAAGTGTTTTAGCCAAGAAAACCGTAATGGGCTATAAAACAGACTTGGCACTGTTTCAGGATTTTGTTGAAGATAGGCCAATTAATAAGTTCAAAGTTGCAGACTTAAATGAATTTAGAGACAAACTGAAGTTGCTTCCAAAGCATGGCCGCAAAACAGACGATCCAATATCTGCAACACGAGCAAATAATATCCTAGGATCATTATCTGCGTTTATGGGATGGTGTAAAGATCTTGGCTATATCGACATAAACATAGCTCTGAACAAAAAGATTCCTGTTCCAAAAAGCGAAGGCGTAAGAGATAGGTTTTCAGATGAAGAGTTGTTAATGATTTTCAGCCATGACAGGTTTAAGAATCCTGACAAAAAGAAGCTCTATCATTACTGGGTCCCAATACTGGCATATTATCATGGAATGAGACTGAATGAAATTTGCCTATTAAGAAAGCAAGATGTTTATAAGCATGGCGATATATGGGCTATATCAATTAATGAAGATAGCCGAGAACTGAAGACTGATTCGGCTATACGCAATATTCCAATACATGATCATGTAATTCAGTTAGGATTTTTAGACTATGTTAAATCATGTAAGCATGAGCATATATTCAAAACGGGCAGGAAGGGCGATAATTACGCAGATACGATAGGAAAGTCTTTTGGAAGGTTTAAAACTTTATTAGGATTTAAGAACAATCTTGTGTTTCATTCATTCAGACATGTTTTTGCTGATTTATGTAAGCAAAACAGGGTTGATTTATCATTAATAAAAGAATTTATGGGGAATAGCTTGTCTGATATAACGCTGGATACTTATTTGACAAGATATAGCCCTGATATATTGAAGATAGAGTTGTTGGATAAAATTGTGTTTCCGGTAAATTTAGTAAATTTGTTACATAATGTTACTAATAACTAAATAGCGCCTATTGAGTAAAAAAAATCTTGTATTTCATTTCTAAACTCTGTTGTGTTTAGTTCTACCCTGTTGTATTGTCTAAATGCTTTTTGATTTTCTATATATGCTTGAGCAACAACAACGACAAATTCTCCCGAACTATAAAGGTTAAATTTAATTTTTTTTCAGGATGAGTGGAGTACTTATTTCCCATAAACAATTGCGCTAAAAATAGTTGTCCTCCGCTTGTTAATTTACTGAAAACTATTTGATTTTGCGATTCTTCACAAATTAAAAACCCTTTTCTTGTACAGCCTTCAATTATTGCAGATTTAACTGTATTTATGTCTGTTTTCCAAAACCTGCCTTCAGGGTATCCAGACTCTGTTTTTTTTGTCAATTGAGGTGCTGCACATGATACAGTTGTAATTACTAGGAATAAGAAATAAATTACAAATTTTGTTTTCATGTTCTAGCTCTTGTTTGGTTTAAAGGAATGCGTTGTGTAATAACGAATAAGTTTTTATATTCTCAATATATCTAAGTTTTGTATGACACAAGCTCCTTTGTACAATTGGCTCATGTTATCATCAATGGAGCGTGTAAGACGAAATGCGAAAATCATCTATTCTCATGGCCAGGAACGAAGGGTCTGGGCGTGCTTTAAGGCTTTGATTTCTTGGCTCTATGGAAAAATAAAAATAATATAAGTTTATATAAAGCAGTTGGTTAATTTTAGTTTTGTAATTTTATCTTCAGATTTTTTTACTATTGTATATTTTACTCTTTAAGACAAAGTTATTGTAAGACTTTACTTGCCATTCATTGCAGGAGATAAAATGAAGATAGTCACGCCCCCTCTTTTCGTTGAAGATGGCGACTCGTTTCAAAATGATATTTTAGATCGTGAAAGTTTCGGTGAGGCATTATTAAACTTGGTTGTTCGGTCAAATGATGCGTTGGTAATTTCATTGGATGGAAAATGGGGTGAAGGTAAAACGACTTTTGTTAAAATGTGGCAAGGATTATTGTCAGAGTCTGATATACCTAATATTTACATAGATGCATTTTCGATTGACTACGTAGACGATGCGTTCATCTCAGTGGTTAGCTCTATTTTAAGCTATGCAGAAGATAGTGTAGTTAATGAGCACCGTGATAAGGTTGTTGAGCTAAAAGAGAAGTCAAAGCAGATTGGCTGTAAGCTTTTATCTTGGACAACTCGTATAGCTGTTAAAGTTGCAACGCTGGGAATAGTCAAGAATTCAGATATTGATGAGTTGATTGAGATAAAAAATGACTTGTCAAAAACAGCATCGGATTTCGTAGGTGATTTTGTAGAAGAGCGAATATTAGAGCATTCAAAAGATATTGAATTGATAGTTTCTTTTAGAGAAATTTTGTCAGAGATTCCATCTAAGCTACAAAAGGATTGTAAAAAACCACTTGTTGTAATTGTAGATGAATTAGATAGGTGTAAACCTACATTTGCAGTTGAGATGTTAGAAAAAATAAAACATCTGTTTTCAGTTAAGAATGTAGTATTTGTTTTGGTGATGAATAAAATGCAATTAGAGGAGTCTATTAAGAGTGTTTATGGAGTGAATGTCGACGCGCACACATATTTGCAAAAATTTATTAACATTGAAGCAAAATTGCCTATAAAAATTGAAAGTGGACGCATCTGTAATATAAGAAAATATGCTAAGAGATTAATTGATTTGCATGAGATCGAAACTTGGGGTGATTCTAGTAATATTGTTGACAATATAGACATTATTGGCAACCATTTTAAATTATCTTTGCGGCAGTTAGAGAAAGTATTTACGATTATCTCAATTTTTTATGCGACTCGTTCTAAGCAACATTTAAGAATTGTTCCATATGTTACTTTTTTATCAGTTATTAAAGTTGTCGATCCTCAAATGTTTGATGACATTTTGTATCAACGTGTTTCATATGGCTATATATGTGAAAAATTACGATTGCCAAATATTCAAGATGTTAGTGAGAATGACCGTCCTTTGCATTGGTTTTTGCAATGGCTTAGGTATGGTTTATTAAGTGATATTGAATTTGAAGGGCTTTCGACGGATGATAATGTAAGAAATTTAGGAAGTTCTATATCGGCTTATCATGTCGGAAGAAAACAATTAGTTCCAATGTTAGCTCTGCAATTAAGTATGTTTGCTGTCGTATGAGATGTCGCAACATTCCGCTTAAGTTGGTTCCTTTCGGTACGGGACTTGCCGATATTGTTTGTACTCAAAAAGGTATACTCGTATCTGGTACGGAATAGATGCAAAAAATGCGTACCGATAATCTGGAGAATTTCGATTTCGAGTACAGTTCTTCTAAACTGCTAGAGATGTTGCGGGTGCATGGCGGGTATTAACTCTACCACGGCCACCACAAGCAAGGAGCACCGTCCCATGTCCCACTGACACATCGTTCACATCCGAGTCAGCAGCACAGACCAGAACACAGGCAGACAGCTTGGTCCGGAGTGCGGCCAGCAGTTCACCAAGGTTTTCGAGGATAAGACCAGCGGCAAGGACACCAATCGTCCCGCCCTCAAGGAATGCCTGGAGCACCTGCGGGAAGGTGACACGCTCTGGGTACACTCCATCGACAGACTTGTCCGTAGCCTTCAGGATCTCCAGAATCTGATCGACTCCTTGCTGGTCAAGGGCGTGACCGTGAGGTTCTAGAAGGAGGGAGTGACCTTCTAAAACCACGGCACACAAGATCCGTTCGCCAAGCTCCTCTTTCAGGTGCTGGGATCGTTTGCCGAGTTTGAACGAAACATCATCCGTGAACGACAGCGGGAAGGGATCGAGCGAGCCAAGAAGGCCGGGAAATACAAGCACGGTAAGGGTGGCAGGAAGCAGACCACCGACCGGGCCAAGGTTCAGGTGTTGAGAGCGCAGGGCGTTCCCTTCAGGGAGATCGCAGAGCAGATCGGCTGTAGCCTGTCGAGCGTCCAGCGATGTCTTGAGGAGCAGCAGGATTGACTTCAAGCTGGACTCACGGGCTGATGGACAGCTCGTCACCCCTTGCCTTCCCCCCCCCCCCCCTCGTCGCAGCTTAGAGAGCGTCCGTGGAAGATGTCAGCGTCACTCGCGGGGCCAGGCCGTTTAAGGCGATGTTGTGAATCATTTCGCTTACCGTGGTGCAGCAGTCCGCCAAGATGGAGATCTTGTATTTTTCCGCCTTCTTTGAAAGCGCAGTGTGCGTAACGCAGTTCTGGGTCATCATTCCGCACAAGAGTATTTCCTCGATCTTTTCCTCATCAAGTATATTTTCAAGATTGGTCTCAAGAAAGCTGTCCGCGAATTTCTTGATGACGATTTTTGCGTCGTGCGCGACTTCAAGAATGCCGGGATGCAAGGCGACGCCATGCGTTCCCGCATTGAAGAAGGGCGCGGCTCCTGCTTTGCCGCTTGCGACGTGCTGAACGAGGACGACCGGGATGTCGTTTGAGATTGCCTTTTTGATGGCATTCTGAACGTTGGTCAGCGTGGTTTTGGTGTTCCACAGGGGAAATTTCCCTTCGGGAAAGTAGTCGTTTTGCAGGTCGATGACGACGAGCGCGCGATTTGCATTTTTCATGTTTGACTCCTTGATGCGTATTAATTGTCGCTCTAACAAACAAAAGCTTTCCCGCAACTGTGCGGGAAAGCTTTTGTTATCCGCGTTTCGGGGCCGCCGGATTATTCCTCGCTGTCCTTCAGATACAGTTCCCGCATGGCCACTTTGTTGGTCTTGCCCACGCTGGTCCTGGCGATGGCTTCCACCAGCCTGGCCCGCAGAAGTACCGCCTCCTTGGGCAACACGCCCTTGTCCACGAAGCTTTTGACGTGCTGGACGATTTCCTTCTCTATCGGGGCCGTGTCCGGTTTTGGCACCACCAGTGCCAATGGTGTTTCGCCCCAGCGCAGGTCGGCCTTGCCGATGACTGCGGCTTCGGCCACGTCCGGATGCTGCAGGATGATGTCTTCCATTTCCAGGGAGCTGACCCATTCCCCGCCGACCTTGATCACGTCCTTGGTGCGGTCCGTGATGCGCAGGCTGCCTTCGGCGTTGCGGCAGGCCACGTCGCCCGTGTTCAGCCAGCCGTCGGTCCACAGTTTTTTCGAGTTGCTCTCGTCCTTGAGGTAGGACGCCGTGAGCCAGGGCGCGCGAACCTGCAAGGCGCCGGGGGTCTTGTCGTCACTTGGCACTTCTGCCCCGTTGTCGTCCACCAGACGCAGCCGGACCATGGGCAGGGCCTTGCCCGTCCGTGTACGCAGCGCGATCTGGGTTTCGCGGTCGAGTTGCAGTTCCGCGTCCGAGAGATGGGCCAGGCTCAGGATGGGGCAGGTCTCGGACATGCCGTAGCCGGTGAAGACATCGACACCACGCTCCAGAGCCGCCGCGCAGATGGCCTTGGGCATGGCCGCGCCGCCGATGACCACTTTCCAGCCCGACAGGTCGAACTTCGTGCATTTGGGGTCCGAGAGGAGCATGTGCAGGATGGTCGGCACGCAGTGGCTGAAGGTGACCTTCTCCGTGGCGATGAGCCGCGCCAGGACTTCGGGGACGTATCTGCCCGGATAGACCTGCTTCACCCCGAGCATGGTGGCCATGTAAGGGATGCCCCAGGCATGGACATGAAACATGGGCGTTATGGGCATGTACACGTCTTCGCGGTGAAAGCGGCCCTGGGTGGCGTTGGATCCCAGCGCCGCGACTCCGGCCAGGGTGTGCAGGACAAGCTGGCGGTGACTGAAGAACACGCCCTTGGGCAGGCCCGTGGTGCCCGTCGTGTAGAAGGTCGTGGCCCGGGTGTTCTCGTCGAAGTCCGGGAAATCTTCCAGGGGCTCGGACGCGGCCAGCAATGCCTCGTATTCGCCGGCCAGGGGCAGGGAGGTGGCTGGCGCCTCTTCCGCGTCCGAGAGCAGGATGAACTTTTCCACGGTGTCCAGGCGGCCCCGGATCTGCTCCAGCAGAGGCAGGAAGTCGGAATTGACGAGAATGACGTCATCCTCGGCGTGGCCGATGGTATAGACCATCTGTTCGGGCGAGAGACGGATGTTGATGGTGTGCAGGACGGCGCCGATCATGGGAATGGCGAAGTAGCATTCCATGTAGCGATGGCTGTCGTAGTCCATGACGGCCACGGTGTCGCCGGGTTTCACGCCCTGGGCCGTGAGCATGGCGGCCAGGCGCGCCACGCGCTCCCGGAACCGCGCATAGGTGAAGCGCAGGGTTCCGGCATAGATGATCTCCTGATCGGGATTGTCCTGCAGGGGAGCCTGGAGGATGTTCTTGATGAGGAGTTGCTGACTTTCGTGCAGAGGGTTGTTCATGTCGTTTGTTGTCCTTCTGAGCAATTTTTTTGAGTGACGGTTCAGGCTAATTTTGCAGCGAATACTGAAGTCCGATGATGAATGCAATTTGGCGGCGTATTTCGGATCTGGCATGTATTTATAATATTAATTTTAGTATGTTATGACTGAAATATGGCGAAGCTATGGTTGAAAATCGTCCATCGCGTGGATGATTTTCAACCATTTTGTGGACGATTTTCATTCAATTTTTCATGGATTGAGGGGCCCGTGTGACTCGCCCGGACTTCCTGGTGCTGGACCTTAGAGCGGTGCGGACATATCAGTATGTTCCGATTCACGTTCACGACAAGGAGGCCGCCATGTCCATGTATTCCAAGTTTGCCGCCTGGTACGACCGCATCTTTCCCTTCAGTCCCGGCGTTTACTCCTTCCTGACCCACCACCTCGGCGACCGGGGCGGGCCGGTTCTGGACCTTGGCTGCGGCACGGGCGACTACTGCGCCGCTTTCACCCGAGACGGCGTGCGGGCCGTGGGTGTCGACCTCGATTCCGCGATGATCTCCCAGGCCCGGGCCCGTGGACCGGAGACCGAATTTCATGTCCTGGACATGGCCGAATTTCCGACTCTCGGCGGGCCCTGGAACATGATCTATTCCATCGGCAATACCGCCGCCCATCTGCCAGGGGGCCGCTTCTGGTCCTGCGTTGAAAACGTGGGCGAGCGGCTTTTGCCTGGCGGAGTGTGGATCGTGCAAGTCATGAACTGGGACTACGTCCTGGGCCTGCCTGCTTTCAACTTTCCGGCCAAGGTCATGGAGGGGGCGGTCTTTCACCGCGCCTACAAAGACATCACGCCGGAAGGATTGACCTTTCACACCGGCCTCGACATCGAGGGGCAGCGGGTTTTCGACGACCAGGTGCGCCTGTATCCGCTGTCCTCGGCCCAGATGGTGGCCGGGCATGAGGCGCGTGGATTCCATCTGGTCGAGCATGTGTCCGACTACTCCGGCAGCGGCTTCGACCCAGAGGTTTTTTCAGCCAGCATCTTCGTATTCAAACGATAAGGACACGTTGCATGGATTTCATGACCGCCATGGGGCAGAGCACGCTCTTCAAGGGGCTTGGCTCGGAGGAACTCGCGCAGTTGGAGCGCATCAGCGAGCCGCGCCAATACGACAAGGGAGACCTGCTCTTTGGCGAGGGCAAGGAAGGGGTCGGGTTTTACGTCGTGGTGACCGGACAGGTGAAGGTTTTCAAGATGTCCTTCGATGGCCGGGAACAGATTCTGCACATCCTCGGGCCCGGGGACCCGCTGGGCGAGGTGCCTGTCTTTGCCGGAATGAACTATCCGGCCAATGCCCAGGCCCTGAGCAAGTCGGCCCTCTATTTCTTTCCCCGTAAAAAACTCATCGAATTGTACCGCGAGAGCCCGTCCCTGGCCATGAACATGCTGGCCGTGCTGTCGCGCCGCCTGCGAGAGTTCACGGTTCTTATCGAGAACCTGTCCCTGAAGGAGATCCCCCAGCGCCTGGCCACGTACCTCGTGCATCAGCAGTCCCTGAAGCCCGTTTCCTCGCGGGTCAAGCTCAGCGTGACCAAGGGCGTGCTCTCCAACATCCTGGGCACGTCCCAGGAGACCCTCTCGCGCGTGCTCGGCAAAATGAGCCAGGAGGGGCTCATCGAGGTCCAGGGCAAGGAGATCATCATCCTGGACATGGAGCGGCTCCGATCCCTGGCGGACGGGGAGACGAGAATGTAGGTCGGGACAGGTTCCCTGTTCACGTATTTCAACCGGTGCCAGGGAACTAGCTCAATTCAGATATGCGGGGATTGACAGGTCGTACGTCAATACGTACGTTTTGTCGAGAAAAGGGGGAATCATGACGATACTCAATGCAACGGAAGCACGTTCCAGACTGTACAGTCTGATCGATGATGCGGCGCTGACCCACAAACCGGTCGTGATCAAGGGAAAGAGGGCGAGCGCTGTCCTGGTGTCCGAAGAGGACTGGAACGCCATCACCGAGACCCTGCATCTTCTGTCCGTTCCGGGCATGCGCGAGTCCATCATCCAGGGCATGGCGACGGGCGTCGAGGAGTGCACCAAGGAACTCGACTGGTGACGTGGGAACTGCGCTTCACCGGTCACGCCGGCAAGGACGCGAAAAAGCTGGCCTCGTCGGGACTCAAACCCAAGGCCCAGGAACTCCTGGAAATCCTTCGAAACAACCCGTTCCAGAACCCGCCGCCCTATGAAAAGCTGGTCGGGGATCTCTCAGGCGCGTATTCGCGGCGCATCAACATCCAGCACCGCCTTGTCTACCAGGTTCTCACGGAGCAACGGGTGGTCAAGGTGCTTCGCATGTGGACGCACTACGAGTGATGTCCAGCCCACCTGGACTATAGCCCCTTCTTCGGATCGAAATCCTGCCCCAACGCCGCGGGCGCGGTGATGGGCCAGCTGCCCGAGAAGCGTCCGAGGAAGGGGTAGCGACGCATCATGTCCTGGACGAAGCCGACCCGGCCGAGATTCACGGCCAGAAGCGTCACGATCATCATGGGGAAGGGCGCCACCTGGAAGACTTGGGCCGGGATGGAGGGGAAGATGTCCTGGAGGTAGATCCCCGAGACCTGGAGCGCCGCGAAGAAATAGGCGCCGATGGCCGCCCGCACCGGGTGCCAGCCGCCGAAGATGACGATGGCCAGGGCGATCCAGCCCGCTCCCTCGCAGCCCTGGGGGCGTCCCCAGCCCGGTTTCACGGCCAGGGAGTAGGCCGCTCCCGCAAGTCCCACCAACGCCCCTCCGACAAGACAGGCCATGAGCCTTGAGAGTCTGACCCGGATGCCGCGCCCAAAAGCCGCCCGGGGCGATTCGCCCACGGCGCGCAGCCGCATGCCGGCACTGGTCTTGTACATCCACCACCAGCACAGCGCGATGGCCGCCAGGCTGATGCTCACCACCGGCGACTGCCGTCCGAGCAGAAGGTCCAGCAGCGGCGTTTCGGAAAGGCCGGGAATGCCCCAGTAGCCAAGGCTCGGACCGGGCTGCCGGGAGTACGAATGACCCAGAAAATAGGCCAGGTCGCGGGTCAGGAGGGTCAGGATGAACCCCACGGCCAACTGCGACTGCCCAAGATAGATGTTGGTCAGGCCGAGCACCGAGGCCACCAGCGCCCCCACGGCCATGCCGCCGAGAGCGCCGATCCAGGCGCTGCCCGTGATCGAGGCCAGAGCGAAGGAGGCCATGGCGGAGAGGATTATGGTTCCGTCCAGGGACAGGTTGATGACCCCCGCCTTCTCGGTGATGGTCTCGCCCAGGGTGGCCAGGACCAGCGGCGCGCCGGCCAGGAGAATGCCGGCCATGATGAGTGCGAATTCCTGCATCAGCGTCCCTCCCGGCGACGGATTACGTAGGTGCGAATGCCCTGGGTGACGAAGACCGACAGGACCAAGAGCCCCTGGATGACGCCGCTTAGGGATGAGTCCAGGCCAAGCTGCAGGGGAAGCTGAATCGAACCCACGTTCAGCACCGCGAAAAAGAAACAGATGAAAGGCACCGGCAAGATCCGGAAACCCGCCATCATGCCGATCAAAAGGGCCGTGTAGCCGTAGCCGGAGGAGATGCTCGGCAGCAGACGATGATAGACGCCCAGCACCTGCACCGCCCCGGCCAGTCCGCCCAGGGCGCCGCACAGGGCAAAGGCCTGCAGCATGCGCAGGCGCGGGCTCAGGTCGAAGAGGCGGGCGGCTTTGGGGTTCTGGCCCACGGCCCGTAGCCCCAGTCCCCACTGCGTACGCAGGAGCAGGAGCGCCACCAGCAGGAATGCCGCGCAGGCGAGGCCGAGCGCCGTCCAGCTGACGGCGAGGGAGCCGATGCGTTCAAGCCACAGGGAGAGATGCAGGGTTTCGGTTCCGCTCATGGAGGCCATGCCGGGCCGCTTCCAGGGACCGAAGATGAGCCAGATGGCCAAGCCCATGGCCACGAAGTTGAGCCCGAGACCGGAAAAAATTTCGTGCACCCTGCCGTGGGTTTTGAGCAGTCCGGCCAGAAGCGCCCAGAGCGCTCCTCCAAGCATGCCCGCTCCAAGAGCCAGGGCGATGTGCCAGGGGCCGCCCTGATCTACAGGCATGAGCACGCCGGTGCAGAAGATGGCTCCCAGCACGATCTGCCCTTCAATGCCGATGTTCCACAATCTGGCCGTGAACGGGATGAGCAGGCCCATGGAGCAGAGCAGCAGCGGGACAAAGACCGTCAGCACCTGCCCGAACTTGGACGCGGAGCCAAGGCCGCCCATGAACAGAATGCGCAGGGTCTCGAAGGGCGGCGCGCCGGAAGGCAGAGCCACGAGCACGGTCAGGGTCAGCGCCATGGTCAGCGCCACGGCGATCCAGAGCAGTTGGTGCAACCACGAGCTATGCGACATGAGCGCTCTCCGGTTTTTTTCCGGCCATGAGGGCGCCAAGAATTTCCACGCTCGCGTTCAGGCGCGGCACGTCGGCCACCAGCGCACGATCAAAAAAGACCAGCACGCGGTGGCTGTGTTCGATGACCTCGTCCAGATCGGGTGAAAAGAAGAAGAGGGTCGCGCCGGATGCGCAGCGTCCGCGCAGATGCTCCCAGACCTGCCTGGCCGATCCGGCATCCAGGCCCCGGGTGGGGTGCTCCATGAGCAGCAGCGGGGCGTCGTCGGGAATGAGGGAGAGGAGCAGGCGCTGCTGGTTCCCACCGGACAGGTCCTTGGCCGGGGTGTCCGGGTGGGCGCGCAGATCGAAGCGCTCCACGCATTGCGACTGGTGAAATTCTTCCAGCCTCGTGGAGTGTTCCGGGAAGGCGAGCAGGATGTGGTCGCGGATGGACAGGTCCGGGAAGAGGGCCTGGCTCATGCGGTCCGCAGGCACGAAATGCACGCCTTCGTGGCGCAATCTCTTGAAATTCGTACGGGTGTGCCCGGCTTCGTTGAGAACGAGACGCCCCGAGGGCATGCGGTCCAGGCCGCACAGTCCGCGCAGGAAAAGCTCCTGGCCGCTGCCGTCGAGTCCGGCCAAGCCGATGATTTCGCCGGGGGCGGCAGAAAGGTTCAGGGGTCCCAGGTGGTATTTGGGTCCGGCGAATATCGCCTCTTCCAATTTTACCCGACTGCTCTGACCCGTCTCGGGCAATGCGCTGTCCACGGATTGCGTGGCGGCATCGCCGAACATGCGCTGGACCAGTTCCGTGGAGTCGTAGGGGGGCGTGAGCCGGGCCTCCAGGCGTCCCTGGCGCATGACGAAGATGGCGTCGGCCATTTCCAGCGCCTCGGAGAGCTTGTGCGTGACCAGGATGACGGTGTGTCCTTGCTGACGGGCCAGCCGTGCCAAAAGGTCGAAGAGGCCGCGCTTTTGTTCCGGGGTGATGCCGGTGGTCGGCTCGTCGAGAATGAGCGTTGTGGCTCCGAGGTCGAGCAGCCGCAGCAATTCGAGCAGCTGGCGCTCGCCCACGGTCATGGAGGTCACTGGTTCTTCGGGCAGGAAGCACACGCCCAGATGGTTGGAGAGCTCGCCCAGCCGGTCAACGACCTGCGTTCTGGTCCGGGGCGGACCGCTGAGGCGGAAGTTTTCCCAGACCGGCAGGGCGGGGAAATCCAGCGGGTCCTGGTAGAGCATGCCCACGCCAAGACGGGCGGCCGTGGCCGGGGTGAGGCCCGGGTGGACCTCGCCGCGCATGGATATGGTGCCGGAGTCGGGCACGGTGTGACCGGCAAGGATACGCATGAGCGTGCTCTTGCCGGCCCCGTTTTCACCTACCAGGGCGTAGATGCGGCCGGGTTCGAGGGTCAGGCTGATGGAGTCGTTGGCCCGAACCCGGCCGTAGTGCTTACTGATGTCTTGCAGAACGATCATGTCATTTTGCGCTGGACTGGCCTTCCATGCCCTGCAGCAGCTGCTGCAGCGCCCAGATCTGTTCGTCCGTGGCCGCGTCGCCGTCTTTCAGGAAGGGGGTGCCGTCCTGGTAGTTCAAGGGGCCGCTGAAGAGGTTGATCTTGTGTGCGCCAAGGTCAGCGACGAAGGCGTCGAGCCGGGCCTTGTTCTCAGCCGACAGGCCTTCGCCGACCATGAAGCCGATGGTGGACTTGTCGTGATCGTTGATGTCGGCCCAATGAGGAGCGTCCCACTGGAAGTCCTGCTTCCAGGTGCCGTCCTGCACGGCCGTGGCCTGACGCAGGAAGGAGGGGCCCCAGTTGAAGTAGGGCACGCCGATGCAGGTCGGGCCCTGGCCTTCGCAGGCATGGGCGTAGTCGTAGGGGATGGCCCAGGCGTCGCGGCCCTGGTCGCGCTTCTGGCGCGCCACGGTCACGGCCTCGGGGGTGTCGATGCCGGAGATGACGACATCATAGCCGCCGTCGAAGAAGGAGCCTGCGACCTGGGCGGGATCGGTGGTCACGCCGGGGATGTTGAACCAGAAGCCGATCCAGCTGACCTTGAACTTGAGATCCTCGGCCTTCTTCCCAAGGACTTCGGTCCAGGCATAGCGGGCGCCCAGGAAGGCGGAAGCGGCCAAGCGGCGGGTCTCTTCGTTGATCAGCGGTCCAAGGTAGGCGATCTTGCCCGTCTTGGAGGTCAGAGCGGCGCTGAAGCCGGCCATCATCTTGCCGTATTCCATGCGTCCGAACAGGTTGCCCAGGTTGGCCGGGGCTTTGCCGGTGATGACGTCGTCGCCGGAAACGTGGACGAAGGTCTTGTCCGGGTGCAGACTCGCGGCTTCGCGGATGCCGTCCTTCATGTCGTCGGAACCGGCGATGATCAGGTCCGCGCCCTTTTCCACCAAGTCATCGACCACCTGCGGGATGGTCAGGCCGGGGCGGTCGGCGGGATTGACCTTGTCCAGATAGATGAGCTTTGTGCCAGGCAGTTTTGCCTCGACGTATTTGCCGCCTTCGTACTGGGCCTGACTGTAACCCTTGTCGTTGTAGGGGCCGACAAGGATGAGGCCGATGGTGAGGTCCTTGGCCATGGCTGCGGACGGACAGAACATCAGGGTCATAAGACCAAGGGAGACCAGAAAACGCTTCATGTTTTCCTCCGGAGGTGATGGGCGTGGAGAGCACGCGCCGGGATGTGGCATCCGCGAAACGCGGTGTTCGCGGAAGTCGGGTGAAATAGGGGGATGTGTCGGAAAAGTAAATCCCGACTTTGCCACCATTGGCCGCGAAGTCAATAAGAGGATGCCGGGCGGACTCGCGGAGAACCAAATAGTGTATGACAACCGGGGCGATGACGTAGGACACGTTGCCAAGACCGTGAGAGTGTGATGAGATGGTAATGAACGTATTGTCCGGATTTTCAAGGGAGTGGCCATGACTGAAGAGAGGTGCGTCAATCTGGAATTGCGCCGGGAGATCCTGTATTCATTGATGCTTGAAGCCAAGCGTGAAGAGGCTCTGCAGCTGTTGCTCGACCACGCGGGGGCGCACGGCTTTCAGTCGGCGGTCAACGCTCTGCTCGAACCGGTGCTGGAGAAGGCGGGTGAAGCCTGGCACCGGGAGAACCTGTCCTTGGCCCAGGGCTATGTGGCCGGGAAGATCGCCGAGGATCTGCTGGTTGCCGCCGCCGAATCCGGAGGAGATCTGCCTCTGGACGTCAAGGGCCCGGTGGTCATCGGCAATGTGGAGGATGACTATCATTCGCTGGGGCGCAAGATGGTCGCCGTTTTCCTGCGCGCCGCCGGGTGGAAGGTCGTCGATCTGGGCAACGACGTGGTGCCGGGGGATTTTGTCGACGCGGCCCTGGCAAACGGCGCGAGGGTCATCGGGGTTTCGGCCATGATGCTGACCACGGCCGAGAACATTCGCGCCCTACGGTCCGAGATCGACGCCCGGGGACTTGGCGGTAGGATTCAGCTGGCGGTAGGCGGCGCGGTGTTCAAGCTACGGCCCGAACTGATGCTGGAGGTCGGCGGCGACGGCACCGCCACCAGCGCCATCCAGGCCCCTGAACTCTTCGAGCGGCTTTGGGCCCACAGCCTTGCGGAGGACAAATGACCGGCATGGAGCGCGTGCTTTGCGCACTGCACGGAAAACCCGCCGACCGCCGGGCCTTCACGTTGGCCTTGAGCCTTTACGGAGCCAGGCTTTCCGGGTGCCCGACACAAGAGTACTATTCCGACCCGAACCGTTATCTGGAAGGGCAGCGTAAGGTCGTGCGCCTCATCGATCCGGATATCCTGTTCGCCCCTTTCGCTCTGCCTTTCGAGGCGCTGGCCTATGGTGGGGAAGGGGTCTGGCTGGATAAATTTCCGCCCAATGTGCGCAAACCCCCTTTTCGCGGGCAGGACATGCCCGTGTCGCTGGGTGAAGATATGCTCTTGGCTCCGGGCCTGGCCTACCTGGTCGAGTCAACGCGCCTTCTGGCCCTTGAGTTCGGGCCGTCGAAACCCGTCTGCGCCGTGGCCACGGCCCCCGTCGACCTTCCGGCCATGCTGCTGGGCATCGAGGGCTGGCTTGAGACGCTGCTTTTCGACCCTGAGCGCGCCGCGAGGCTGATGGCTCTGGCCGAGGAGCATTTTCTGCGCCTGACCGGAGCCTTTTTCGCGGCCGGTGCCGCCTTCGTGGCGATTCCGGTCATGTTCGCCAATTTGCGCCTGGTCACTGCGGCCCTGCTCGAAGACGCCGTTCTTCCCGCCCTGGCCCGGGCTTTCGGCCAGTCCGCCGGACCGCTCGTCTATCACCACGGCGGCAACCGCATCCTCGATCATCTCAAGCGTTTTTCCAGTCTGCCGAACGTGGCCGGTTTCCTGCTCGATCCGCGCGACAGCCTGCCCCGGGCCCGCGATATTCTTGGCCCCGGGCGACTTGTGCTCGGCAACATGAATGGCCCCGGCCTGGCGCGCATGCAGCCGGACAAGGCGTATGCATCCGTGTCCACGCTTCTGGCCGAACGGGCTTCGGACAGGAATTTCGTGCTCGCCTCGTCATATGCGGACGTTCCTTTCGACACCAGCCCGGACACCTTGCTGGCAGTGCGCAGGGCGGTCATGGACGCGGGAGTGGTCGCATGAAAGACATTCTGGCCGTGACCTGCGGCATTTTTCAGAAAGAAATGATGCAATTGGCTCCGCGATTTCCCCGCATGCGCTTCGTTTTTGCCGATTCCATGCTGCACATGCGCCCGGACTTGCTCCAGAACCGCATCGACGATGTGCTCGCACAGCATCCGTCCGGCAAGACGCTTTTCATCTACGGAGACTGCACCCCGCGCATTGTCGAGATGTCGCGCAGGCCCGGCTTTGCCAAGACCATGGGCATCAACTGCTGCGACATTCTGCTCGGACGCGAGGAATATCGCCGTTTGCGCAAGGCCGGAGCATTTTTTTTCCTGCCGGAATGGACGCTGCGCTGGAGGGATGTCTTCGAGCGTGAGTTGGGCTTTGTGGGCGGCCGCGGGGCGGGGGAGATGTTGCGCGAAGTGCATAACCAATTCATATATCTTGATACCGGGGTCATGCCCGTGCCGGTGGCGCTTCTGGATGAAATCAGCCGGGAACTTAAGATGCCCATGACCGTGCTGACGGTGGGGCTTGGCCGATTGGAACACAATGTCGCCAACGCGCAGGAGCAGCTCGATGCCCAGTGACGTCGGAGAACCGCGCGCCTTTTACCAGCTTTTCGCCGATCTGGCCTCGGGAACATTGCAGCATGTCACGGATCCGGTGCAGTGCGCCGAGTATGTGGCGTCGCAGGTTCGGGAGCTTCTGGGCGTGAAGGCCGTGGCCGTGGTCGCCTGTCAGGGCCATGACAATCCGCATCGCCTCCTGGCCGTGCGTCCCTTGAGGCAGGAAACATTGTTCAGGAATCCGGCCATCGATCAGCTCATCCACGCAAGTCACGCCTCGCCGCTGGCCATGACCGCAAGCCCGCAGGACCCGACCGTGCCGGGCAGGCTCCTGCGATCCCTCGGCCTGTCGGACTCCGTGATCGTGCCCCTGCGCGTCGGCAACGAGATGATCGGAGCACTGGTACTGCTCGGACTCATGGACACGCAAGGCATCGAGACCATTGTGCACAGCCTCGATCGCCTGTCCTCCCTGCTGGCCCTGATCATGCGCCAGGCGGACCAGTACCGGGATCTGGAGCTGGCCGTTCGTGAGCGCACCGCCGAGTTGCGGGCCACGCGCGACCGTCTGGAAGAGCAGCATGCCTTTTTGTCGTCCCTTCTTGCGAGCCTGCCCAATCCCGTTTTCGTGCAGGATATGTATGGCCGGATTCTGCGCTGCAACGATGCCTTCACCGCGCTGGTGGGAAAGCCCGAGCGTGAGCTTGTCGGCGAACATGAATCCCGGCTTCGGGACACCTTTGTCCTGGAACCCGCCAAAAACGGAGGGGCGGGGCCGGAAGAGTTCGAATGCCTCACCAGTGACGGCTGCGAGCGGCGCATGCTGACTTCCAGGGCGCCGTTCCATTCCAGTCAGGGGCACTTGGCCGGGTACATAAACGTCCTGACAGATGTCACGGATCTGGCCGCCGCGCGGATCGAGGCCGAAGCCTCAAGCCGGGCGAAATCGGAATTTCTGGCCAACATGAGCCATGAGGTCCGTACCCCGCTGAACGGCATCGTCGGGATGTTACAGCTTTTGAGTCAGACCTTTCTGGATGCGGAGCAGAAGGAGTTTGTATTCACGGCCATCCGTTCATCAAGAAGACTGACCCAGCTTTTGACCGATATCCTCGAAATTTCGCGCATCGAGGCGGGCAAGCTGGCCGTTGTCGCCCAGGAATTTCATTTTATCGAGCTGCGCGACTCCGTGCGCGACCTCTTTGCCATACCGGCAAAGGCCAAGGGGATCGCTCTTTCGTTTGAAGTCGACGAGGCCATTCCGTCCCACGTGGTGGGCGACGAGGGCCGACTGCGGCAGATCCTTTTCAATCTGGTGGGCAACGCCACGAAGTTCACATCCAAGGGAATCGTCCACGTCGCGGCCCGACGGGTTGACGTGGGCAATGAGATGCTCGTCGAATTCACGGTCATTGACACCGGCGTAGGCATCCCCCGCGAGCGGCAGGAGGACATATTCAACGCCTTCACCCAGGTCGACGGGTCGGCGGTGCGCCAGCACGGGGGCGTCGGTCTGGGACTGGCCATTGTCCGGCGCCTGGTGGACATGATGGGCGGATCGATAGCGGTTCAAAGCGAGCCCGGACAGGGTACGACCATGACCGCGAGGATTCCGCTCATTCCCGGCCCGACGGTGTGCGGGGTCCGGGAAAAGGCCGCGTTGCCGATGGTTCGGGACAAGCGCATCCTGGTGGTGGAGGATGATCCCATCAATCAGTTGGCCCTGACCCGGATGGTCAAGAAGCTCGGTCATTTCCCGACTCTTGCCGGCAACGGTCGGGAAGCTCTGGACAAGTTGGCCCTGGATGACTTCGATTGCGTGCTCATGGATATCCAGATGCCGATCATGGACGGACTTGAAGCCACCGGCCAAATCCGTTCCGGCACCATTGCCCGCGTGTCCCCTCGAATTCCGGTCATCGCCCTGACCGGACACGCCATGCCCGGAGACCGCGAGCATTTCATGGAGCGCGGCATGACGGCCTATCTTTCCAAGCCCGTGGACATGGATGCCCTGGCCCGCCTCATCACCGAGGCTACGGTCGGAGGCGTCTGACGGCATTGCTGTGTTTTATCGGGTGAGCTTGCCGCTGCGAGTTTATGCGTATTGCCTCTTTTAAGCTCCGCAAGTAACCACACTGCGAATGATGCGCTTTTCCCATGACCGGATAGTGAAATTAGAACGCACCGAGGTTATTTCATGAGGTGGATGCAAATTGCTACACACAGAACGTATCTGCTGTGTCTGACTCTGCTGTTTTTTGTTCAATTTATTTTTTTAGCCATTGATCCGTACCACAGGAAGGATTGGCTCCTGGAAAATGTCCTTGTCGCCATCTTTTTGCTTATTTTACTTCTTACCGCAAAGAAATTTCCTTTCTCCAGAATTTCCTACACGCTGATCTTCATTTTTCTGGCCATCCACGAGATCGGATCCCATTACACGTACTCTGAAGTCCCCTACGATGCTTGGTTTTCGTCTGCCTTCGGCACGACGTTCAACGACTTGGTGGGCTGGGAGCGCAACAATTTCGACCGCATCGTGCATTTCCTCTACGGCCTGCTGCTGGCCTATCCCATTCGCGAGGTCTATTTTCGCGTCGCCCGGGCGGATGGGTTCTGGGGCTATTTCCTGCCGCTCGATTTCGCCATGTCGACCTCCATGCTTTACGAACTGATCGAATGGGGTGCGGCGGAGTTTTTCGGCGGAGACCTCGGGATCGCTTATCTGGGTACCCAGGGCGATGTCTGGGACGCGCACAAGGACATGCTTCTGGCCAGCATCGGCGCGCTTCTGGCCATGCTCATTACCCTGGGCCTGAACATGTATCTGCAGAAGGATTTCGCGCGGGAATGGTCCCGCAGCCTGACGGTCAAGCACCCCGAACCCCTGGGCGAGGACGAGATCGCGCGCATGCTGGAAGGGCAGCGCGGAAGCGACCGGGTTTAGTTCCCGTCCTTATCCGGGCGCTCATTGTCCGCTGGGCTCAGGGGGCGTATTGGCAACGAGGCTGAAAGAAAGGCTGCTCTTTTAAAGGCAGCCTTTTCATTTCAGGATTTGTCGAAATCATCGGGGCCATTTGGTGGGTCTTTTTCCGTCAACTTTGACTTCAAGTGACCATGAAAATAGTCATAAAGGTATTTAATGACTATTTTGCCATGCATATTTTCATTGTGTTTTGACGACAGCGCTGAGGCCACGGGCATCGTCTACAGGGTGATCACGGCCATCCGAGACAATTGGGATCGGGTATGTGATGAAGCCCGGCTCACTCCCGTTGATAAGAATCTGATGTGGCAGCGCCAATTCCTCAATCCGTACTCAATCGGGCGTTACTGATTTTTTTGCCTGAGAAGGCAGTCGCCCGTTGCCGTACTATCCGAACCGCCTGCGGAAGATGATCACCGCGACCGTCAGAGTCCCTGCCGCGATGACCAGCAGCGGGATGGCGCTCTCCAGCACGAATCCAACAGACACGTCTTTGAGAAAGATGCTCTTCACGATGACGATGAAGTGCCGGATGGGATTGATCCAGGTGGCGGTTTGCAGCCACTGGGGCATGTTCTCGACCGGCGAGGCGTAGCCCGAGAGCAGGATGGCCGGCATGATGAAGGCGAAGGCTCCGAGAAAGGCCTGCTGCTGGGTGGCGCAGAGGGCGCTGATGAAGAAACCGACGCCGACCAGGGCCGCGAAGTAGAGCACGCTGCTGGCGTAAATGAGGGCCAGGGAACCCGACAGGGGCACCTTGTAGACGAAGATGGCGGCCAGGATGATGACCGTGGCCTGGAAAAGGCCCACCACCAGCACGGCCGAGGCCTTGCCGATCATGATCATTTCCGGGGTCAGGGGCGATACCAGCAATTGGTCCAGGGTTCCGTGCTCGCGTTCCCTGGCCACGGACAGGGCGGTCAGGATGAGCGCGCTCACGGTCAAAATGATGGCCACAAGACTCGGCAGGATGAACCACTGGTATTCGAGGTTCGGGTTGTAGCGATGGCGGACGACCAGTTCCGATGCCGGCGGGCGTCCCTGGGCCAGGTTTTGTTCATTGAAATACTGCGTGGTGATGTCCTGGATATAGCTGGCCGCGATCTGACTGCTGTTGGAGCGGCGGCCGTCAAGGAGCAGCTGCATGGGCGCGGGGAGCCCTGCCGCCGCCTTGCGCGAGAAGTCCGGTCCGAAGCGGACCACCGCGATGGCCAGCTGGTTGTCCAGGGTCCTTTCGATCTGTCCGGCTCCGGACAGGTGGATGATTTCCGTGAAGGCCCTGGCGCTGGCGAAGCGCTGGATCAGTTCCACCGAAGCCGCGCCCCCGTCCTCGTTCAGCACGGCCAGGGAATTGTTCTTCACTTCCAACGTGGCGGCCAGGGGGAAGAGGATGACCTGCAAAAGGACAGGAATGACCACCAGCTTGCGGCTTTGCGGGTCGGCCAGGAGAATCTGCAGCTCCTTTCTGACCAGGGCCAGGATGCGGCGCAGCCAGATCATGCGTCCAGCCTGCGCACGGTCTTGAGCGCGGTCAGGGTCAGAAAGAGAATGCTCGTGCCCGTCAGGAAGAGGATGTCGGGGAGTAGGATTTCCCAGACGTCACCGGCCAGAAAGATGGTTTGCAGTGAGCTGACCAGATAGCGCGGCGGCAGCAGATAGGTCAGGGCGCGCACGGGCGCGGGCATGCTGGCGATGACGAAGAACGCTCCCGAGAGCATGACGGCCGGAAGGAAAGCCACGTTCAGAGTGGTCTGGGCACTGTCGAACTGGTTGCGCATGACCGAGGAGATGAGCAGGCCGATGCCGAGCATGCTGAGCAGGAAGACCGTCGTGACCAGCAGCAGCGCTCCCACCGAGCCCCGGAAAGGCACGCCCATGAGATGCACGGCGCTCAGGGCCACCACGGACATGGAGATCATGCCCAGCACGTAATAGGGCAGGAGCTTGGAGAGCAGCAGTTCGGCCCTGGTCACCGGGGAGGCCAGCAGGGCTTCCATGGTCCCGCGTTCCCATTCGCGGGCCACGACCAGCGAGGTCAGCATGGCGCCGATGACGGTCATGATGATGGTGATGGATCCCGGGATGAGATAGTGCCTGCTGATGGCCGCCGCGTTGTACCAGTACCGGACCTCCACCCTTGCGCCCTGCAAGGCGTCCCGGCCCTGATCTTTGGCCCTGGTCTGTCGCCATTCCTGCCAGACGTTCTTCATGAACGCGGCCATGAAGTTTGCCGTGTTCGGTTCGGCTCCGTCGGTGATGACCTGAATGGGCGCCGTTTCCCGGCCTTGGTCCACGATGCGGGAAAAGTCCTGGGCCAGGACCGCGTAGCCCCGGATGACCCCTGTTTCGAGCAGGGCGTCGAGTTCGGCGCGGCTGCCGGGAAATATCTCGAAATAGGTCGAGCCGGTCAGCTTCGCCGTAAATGACGCCGCCACCGGTCCTCCGTCTTCGTCGCACAGGCCCATGCGCAGGCGGGTGGTGTCGAGGTTGAGGCCGTAGCCGAAGATGACCAGCAGGATCATGGGCAGGATGAAGGCAATGACGCCGCTGCTCGGGTCGCGCAGAATCTGGCGTGTTTCCTTGAGACACAAAGCGGACAGCCTTCGCAGGGATACGAATTTCACGAGGCCTCCTGTCTGTGTATGAGCTCGATGAAGGCGTCTTCCATGGTCGGATCGGGCAGGGCGGCCGAGGCCACGTCAGCCTTCAGATCGTCCGGCGGCGCCAGCGCGATGAGTTTGCCCTGATAGATCAGACCGATGCGGTCGCAGTACTCGGCCTCGTCCATGAAATGGGTGGTGACCATGACCGTGACCCCTTTTTCCACGACGCCGTTGATGTGGTTCCAGAATTCGCGGCGGGTCAGGGGATCGACGCCCGAGGTCGGTTCATCGAGGAAGAGGATGTCCGGTTCGTGCATGGCGGCGCAAGCCAGGGCGAGGCGCTGCTTGTAACCAAGGGACAGGTCGTCCGTCGTGACGCCAAGGAACTGCTTCAGGTGGAAGGATTCGATCATCGAATCCACGGCGCGTCCTTGCCTGGCCCGAGACAGTCCGTACACGCCGGAAAAGAATTCGAGATTCTGGCGCACGGTGAGCTTGCCGTAGAGGGAGAATTTCTGGGCCATGTAGCCAAGCCGCTCCCTGGCTCTGGCCGGGCTGCGGCGCAGGTCGATGCCCATAACCTCGGCCCGTCCGGAGGTGGGCGCGAGAAGCCCGCACATCATCTTGAAGGTGGTCGACTTGCCCGCTCCGTTGGGTCCGAGGAGTCCGAAGATTTCCCCCTGCCTGATCTCGAAGCTGACGTGGTCCGTGGCCGTGAAGTCGCCGAAGCTTTTGGTCAGCTCTTCGGCCTTGATCAGGCTTTCGCGGATTTCGCCTCGCGGCTGCATGGATGCGGCCAGGGCGGATTCCCCGCCCGGTCCGCCGCCGAGCAGATCGATGAAGGCGTCCTCGAATCGAGGCGCGACCTCCTTCCATTCGGCCGGGCCGGAAATATCCAGGGCCAGGGGATCGGGCCGGGCGGCACCGTCTTTTAGAACGATGCGCAGGTTTCGGCCCTGGATGACCCCGTCGCTCACTTCCGGCTGGCAGAGCAGGGTCGCCAGCGCTTGCCGTCTGCGGCCTTCGACGCCGCCGAGGTGCAGGCAGCGCCCCCGCAGGCGGCTGGTGAGATCGCCCGGCTTGCCGGCAAACAGCAGGCTTCCCTGGCTGAGCAAGAACACCGAGTCGCACGCCTCCGCCTCGTCCAGGTAGGATGTGCTCCAGACCACGGCGATGCCCTGATCGGCGAGTTCGTGCACCATTTTCCAGAGCTCGCGTCGGGAAATCGGGTCAACGCCGACTCCTGGTTCGTCAAGCAGGAGCAGTTCCGGTGTGCCCAAAAGGGCGCAGGCCAGGCCGAGTTTTTGCTTCATCCCGCCCGAGAGCCTTCCCGCCAGACGTTTCGTGAACCTGTGCAGGTCGGTGAAGGCCAGCAGCCGCTCGAAGGTTCGCGTCCGTTCCTCTCCGGTCACGTTGCGCAGATCGGCATGCAGGGTCAGGTTTTCCAGGACCGAAAGATCTTCGTAGAGTCCGAATTTTTGCGGCATGTAACCCAGCCGCAGGCGCAGCTCGGGAGCGGTCACGGGTTCCCGGCCGAGCACGGTCAGGACGCCGTTGTCCGGGCGCAGCAGTCCGGCCATGAGGCGCATGAGGGTTGTCTTGCCCGCTCCATCCGGCCCGGCGATGCCGGTGATGATCCCGGATTCGATGGAGCCCGAGATGCCGGCCAGGGCGGGCGTGTCCAGGCCGGGGAAGGTTTTACCGACGTCGAGCAGGCTGACCGTGGCCATGGTCACTCCGCGAGCTTAACGGTGACGGGCATGCCCTGCCTAAGCCCCTGGTCCGCGTCCAGCACGACGACCCGAAAACGATAGACCAGCGCTGTGCGCAGTTCCTCGGTTTCCACGGATTTGGGGGTGAACTCCGCCCGTGGCGAGACGTCTCCGATCTGCCCCTCATACGGTTCGGGACGGGAGTCGGTGAAGACCAGCACCTTGCGGCCGGGGTGTACGAGGCCGAGCTGTGGTTCTGGCGCATAGGCCCGGACACGAACGGGAGAAACAAGGCTGACGGTCAGGGCTGTGCTTCCGGCCTGCACGATGCTGCCCGGCTCCACGACCCGAGTCAGGGCCACGCCCGCCTCGGGCGCGGTGAGCACCGTGTCGGCAAGCTGCGTGCGGGCCTGGGACAGAGCGGCGCGGGCGGCCTCCAGGTTGGCCTCGGCCTGACGAATCTGTTCGGGCCTTGATCCCGCCAGGAGCAGATTAAGGGCGGCTTTAGCGCTGCCCAGTCTGGCTCTGGCCGCTTCGAATGTGGAGCGCGCGGTGTCGAAATCCTGTCTGGACACGGCCCCGCTGGCGACAAGTTGCCGCTGGCGTTCAAAGATGAGGCGGGCATTGTCGTATGTGGCTTCGGTTGCCGCAAGGTTCTTGCGGGCTTGCTCGATGTCTTCAGGGCGTGCTCCGTTTCGCAGTTCCGACAGTCGGGCTGCATTTGCCCGCACCTGCGCCTCGGCCTGATTCACGGCGTTCTGAAACGGTTCCGCATCGAGTCTGGCCACGATTTCGCCCGCCCCGACCTCGTCTCCCTCCTCCTTCAAGACTTCCCGGACTTTTCCTGCGACCCTGAATCCAAGCCGCGCTTCACGGATGTCGACGTTACCGTGAAAGGCCGGGGGCGTGTTGTCGCGCGTGGCGCGCTGGGTGTGCCACAAGTACCAGCCACCGGCGGCCGTGGCCAGAAGAAGAAAGAATACAAGGATGCGTTTCACGATGGATATTCCGGTTTGGGTTCAGCCGGGGCGTTCAGTCCGGCCACGAAGATGTCGAGATTCTCGGCCAGCATGTCGGCCACGGCGGCGGCGCGCTCGGCGTCGTATCCGTCCCAGCCCATGCGCCGAAGCAGGGTTTCCCGGGCCATGACGAAGGACTGCAACTGCCCGATGAGGGTGTGCGCCCGAAGCACGGCCCGGGGCGATTCGGGGTCGTCACCCGTGATTCGGGCCAGGATGTGCGAGACCATGCGGTGTAGCGGTTCCACGGTGCCCTGGTAGAGGGCCTCGAAAGCGGCCGTGGGCTGGGTCTGTTCCCGGACCATGAGCATGGCGAACTGGGCGGCCTTGGCGTCGGTCAGGATGCCCATCGCGAAGCCGCGCTGGATGCGCTTGAGCAACTCCAAGGCCTGTTCGGGGCTTGTCTGTGTCTCGTTCAGGGAGTCCCAGGTCTGGCTGGCCTCGCGGACATGGTTGCGGAAAAAGCGCAGCACCGCGTCCAGTACGGCGCCGTACAGACCCTCCTTGCCGCCGAAGTAGTAGGTGATGGCCGCGGAGTTCTGCCCCGCGACCCGGGCGATTTCACGGATGGTCACGCCATGGAGGCCCAAATCGGCGAAGCATTGCAATCCGGCCTCAAGGAGCCTGAGCCTGGCGCGGTCCGCCCGGCTGGGCGTGGATTCGTGGAGAAGGTCGATGTTCATGACGGTGCGAATAAATCATTTGATTTAATTAATCAAGCGATTGATTGTTTTTGCGGTCACAGTGTTCAGGAGAGAGGGGGAGCCAGTGCGGTCGCCGTGCCGCCGGTGCCGGGCAAGGGCCGCCGAAACTCCCTCGCGGGCCTCGTAAGGTTTCTTTCGTCGCGTGGGGTGCGGCAGGCCTGGGCTGGACGATGAGCGACGAAGAAACCGACGATGCCTGGCTCGGTCAGACAGTCGGCGCCCCTTGCCCGGCACCGGCGACACGGCTCGGGTGGGAGTCATGGGCGGGATATGAATGGGAATCATGCGGCTGGTGTGTGCTTTTCACGGACCATAAGGTCCTTGCTGACCCGTAGTTGTCGTCAGGGACGGGAGGGGAAAACGCGAAACGCCCGGGAAATCCGGGCGCTTCGTTTGGCGAGAGATCGGGGCTGGATCAGTCGAAGGCTTTGTCCACGGTCCAGACTTCCCAGACCTTGCCGACCAGGCCCGGACCAGGGCTCAGAACCGGTTTGCCGGGTCTCCAGCCGGACGGGGTGGCCTTGGTGCCCTTGCTTTCGCGCACCAGCTGGAAGGCCTGGATCTGGCGCAGGGTTTCGTTGACGTTGCGGCCCACCGGAGGGGTCAGCACCTCGTAGGCCTGCACGTTTCCATCAGGGTCGATGAGAAAGCGGCCGCGCACGTCCACGCCGGATGCTTCATCGTAGATGCCGTACATCTTGCCCACGTTGCCTCCGCCGTCGGACAGCATGGGGAAAGGTACCTTCTTCGCGGTGATCATTTTCGAAAGTTCGTCGTCCACCCACATCTTGTGCACGAACATGCTGTCCGTGCTCATGGACAGGACCTGCACTCCCAGCTTTTCGAATTCCGCGTGCTTCTCGGCGACCGCCGAGATTTCGGTCGCTCAGACAAAGGTGAAGTCACCGGGATAAAAGCACAGAACCACCCATTTCCCCAGGAATTCGGACAGCCTGACATTGGTGAAACTGCCGTTGAAATAGGCCGGGGCCGAGAAATCGGGGGCTTTCTTTCCTACCTGAATCATGGGGCGCGCTCCTTGGACTGGTGTTGCTGGTTGAACGGTCTCTTCCGGTGCCTGCTCGACCTCGGCTGTTGGCCTGGTGCAGCCTGCCGCCAATTCTTCTCCCATCACTGACCTCCGTGGCTAGTATTGATGATAACGATAGTTCTTTCCATGATGGATAGTATTACCATATTTAATTGACATCGAAAGGACAAGGTCCCTGGCGATATTTCATCAGTCAATGAGGGAAATAGTTGCTCGCAAGGATAAGGGCGCAAAAAAAACGGAGGCTCCGGCGTTGTGCCGAAGCCTCCGTGCAGGGCAGGGAGAGCGGATGAACTAGCTGGCGGCAGGGGCCGGAATGAGGCGCTTGTTGCCTTCCCAGATTTTTTCAGCTTTGGGAGTGACTTTGAGATACTTGAACCACTGGTGACTGGCCATGTGCTCGGGATCCATCTGCAGCTCGCGGCTGTGTTCCATGATGGGGGGCACAAGTTCCTTGATGTCGCCGGACAGGGCCTGGGCCGTGGTGAAGGCCGCCGCCTTGATGGCGATGTCCACTGCTTTCTGGCTGAACTGCTGGGACTTGGCCAGGGTGTCCAGGGCCTTGGTCGGGTTGTGGAAGCCCACGCTGTTTTCCGCAGAGATGAGGTCCCAGAAGAACTGGCCCTTACGGCACATCTCGCGGGCGTCGATCATGAGCTGGTCGTAATCGGCCGGCTTTTCGCCCTGGAATTCATGGGCCATGCGGATGGCTTCATGCGCCTTGACCGAGATGTCCTGGGCGGTCATGAGCTGTTCCCAGACCTTGTCCTGGGTGTAGATGACCCGCTGCTTCAGGTAGTCGGGGCTCTTGTCCGTATGGCACTGGCGACAGGCCTTCATGTCCGGGTCCTTCAAGGGCGAATTCCAGTGGTGGTTGGACATCTTCTTCTTGCCGTCGAGACGGGTGTAGCTCATGTGGCAGTCGGCGCAGCTGACTCCGGCCGCGCCATGCACGCCATTGTGCCAGGTCTCGTATTCGGGGTGCTGGGCCTTGAGCATGGGGGTCTTGGACACGGGATGAACCCAGTCCACGAAGTTGCCTTCGAAACCGGGGATCGTGGTGTCGCCGTGCCCCTTGTAGTAGGAATAAATCTGTTCGGGGTCCTTGCCTTCGGCCCAAGGGAAGACGGGCTTCTTGGATACGCCCTGGCCCGGGTCGGTGAAATAGTATTCCACGTGGCACTGGCCGCACATCAGGGCGCGCTGCTCGTTGCGGGAGAGGGTCTTGAAGTCCTTGCCTTCGGCCTTCAGGTGATCCTGCAGGGGCACGGAGTAGAGGCGCAGCTCCATGTTGGCCGGGTCGTGGCAATTGGCGCAGCCGATGGTGTTGTCGTCCATATCGACCTGCTCGCGGAACTGGTTGAAATCCTTGGCCCAGAATTCGTCGCCGTACTCTCCGACCCATTCATTCATCTTGGCGGTCTTGCAGTTCCAGCAGGTGGAGGGCAGTCCGGCCTTTTCGTCGTAGCGGTTCAGGCGGTCGATATGCAGAATGTCCTTGATGGCATAGGTGTGGCCGCGCGCCGCCTTGTACTCGTAGCTGAACGCGTATCCGAGCCAGAGGTTCTTCAGGTAGGGCTGGGCGTGCTTGTAGCCTTCGGGCAGGGGGTTTACGTTGTCGTGCTTGTTGTAGGCGACGGATCCGCCATACTCGGTCATGATTTCGGATTCGTTGTTGCGCAGGAACGTTTCATAATGAAGCGGAAATTCAGCCTTGAAGGCGGAGTTCTTAATCTCGTCGGACTTGAGCTTGGTCTTGAACTCCGGAGCCTTTGGTTCAGTCGCTTCGGAACAGGCGCTCAAGGCCAGGGCGCAGCCCACGGCCAGCAGGGCAATAAGGGATCGGGTGTTACGCATCGGCGGCACTCCTTTTGGCTACGGGGATTTTGGGAGAATGGGGTACATGGCGGTGACAGTCGGTGCAAAACTTCTTGCTTTGCATCACGACCGTGGAAGTCGTCGCGCCGTGGCAGCGCTGACAGTTTTCCTGGGTCACTTCCTTGGTTTCCTCGCCCGGATGAATGAGATCCGGGATGGTCTTTGTCACCGTGGCCAGGATGTCACGGGTGCCTTCCTTGGTCTTGAACGGTATCTTGGCCACCAGATTGTGTGGCGCATGGCATTCGTTGCAGGCCAGCTCGGCATGGACCGAGGTCTTGTGCGTAAAGGCCGCTTCCGCCATGGAATGGCAGCTGCCGCAGAAACTGGCCTGGTCCGTCGCGGTCATGGCCAGCGCCGCCCCTACCGTGACCACGATGCCCGCTATGGCCGGAGGCAAGGCGAACCGCCATCCCCGTCCGCTGGATGCATCTTTTTTTTGGGTCATACTCCCTCCTGTGAAAGGTGCTGTGGGATCAACTGGAATGCCTGAGCACGCCGGGTCGTTGATCCGGTGCCGACATTTGTCCTTGGTTCGTATCATAAATCTATCAGGGGTGGGTGGTAAAAGTTGTAACAGAATTGAAACCTGTGTATCGGATAATCCGCGCGCAAGGAGTGTCACGCTCGGCGGCGAATCTGTTTTTCTGGTGTAATTTTAAGAGATAGGCAACCATGACCCAGCAACGCATTCTGATCATCGACGACGACGCGGATATTGTCAAAACCGTGTCAGCCAATCTGGAACTGGACGGATTTCTGGTGTCCAGCGCACCGACCGGAAACGAAGGGCTAGCGGTTCTGCAAGCCTATTCGCCCGATTTGGTGCTGCTGGATCTGAATCTGCCTGACATAGACGGAATAAAGGTCTGCCAAATTCTGCGCCGGGAGAGCGACGCGCCGGTGATCATGCTTTCGGCTCGGGACACGGTTGCAGACAAACTGCTGGGACTCGAGTGTGGAGCCGACGATTATCTGGTTAAACCCTTCAATGCGCTGGAGCTTTCCGCCAGGATACGAACCGTGCTGCGCAGAGTGCGGCGCAGCGAATCGGGCAATGCCAATCGCCAGGGGGAGATTATTCTTGATTACCGCACGCATCGGGCATCGATTCAGGGCCGTGAGGTGAGCTTGACCCGAACCGAATTTTCACTGCTTGAACTTTTCATCACCCATCCGGGCGAGGCCTTGTCACGTGATTTCATCCAGAGTCAGAACTGGGGGGATTCCAAGCTCTATTCCCACAGTCGGGCCGTGGACGTGCATGTGCAGCGTCTGCGCAAAAAGATCGAAGTCAACCCGCAGGCCCCGCGTTTCATTCTGACCGTGGCCGGCGTCGGCTACAGATTCGAACCACGTCCGGGATAGGCTGTGGACATTCGCATTCCGGGTGCTGACGGTGTGTCGCGGAGGCATCTTGAAATGACCGGCAAAAAGAATTTGGGGTGGAGAAAGGGGCGGAGGCTTGCCCGGATTTTGGGCAAAAAAAAGCCCGTCAAGTGACGGGCTTCATCGCGATCGTAGTGTTCTGCTTAGTAGCGTGAACGGCTATCGGAGCGGCTTTCACGGGGCTGCGCTTCGTTGACCTTCAGGTTGCGGCCCTGGCAGTCGGTTCCGTTCAGCGCCTGGATGGACTTGCGTGCACCTTCGTCATCCATTTCCACGAAGCCGAAGCCACGGGAACGACCGGTTTCACGATCTTCAATGACGTGGGCAGAGCTGACCTGACCGTACTGGGAAAACATGGCGTGCAGATCTGCATCAGTGGTCGACCAGGACAAATTTCCAACATAGATGTTCTTAGACAAGACAGTAACTCCAAAGAAAAAAAAGTAAAAAGAAAAACTCTGTTCCTGCGGAAAACAGCTACCGACAGGATTGCGAAATAATGAAAGTGGATTCAAGGTTGAATTCAGACTTTCATTTCCGCCAAAGTCAGCAGTAACTAGGTGGGGCTGAATTTAATGTCAACGTTTATTATTTTTATTTTTTCCGCAACACGATGCCGTGGGCCTGAAAATATATGCAATAGGCTTGAATAGATCGTTTAATTGTTCCTAAAATATTTTGTGCCAAGCGCACGTTTTTCCGTGTTTCACGACGATGCTTAATTGATGTGGCCGTCGTGGTCGCTCGAATCAGTCATGTTTTCTTGTCGGCAGGACGCATCGGCTCTCGGGCTTCATCCGCGGCCGGCAGGGTGAAGGTGAAGATGCTGCCGCCCTCCGGGTTGCCCTCGACCCAGATTCGTCCGCCATGAGCGCGTACGATCTGGCTACAGATGGCCAGCCCGAGCCCGGTGCCTCCCGGCTTGCCGGAACGGCCGGAAGATGGCGCGGTGTGGAACTTCTTGAATATGGCCTCCCGTGCTTCGGGCGGTATGCCGGGGCCCTGGTCGCGGACCTGGATCTTGAGTTCGCCTTCCCCGTGCAGCAGGACGAAGCTGACGAGGCCGCCCCTGGGGGAATATTTTATGGCGTTGTCCGTCAGGTTGACGATGACCTGCTCGATGCGTTCCACGTCCACCATGGCGGTCATGGGTCCGGGGGACAGGAAGTGCAGGCGCAACTCGCGTTCATCCGCCAGCGGGGTCATGATCTCCACGATTTCCCCCACCAGTTCGGACATGTCCGCCGGTCCGAAATTCCACTCGATCTTGTCAGCCTCGATGCGGGTGATGTCGAAGATGTCCGTGACCAAGTGCACCAGACGGCGCAGGTTCTTGTCCATGATCTGAAGGTAATCCTGCCTGTCCGAGACGGTTTCCGTGCGGCGCAGGTAGTCGAGTCCGCCCCGGATGGAGGTCAGCGGAGAGCGCAGTTCGTGCGACATGGTGGCCAGGAATTCGCTTTTCAGTCGGTCCAGGGTTTTGAGTTCCTCGTTGGCCAGGGCCAGCTCGCTGGTCGCGTTCTGCACTTCTTCCTCCAGCCTGTCCCGTCCCTCCCGCAACTTGACGCTCATGCTGCCGAGGGCCTGCCCGACCCGGTTCATTTCATCGCTGCCGCCGATGTGGAGTCGCTCCGGGAATTGCCCCCTGCTGATGCCCTTGGCCACGCTCTCCAGTGTGCTCAAAGGATTGAGGACAAGATGGCGGACCAGAAAATACAGGGTCAGTACCGTCAATACGATGAGCGCCAGGGCCGAGGAAAAGAGCTGCAACTTGCTGTTGCTCAGGGAGTCGAGCACATGCTGGACCGGCAGATGGATGCTCAGGCACCCGCTGACGGTTCCGCTTGTGTAGTTTTTGTGGCAGGACAGGCATGTCTCGTCGACATAGAGGGGAGCCGAATACTGGAAGATCGCTTCGCCGTCATGATCGGCGAGGGTGTAGTATTCCTTGCTTTCGCCCTGGGAGAAGCTTTTGATGGCCGCCAGTTCGAAGTCGTCGGGCCTGTTTTCCGGATTCATGGGTGCGATGCCCGCCAGTCGGAAGCGGTAGAGATTCTGCCTGTAGGAATAGAGGGAGAGCTGCTTGGTGATCATGGAAGGGGTGAAGCGTTGCAGGACGCCGCGTTCCGTGGGCAGCAGATCGGAGTAGAACCCGCCGCCGCCCTGCGCACCGGGCGTGTCCTGACGGAGAAAGACCCCCTGGCTGTCCGAGACCCATTGCCTGGTCAGGATGATCTGGCGGGTCAGCAGGCGGGCCTGATTGACCACCTGCGACCAGGCCTGTCGCTCTTCGGCCACGCCCTGCCAGAGAAAAATTATACCCAGGAGCGGCACGACGATGCAGATGATGGCCGACACGAATTTGAACTGGAGCGAACCCCTCAAAGCGCGCATGATTATTCCTCCCGGCCCGCAGATGAGCCGGAATGGAGCTTTACGTCAACATGTTCGAAGGGTCTTGGGCGGTGCCACGCTGTTTTCTCTTGAGAGGAACGAAGGGATTTTCTTGACATTAAAGTTTGAAAATGATTAATTACTGACACGATTATTTATAAAAAAGTGTTTGTTCAAAGCGCTGCCAATTGTCGAAAGTGGGCCAAAATGGGAGGATATCCATGAAGTATGTCATCAACCGTCATGAAATAGCTGGATCCTTAGGCGATCTGGGAGTTCTGCTGCCTATTGCCGTGGGCATGGTGCTCGTGAACAACCTGCCTCCTGCGGGAGTATTCCTGGGAATTGGTTTGTACTATGTCTTTTCCGGAATGTATTTTGGCGTGACCACGCCGGTGCAACCAATGAAAGTCATTGGCTCGTATGCCGTGGCCATGGGCCTTTCGGCGGATGTCATCCAGGCTTCTACATTGTGGGTTGGTGCGTTGCTCCTGGCAATCGGCTTGAGCGGAGCCATGAGGCAGATCTCGCGTTTCGTGCCCAAGGTGGTGATTCGGGGTGTTCAGCTTTCCACAGGGGTGCTGCTCCTGGCTCAAGGCGTGCGGTTCATTTTGGGGACCAGTTCCACGCAGTTGCAGTACAAGGCGAGTGAGCCTTTTCTGAGTGTATCCACTCTCGGATATGTGCAGGTGAGCTGGATTTTTGGCTTGATCGCCGTGCTCTTGACTCTGTTCCTGATCAATAACCGCCGATTTCCCGCGGCGACAGTCGTCGTGGGATTTGGCTTTCTGATGGGCGTCCTACTGGGCAATGGCGTTTCCATGGCCGCCGTGGGCCTTCATTTTCCTGACCTTTTTCCCACGGGATTTCCAAGCTGGGTTTCCTTCTCCACGGCTTTGTTCGTGTTGGCCCTGCCCCAATTGCCCATGACCCTGGGCAATGCCGTTCTGGCCAACGAGGACCTGGCAAAGGATTATTTTGGTGACGGCGCTTCCCGGACCACGGGCAAGGCGCTCTGCATCAGCATGGGGCTGGCTAACATCGGCAGCTTCATCCTCGGAGGGATTCCCATGTGTCACGGAGCGGGCGGGCTTGCAGCGCACTATCGCTTTGGCGCGCGCACGGCCGGTTCCAATCTGTTCATTGGGGGACTGTTTGTCATTGTGTCGCTGCTTTTTGGTCCAGAGGTGTTGGCCATTGCCCAACTGGTGCCTTTGTCCGTGCTTGGCGCCCTGCTGATTTTTGCCGGTGCGCAGTTGGCCATGACGGTCAGGGATATCACGCTTCCGAAGGAATATTTTGTGTGCGTGACCATGCTGGGGATAACCCTGGCATCCAATCTGGCTTTGGGGTATTTGGCGGGCATGGGACTTGATTACCTGCTGAAGCGGGACATGTTCGACATATGACCAATTGGCGCCAGTGTATCTCCTTCAATACTGAGACCTTCGGGTATTTGTCATTTCAAACCAACAGGAGGAAACTTTGAGTTCGATCATAAAAGAAGAGGCTGAGGCCGGCAGACTGCATATCAACACCCCGCTCATGGGGGAGTCCCTGGTCAGCAAGAAGTTTTTGGCCAAGACCGAATCAGCTGAATACTTTCGGATGCATCCGGATGTGAATGTCCTCAAGATCGGTGGGCAATCCATCATGGACCGTGGTTCAAAGGCCCTTTTTCCCATTGTCGATGCCCTGATCAAGGCCAAGGAACTGTTCAAGATCCTGCTCATGACCGGCGGCGGCACCCGGGCCCGCCACGTCTACAACATCGGCGTGGATCTCGGAATGCCCACGGGTGTGCTTTCCAAGCTCGGAGACAAGGTTTCGTCCCAGAACGCAGAGATGCTGGCCGTGCTGCTTGCAAAACACGGCGGGGTGCGCATCGGTCACGGCGACAATCTGGAGCAGCTGACCATGTTCTGCCGCGAGGGCTATCTGCCCATCACCACGGGCATCCCCCCGTACGGTTTTTTCGAGCACCCTGCGGAGTTTGGATCAATCCCGCCGCATCGAACCGACTGCGGCGCATTTCTTCTGGCCGAGAACATCGGAGCGAAGTCTCTCATTTATCTGAAGGATGAACGGGGTCTCTATAGCGATGATCCAAAAAAGGCCAAAAATATTGAAGAATTGCAGTTTATCGACCGTATCTCGGTATCCGACCTGCTAGCTATGGACCTCGACGACCTCATCGTCGAGCGACCTGTCCTGACGTTCCTTAAAAATTCCAAATGCCTGAAGGAATTTCAGATCGTCGATGCATTGCGTCATCCGGAGCATATACTGGCAGCGCTCAACGGCGAGCATGTGGGCACGATCGTCTACAAGGACTAGCCGTCCCGCTATCGCAAAAAAAAAGCCGTCCCGCTATGGGATGGCTTTTTTTTGCGCATCTTGAAAATCCACTATTCCGCCTTTTTCACGCCTTCCTTGCCCTCTCCGTCGCTCGGCAGATAAACGATTTCGGCGCCGCTGATCCGGGCAATCTCATCCAGTTCGCATTTACGCATATGTTCGGCAGAAATCCTGATATCTCCAGTGGTTCCGACAACCCGGAAACGAGGTCTCTTTTCGCCCTTTTCGACTTTGCGTCTTTCGCGTACAAAAATTGTGCTCATGGGATGCCTCCTTTTGAGTTGGTTTCATTCGATGAACATTTATATATGTGCTTAGAGGATATATGTCAATAAATGAACATGAGGCGGGCGCCAGGCACGCCGGATCCGCCAAGCCGGAGCGTTACATTCAACCGTCGGTCCTCATGGCCTTGCTCGATGGTCCGTCATACGGGTATCAACTCCTGCAGCGATTGCCCGAGTACGGTTTCCTGCGGGACGAGGTGCCTCCCGGCATGATCTATCGTCATTTGAGGCAGATGGAGGAAGAAAAGCTCGTTGTTTCGCAGTGGGAGGCCGAGGGGTCCGGGCCGGCGAAGAGAGTCTACGTCCTGACACCGGAAGGGGCTGAAGTGTTGGAGGCCTGGGTGGCGCACATGGAGCGCAAGGCGCGCAGGCTCATGGATTTCGTGGACACCTATCGCCGGCGTGAGAGCAAAACCGAAGTTTGACGAGGAGCGATCCATGAGTGTCGAGATCCCCATATTGACCGATGTGGTCATGATTTTTGGCCTGTCCAGCGCCGTGATCATCGCCAGTCACCGTTTTCGCATTCCCCCGGTGATAGGCTTCCTGCTCACGGGTGTCTTGGCGGGGCCGTACGGTCTCGGCCTTGTCGGGGCCGAGCACGAAGTCGAGATGTTCGCCGAGGTAGGGGTCATCCTCCTGCTCTTCGTCATCGGCATGGAGCTGTCCCTGGAGGAACTGCAGCGCCTGAAGAAGCCGGTGTTCGTGGGCGGCGCGGCCCAGGTCCTGCTGACCGTCGCAGTTTTCGAGCTGCCTTTCATGGTCTTCGGGGTGGGCCTTGGCAAGGCCATCTTCGTCGGCTTCCTGGCCGCCCTGTCGAGCACGGCCATCGTGCTCAAGCTCCTGGCCGAGAAGGCCCAGCTGGGCGCGCCCCACGGACGCATCTCCCTGGGCATGCTCATCTTTCAGGATGTGGCCGTGGTGCCCATGATGCTGCTCATCCCCCTGCTGGCCGGCGTAGCGGGCAATCCCTGGATGTCCCTCGGCGAGATGGCGATCAAGGCGGCACTGGTCGGTGGTGTGCTTATCGTGGCGGCCCGGAAGCTGATTCCCCGCATTCTCGAGGCCGTCATCCGTACGCGCAGCCGCGAACTTTTCCTCATGACCACCCTGGGACTGTGCTTCGCCATCGCCCTGCTGACGTCGAGCGTGGGCCTGTCCCTGTCCCTGGGCGCCTTCCTGGCGGGGCTCATCATGAGCGAGTCGGAGTACAGCCACTCGGCTCTGGAGGGGGTACTGCCCTTCCGCGACGTGTTCACGAGCGTCTTCTTCGTGTCCATTGGCATGCTCCTGGACCCGTCCTTCGTGCTGGCCCACCTGCCGCAGGTTCTCGGCCTGACCGGGGCCATCCTCGTGCTCAAGGGCGCCCTGGCCGCCGTGGCCGGCAGGTTGCTGGGATATCCCTGGCACGTGGCCATCCTCGGAGGGCTGTGCCTGTGTCAGATCGGCGAGTTCTCCTTCGTTCTGGCCGGTGTAGGCATGGGCAGCAAGTTGCTCACCCCTTCGGAATATCAATACTTTCTGGCTGTGGCCATCATGACCATGGCCGTCACGCCTTTCCTCATCGCGGCCGTGCCGGCCATCTCGGAACGCCTGATCAGAATCATGCCCCCGGGTCTGAAGACCGCTCCGCCGAAGGAGGCCGAGGAGGACATGAGCGACCATCTCGTCATCGCCGGTTTCGGCCTCGGCGGGAAGCACCTGGCCAGGGCCGCCAGGGCGGCGGGCATCCGTTATGTCGTCCTGGAAATGAACCCGGACACCGTGCGCCGCGAACAGGCCAGGGGCGAGCCCATCCTTTACGGAGACGCGTCCCAGGGGGCGGTGCTGGAACACATCGGCGTGTCCCGGGCTCGCATCCTGGCCGTGGTCATCTCGGATCCTGCCGCCATCGGGCGCATCGTGGCCACTGCCCGGGCCCACAACCCGGCACTGCACATCGTCGTGCGCACCCGCTTCGTCAGCGAGATCGAGCCGCTCATGCAACTGGGGGCGCAGGAAGTTGGTGGCCGAGGAGTACGAGACCTCGGTGGAGATGTTTATTCGCGTGCTGTCTACGTATCTGGTGCCCAAGCCGGATATCGAACGTTTCGTTCGCGAGATAAGAGCCGAGGGTTACGGAATGCTCAGACGGTCCATGCTCAACACGGTCGACGCTTGCAGTCTGGAGGGGACGTGCTCCACCTTTGGGGCGACAGTGCTTGTCGTTGCTCCGGGGGCTTTTGTGGCGGGGAAGAGTTTGATCGATTCCAAACTACGCAAGGAGCATGGGTTGACCGTGGTTGCTGTGCAACGGGCCGGAAAAACACAGATCAATCCGGATCCCCAGTGGGTTTTCATGGTCGGGGATCGGGTGCATGTATTTGGTGAACAGGCGTTGATCGCCGAGAAGTCCGATCTTTTTATCGGGAAAAATCACGATTCGGGGGCTGCGGCTTGAACTGGAGGATTGTTTGTGTAAAATTCAACAAGTGTGTCAATGCATAGTTGTTTGCCTCTTGCCTGGATGGAGGCGACTCTTCCACCAACAAAGCATGGTCGAGCCCTGACATGAACAAAGAAGCCGCTCATTTGTTGCGCGAGGTCACCTTTGCAGTTCTGCCCGTCAGTCTCATCGTCTGCGTGCTGCAACTGACGTTGCTGCATATGTCCTGGGATGTGTTCGCCCGTTTTGCATTGGGGGCGTTATTCGTGGGCTGTGGACTCTTTCTTTTTCTTCTTGGGGTAAAAATCGGTCTTTTGCCCATGGGTGAAATGATCGGTGCGGAGCTCCCCAAAAGCGGATCTGTAAAATACCTTGTGTTCATGTCTTTTCTTCTTGGGACTGCGATCACTGTTGCAGAACCCGACGTGCGTGTTCTGGCTCACCAGGTTGATTTCGTCTCCGCAGGGTTGATTTCGCGCAATATACTCGTTTTTGTGGTCGCGCTAAGCGTTGGAATCTGCGTGGGTGGAGCCGTGCTGCGGATTGTGCTGGGTGTGCCTATCGTGAAGGTGCTGGTGGGCGGGTATGCAGTCATCCTGGCGTTGTCCTTTTTTACACCGGAGAGCTTTCTGCCCATCGCCTACGATGCCGGTGGCGTTACCACCGGGCCAGTCACGGTTCCCTTCATCATTGCCTTGGGACTTGGCACGGCCGGGGTGTTGCGGGGCAAGAATTCCTTCAGCGACGGCTTTGGTCTCGTGGGTCTTGCATCCATTGGGCCGGTCATAGGAGTCATGATTCTGGGGATGATTTACGGATGAACATTATCTTGGAATTCCTGAATTTCAGGCATGTGGCAATTGAACTGTTCATTGCCTTTGCTCCCTTGGTGCTTTTTTTTGCCTACATGCAGCACCGCTCGTTGCGTTTGCCCAGATCCTACGTGCTGCGACTGCTAAAAGGCGTGATCTTGTCCTATGTCGGGCTGGTCCTGTTTCTGCAGGGCGTGACCCAAGGTTTTTTGCCTGCAGGGACCGAAATCGGTCGCATAATCGGCGGAGCGCCATGGCGCTGGGCGCTGGTTCCGTTGGGATTCTTTTTTGGTCTTGCGGCCACGGCGGCGGAACCGGCTGTGCGCGTCCTGGCTATCGAGATGGAGAAGGCATCGGGTGGTTCGGTCGGTCAGAAACCCGTTTTGGTTACGCTCTCCCTGGGAGTAGGGATTTTCGTGGCGTTGGCCATGTTTAAGCTCCTGGCAGGAATTTCGATTCTCTGGTTCGTGGTGGCGGGATACGTTCTGGCCTTGGTCATGACCCGATTCTCCACGCCTTCCTTCATTTCTGCGGCCTTTGACGCCGGAGGCGTGGCCACCGGTCCCATGACCGTGACCTTTGTCATGGCCATTGCCTTGGGTGCGGCCGGAGCCTTGGAAGGAAGGGACGCGGTGGCCGACGGTTTTGGACTCATAGCCCTGGTCGCCCTGGCGCCTATTCTCTCCGTAATGGCTCTGGGCATTTTATATTCCCGAAAAAGGAGTGGCTGATGAACATACTGGAAGATTTTGACTGCATCGTGACCATCGTGAACAAGGGACACTGCGATCCCGTCGTGGACGCCTCCCGCAAGGCTGGCGCCGAGGGCGGGACCATCATTTTCGGGCGTGGCACGGGCATCAGGGACGTCAAATCCATCTTGGGCCTCGCCATAGATCCGGAGAAGGAGATCATTTTGACTCTGGTGAAATCGGAAATAAGCTTGCATGTTCTCAAAGCCATCGTTGACGCGGGCAATTTGGAGCGGCCAGGCACGGGAATCGCCTTTATTCTTCCGGTCAAGGGTGTGGCCGGGATATGTCATTTAAACTGTCCGCCGCTCACGTGAACCGGAGTTGTCGCAATATTTTGTTCGATCAGGAGTACGACAGGAGAGATTATGTTTCTGGTTGAAATGATGCGTAGACTTATTTCCCAGGTCCGGGTCTGTCCGCATTGCGGGCACAGGCAGTCTGCCCAGCCAGGCGATAAGCGCCGGGAGCGTTGCGAGAAATGCGGCGCGCCCCTGCCGCCGCCCAAGGACAAGGGATAGCCGAAGGGTTTGTCTTTCGGTTTTTTTAGGAACCTAACATTCGAACTCTGCAATCCGAGCTTTGGAATCGAGGATCGGAAGATCGGTGATGTAAAAAAACGCGCTCCCTTTCCCATGTGAGGGAGCGCGCTTTTATTGGAACGTGCTTTTGATGGCCGCCTACCAGCGCCAGCCCGGATCGATATTCAGATCCTCGGGGGCGTCGAGCTTGAGGTCCAGGGTGATGGTCATCTCCGCGCCGGCCGCGATGGTGCTGTTCCAGGCCATGATTTCCGGATCGTCCTCTTTCAGGGGTTCGGGCTTGGCCGTCAGTTCGAGGTTGATGCGCTCGTCGCGGGGCAGTGGGCGTGGCTCCTCGATGCGGACCTGGGCCGGGCGCTCGGCGGCATTGCGCACGGTCATGGTCCACTGTCGCAGGAAGGTCTGTTTTTGTTTGAAGATACCTTTTTCGCCCGTCTTCTTGTCCTTGAGGACGGTGGTGCAGGTCAGCAGCGGGTCCGTGCCGAAGAACATGGTCGCGTCCCGGCCGGAGAGTGAGAACTGGCGCTGATCGACCATGGCTCCGTCGATGAAGAAGAAAGCCGTGCCGGGGGGGAGTTCCTTGGGCTCGGTGAACTCGGCCCTGGCCTGCACGAAGGCCTTGGAATCGAGACTGGGCCGGATCAGATGCGTGAAGCTGACCGGCCAGGCGTCGCGCTCGATCTCAAGGATGCGGGTGTCTCCGGCTGGTACCGATTTCTTGCCCATGTCCCAGGCGGCGTAGGTGCTGTGCCGGACCTGCACGGGCTCCGGAGGAGCTTCCGCGAGCATTTCCTCGTTTGCGGCATCGGAGCGCATGGACATCATGGGCGCTCCGGCCATGGCCTTGCGGAAGACGCGCAGCGGTCCGATTTCCCAGGGCGGGAGGCTAGAGGGCTCGGCCTGGATTTGTGGCTGCATGGTTGCCAGAAAAAGCCGCACGTCGCTCCAGTCCTGTCCCGAACGCTGCCAGACCTTGGCCTGCCAGGAAAAATCGATGCTCTTGCGGGCCGGGGAGGCTTCCAGGCGATACATGGGGGTCCAGCCGCAGTCACGCAGGGTGTAGGAGTAGGACAGTTCCTTGGGTGCCGTGCCCGCGACCAGGACGCGGACTTCCCATACCGTGCGGCCCTTGCCCGCCGTGTCGGCGATCTCTTTTTCTACCCAGACTATCCTTGCCTCCAACTCCTCCAGGCGCGGCGTCAGGGCCTGGGCCTTGGCCGTGTCCACGCGCAGGGCCTTGCCCATCTCCTCGGCCAGTTCTCGCAGTGCCGCCACGGTCTGTTCGCCGGGCTTGGTCTGGGCCTTCCAGAAGGCGATGCGTCCGCGCACGCCTTCCAGTTCGGACAGGACCGCGTCCCGCTCCGTTTTCAATTCAGCCAGGCGACGGTTGAGCGGTTCAAGGGCGCTTTGATTCTTTTCCTGACGGGTTTTCCAGGCCAGGTCCGCGATGGTTCCTTTTTCCGCCAGCTTGCCAAAGCGCAGGCTGGCCGGGTCGGCCTGACTGGGTAGGACCAGCGTGCAGGACGACAGTCCCGCTTCGCCGGACTCCACCGTCACCGCCGAGACTTCCTCGACCTGGGCGGAACCCGGAAAGAGCGTCACCTGGGTCGGCGCGGCCCAGGCCCAAAGGGGAAAGAGAAGCATGAGCGCGGTCAGAATTCTGGTCATGTATCCTCCTGCGTAAAAAAAGGCCAACCCGAGGGTTGGCCGTGTATTTTCAATCTTCCTGGCTGGGGTCGAATCCGAGCTGCTTGATGAAGCCCATGCCGCCCTGCAGGTTGACCGGCTCCAGAAAACCGGCGTTCCGCAGGATGACCTGGGATTCGTATGATCTGCCGCCGGTGTTGCACAACAGCACGATCTTCTTGTCCTTTGGAATCTCGTCCAGCCTGCCGCGGATTTGTCCCTGAGGGATGTTTTTCCAGAATTCCGGGTGCTTGCTGACAAAAGGCTCGGCATTGCCCCATTCGCGGGTGTCGATGCACAGCAGGTTTTCGCTGACGCGGTTCTCCCAGAGCTTGGCGAATTCGACTGGCTGAAGCGGGACGTTCCTGCCCACCAGAATGTTTTCGGCGGTGTTGGCCGCGGCATTCAAAACGTCCATGGCCGAGCCGAAGGGCGGGGCGTATGCCATCTCCAGGCTGGACACGTCGCGCAGGGTCGGACGGAACTTGAGGATGGCGGCCATGGTGTCGATGCGGCCCTTGAGCGAATCGCCGTTCTGGCAGGCGCCCTGCAATCCGAGGACCCGGCCGGAACGGCGCTCGACGACAATCTCCAGGCTGACCATGTCGCGCTTGGGATAGAAGTGGGAGTGGTCGCTCATGATGACGTGGGTGCTGAAGGCGTCGAAGCCCTCGCGCAGGGCCACGGGCAGGGACAGGCCGGTGCCCGAGAAGGCGTAATCGAAGAGTTTGATGATGAATGTGCCGACCACGCCATCGAAGGTTTCCCTGCCACCAGCGACATTGGTGCCGATGATGCGCCCCTGACTGTTGGCCAGGGAGCCCAGCGGATAGTAGCCGATCTTGCCCGTGACGATGTTCTCGATGACCACGCAGTCGCCGCCGGCGTAAACATCCGGGTCGGAGGTCTGCATGGTTTTAGAGACGATGATGCCGCCGCGCTCGGAGCAGGACAGCCCGGCTTCCCGAGCCAGGCTGTCGTTGGGCACGACGCCCACGGCCAGGATGACCAGATCCGCGTCGATGGTGCGTTTGTTGGTTACCACGCGCGTGACCTTGCCGTCTTCGCCTTCGATGGCCTGGACCATTTCCGAGGTGTGGACGGTGACGTCGTTTTCCGCGAGATGCTTTTCGGCGATGGTGGCCATGGCCTTGCTCATGAAGCCGGGCATGATCTGGTCCGCCACTTCGATGACCGTGGTCTCGATGCCCCACATGTCCGCGAAGGACTCCGCCATCTCCAGACCGATGAAGCCGCCTCCCACGATGACGGCCGAGCCGACGCTACCGCTGGCCACCTGTTCCTTGATGCGGATGGCTTCGCCCAGGGTGCTCACGGTGAAGACGTTGCCCAGTTCGCGTCCGGGGATGGGCAGTTTGCGGGGCGTGCTGCCCATGCCCAGGACCAGTTTGTCGTAGGGCAGCGTGGTCTGCGTGCCGTCCTTGGCCTGGACCAGGACGGTCTTGGCCTTGCGATCGATGGACAACGCCCTGGTTTCGGTCATGACCTTGAAGTCCTTGCAATCCTGAAAGAACTGCTCGTCACGGACCATGTGAAAGCTTGTTTCCTGCAACTGCTGATGATCGCTGACGTCTCCCGAAACATAATAGGGGATTCCGCAGCCGCCGTAGGAGATGAGTTTGCTGGCGTCGACCAGGGTCACTTCGGCATCAGGCGCCACGCGTTTGATGCGGCATGCGGCCTTTGGCCCGAGAGCCACGCCACCGATGACAACGACTTTGAGAGACATAAAAACTCCTTGAAATTAAATATGTTGATAGTAAAAAAATAGGAGTTGTTTTGGAAAAAACATGCTTTGGGTAATATATTTCGCCCGGGAGTGGTAGTGGAAAAATGCATTGGAAACGGCCGACCCGGAGCGTGCGCTTCCGTGCGATATGCCGTGGATCACGGGCAGTATTGAGACTTGCTTTTAGCGAACGCGGCATTAATAGTCGCCTGCAAAGGAGACGGTCGCCTGCAAACAAAGGGGCGGTCCCCATCGAAAGAAGGCGGTTCCCGCGCATTGTTGCCCGGACCTGAAGACTTGAACTGCCGGATGAATCAATTACGAGGAGAGACAATGGCTGAAACCATCGACGATATTTCCATAGACTGGACCGATGAAGAAGGCGTCCAGAAGGTCAAGGAACTGAAGAAGGAAGTGCTGACCCGAGGGGCATGGTCAACCCTCATGTTCGCCTATCAGGAAGTGGGGCGCGGCGAGGACGAGTTCGGGCCGGTCAAGTTCCGGGTCGGGCGTTACCAGAAGCGCAACGGCCGTTTTTCTCCGCATTCCAAGTTCAATATTTCATCGGTCAAGCAGGCTCGGCAGGTTGTGCAGATTCTGCAGGCCTGGATCGACGAATACGGTGAAGATGAATAGGGCCGGGGTGCGTCATGACCGAACCGTTTGAGGTTCCGGGTTCCGATCCGGATATCATGGTCGAGGACCAGTTGCAGGAGCCCCGTCAGTTCAAGGTGTTGCTGCATAACGACGACTATACGTCCATGGATTTTGTCGTGGAAGTGCTCATGAATGTCTTCGGCAAATCCGAATCCGAGTCGTTTGCCATTATGATGAGTGTTCATGAAAAAGGAATTGGCCTGTGTGGAATCTACACGGCCGAGGTCGCGGAAACCAAGGTGCAGCTTGTGCATCAGATGGCCAAGGCCCGGTCTTTTCCCCTGCGCTGCTCCATGGAAGAGGTGTAAATGCTGAGTAAGGAGTTGGAAAGAATCATCGGTAATGCCGTGCGCGAGGTCAAACTTCGCCAGCACGAGTTCTTGACCCTCGAGCATCTGCTGTACAGCTATACGCTCGATACCCATGGTCAGAGCCTGCTGGCCGGTTGCGGCATAGATCTGGAGCGTCTGCGCAAGCAGCTGGCTCAATTTTTCATCGATCATCTCGACGTGACCCCCCGTCCCGAGCACGAGATCGTGCAGACCGTGAGCGTGCAAAGGGCCATGCAGCGGGCCATCCTGCACATCCAGTCTTCGGGCAAGTCCCAGGTCGAGGCCGGGGATTTCCTGGCCGCCATGCTCGAAGAGGAGGACGCCTTTGCCGTTTACTATCTGAAGGCTCAGGGCCTGACACGGCTGGCGGTGATCGAGTACATTTCCCATCAGCTCCCTGACGGCGGGGGCAGCAGCGAGGCCGACACCCGGGATGCCTCCAAGCAGAGCGCCCTCGAGAAATATACCGTGGATCTGGTGGTCAGGGCCCAGGAGGGCCGGATCGACCCCCTGGTCGGCCGTGACGAGGAGCTCAAGCGCACCTTGCAGGTTCTGGCCCGGCGCAAGAAGAACAATCCCATCTTCGTCGGCGACCCCGGCGTCGGCAAGACCGCCGTGGCCGAGGGGCTGGCGCTCAAGATCGCGCGCGGCGAGGTGCCCGAGCAGTTCGCCGAAGCCCGCATCTTTGCCCTGGACATGGGCAGCCTGCTGGCCGGGACCAAGTATCGCGGCGACTTCGAGGCCCGCCTCAAGGGCATCATCTCGGAACTCAAGGCTATGGACGGGGCCATCCTGTGCATCGACGAGATCCACACCATCGTCGGCGCGGGTTCCACCAGCGGCGGGTCCATGGACGCCTCCAATATCCTGAAGCCGGTGCTGGCCTCGGGCGAGCTGCGTTGCATCGGCTCCACCACCTACGAGGAATACAAGAATCATTTCGAGAAGGACCGCGCCCTGTCGCGGCGCTTCCAGAAGATCGACATCGTCGAGCCCACCGTGGCCGAGAGCGAAAAGATCCTCATGGGTCTGCGGCCATACTACGAGGATTTTCACGGTGTGAAATATCAGCCCTCGGCCATCTCCGCCGCCGTGGAGCTCTCCGCCCGTCACATCAACGACCGCTTTCTGCCGGACAAGGCCATTGACGTCATCGATGAGGCCGGGGCCATCTTCGTTCTTTCCGGAGAGAGGAAACGGCGCAAGTCCGTGACCCGGCGCGACATCGAGGAAGTGGTGGCGCGCATGGCGCGTATCCCCAGCGCCCGCGTCAGCGCCTCGGACCGTGACCGACTGGCCAGCCTCGAATACGAGCTCGGCTCCAAGGTTTTCGGCCAGAAGGAGGCGGTGGAGACGCTGGCCCAGGCCATCAAGCGTTCCCGCGCGGGCCTTGGCAATGCCGAGCGTCCCCTGGGCTCCTTCCTGCTGAGCGGTCCGACGGGCGTGGGCAAGACCGAGCTGGCCAAACAGCTGGCGGCCTGCCTCGATGTGGCCTTCGTGCGCTTCGACATGAGCGAGTACATGGAAAAGCACGCCGTGGCCCGGCTCATCGGCGCGCCTCCCGGTTATGTCGGCTTCGAGCAGGGCGGCCTTCTGACCGACGCCATCCGCAAGACCCCGCACTGCGTGCTCCTTCTGGACGAGATCGAGAAGGCGCACATGGACATGTTCTCCATCCTGTTGCAGGTCATGGACCACGCCACGCTGACGGACAACAACGGCCGCAAGTCCGATTTCCGCAACGTGATCCTGCTCATGACCTCCAATGCCGGCGCCCGGGAGATGAGCGGCAACGCCATCGGCTTCAAGGCCGGGGTCGAGGAGGACAGAGGGCTGCGCGGGCTGGCCGCCATCGAGAAGCTCTTCAGCCCGGAATTCCGCAACCGTCTTGACGCCATCATTCCTTTCCATTCCCTGACTCAGGACATCATGGAAAAGATCGTGGACAAGTTCATGGGCGAACTGGGCGTCCAGCTCGCGGCCAAGAACGTCATCCTGGAGCTTGCCCCCGAGGCTCGTGCCTGGCTGGCCAGGAAGGGATTCGATCCCGCTTTCGGGGCCAGACCGCTGGGGCGTCTCATTCAGAAGGAAATCAAGGACAAGCTTGCCGACAAGATCCTGTTCGGGGATCTCGCTGCCGGCGGAAGCGTTCGTGTCGGAATGAAGGATGGCGGGGAGCTGGATTTCACCTTCTCCGCCAAGTGATCCCGACATGACCGTCTTTGCCCTGCCCGCCCAGCCCGCCTTTCCCGATCCGGCCCATGCCGACGAGGACGGATTGCTGGCGGTGGGCGGGGACCTCTCGCCGCACAGACTGCTCATGGCCTATGCCCAGGGCATTTTCCCCTGGTACAACGAGAATTCCCCCATCCTCTGGTGGAGTCCCGACCCCAGGCTCGTCTTGGAGCCCGCGCGCATCCACGTGCCCAAACGGCTCGATCGCATCCTGCGTCAGGGACGCTTTCGCTTCACTCTGGATACGGCCTTCGAGCAGGTCATCACCGGCTGCGCCGAGACGCCCCGGTGCGGCGCGCACGGAACCTGGATCGTCCCGGAGATGCTGGCCGCCTATTGCCGCCTGCATGAACTGGGATTTGCGCACAGCATTGAGGTCTGGTCCGGCGCGGCCCTGGTCGGCGGCCTTTACGGCGTGGCCATGGGCGGGGTGTTTTTCGGGGAATCCATGTTTTACCGCGAGCCGGACGCCTCCAAGGCCGGTCTGGTGACCCTGATGCGGGCCCTTGCGGGGGCGGGGTTTGTCCTTTTCGATTGTCAGCAGACCACCGCGCATATGCTCCGCTTCGGCGGATTCGAGATGCCGCGTGACGAATTTCTTTTTCGCCTGGAGCGGGCCCTGAAGCTGCATACTCCTCGCGGGCCCTGGCGCCTGCGTGACGGAGCCTTGATCGGCCGGGACCCTGAATAAATTTAACGGAGCCAAACAATGACTGAATTTGAACACGGAAACGAGGAAGACTGGGAAGGACGGCCAAGCAAATCGCAACGCAAGCGGGACATGGTCGCACTGCAGAAGCTCGGGGAGAGCCTCATCGAGCTTGCCCCGGAACAGCTTGGGCGGCTTGATCTGCATGAGGATCTGGTCGAGGCCATCCGCTTTTTTCACACCCTCAAGGACAAAGAAGCCCGGCGCCGGCAGCAGCAGTTCATCGGCACGGTTATGCGCAAGATCGATCCCGTACCCCTGCGCGAGGCCCTGGATGAACTGGATCAGCTTCGTTTTCAGCAGGCCGAGGCCTTTCATCAGATCGAGATCTGGCGCGACGCGCTGGTGGATGGAGACGGGGACGTAATGACGGAGCTGGTGGGACGATTCGGCCTTGATCCACAGCAACTGCGCCAGCTTGCAAAGCAGGCCGCAGCGGAGAAGGCCGCCGGAAAGCCGGCCAAGAACGGTCGCGCCCTGTTTCGCCTGCTGCGCCAGAGTTTCGAACGCGAGCAGGCCGGGGACTAGGGCTGGGTCATTCCCTGGTCCATGGGCTTGTGCTGGCTCAGATCATAGAGTCCGTGCACGGCGAAGGGCAGAGGATACCGGGGCACGATTTCAAAACGGATGCGGCCGATGTCCTTGCCTTCGGGCATGGAACTCAAGGGAAGCAGGCCTGCGGGCAGGGGAAATTCCAGGGAGTTGATGCTGATGCGGGTCAGCCTGTCGGCGTATCTGTTGGCGAGGTATTCGACTATCTGGTCCATTTCCTCCCGGGTGAAGGATTCGAGCAGGACCGCGCGACTGTCGCCCCGGCGTGTGGTCGGGTCCGTGTCCGGATCTTCCTGCACGAGTTCGGACCAGTCATAGCCGGTTTCCTCCGGGTTCCAGTCGGGTCGAAAGAGGTGCACGAGGACGTCACGTCGTCCCTTGAAAGCCCGGATGCAGATGGTGGCGACATGTCCGCGCGGGCAGAGGTGCGCGTTTTTTGCTTCCTGTCGAACTGTCTCCATGAAACCTTCCTCCCTGGACGGATTGATTGCGTCGCTGTTTTGGGAGATGTCTAGCACGCTTCGGGACGGGCTTCAATGCCACGCGCGCCGTTCTGCTTGAAATGATTCCGCTTCTGTGGAATGTAATTGCGAGTTGGGCCTTTTGACCATCACGGAGCATCGAGCATGTCCGCCTTTTTTCTTCGCGCCATTTTTTCCTGCCTGGTCCTTTGCGTTCCGGCCGCTCCGCTGCATGCGGAAGAGTGGCGCGTGCTGGCGCCGGGACTTGAGCTGCGCGAGTTCCTGATTCCCGACCAGTTCGGGGATCTGGCGGGTCAGCAGAGCGCCATGGCGGTGCTGCGCATCGATTCCGGCAATTACGAAGTGGCCCTGGGTTCGGCCCTGGGCACCGGGCGCATGCGCAGCATGCAGGAGTGGGCCCGGCATTCGGGATTTGTCGCGGTCATCAACGCCGGCATGTTTCGGGCCGACGACCGGATGCGCAGCACGGGCTACATGCGCGACGCCAACGTGATCATCAATTCCTTCATTCATCCGAACTACGGCGCGTTCCTGGCCTTCCATCCCCGCGACCCGGCCCTGCCCGCCCTGCGCTGGGTGGACCGCAAGAGCGATGCCGACTGGCAGGAAGTGCTGGCCGATTACGACGGGATCATCCAGAACTACCGCCTGATCAGCCGCGAGCGGGAAAATCTCTGGGAGCAGAGCGATCGCCGTCATTCCGGTGCGGCCATCGCCATGGACCAGGAAGGGCGGCTGCTCTTTGTCCATTGCCGTCCCCGGCTGTCCCTGCACGAGTTTGCCCAGGCCCTCATCGACCTGCCCCTGGACCTGATCGGGGCCATGTATGTCGAGGGCGGAGCCGATGCTGCCATGTTTGTCGATGTGAACGGCTTCGTGGGGCGTTTCGTTGGCGAATACCGGTCCGATTTTTTTCAAGGCAGCAACAAGAATTTCTGGCCCGCGCCCAACGTGCTGGGCATCCGGCCCAAATAAGCCCCTCATGACGCCGGGCAACGGCCCGTCGTGCAGGTTATCCATGTCTCTTTTTCAGCTCGAATCCGAATATGTCCCGCGCGGCGACCAGCCGGCGGCCATCGACGCCCTCTGCTCGGGAATCCGGCAGGGCGTGCGCGATCAGGTGCTGCTCGGCGTAACCGGCTCGGGCAAGACCTTCACCATGGGCCACGTCATCGCAAGGCTCGACCGTCCCGCCCTGATCATGGCCCCCAACAAGACCCTGGCCGCGCAGCTCTACAACGAATTCAAGGGCCTCTTCCCGCACAACGCCGTCGAATATTTCGTCAGTTATTACGACTACTACCAGCCCGAAGCCTATTTGCCGCATTCCGACACCTACATCGAGAAGGATTCGGCCATCAACGACGACATCGACAAGCTGCGCCATGCCGCCACCCACGCCCTGCTGACCCGGCGCGACGTGATCATCATCGCCTCCGTGTCCTGCATCTATGGCCTCGGGTCGCCCGAATACTACGCCAAGATGGTCATTCCGGTGGAGTGCGGACAGCATGTGGCCATGGAGACGATCATCGGGCGGCTGGTGGACGTGCAGTACGAGCGCAACGACTACGACCTGCATCGCGGCACTTTCCGCGTGCGCGGTGACGTGCTGGAGATCATTCCGGCCTACGAGCACGAGCAGGCCCTGCGCATTGAGTTTTTCGGGGACGAGATCGACGGGATCTACGAGACCGACCCGCTCACGGGCGAGATCCTGTCGCGCATGTCGAAGACCGTCATCTACCCGGCCAGCCATTACGTTTCGGATCGGGACAATCTGGTCCGGGCCATGGTCGACATTCGCGAGGAGCTGCGGCAGCGCCTGGAGTATTTTCAGGGCAAAAACATGCTGGTCGAGGCGCAGCGTCTGGAGCAAAAGACGCAGCTCGACCTGGAGATGATCGAGGAGCTTGGCTACTGCAACGGCATCGAGAACTACTCCCTGCACCTGGACGGACGTACGACCGGACAGCCACCGGCCACGCTCATCGATTACTTTCCGAAGGATTTCCTGCTTTTCATGGACGAGTCGCACATCTCCGTGTCCCAGGTCGGGGCCATGTTCAAGGGCGACCGCTCGCGCAAGCAGACCCTGGTCGACTACGGTTTCCGGCTGCCCTCGGCCCTGGACAACCGCCCCCTGAACTTCGAGGAATTTCTGGAGCGCATCGGCACCACCGTCTTCGTCTCGGCCACGCCCGCCCCCTGGGAGCTGGAGCGGGCCCAGGGCGTGGTGGTGGAGCAGATCATCAGGCCCACTGGCCTCATCGATCCCGAGGTCGAGGTCGTGCCCACGAGCGGCCAGATGGACCATCTCATGGAGCAGTGCCTGGCGCGCATCGCCGCTGACGAGCGGGTCATGGTCACGACACTGACCAAGCGCATGGCCGAGGATCTGACCGAGTTTCTGCAGGCTCGAGGCGTGCGCGCCCGCTACCTGCACTCGGACATCGACACCCTGGAGCGGGTGGCCATCATCCAGGCCTTGCGCGCCGGGGAGTTCGACGTGCTGGTCGGCATCAACCTGTTGCGCGAAGGCCTTGATATACCGGAAGTCTCTCTGGTAGCCATGCTCGATGCCGACAAGGAGGGTTTCCTGCGTTCGACCCGGTCCCTGATCCAGACTTTCGGACGGGCCGCGCGCAACGTGAAGGGCAAGGTCCTGCTCTATGCCGACTCCGTGACCCGCTCCATGGCCGAGGCCATGGGCGAGACGCAGCGGCGCAGGGAACGTCAGACCCTCTACAACGAGGAGCACGGCATCACCCCCCAGTCCATACGCAAGACCTCGGAGAACACTCTTTACGACTTGCATCGAGAGATAAAAGAGCAGGAACGGGCGGCAGAGCGAACGGCGGACTATGATCCCGGCCCCGAGAACGCGGCCCGGGAAGTGGCCCGTCTGAGCCGCGAAATGCGCAAGGCGGCGGAAATGCTTGAATTCGAGGAGGCGGCCCGATTGCGGGACCGGATCAAGACCCTGGAGAAGCGCCATGGTCTGGATGGTTCCAGGGCGACACGATCATGAACACATGCTCACTACGGACATCATTTCTGCGCCGCTTCCTGCCGCGCTGTTCGGCGGGAATTCGCGGTTTCACCGGGCTGTACCAGATGGTCAAGTTCCGCTTTGGAACCTTTTTTCCGCTGGTTCTGGGCGCGGGCTTCCTGCTCACGGTCTTTGCCTACGGCTTGTTCATATTTCTGGTGGTGGAGGGCTGGAGCCTGCTGGACAGCTTCTATCAGGTCGTCATGACCCTCTCCACCGTTGGCTTCATGGAGCTGCACCCGCTCTCGGATCGGGCGCGGCTCATGGTCTCTTTTCTGATTCTCATGGGCGTGGGCAGTTTTGCCTATCTGGTGGGCGCTTTCACACAGGTCGTGGTCGAAGGCCGGTTGCAGGATTTATGGGGGAAACGGAAGGTGCAGAAAATCATCGATTCGCTGTCGGATCATTACATCATTTGCGGTTACGGGCGCATTGGCGCGGTGGTGGCGGAGGAACTCAGGCGGGAAAACCTGTCCGTGGTCGTCATCGAAAAGGATCCTGAGCTGCTTTTCGAGCTGGAACGGGACAACTATCTCTTCCTGGCCGGGGACGCGACCTCGGACGAGTTCCTCATCTCCGCCGGGGTGGAGCGCGCCAAGGGGCTCTTTGCCTGCGTCAGTCAGGACGCCGAGAACGTGTACATCACCCTGTCCTCGCGTCAGTTCAACTCCGAACTGACCATCATCGCCCGCGCCGACCGGCCCGAATCCGTGTCCAAGCTGGAGCGGGCCGGAGCCAACCGCGTGTTGACCCCGCACCAGATCGGGGGCAAGCGCATCGCCCAGGTCATGCTGCGGCCCACGGTCACCGATTTCATGGATCTGGCCACCCAGGGGCACAATCTGCAAATGGAGGAGATCCCCGTCCGGCCAGGGTCGGAGCTGGTGGGCAAAAATCTGATCACCTCCGGCATTCGCCCCCGATTCAACCTCATGATCATCGCCATCGAAAAGGCGGGCGGGAAGATGACCTTCAATCCGCATCCGGAGGTGACCATCAAGTCCGGGGACACGCTCATCGCCGTCGGCCCGCCTGAGAATTTTTCCGGGTTGCAGACCGTGTGCCGAGGCTCGCAGGAGGACGAGGCATGAGCCTGCCGCTGGAGCTTCCTTCCGAGGAGAGGCGGCTGGTCGAGCGGCTGATCGAGTACAACGATGCCTACCGGCGGGGCGTGCCGCAGGTCAGCGACGCCCAGTACGACCTGCTGGTCGCCCGGTTGCGGGAACTTGATCCGGAGCACCCCTTTCTGCATCGGGTCGAACCCGAGACGTTTTCCGGCAAGCGTGAAATCCGCCACCCCGTGCCCATGCTCTCCACCGACAAGGCCTACACTCCCGAGGAGCTGGAGCGCTTTGTGGCCCGTGTGGAAAAGGAAGCCGGGGAGATTGGGGTCAGCGGGGTGCGCTACCGGGTCACGCCCAAACTCGACGGCCTGGCCGGGCGTGACGACGGAACGTTCTTTGTTACGCGCGGCAACGGCGAGAGCGGTTACGAAGTCAGCTCCGCCTTCGCCAAGGGCATGATCCCGCTTGGCGGACGCGGAAGGGGCGTGGGCGAGATGGTCATCCTGCAGAGCTATTTCCAGGAGCACCTGGCCGACGCCTTCGAGCATCCGCGCAATCTGGTGGTCGGCATCGTGTCCTCGGACACGGTCAACGAATTCGCCAGAAAGGCCCTGGACGACGAGGCCGTGCATTTCGTGCCCTACTCGGAACTGCCGAGTTGGGAAGGAAGCGGGGCAGAGTTGCTTGCGCGCATGGACGCGCTTACGGAGGAGCTCTCGGGGCAGGTGGATTATCCGCTGGACGGCATGGTCGTGGAAGTGGTGAACGCGGACGTGCGCAGCAGCATGGGCGCCACCAGTCATCACTATCGCTGGCAGATAGCCGTCAAGCGCAAGGGCGAGACCGCCCTGACCGTGGTGCGGGAAGTGGTCTGGCAGGTCGGGCGCACGGGCAAGGTCACCCCTGTGCTCATGGTCGAGCCCGTGAACGTCTCCGGTGCGACCATCCGTCGGGTCACGGCCCACAACGCCGGGTTGATGGAGAAAAAGGGCCTTGGCCCTGGAGCGCAGATCGAGATCATCCGTAGCGGCGAGGTCATTCCCAAGGTCGAAGCCGTGCTCGTTCCGGCACCGACCACGCTTCCCGAGAATTGTCCGTCCTGCGGCACGGCGCTTGTCCGGGAAAACGATTTTCTCATCTGCGGCAACGAGCATTGTCCCGATCAGGTCGTACAGACCATCGAACACTGGTTCAAGACGCTGGGCAACGCCGACTGGTTCGGCCGCAAAACCGTGGAAAAGCTGGTCCGATTCGGGTATGACAGTCTTGAAAAGGTGTACGAACTGGGCGAGGATGAATTTCGGGCCATGGGCTTTGGGCCCGTGCAGTCGTCCAATCTGGCCGAGGCCGTGTATCTGAGCCGCACTCGCGAGGTCGAGGACTGGCGTTTTTTGGCCGCCCTTGGCATCGAGGACCTGGGCAAGGGCGACAGCCGCAAGCTGCTCGGGCAGTTTCGTCTGGAGGATCTGCCGGAAGTCGGCCGGGAGCAGATCGAGGCCATTCACGGTTTTGGCGCCATCACCGCAAGCTCCATCGCCGGGGGGCTGCAACGGGTGGCCCCGACCCTGCGCCATCTGCTGGGGCTGGGTTTTAGGATCATGGCCACCGGAGCGGCCCGCGAGCAGGTCACTGACAGCCCTCTGGCGGGCAGGCATGTGGTCTTTACCGGCAAGATGCGCGGTTCACGCGAGGACATGCAGGAAGAGGCACGCGCCCAGGGAGCATTGGTGCAGAGCGCGGTCAATTCCAAAACCGATTTTCTCATCTGCGGCGAAAACGTCGGAGCGAGCAAGCTCGCCAAGGCCCGGCAGTTCGGGACGGCCATCCTGCAGGAAGACGAATATCTGCGTCTCATCGGCGCGCAAGGGCAATAAAACACGAGGAGTCTTACATGAGCATTCCAGTCATCATCATGGGCGCCAAGGGACGGATGGGCTCGACCCTGACCCATTTGGCCATGGAGTCCGACCAGTTTACCTTGAGCGGGGTTGTGGAGCGGGCCGAATACAGCAAGGGGCTGGAAACGCTGGGCTGTCCCGTCAAGCACGATCTTGCGGAGCTGCTGCCGTCCTGCCCCGGTGCGACGATCATCGACTTCACAGCTCCGGAAGTGAGCCTGAGCTCGGCCCGCAAGGCCCTGAAGACTGGCAATCCTATTGTCATAGGCACCACCGGCCTCTCTGCAGAACAGCTGACCGAACTGGAAAGCATGGCCAAGGACGTCCCGATCTTCTGGTCCCCGAACATGTCCATCGGCGTCAACGCCCTGGTGCGCGTTCTGCCCATGCTGGAACGCATCTTGGGCGAAGCCTACGACATGGAGATTACCGAGATCCATCATCATCACAAGAAGGACGCTCCCAGCGGCACGGCAGTCAAGCTGGCCCAGGTGCTGGCCGAGTCGCGCGGCTGGAAAATGGACGAGGTCGGCAACTACGGCCGTCAGGGCATCATCGGCGCGAGGCCGGAAAAGGAGCTGGGCGTGCACGCCCTGCGTGGCGGCGACGTCGTCGGCGATCACACTGTCTATTTCTTTGGCCCGGGCGAGCGCGTCGAGGTCACCCATCGCGCCCATTCCCGTGAGAATTTCGCACGCGGCGCATTGCGCGCGGCGACCTGGCTTTCGAGCCGCAAACCCGGCAGGCTCTATTCCATGGGCCAGCTTCTGGGAGAGTAGATGGTAGGCACCTTGCGGCAGGCTCTGGACTTGCTCGGTGGCGTGATCCTGGGCAAGGATACTCAGCTGCGCCTTTCCCTGGCCTGTCTTCTGGCCCGTGGACACCTCCTGATCGAGGACATTCCCGGCATCGGCAAGACGACTTTGGCCAAGGCCCTGGCCGTGGTGCTGGGCCTTGAATTCAAGCGGGTGCAGTTCACCAACGACCTCCTGCCGGCGGATGTGCTGGGGGTCTCGGTCTTTGACGCGACCGAGTCCTCCTTCGTCTTCCATCCCGGTCCGGTCTTCACCAACGTGCTCCTGGCCGACGAGATCAACCGGGGCACGCCGCGCACCCAGAGCGCGCTTCTTGAGGTCATGGAAGAGCAGCAGGTCAGCCTGGACAACAGCACGCGCCTGCTGCCCAGGCCCTTTTTCGTTCTGGCCACCCAGAACGCCCTGGACCAGGCCGGAACCTACCCGCTGCCGGAGTCGCAGCTGGACCGCTTTCTTTTCCGCATCAGCCTTGGCTATCCCGATCTCGATTCCGAACTGGAGCTTCTTGGGCGCAGTCAGACCGCAGGCCGCCCGGTACTGCCCGAGGCGGTCAGCAACGCTGACGAGGTTCTCGATCTGCAGGAACGCGTCGATCATGTTCGCACCAGCGCCGCGCTGCTGCGTTACGTGCGCGATCTTTTGGATTGGACCAGAACGGGCGGGCGGTTCGTCAACGGCCTCTCCCCCCGCGCCGGCCAGGCGCTGGTCCGAGCGGCCCGCGCCTGGGCCTTTCTCGACGGCCGGGATTTCGTGCTGCCCGAGGACGTGCAGGCCGTTTTCCCCAGCCTCGCCGGACACAGATTGCGTTCGGCAGACGGTTCAGGGGTTGACCTGACCGCCATTCTGGCCGCGGTGCCCATCCCCTGAACGCCGCGCGGGGAGAACAGCATGGTTTTGCCACGGTTCATCCGTAATCTGATCCTGGCGCGGCAACGCGCGGATCTGCCCCTGCGCCTGAATCGGCGGCGGATTTACATCCTGCCCACCCGGGCCGGGACGGTCTTTGCCTTTTTTCTTTTGGCCATGCTCATCGCAGCCATCAACTATACCAATAACCTGGCTTTTTTGCTTACTTTTCTGCTGGGCAGCATTTCCATTCTTTCCGCCATCCATGCCTACGCCAACCTGGCCGGGCTTGAGGTCGAGGCCGGGCGGCTCTTTCCGGCCTACTGCCTGGATGACGCGCGGTTACAGCTCTTTTTCCGGGCCGCGGGCCGGGAGCGCAGGCGCCTTTGCGTGCGCATCGGAGCGGCGGAGGCCGAGTTTTCCCTCCATGCCGGGGCCGGACTTGAGATGGATCTGAGCGTTCCGACCTCAAGGCGCGGTCTCTTGCCCCTGGGGCAGGTCGTGATCGGCACCCGCTATCCCCTGGGGCTCTTTCGCGCCTGGTCCCCCCTTGTCCTTCCCGTGACCGGACTGGTCTACCCCAGACCCCTGGCCGTCGACAGGATGGACCGGCACCAGTTGCTGGGTGACGGCGATGAGGGAGGGCTCGGGATCGTCAGCCAATCCGGAGAGTTCGGCGGCGTGCGACCCTATCGTCCGGAAGACGGACTGTCCCGGGTTTCCTGGAAGGCCTCGGCCAAGGGCGCGGGCCTGTTTTCCAAGGAATTTCGGTCCGGCGTGGCCAGGACTCTTGTCTTTGACTGGGACGAGGTCCGGGCGTCCGGCTACGAGGAGCGCATCAGCCTTTTGGCCGGACTGGTGCGGGAAGCGGAGCGCGAAGGCATAAGCTACGGGCTGCGGTTGCCGGGGCTGATGATCGAGCCGAGCAGCGGCGCAGGACAGGCGCATCGCTGCCTGGAGGCCCTGGCCTTGCTCCCGGAGGGGCCATGATCCACGACAAGCGCCGCTTCAGCGTGACCCTGCTGGCTCTGGCCCTGGCCTTTGCACCGCATCTGCCCCGCGTGCCGGTCTTTGTCGGCGCGTTCGTCTGCGCGGCCTGGGGCTACGCCCTCGGGATGCAATACCGGGGCTGGCCCGTTCCGCCCCGATGGCTGCGCGTCATCCTGGCCCTCTGCTGTCTTGCCCTGGTGCTCTTCACCTATGGCCGGTCCTTCGGACGCGACGCCGGGGTGGCCCTGCTGTCCCTCATGCTTGGGCTAAAAGCCGTGGAAAGCAAGTCTGTGCGGGACATGCTGGCCCTGCTTTTTCTGGCCTATTTCGTGGTCGTGACCAACGTGCTTTACTCCCAAACCCTGGTCATGAGTGCGTACATGTTTTTTTCGGTGATGGCCGTGACCGCTGCCCTGGTCCACCTGCATTCCGGCGAATCCCGCCTGTTTCCGGACCTGAGGCGTGGCGGTCTGCTCCTTGTTCAGGCCCTGCCCCTGGCCCTGCTTCTCTTTGTCTTTTTCCCTCGTCTGCAGGGCGCTCTCTGGGGCGTGCACGACGAGCGCGACGAAGGCGTCAGCGGATTCAGCGACACTCTTGAACCGGGTTCAGTGGCCAGTCTGTCCCTGTCACGGGAGGTGGCTTTCAGGGTCGACTTTCCAGGAGCCATTCCCGATCGTGACAGCCTCTACTGGCGCGGTCTGGTGCTGGACAGCTTTGACGGCTTGACCTGGTTCCGGGATCTTCCTTACGAAGTCGCGGGCTTACGTGACGGCGGGTTCCCCGAGGGAGCCGTGCCCTACACGCTGACCATGGAGCCGCACAACCGGGAGTGGGTTTTCGCCCTTGACCTGCCCGTGCTCGCCCCAAGAGGCACGGTGCTCCGCTCCGATCAGACCCTGGCCAGCATGCGCATGGTTCGTTCGCGGGTGCGCTATGAACTCGTCTCGGTGCCGACTCCCGGTCCCGCGCCTGTTCCCGGACCGTCGTGGACCGCGTTGCCCGATGGCGGCAATCCCAGGGCTCGAGCCCTGGCGGTTCAATGGAAGGAGGCGGGCCTCTCTCCGGACGCGATGGTCGCGGCCGCGCTGGATTTTTTCAGGGAGGGCGGGTTCGTGTACAGCCTGCGTCCCGGAGCCATGGATCAGGACATCGTCGATCAGTTTTTGTTTGCAACCCGGCTGGGATATTGCGAACATTACTCCTCGGCCCTGGCCTTTCTGCTTCGCGCCGCTGGAATTCCGGCCCGGGTCGTGGTCGGCTATCAGGGCGGGGAGGAGAATCCCATGGGTGGGTACCTCATCGTCCGTCAGTCAGACGCCCACGCCTGGGTCGAAGTGTGGATCGACGGGCGCTGGCTGCGCGTGGACCCAACCTCCGTGGTTGCCCCGCAGCGGCTGGTGACGGGCGTGGAGACCTTCGTGCCTCAGGGCCGGGGTGTCGTGCTGCCCGAGGGTGTCCGGGCCCTGCGCAAGGTGGGACGTTTTTTTCAACTGGGATGGGACGCGGCCAACAACTCCTGGAATCAATGGGTGCTTGGCTTCAGCCATGAACGGCAGCGCGGCTTGTGGGAGCGTCTGGGCCTCGATCCCGCCACCCGGGCCGGAGCCGGAAAATTGGCCGGCATCCTGGCCGTGGGGCTATGTACCGTTCTGGGCGTTGTGATCGGCTTCATGCTGCGGGCGCGTCGTGACCGACGGGATCCGGTCGTGTCCTTGTACGCCCGCTTTTGCCGTAAACTGGAAAAACACGGAATGCCCAGAGGTCCTGCCGAGGGACCGCGCGATTTCGCCCGGCGCATTGGCTCGCTACGTCCCGATCTGGCCCAGCCTGTCAGGGATATTGCTGACGGCTACGTGGCGCTGCGTTATAGCGGCCGGGGAGACCTTGCGGCATTCAAGAGGCTCATTGACGAATTCATGGGGAGAGAGAATTGATGGAAGAAAAAAAGGGTGCCCTGGTGCCGGTGGAAAAGAGGGAAGAGCCTCCGATCACGCCGGTGGAGCAGGAATACGAGCACGCCAAGTCATACTTCAAGGAATCGACGCTTCAGGCGGCCAAGGTCAACGCGGCGTTGCTGACCGTGCTGGGGGTGTTCGTGGTGCGGGGAATCCGGTATGCGTGGGAGGCCTTGAGCTGCCGTTTTCCATGGCGCAGGAAAAAGTGAAGGCGCCCTTGGGCGCCTTGGAATTCGTTTTTTTTAGCGTTGGCCCAGAATTCCGGCCTTGAATTTTTCACCCGGCCCGGGCTTGGGTCCGATCCAGCAGGCGAGCAGGGCATCGTTGAAATCCTTGCCCGGGATCACGCCCTTGGTCTGGTCACGCACCACGATTCTGGTTCCAGCCGCCGGATCATACAGGCAGCTCAGGGTCTCGCCCTTGTTCATGGTTTCCATAAAGCTCCCGAGTGTCGCGAAGCGCTCCTTGAGAGACGCGTCGGCGGCGGGAGTGTTGGCCTCCAGCCCGTCCAGCCATGCGCTGGAGATCTTTTCGGCTTCGACCTTGTGCAGAAAATGCATGGTCATGGCCCGGGGAGCATCCGTGGCCAGGATCGCCCCGGAGTCTGTGGAGGGCGTGGTCAGGTAGAGCCCGGCTGCATAGACGTCGAAGAAGGTGAAGGTGCGCATCCCGAGACCGTTCAAGGTCAGGGTGGATTCACCCAGCGTGAGCTGGTGGGCCAGGGTGACGTCACCGATCCGGCCGCCCGAGGCTGGGGATGCGATGCTCAGAATGATCATGCACATGAAGATGTATTTGCGAATCATGAGTGAACCCTTTATTGCTATCGTGTTGAAATATTGTAATTGTCTTGCTGGAAAGTTGCTGGTGTTGAGCGTTCGCTTAGCATTGGTTTTGCAAAATGAAAAGGGGGTGATGACGTTATCACCCTGGCGGAGAATGCATGCTGGTCGCGATTCTTTCGGATATTCACGGCAACATCGAAGCCCTGGACGCTGTCTGGCAGGACATGGCTCCGCTACCTGTCGAACGGATCGTGAGTCTGGGCGATGTAGTCGGCTACGGGCCGAATCCCGAGGAAGCCGTCATCTCGGTGCGCGAGCATGACGTAGTGTGCTGTATGGGCAACCATGAACTCGGCATCGTCAACGCGACGGAGCGCGCCTGGTTCAACTCCACGGCGCAAAAGGGACTGGGCCTGACCGCGAGCCTGCTGTCTTCCGAGAGTCTGCACTACATCGGCTCCCTGCCCCGTTTTTTGTGCCACGCCGGGGCCCGGTTCGTGCACGGGTTCCCGCCCGACAGCGTGACCACCTATCTGTTCCAGGTCGATGATGCGGCCCTTGAGCGCTGGTTTGCGCAAGGTGAGGCGCTGACCTTTGTCGGGCACACCCACGAGTTGGGTCTGGTTGGCTGGGACGGGACCGAGGTCGTGCGTAGGGATCTTGGGCGGGAGAGTTTCGTGCTTGACGGGAATCCCTGCGTCATCAACGCGGGCAGCGTCGGACAGCCCCGAGACGGAAACAACAACGCCAAATACCTGCTCTGGAATACCCAGACGGGCCTGATCGAAGTGCGCTTCGTCCCCTACGACATCGAACGCACCGTGGCCAAAATCCACGAGCGGGGATTTCCGGACTTTTACGCCACGAGGCTCTGGTGACCATGAAGATAGGGCGCTACAATGTTTTGGGAGGCCTTGGCCGGGGCGGCATGGGCGGGGTCTACAAGGTCCGGCACCAGGCCCTGGGGCGGGTCATGGCCCTGAAGCTTTTGCAGCCCCACGAACTGCTGAACGAGCTTATGGGTGAGGATAATGTGCGGTCCGCCTTTTTGCGCGAGGCAAGGCTCCTGGGTTCATGCGAGCATCGCAACATCGCCTCGGCCCTCGATCTGGACGAGGACCGGGGGCGGCCCTTCATGGTCCTTGAGTACCTGTGCATGAACCTGGGCGGTCTCATCGGCGAAGGGCGCGTGGTCGAGGACATGACGCGGGCCGTGCCGCCGCGCACCGCCCTCGATTTTGTGCGTCAGACCCTGGACGGACTGGAATATCTGCACGGCCGGGGCATCGTCCATCTCGACGTCAAGCCCGGCAACCTGATGCTCGGCGGCGACGGGACGATCAAGCTCATCGACCTTGGTCTGTCACGACTGCGCGGTGAGGCCTGGGTCAAGCCGAAGGGGCTCAAGATCGGTTCTCCGTATTACGCCGCACCGGAACAGGAAGACAGCCCCGAGAAGGCGGACGAGCGGGCTGACCTTTATGCTGTGGGGGTGGTCCTGCATCGTCTGGTCAGCGGATTTTTGCCCGTGGACGGCCTGGCTGATTCGCCCGTCCTTTCCGGAGCGTGGCGGGAATTTTTCGCGCGGGCCCTGGCCGTTGATCCCGATGCGCGTTTTCAGGATGCAGGCGCCATGCGCGATGCCCTGGCGGCGCTGGAGGCGGATCTGCAAAGACGCTCGAACAACGAATGCGTGCTGCCGGAGCCTGTTTGCACCGTAGTGGGCAGGTTGCGCTCGACGCCGCTGCGTACCGGCGTTGGGCCGCGCCCTTTTGATTTTCTGGACGAGCTGTACAGGCCGCTGGCCTATCACGATGGAGAACTCGAAGAGGTCGCGGACGGATGGCTGGACCGATGCACCGATCTGCTCTGGGGGCCCGTCTCTCCCTGGCCCATGACCTGGGACGAAGGCATGGCCTCCGCAGCTTTCGGGGCGTTGGGGGGCGAGGCGGCCGAAGGTTGGCGCATGCCCACGGTGGAGGAGCTGGTCTCCTTGCTGCGGCCCGGACTGGCGCTGGATGAGTTTTGTCACAGGCCCTTTGGCGATAGGTACTTATGGCTCTGGACAGGAGACCTGCGCAGCTATACATCGGCCTGGTTCATCGATGTCGGGGGAGGCGCGGTGCTGGCCCAGGACCGGAGCTGCCGTTTTCATGTCCGGCTGGTCCGGTCCGTGTGAATCAGGGTGGCCGGTGCAATCGTGGGGGGGGCGAAAAATTTTTCGCCCCTACACCGTCCCAACACGGTGCCAAGACGGTGCCAACACGGCCCGCCCACACCAATACGGTAACACCGTAGGGGCAGACCTACGTGTCTGCCCAACCTCGGTGTAAGGCGAGAGGAACACGCAGGGCCACATGGAAGAAGGGCGGCCACGCAGGGCCGCCCCTACGGTATGTATTGGATCACGGCGGGCATGGTATGCATGTGTCGGATCATGACGGGCATGCGCGATGATGGATTCCAGGGCGCAACGCCGTAAGGGCGAAAAATTTTTCGCCCCTACACCGTCCCAACACGGTGCCAACACGGCCCCAACACCGCCCGCCCACACCAACACGGTAACACCGTAGGGGCAGACCTGCGTGTCTGCCCAACCTCGGTGTAAGGCGAGAGGAACATGCAGGGTCGCATGGAAGAAGGGCGGCCACGCAGGGCCGCCCCTACGGTATGTATATACCGAATCGTTGCGACCACGGTATGCATATATCGGATCATGCCGACCATGTGATGACGAATACCAGGGCGCAACATCGTAGGGGCAGACCTACGTGTCTGCCCAATCTCGGTGCAAGGACGCAAGGCGCAACACCGTAGGGGCGAAAAATTTTTCGCCCTCCCCCCCCCCCAAATCACGGAGGATAATCGTGGATAATGGTTTTTGGCAGGTTTTTGCGGTGGGGGTGGCCGTGGCCGTGGCGCCGGGGCCGGATTTTTTCATGGTCTTGCGCAACAGCCTCTCCCGTGGCCGTCTGGCAGGGGTCATGACGGCGCTGGGCATTGGGTCGGCCCTGGTTGTGCATGTGGTTTATTCCGTGCTCGGGCTGGCGCTCGTCATCGCCTCCAGCCCGGCCGTGTTCGGCCTGATCCGCATCTGCGGGGCATTGTATCTGATCCACATCGCCCTGCGTTGTCTGTTCGGTAAAAAAACGGCCATGCCCGACGCCTGTGTCCAGGTGGACGCGGCAGAAGGCAGGGACTCCGTGCTGCGCGGTTGGCGGGAGGGATTCTGGTGCAACCTCTTGAATCCCAAGGCCGCCCTCTTTTTTCTGAGCATATTTTCCCAGTTCATGACTCCCGCGACGCCCAATTTTCTTCGCTGGGTCTACGGAGCCGAGGTCATCGTCATCGTCACGGCCTGGTTCACGCTACTTGCGCTCTTTTTATCCACGGGACGCATGCGCGGCATGTACGCGGGCGTGGCGCGTTGGATCGACGGCGGCGTGGGCGTGATTTTTGGCGGGGTCGGATGTTCGATTCTGGTGCAGGAAGCGAGACGGGTGTTGTAGCGGAATCTTTTTTTCGGGGAAAAAAAATTTGGGCCCGCCAGGATGTCTATGTCCTGGTGGGCCCATTTGCGTTGCCGGGTGTTCAGGATGCAGGCGTCATCCTCTAAGTTTCTTCAGTTCCCGTCTTCTGGCGTGCAGAATTGGCTCCGTGTAGCCGTTGGGCTGCTCGCGACCCTTGAAGATCAGGTCGCAGGCGGCCTGAAAGGCGACACTCGCATCGAAGTCCGGAGCCATGGGCCGATAGGCTGGGTCTCCTTCGTTCTGACGGTCCACCACTGCGGCCATGCGTTCCAGGGTGGCGCGGACCTGTTCCATGCTGCACAGACCGTGGTGCAGCCAGTTGGCTAGGTACTGGCTGGAGATGCGCAGGGTGGCGCGGTCTTCCATCAGGCCCACGTCGGTTATGTCCGGCACCTTGGAACAGCCGATGCCCTGATCGACCCAGCGCACCACGTAGCCCAGGATGCCCTGGCAGTTGTTGTCCAGCTCGCGATGGAGCTCCTCCCCGGAGAGCGCCCGGTCGAGCAGGGGCAGGGTCAGAAGTTCGTTCAGGCTGGATCTCTTCTTGCCTTGCAGTTCCGCCTGGCGGGCAAAGACATCCACCTCGTGGTAATGCATGGCGTGCAGGGTCGCGGCCGTGGGCGATGGCACCCAGGCGCAGTTGGCCCCGGCCAGGGGGTGCCCTTGCTTGGTCTCGACCATCTGCTTCATGCGATCGGGCATGGCCCACATGCCCTTGCCGATCTGAGCCTTGCCGGAAAACCCGCAGGCCAGGCCCGTGTCCACGTTCCAATCCTCATAGGACAGAATCCAGCTGGCATTCTTCATGGCCGCCTTTGGGACCATGGGGCCGGCTTCCATACTGGTGTGGATTTCGTCGCCGGTGCGGTCCAGGAAGCCGGTGTTGATGAAAATGACCCGGTCCTTGGCCGCGCGAATGCATTCCGCCAGATTGACCGATGTTCTGCGCTCCTCGTCCATGATACCGATCTTCATGGTGTGACGGGGCATGCCCAGCGCGTCCTCCACACGGTCGAAAAGGTCGCAGGCGAAGGCGACTTCCTCGGGGCCATGCATCTTGGGTTTGACGATGTAGACGCTGCCCGCGCGGCTGTTGCGCAGGGAGCCGAGTTCCTTGAGGTCGTGCAACGCGACAAGGCCGGTGACCATGGCGTCGAGGATGCCCTCCAGAACTTCGTCGGAACCGAGCAGGACCGCGTCCGTGGTCATGAGATGGCCCACGTTGCGCACCAGTAGAAGGCTGCGGCCGGGCAGGGTCAGGGGGGTGCCGTCCGGAGCCGTGTACGTGCGGTCGGGGTTCAGGCTGCGGCTGACTGTCTTGCCGCCTTTGGGAAAGGAGGCCTTGAGGTCGCCGCGCAGCAGGCCCAGCCAGTTGGCGTATGTCTGGGCCTTGTCCTCCCCGTCGACGGCGGCGATGGAGTCCTCGAAATCGACGATGGTGGTCATGGCCGCTTCCAGGACCACGTCCTTGAGTCCTGCGGGATGAGCCTTGCCCACTGGATGGTCGCGGTCGAAATGCAGTTCGATGTGCAGGCCGTTGTTCCTGAAGAGCAGGACACCGGGCGCGAATCCTGCGAAAGCACGCGGATTCAGCAGCGATGTCTTGCCGTCCGGCAACTCGGCTTCGACTTCCCGGCCGGAGTCCGTTTGCGTGAGGTGGTATTCCTGAACGTCGGCGTGGCTGCCCCGGCTCAGAGGCAGGACCTTGTCCAGAAAACGGCCCGCGAATTCGACAACCTTGGCCCCGCGCACGGGATTGTATGCTCCGGAGCGCGTCGCGCCGTCGTCCTCGCTGAGCACGTCCGTGCCGTACAGGGCGTCGTAGAGACTGCCCCAGCGGGCGTTGGCGGCGTTCAAGGCGTAGCGTGCGTTGGTGGCAGGCACGACCAGCTGCGGCCCGGCGATGGAGGATATTTCAGGATCGACGCCGCTGGTCCCGATGGTGAAGGGCAAACCCTCCGGTACGATGTAACCGATCTCGCGCAGCAGCTGCTCGTAAGCGACGGCGTCATGGATTTCGTCCTTGTGGCGCTTGTGCCAGGAATCGATGGTGTCCTGCAGATATTGGCGCTTGGCCAGAAGTTCACGATTGCGGGGTGACAGGTCGTGCAGGATTTTTTCCAGGGCGGCCCAGAAATCCGTGTCCGTCACGCCGGTTCCGGGCGTGGCTTTTTCGCGAATCAGGTCATGAAGGGGCTTTGCGACGTTCAATCCGCCGACAGGGATATGAGTCATGGTCTGCTCCTTGGTTGGAATGGAAATTGGTCCTACCAATATCAGGGCGCAGGCTTTGGGTCAACGCCTCGTGCGCGGATACTCTGCTTGCTGGTCCATAAAGGCGATGGCCATGTTGCCGATTGGCCAGGTCAAAAGGCCGCTGTGGGCGATCGGAAATGCCAGGCAATCTTTTTTGTTGGGTATTTGCTCAACCTGCTCTTGAATCGGAAGCGCACGGCGGATACGTGTCGATTATGCACATCAGATTGCAATCGCATTCAACGGGGGATTCATGAAAAGCTATCGCAAGGAACTCTGGTTCCAGGTGCCGACCCGCAGGGCCTTCATCAACATTACGGGCGATGTCGAGCAATGCCTGGCCGAGAGCGGCATAAGGGAAGGGCTCGTGCTCGTGAACGCCATGCACATCACCGCCTCGGTCTTCATCAACGACGACGAGTCCGGTCTGCATCACGACTACGAAAAGTGGCTGGAAAAGCTGGCGCCGCATGAACCGGTTTCGCAGTACCGGCACAATGTGGGCGAGGACAACGCCGACGCGCACATGAAACGGCAGATCATGGGCCGCGAGGTGGTCGTGGCCGTGACCGGCGGGCGTCTCGATTTCGGGACCTGGGAGCGGATCTTCTATGGGGAGTTCGACGGACGCAGAAAAAAGCGGGTGTTGGTCAAGATCATCGGTGAGTGAGTTTTCATTACGCTTGCACGACACAAAACGCCTTCCGCAGTGGTGATGCGAAAGGCGTTTTGCCGTTTGCGTCGGGGAGGATCAACCCAGATTCGCGGCGGCGAATTCCCAGTTGATCAGCTTTTCCAGCACGGCCTTGACATAGTCGGCCCTGCGATTCTGGTAGTCCAGGTAGTAGGCGTGCTCCCAGACATCGCATCGATGGGGCGCTGGATGGTGCGGAGGCTAGAAGAAAATCAGGCCCTGGATCAGGCCTATCATCGCGCCCAGCACCGCGCCCACCACTTCGATGAACCGGAATTCCTTGGACATGATGGACATGAGCAGCACTTCGAGCCGTTCCATGGAGAGGTTTTCGATCTTGTCCTGGATGAGCTTCCTGAAATCCAGGGAAGTTTCCAGTTCGCTCGTGGCGGTTTCAAGCAGCCCCGGCACGATGCGATCCAGTTCCTTGTCCAGCAGCCCTTTGATCTTTTCCATCATGGGGCCGTCCAGAAACATGGCGATCATGGGATTCAGGGTTCCCAGACGCTTGGACAGGAATTCGGCGAAGCCGTCCTGGATTCTGTCCTTGAGCTTGGCCGCGAATTCGGGGCGGCGCATGACGTTCTGGATGTCGTCGTGGGAGAGAAGCTCGCCCTCGATGACGGCGGCCAGATTCATGGCCAGCGCTTTTTGCCTCTTGGGGAAGATTCCCTGCACCGTCAGGCTACCGATCTGAACCGGGCGGCGCGGGTGAAAGAGCATCTTGATGGCGATGAAGTTGGTGATCCAGCCGATAAAGGCGCAGATCAGGGTCGAAAAGCACAGTTTCAAAAGCATGGGAATCTCCGGATCGCGAATTCAGGCCCGTCGGGACGGGCCACGTTTCTATTCGGCGCTGGGCGGGACCTGCTGGTCCATGGTGCGGGGAATGTCGTTTTTGAGCGTGCTCTTGATCTGGGCGGTGAAGGCCGCAAGACCCTGGATCTGGATGCCGTCCAGCATCTCGGCCTCGGACTCGATCTTGGAGCAGGCCTTGGCGCTGGACCAGATCAGGTGGATGCCCGCAGTCTGCTTCACGCCTGCCGCGTTGGCCAGCTCGATGACGGCCATGGCATTCGAGCGGCGGACCTGTTTCTTGACCTGGGCAGGCAGGGCCGGGACCTTGAGCAGGTCGTTCTTGGTCAAAAACATGTAGGTCAGGCTCATGCTCGGACTGGACATGGCCTGGTTGCGAAAGCCTGCGTCCACGCTAACGCCCTGTTCCTGGGCGGATTTGATCATGTGAAACAGGTCTCCGGCGATGCTCTGGGCGTAGTTCTTTTCTGTCATGGTAACCTCGTGTTGATGGTGCCGGGATTCCAACCGTCCCGGCCCCGGCTCCCTTACACGAGGTCCCGCTGTCAGGCAAGATGCGGGTCAGGCGAAGGTGCGTCCGTCCCAGGCCCATTTGCCGGGTTCCGCATCCTTGAAGACGATGTAGATGCGCGGGCTTTCGATGCCTGCTTGCGTCTGGATCATTTCCGTCAAGTCCCCGGCCAGTTTCCCGATCAACTCGTCCTTGAGTCCGAGGGCGCTCAAGGTCACGTGCGCCACGGGCTCCTCGTTGCCGCCGAAGAACATGGAGACGTCATCGTTGATGATGACCATCATGTAGGTTTCGGCCTTGCAGAGCTCCGTGCAGACACAATCGGAAAGAGAGCGCATGAGCTTGTTCTTGTCCTGGACGCGAATGTTGGTCGTAACTTCAAGGCAGGGCATGTTTCCTTCTCCTCCTGAATTATTGCACCACCCAGACGGTGCAGTCCTTGGCGAGATGCGTGACCTTGGTGGTCACGCTGCCGAATAGAAACTCCTCGGCGCGGGACACTCCCCGCCGGCCGATGACCAGGGTCCCGAAATCGCCCTGCTGTTGGACCTGCAGGATGTCGCGGGCAATGGACGTGCCGATGCTGCACTGCTGCGCGGCGGGGTTCACCGGGGACTGGCAATGCGGAACATAGGAAATGGTCACCGCGTCCGGTGCAATGCCCTGTCCGGTCAGGTTGGACTTGGCTTGTTGCAGGAAGGTGCGGATGCGCAGTTCCTGGGCCTGACCGGCCTCGACCCAGGAGGCCTCGTCCGGATACAGGTCGCGGTTGGGCGGACGCTCGATATAGAGCACCGTGATCAAAAAGCCCGTGCTGCCTCCGAGCAGTTCGGCGACATAGGTCACGGCACGGGCCGCGTTGTCAGAGGCGTCCACGGCTATGAGAATTTTCTTGGGGTCCATGTTCTCTCCTTAACTGTTGATTCGCCCGCGACGGATTTCGTCGAGGCAGGGCGCAAGGTCTTCAAGCATTTCTCCGACATTGAAATAGAACACTTCGGAGGCGGAGGAAAAGTGCATGAGCACGTTGTTCAACGCATGGGGCACATAGGGATAGACTTTTCGCAGATTGGCCAGACGGTTCTTGAAAAGCATGGAGAAGTCCGCCGCTTCAAACGAGACATCCGCCTTGCCGTCAAAGTCCGGTCGCGGGATGTTGAAGGTGGTGCAGAATTTCTTGCCGACCAGGAACAGGAGCAGATTGCCAAGGCCAAAGATGTCCAGACCGGAGGGGTTTTCCTGGAATTCGTAGGTGTAGTCGAAATCAATCCACACGTAGTTGCCCGTACCCTGCTCCAGCCAGAGGTGGTCGCGGCGGATGTCGCCATGGTTTTCGCCGTGCTTGTGCAGAAATTCGATGGCGCGGCAGGCTTCGACGAACTTGTCCAGGATGTCCGGCAGCAGTTCGAAGAAATAGGTCCTGTGATCGACCTCCAGACGGTCGACGTGCAGTGAGAGAAGCTCGCCCTTGACCACATCGAGGACACGCACGTTGTTTCCGGCCGCGTCGTCGTGGGAGTAACCCTGCATGAAGCGCATGTCGCCCCTGACCAGATCAAGGATGCGCGCCTCCTTGCGCGGGCTGCGAAAGCATTCGATCTCCATGCTGCCCATGGATACGGGAAAACGTTCGTAAAAGACCAGCTTCAGGATCTTTCTTTCTCCCGTGGGCAGCTCCCGGCAACGCTTGACCCAGTATTTGGGGTCTTCCACACCGAAGCTGCGTTCCTTTTCGTCCCGCAGCACCAGGAAATACCTGCCATCCAGATCGATCACATCGCCGTATGTGATGTTCATGAACTCCGTGGTGTCGGTAAGCAACTGCCCGGCCCGCTTGCGCGGGAAATCCGGGTCGAAGCGGCTGATTATTTCATAGGCATTGGTCATGCGCGTCTCCTGCTTCTTGCTCTAGGCGTGGTTGCGCAACTTGAGTTCCAGGGGATGGGGCCGCAGATACGTTTGGTCCTGAAGGTAGAACTCCTCATATTTGAGCACATAGTGATTGAGCAGGGTCACGGGCACGATGAGCGGCAGGAAGCCGCGAGCGAACTGGTTGATGAGTTCGATCAATTCCTGCTTTTCGTCCGGTAGCAGGTCGTTCTTGAAATAACCCATGATGTGCTGCAGCACGTTCCTGTGCTTGGGCGGCGTGGCCTTCATGCGCATGGCGGTCATGAGATGCTCGTGGTAGCTCTTGAAGAGTTGCTCCTTGGGCATGGCCTTGCCGCCCGCCACCAGTCTGCCCATGGCACGGTAGATTTCGGGGCTGTGGGCCAGGAGCTGGAGCTTGTGCCGGGTGTGAAAGGTGATCAGATTGCTCAAGGTCTGGCCGGATTTGATCATGTCGCGGTAGCGGCGCAACACGAAGATGCGGTCGATGAAATTTTCGCGCAGGTGAACGTCGTGCAGGCGTCCCTCCTCTTCGACCGGGAGCAGGGGGAAGTGCTGCATGAACATGCGCGCAAAGATGCCGACGGATTGCCCGGCGAGGTTGCCCGATTCCGAATAGACCTTAACCCTCTCCATGCCGCTGGATGGGGATTTGCTCTTGAAAATGAACCCGCACAGGTTTTCGGATTCCAGTTCAGCCAGACGGCCCGCAGCCCATTCCTGCATGCGCCGGGTGTGGTCGACGCGGGTTTTCTGGGTCAGAAGTCGCGGGGACTCCGGGTCGCCCACCAGACGCAGGGCTTCGCGCGGAATGGGCAGGCCGCATTCCACCTCCGGACAGACCGGAACGTATTCCACATATTCGCCTAGGGTCTTGGTCAGGAAGGGGTCATGCTTGTGCCCTCCGTCGTAACGGACCTTATCCCCGAGCAGGCAGCGGCTGACTCCCAGCCGGATGGGTCGGTTCATGATATTCTCCTTGCCGGGCCCGCAAATCCGTGGCGGCATGCGTCGGCTCCAGTTGTTTTTTTAAATATTCCCCAAATGCCGCCTTGCTGTCCAGGATCACGCGAAGATTTTCAAAATCATCATCCAAGACCAATGCGGGTCAGCTTCTGAAAATTGTTGACCAGGCAGTAGCTGTCAACTTTTAGCTCCATGACAGCGCTGTCGGATGCGGCCGCGAAGGCGCTCAGATTCGGGTGCCTTCTTGAAAAGAGATTCACCGCCTTGTGTCTGCGTTCTCCGTCGAGTTCGGTGGCGAATGCGGTCACCGTCAGGGCCTGCGCGTTGGCTGGATCGGACGGATCGTTGCGGGCCGTGCTGACCAAAAAGGAGACATTGGGGTTGGAGCTCATGTTGTCGTATTTCGCGGTTTGGCGCGGGGTTACGATGATCAAGACCCGCAAGTCATGGGTCGCGGCAAAGGCCATCTGGCTGCACAGGGGTATGTCCATGAAGGAGGTGGCCAGAACTCCGGAGCGCTGTTCGCCAAGGATGGCCTCCAGGGTTTCGCGGATCGCGGGTTCAGCGATGGTGGTCTCCACAAAGTTCGGTTGGGTCATCAAAGTCGGCATTGCGAGCCCTCCTTGGGTGGGGTGATGGGTCCGAAAAGAATTTTTCCGCCGATCTTGCGGGCCAGCGCCGTGAGCATGCCCCGAAAGAGCGGCCCATGCACGGGTATGAGAGGGTACCAGTACACGATGCCCCACAATCCCCGGGGTAAAAAGCGGGCTCGCAGGGTCACTTTGGTGCGGCCTGGGCGCTCTTTATCCACATCGAACTGGAGCAGGGCTTCGCCCGGCAGTTTCATTTCGGCCAGCAGGCGCAGTCGGCGATTTTCTTCGACGACCAGCACTCGCCAGAAGTCCAGGGCGTCACCAACGCGCAGTTGATCAGGATCACGCCGTCCGCGCCGCAGACCTGGACCACCGATGAGCTTGTCGCATATCCCTCTGATTTTCCACATCCAGTTTCCGTACATCCAGCCCTCGTCCCCGCCGAGACGGACAATGGCTTTCCAGACCTGGGACGGGGTGGCGGCCAGGGTCAGGGTATGCGCCGATTCCAGCACCGTGCCTCCGGCATAGGGCGCGTCGCCGCAGTCTATCCATTCCGGCACGCGTTGCAGGCCGGCGTCGGACCAGCAGGTTTCCACCTCGTGGCGGACCGTGCGGTCGAGCGCCCTGCTGATGGCCTCTTCGCATGTGAGCAGGCGGGCCGGGACAAGCTCCCGGATGCTGTTTTCCCGGCACACAACCTTGTTGCGCAGGCCTTCCGCCAGGGGACGCGACAGGCTGGCTGGAACAGGCGTGACCATCTGGATCCAGTAGGAGGAGAGCTTCGGCGTCAGGACGGGGACCGGTATGATGAGGCGCTGTCGCAGTCCGGCCACCCGGGCGTATATGTCGAAAAGATCGCGGTAGCTCAGGATGTCCGGGCCGCCGATGTCCATGGTGCGCCCAGCCGTTTCGGGATTTTCGAGACACCCGGCCAGGTATTCGAGCACGTTGGTCACGGCGATGGGCTGGCACAGGGACTTGACCCAGGCCGGAGTGATCATGACCGGCAGGCGGTCCACCAGATAACGCAGGATCTCGAAAGAGGCGCTGCCCGAACCGATGATCATGGCCGCCCGCAGCCAGGTCAGGGGGACCGGCCCGCTGCCCAGGATCTCGCCGACTTCCATGCGCGATTTGAGGTGTTCGCTCAAATCCTTGTCCATGTCGCCAAGGCCGCCCAGGTAGATGATCCGTTCAAGACCGGCCTCCTTGGCCGCGTCGCGCATGATGATGGCCGCTCGCTTGTCGCGGTCCTCGAAATTCTTCACGCCCGGATACATGGAATGGACCAGATAGTAGGCCGCGTGACATCCGCGCAGGGCCTCTGTCAGCGCGGGCTGGTCCAGGGCGTCGGCCTGGGCCAGTTCCACGTTTTCATGGGCCGCGAAAGGCCTGCACCGCAGCTTCTCCGGATTGCGGCCCATGGCGCGCACTCTCCAGCCCCGCTCAAGCAGGGTCGCGACCAGGCGGCCTCCGATGTAGCCGGTGGCTCCGAGCACGGCGACGGTGCGGTTGTCTTTCATTCCACAACTCCTGATAATGTTTGAGGTTACAGATAGTTCCTTCGCGGCGTCTGGCAACCGTCTTTACTCTCGTTCCAAGGCAACCTAATGTTTCCGAATGGCCCTTCAATATTTCATACTGACGAGGTTTTCATGAATATACATGTATTTCGGGATGGTGGCGAGTTGAAAGATGCCGTGCTGCTCATGTTCCGCTCCGAAGGAAAGGATTGGAGCGAAGCGGATCAGGAACTTGCACGGCTTTTCGGCCTTGATCCAGTGATTTCCTTTTCGGGCAAGGCCGGACGGACCAGGCTTTGCTCCGCGTCTGGCGGGTCGTGCCTGCTTGTGGGACTCGGCAAGGCCGACGATCTTGATCTGGACGGATTTCGCGCTGCCGTGGGCACGGCTGTTCGCGCCGCCGCGAGCCAGGAGCTTTCCTGCCTGGCTGTGGCCTCCGAGCATCTGGATCGGCTGGAGTTGGCCGATGACCTGACGCTGGAGTGCGTCGTGGCCGCACGGCTGGCCAGCTATCGTTTTGTAGCCTTCAAGTCCGATCCCGGCGAAGAGGACTGCCCCCGGACCCTGGCCGTCTGGAGCAGGGATACGGACATGCAGGGCAAAGTGGCCCGGGCGCTGGCCGTGGCTGAAGGAGTGGCCCTGGCTCGCGATCTGGTCAACACTCCGGCCAACATAGCCACGCCCGAGCATCTGGCCGGCGTTGCCCGTGACCTTGCCGCCCGGTTCGGGTTCGGCGCGCAGGTCTTCGGTCCCGAAGAGATCATCGAGATGGGCATGGGCTCCTTTGCCTCGGTTTTTCGCGGCAGCGACACTCCGGCCAGGTTCATCGTGCTCGATTCGGCGCCGGGCAGCGAGGCAAGGCCGTTGGTCTTCGTGGGCAAGGGCGTGACTTTCGATACTGGCGGCATCTCGCTCAAGCCGTCCGCGAAAATGCATGAGATGAAAGGGGACATGGCCGGAGCCGCCGCCATTCTGGGCCTGTTCATGGCCTTGGGCCAGGCCGGTGAAAGTCCGAGGCGGGTGGTCGGGCTGCTGCCGTGCACGGAGAATGTGCCGGGCAGCAAGGCTACCAAGCCCGGTGACGTGGTCACGGCCATGAACGGCAAGACCATCGAGATCCTGAACACCGATGCCGAGGGCCGCCTCATCCTGGCCGACGCTCTGGCCTACAGCGCGCGCTTCGAGCCCGAGATCCTGGTCGATCTGGCCACCCTGACCGGAGCCTGCCTCGTGGCCCTGGGCACCAAGGTCGCGGCGGTATTCTCGACCACAGCCGAGCTTGATGGGCGCATTCGCGAAGGCGGCAGCCGCGTGGGCGAGCGTTACTGGCCCATGCCCCTTTGGGCGGAATACGGCGTGTCCCTGAAAGGCGAGGTGGCGGATCTGAAGAATATCGCCACTCGGGAGGGCGGGGCGATCTACGCGGCCATGTTCCTGAAGAACTTCGTGCCCGAAGGCGTGGACTGGGCCCATCTGGATATCGCGGGTCCGGCCTGGACGGATGAGAATGCGTCCATTTTCAGGCCCGGAGGAACCGGGTTTGGCGTGCGGACGTTGTGGGAGCTGATTGGCGCGTATGCCGGGGCGGAGGGGGAGGCGGCGCTTTAGGGGGTGGGTGGAGTTAGAGGCGGAGTTGGTCTAGGAGGAAGAGTTGGAGCCGGAGGAAGAGTTGGAGCGGGCGCTTGATTGGTGGACGCGTGGGTGGGACTGGCCGGAGGCGGAGCGTCGAAACTCCTTCGCCGGCCTCGTAATGCTTCCCCGCTGCGTGCAGGGGACGTCGGCCTGCGCTACGGACAAGGAGCAGCGGGCAAGCAAACGATGCCAGGCTCAGTCAGACAGTCGACGCCCACCTCCGGCCAGTCCCACCCACGCTTGGCACCAGCGCGGAAGGGGGGAATGGAAAGAGCGCGGTCATGCCTGCCGTTTGTCCATTCCTGGTAAGTCCGAGCCGCCCGCCTCCGCGTCATCCCCGCGCAGGCGGGGATCCAGGCATTCCTGATAACGTCGCGCCGTCCCACCTCCGCGTCATCCCCGCGAAGGCGGGGATCCAGGCATCTTGGTAACACCGAGCCGCCCCATCTCCGCGTCATCCCCGCGAAGGCGGGGATCCAGGCATCTTGGTAAGGCCGAGTAGCTCCACCTCCGCGTCATCCTCGTGCAGGTGGGGCTCCAGGCCTTTTTGGCAGCGCAGCAAAAATTCAGCGGAGCGTAATCTCATGCGTCTTTTCATAGGCATTCCCCTTCCCGGCGAGTACGCGCAAATCATTCGTCAGATTCAAGCGGCCTGGAAAAAGCGTCTGGTCTCGAAGGTGTCGTGGGTGCGGCCGGAACTGGCTCATGTGACGCTCAGGTTTCTGGGCGAAGTGGATGAGGACAAGGTGCCGACCATTGTCCAGGCAATGCAGGAAGCAGCCCGGGGGAGCTTTGCGGCGCAGGGGGGAGCGGGCGGCTTTTTTCCTGCCGTGGGCGCGCCGCGTGTGATCTGGATCGGTTTGCGCCAGGGACGCGAGGAATGCGCGGCGTATTTTGAAAAGCTTGATGGAGGATTGGCGCAGGCCGGATTCTCTGCCGAGCAAAAACCCTTTTCCCCGCATCTGACCGTGGCTCGGGTCAAGGCTGCGGCCCGAAATGATGAGTGGTCCGGTCTGCTCGTCGATTTGAAGAGGGATTGGCCCGCGTTCACGGTGAGCCATGTCGTGCTCTGGCAGAGCATCCTCAAGCCTTCCGGGCCGGAGTATCGAAGAGTGGCGGAAGTGGAGCTTAAGGAATGACTGCAAGGCGCAGTCCGGAGGGCGTCTCCTCCGGGCAGCGCCTTGCAGTTGAACGTTCGTTATTGCTGTGGTTTGCCCATCTCGCTTATGGCCGTGGCATAGGCCATGCGCAAGCTTTCAAGGTACTCTGGGTCGGCCTGCCCTTTCCAGGTGGTGACTTCCAGGAAGCGTTTGGGGATCTTCACTCCCATGGGGTCGAAGCCGCCCGCGATCCGGGCCTGCCAGCGCAGCTTCTGGATGGAGGCCGCCGCGTCGTCCAGACTGTCGGCCAGGTTTCTGCCGCCGAGCACAGTCAGGCATTGGCGCAGGGTGTCCGGGTCATAGACCTTGCGGGCGAAGAGACAGGCCACCATCGAAGTCAGGATCACCCGCTCGCGCTCGTCCTCCAGCAGGAAGGCCAGGGCCTTGTCCACGTCCTTGGGCGCGTTGGACTGGTCGTAGCTGTAGGCTCCGGTGTCCAGGTGCGAGTGCCGAAGGCCCAGGGACTGGGCCACGTAGAAGACCTCTCCGGTGGCGTACCCGGCCATCTCCTGCCCCAGCACGCAGGCGAAATCCTCGCCTCCGTAATGTTTGGCCGCGACCATGGTTCCGGCCGCCAGAAGCTTCCAGAACTCGTTTGCCGCCCCCGCCAGCAGGTGCACGGCTTTGAGATAGCCCCGGATTTCGCCGAATCGCAGTTCGATTCCGGTCTGTTCCGTCGTGACCACGCCCTTTTCAAGGGCCTCCGTGGCCCAGGCCAGGGCCACGCCGCCGCTCATGACGTCGAGGCCCGCCTTTTCCACCTCGTCCATGACCGTGAGCACGTCCGGTGCATGGGTCAGTCCGAGCATGGAGCCCGTGGCGAAGATGGGCTCGTAGTCGTATCCCACCTGCCGGTAGAGATACTGGTTGTCCTTGTCGAATTTCTCGCGCACGAAGCCGATATGGATGCAGCCCACCGGACAACCCGAGCAGGCGGCATTGCGCAGCAGCGTGTCGTCGGCGAAGCGTTCGCCCGTGATGCCTTCGATGCCGGGGTCCGAGGTGGCCTGCAGGTTGCGCCAGGGCAGGGCCTTTAGCTCGTTGAGCGCCTCCAGGTTCGAGGCGGTGCCCAGGTTGTGGTACTTGCGCATCATGTCCGTGTCCGTGACCTTGCGGAATATGTCGGCGTACAGGGCCCCGTAGTCCTTGCCCTCGGGCAGGTTCTGGGAGCCGTTGCCCTCGATGGCGATGGCCTTGACGTTCTTGGCGCCCATGACCGCGCCTCCGCCGAGACGGCCGAAATGGCGATAGGTATCGACATTTATGCAGGCCATGGCCGACTTGTTCTCTCCGGCCGGGCCAATGCGCATGATGGTCCGGTGTCCGGATCCCTTGAGGATGCGACGCAGGAGTTTGCCGGTGGTCAGGGCGTCCTTGCCCCACAGGTAGCCCGCATCCATGAGTTCTATGATGTTGGCACCCAGGTGCAGAACCGTGGGACGCTCGGCACGGCCGATGATAACCAGGGCGTCCAGTCCTGCGAAGCGCAGGGCCAGGGCGCTGCGGCCGCCCGCGTGGGATTCGGCGTACTGGCCGTGCAGGGGAGAGGTGAAGGCGCAGACGGTCTTGCTCATGAGCGGAAAAAATCCGGTCAGGGGGCCGATGCAGAAAATAAGGGGCTGACCCGGATCATCCCAGGCCATGCCGGGCTTTGCGTAATCGAGATGAAGTTTGGCGGCCAGACCCGACCCGCCGATGAATGTATCCACGCCGGGCATGGAGCGGATGGTGGATCGGCCCGTGGACAGGTTGACTTCCAGGATCTTGAAGGTGTCAGCTATCATGATTCCACCTCCTGCATTTCCAGACAGTCGTGGGGACAGAATTCCACGCAGTTGCCGCAGTGGATGCAGACATAGGGCCTGCCCTCGCGATCCTGGGCGATGGCGTCTACCGGACAGGCGGCGACGCATTTGCCGCACTGGATGCAGAGTTTCTTCTGTTGGGTGACTCCGCCGCCCTTGCGTTGCTTGAGGCTGCCCGTGGGGCAGGCCGCCGCGCAGGGGGCAGGGTTGCAGGCCAGACAGACCTTGGCCAGAAAGCCGGTGGACAGGCCGCCGGAGGACAGAATGCGGATGCCGGCATTTTCCCAGGACAGGCATTTGTGGACCACGCGGGCGCATGCCAAGGAGCATGAATGGCAACCGATGCATCGGTCCATGCGGGTCGCGACGAGTTGTTTCATAAGTGCTTTCCTGTGAAAGGGGTTCTAAAAAAATAAAGGTATGTGTCTTTGGCGCGATTGTGAAGGGGTGAGTGGGTGGTTTACAAGCCGGGGCAAACGTGAAAGCGAGAAGCGGCACAGGAGGTGAACGTGGCGGAACGTGTTTTTTCCATCGTGACCAGACCGGATACGGGACTGGAACTTTTCGAGATCATTCAGGATCATGTCCGCGAACTGCATGGGCGCGGCATGGCCAGAACAGTGGGCTACGAAGTCATGAGCAACGGCCGGGTCATTCTCTTGAAGGTCCGGGGCGCGGAGGAAGATGTCATGCCTTCGGACGAAATCCTGGAGTCCGTGCTGGACGACGCCTTCGTGGCACGGCTTGAAGCCCTGGCCCAGGAACTGGTTGACGGATTTCATGTGCCGTCTTTTGCCCACTGCGCTTCGGAGTCGGGTGAGGATTGATGGCGGGGGATGAGCCCCCTGGTTTGAAAGTGAAGATTTAAGAACGGATTCGGACGGCCCTGATCAGAGCCGTCCGATTTTTTTGAGCTGAATCTCAAGGCACGACAAGGCCGCAGGCGTGATGCCCGAAATGCGTCCGGCCTGACCCAGGGTGCGGGGCTGGATACGGGTCAGTTTTTCCGTGACCTCGCGTGAGAGGCCGGGAATGCCTACGTAATTCATGTCTTCGGGCAGGGCCGTCTGCTCCATCTTTTCAAAGCGGTCCACCAGCTCCTGCTGGCGACGCAGATAGCCTTCGTACTTGGCCTTGATTTCGGCCTCCTCCAGCGCTTCTTCATCAAAATTTTCCAGCTCCGGCCACAACGGCGAGAGAACCTCGATGGTCAGTTCCGGCTGGCGCAGCAGCTCCTTGAGGCTGACCGACTTTTGCGGGATCGTGCCACCCATGGCCTCGACCAGATCCTTGGTCGCGGCATCGGGGCGGACGCGGATAGATTCCAGTCCGGTCATGATTTCGTTCACGGCCACCTGCTTGCGGGTGAAACGCTGCCAGCGGCTGTCATCGACGAGGCCAAGCTCGCGTCCGATGGCGGTCAGGCGCTCGTCGGCATTGTCCTCGCGCAGCAGGAGCCTGTGTTCGGCCCGGGAGGTGAACATGCGGTAGGGTTCAAGCGTGCCCTTGGTGACCAGGTCGTCCACGAGCACGGCGATATAGGCCTGGCTGCGGGTCAGGATCAGCTCGGGTTCGCCGCGCAGGGCAAGGACGGCATTTATGGCCGCCCACAGTCCCTGTCCGGCAGCTTCTTCGTAGCCCGATGTGCCGTTGATCTGCCCGGCCATGTACAGGCCGCGCACCAGCTTGGTTTCCAGGGTGGGTTTTAGCTGTGTCGGGGGAACATAATCGTATTCGATGGCGTAGCCTGGCCGGATGATCTGGGCCTTCTCAAGGCCCGGAATGGACGTCACCAGAGCTTTCTGGATGTCCAGCGGCAGGCTCGTGGGGATGCCGTTGGGGTAGACCTCGTGACTGGTCAGGCCTTCGGGCTCGACAAATATCTGGTGCCGGTCCTTCTCGGGGAAACGGGCGATCTTGTCCTCGATGGATGGGCAATAGCGCGCTCCGGTGCCCTTGATGACGCCGGTGAACATGGGCGAGCGGTCGAATCCGGTGCGGATGATCTCGTGGGTGCGCTCCGTGGTGTAGGTCACGAAGCAGGGCAGCTGCCGGAGTTTTATGCCGGGGCTGTCGAAGCTGAAGGGCCTGGGCGGATTGTCTCCGGCCTGTTCCTCCATGACGGAATAATCGATGGAGGATTTGAGCAGCCGGGGCACGGTGCCGGTTTTCAGGCGTCCAAGTTCAAAACCCAGTTCGGTAAGTCGCGGCGAGAGGCCGTGGCTTGCCGGATCGCCCTGGCGTCCGCCGCTGAAACTGTCGAGGCCGACATGAATGAGGCCTTGCAGGAACGTGCCCGTGGTCAAGAGCGCCGCACGGCAGGCAATGGTCTCGCCCAGGGTGGTCACGACGCCCGTGACGCGGCCGTCCTCAACGGTCAGGGACGCAACCGTCTCCTGGCGCACGAAGAGGTTCGGGCAGGTGAAGATGTCCTGCTGCACGACCCGTACGTATTCGGTGCGGTCGATCTGGGCGCGGCTTGAGCGTACGGCGGGACCCTTGCGGGTGTTCAGGATGCGGAACTGGATTCCGGCCTGATCGGCCCATTTGCCCATCATCCCGCCCAACGCGTCGATTTCCTTGACCATGTGGCCCTTGGCCAGGCCGCCGATGGCCGGATTGCAGGACAGATGTCCGATGCGGTCGGCGTTGATGGTCAAGAGAAGGGTCTGCATGCCCATGTGCGCGGCCGCCATGGCCGCCTCGCAACCGGCATGGCCGGCGCCCACGACAATGACGTCAAAGATATCGGGCACGGTCGGGATGGTCATGTGCTTATGCCTGGTCGTCGAAAAGAAGATGGGCGAACACCCGGGCGTCGGCGATGGTGGCCGTCATCGAAGAGTGCTCGTTGGGCTGGTGCGCCGTGTGCATGAGCGTGGACCAGCAGACGGCGGGAAGGCCCCGCTTGCGGAACGCCGCCGCCACGGTGCCGCCGCCGATTCCGATGACGCGCGCTTCAAGCCCGCGTGTCTTCTGAAGCGCGGCGGTCAGCCGTATTACGGCCTCGCAGTCGACAGGAGTCGCCGGGGCGGCCTGTTCCGTGACTACGGGCGCGAAGGCGATGCGCACGCCCCGCTCAAGTTCCACCTTGTCGCAGATTGTCCGCACTTCCCGCTCGATATCTTCCAGAGGGTAGGTGGGCAGCACTCGGCAGTCGAGATGAAAGACGTCCTGGCCGGGGATGGTGTTTACGTTGGGGACGTTGGCTTCCATCTTCGTCGGAGCAAAGGTGGATATGGGCGGGTCGAAAAGCGGATCGCAGGCGTCGAAGACCGTGTGCAGGCGGTCCAGGGCCAGAATCAGCGCCGAGGCGCCAATCAGCGAATTGACTCCGGCCTCCGGGGTCGAGGCGTGGCACTGCTTGCCTCGGACCGTGAACCTGAGCCAGAGCACGCTTTTTTCGGCGACCTCGATGGCCTGGCCGTCAGGGGTGCCGAAATCCGGGATGACGATCAGATCGTCCGGGGCAAAGACATGCGGATGATGGCGCATGATGTATTCGATGCCATGCGTGTTGCCCGTCTCCTCGTCGGCCGCGAGCAGGATGCCGAGGGACAGGTCCGTTTGCGCCTGGGCCGTTTCAAGGGCGCGCAGCAAAAGGAGCGCGCTGACCATGCCCTGATGGTTGTCCTCCACGCCCCGGCCGTAGATGAGGTCTCCCTCCTGGCGCAGGACAAAAGGATCTCCCTGCCACAGGGACAGGTCCCCGGTGGGTACCACGTCGGTGTGCGCGATGAGCCACAGCGTGCGCGGGCTTTTGCCCGGTCGCCTGATGATCAGGTTCGGGCGGTAGCCGCAGTCGACGTTTTCGTCCGGAGCCTTGATCGTTTCCGTCTGGACACCTTGAAACCGGGCCACATGATCGGCCAGGTACTCGACCTTCATTTTCTCACCCTGCCCCCCATTGGTCGGGCCAAGGGCGGGTATGGCCACAAGGTCGGTCTGCAACCGCAGCAATTCATCGCGGCTGTTTTCCAGGAGTTCTAGCACGGTGCTCAGCATGGTGGCGTCCTTCGGGGTTGTGAATGACTTCAAGAGTCACTTCTGCCCGGAATTTTGAAGAAAAAAAAGGCAGGAAAAACCTGCCTTGTACGAAGTCCGTGATGAAAGGCTTAACGACCTTTGGCTGCGCGCTTGGATGCCTTGAGCGGGTTGACCTTGGCCTTGCCCTTGCCGGGTGCGGTCTTGGTGTGAGTCGAGAAATTGCAGGTTCCCAGTCTCCACTTCGCTGCCGGTTGGGGATATGTACCGCAAAATTTGGCTCCCTCGAATTCTCTGATCCGCTCGCAGCCTTCACACTGTTCCACAATCGGGTGCATTACAACGCCGTTGACCTGAACGCCTTCGTCGGTCTTAACGGCATTACTGAAATCTACTGCCATGAGGCTCCTCCATAATTTTGTCCTGAAATGCTGCCGCGTCTTCGGCCGGTGAAAATAGCGGCTTTACGCTGATCACCGGAAACTCGCTTTATTTTTCGAATCAAACATAAAAGTCAAGCTTTTTTTCCTCCATCGGGAGGCGCCTTTCTTCCTCGGCTCAGACTGCAAGCACCTTTCCAGGTGTGCGTCTTTTTTGGCGCCTTCTGGAAAGGTTGCGTCCAGATGGCATCCAGAAAGCCTGGCATAAAGAAACCAGAGCCTGCGTGAGGCCCTGGTTCCTGGTTTCGCACGTCTGTCTTTTGGCCGTGAATCTACTGGGGCTTCTTGGGATCTTCAAGACTCAGGAAGGACAACTCGTCGTCATCTGACTTGCCCGAGGCCTTTTCCGGGGAATCGGTCCCGAAATCAAGGAGAATCTCTGTCTCCTCGGAAAATGAAGACTTTTTGGTCGCTGCGGATTTGGAGCGTGGCTCATCATCCAGGGGCGCGAGCATTTCTTCGAGTTCCGGAATGAAAAGATCCTCGCGCTTGGGCTTGCTTGGAGTCGGCACCTGCGGGGCAGGCGGAGCGTCGAAGGAGGCGCTGAAGTCAAGCTCGACCATTTCTTCGGCAGGGAGCGTGTCCAGAAACAGATCATCTTCCGGCTTGGGTGTCGGCGCTTTTTGCACGGGAGTCGCTTCCTTGGCCGGGACCTCGGTCATGGTGAAGTCCAGATCCGGAAAGTTCGAGACATCGATGTCGGAATTCTTTGTGGCGGTCGCGGCGAGTGGCGCGGCCAGATAGTCCCCGGAAGCGGTGCTTGTGTCGTTTGCATGCGCACGAATCTCGGTTTTCTGCGTCATTGCGGAAAAATCGGGCTCAGGCTGTTGTGTGGCGGCTTCCTGCTTCAGCCAGTTGACTCCAGAGGCGGAGATCCAGCTCAGGTAAAGGGCCTTACGGGATTCTTCCCAGTCTGCTCCGCACTTGGGGCATGCGCTGACGTGGTCGAAGGAATGGAATTTACATTTTTTACAGTACATGATGTGTCCTGAATTGGCGTTGGTTTATGTTTGCGCATACCCCTGTACACTGAAATGCTTCTCTTATGCAAGCAGCCGGGTCATTGATGAAAAATGAAGTTATGCGCATCAGGTTCCGCAAAATTTCTCGGCATGTTGGACAAGTTCGAGCAGTCGGCACCCGGGAACAGTTTCTTGCAAAGCGTGTATAAGGTCGTGATATGCACCGTTCGCAGGCGAGAATTGTTCGTGGAAGCACAAAAAAAGGGAGGCGGGAGACTTTCGTTTCCCGCCTCGCGTAAAACCGAGATGACTAAAAACCAGATGCGATGTGATTCCGGTCCGTTCGCTCGGCCTGTTCTGGGCCGGCGGTTGGCATCCATGTTGTCATTGTGACTGGAATAAACGCCTCTACAAGTCTGTTACCTGTGTTACCTTGGGAGTTTCCTTCCAACGCGCCTTTCAACCAACAATTTGTTCTTGGTTTCTGACCAACGCGCCTCTTTCTTCAAAGCGAAAGATGTTCCCTAGGAATGTTTACAGCCGACACGCCTGTGATAGAGGTTTTTTCCTGATTTCCTTCCAACACGCCTCTGCTGTACAGATTTGGTTGTCGGTTTCTTTTGAACGCCACCTTGAGACATCAGAACCATTTTAAACCCACATGATGCAGGTTCTTGATTTGAACTAATACTGCAAAGCAAACAAAAGTCAAGATCTATTTCTTGCGCATTCTGTCGGCCATGACCTTGGTGGCGGCGGCGAAAATGCCGCAGACGATGCCCATGAAGAAGGCCTTGACCGGCTCGTAGCCGAACCAGCTGGCGATCATGCCGATGGAACCGCCGATGATGACTCCGCGCATGATGGCATGGCTTGGAGTGTTTTCGTTAGATCTGTCGCTCATTTTTCCTCGTATGCAAGCCTTTTTCAGGCCTTGCTTTTTGCATCCATCATCGCGTGAAGCTGATTCAGGATGCGTTTTTTATAGAATTGGACCACGTCTTCCTTGTTCATGATCATGTCCAGCTGTCTGGTGTGGATGAGTATGTGCCCCAGAATTTCCAGATGATTTTCGATGAATTCCTGGTCGCAGTCGTCCAGTCGGGCGAAGAGTGCGTCTTCGCGCACTCTGGTCCGGAAGTTGAATTCGTCAAGTATTTCTCCGACGAATTTTGCCCTGCGAACCTTGCGCTGGTGATCCGCGGCTCCGCCCTTGAACTGGAAGCGGATGTAATTTTCACGTGACCTTGGCCCGGCCAGGGCCTCCACGGACGTAAAGTGGTAGCCGAACCGCGACTGCAGGTTGCAGAAGTGTTTCGAGATCATGAAATAATTTTTTTCCGAGAACTGGGACGCCATGGCCGGCTCCAGGTTCCTGTTGGTCGCGGACTGGAAGAGCACCGACATGAAGCCCTTGCAGTCAATGCACGGGGGCCCTTCCCAGGGATAGGCCACGATCCCGCGCCACAGCGCGAGCATGGGAACGGAGGTGATCTTGTCCAGCGGGATCATCTTGTCGCCGGTATCGCTGACAAATCCGTCCTCGAGATTGATGATCCACCATTGCATGGGCACGATGGTCTTGAGCTGTTTGCTCGATCTTGGAGAAAAATTGTGGTCGCGGCCGAAGCTGAACATCTCCTGCACGGATTTTTCATGGCAGAAGCGGGTGATGTCGTGCAGCGACTTGCAGTTGGCCGGAGTGAAGTCGAGCCCGTCGGGGTCCAGGAGGTTCAGGGGGATGATGTGGCGGTTGAGGCGCTGCAGCGTCTGGAAGACCGGACTTCCTGCCATCATGTTCGGCCGCTGTGGCTTACGGTCCAGGAGGGTTTCCTGGAGTCCGGCGTAGACCGCGCAGTTGTCGGCGTCGAGGGTGATTTCCTGTCCGGTTTCAAGGATGCTTGTGGCTGACGGGACGCCGAACAGGCCCGGGACCTTGAATTCCCTTGCCACGTTGGCCAGGTGGCCGGCGACGCTGCCCTGCTCGGTGATGACGCCCTGGCAGCGGTTCAGGACGGCGGCCCACTTGGGCGCGGCCTCCACGCAGACCAGGATGGCGTTGTCGGGCAGCACGAGGATGTCCACATCCTTGCGGACGATATGCACCACGCCGTGGGCTGTACCCGCACTGGCGGTCTGGCCTTCATGAACCAATGGAGTCACCCCCGGGAGCAGTTCCGAAGCCGACTGATCCTGGCGAACTTCCAGCGGTCGTGTCTGCAGGAGGACGAGCCTTCCCTCCGGGGAATAGGCCCATTCGATATCCTGGGGGATGTCGTAGTGTTTTTCTATGCGGACAGCCATGGTCGCGAGGTCCAAGATCTGAGGGTCGCTCAGGGTCGGTTGCTCGCAGAGCGCAGGATCGACCGATACCCGGCAGACGCCTTCAGCGGCCGAACAGACCAGCGATGATTCCTTGCGCGGCACCTTTCTTCCAATAATTCGCGGCTGAGGTTCTTTTTCCACGATGAATTCGTCGGTGGTCGCTGTGCCGTCGACCACGCCTTTGGCAACGCCCCAGGCGGAAGTGATGCGGACATGGGCACCCACGCCGTTCAGCGGGTTGGCCGTGTAGGCGACACCTCCGGCCTGCGAGGTGACCATGCCCAGACACCCGACGCACATCAGCACGTCATCGTCCCGGATGCCGAGCATGTAGCGGTAGGTCATGGCGTGAGCGGAATATTTGCTGGCAATGATTTCCTTGTAGCCGTCGACAAGGCTGTCCCGATCAAGGTTCAGAAGGGATCTGTGCTGGCCGGCAAAGGATGCCCCGGCGCTGTCTTCGCCCAGGGCGCTCGAGCGCAGCGCCACGCGGACATTGGACCCTTCGCGTTCACAGAGTCTGTCGTAGGCTGCGAGAATCGCGCTTTCGAGTTCGGGGGGGATCTCGGCGGCAAGGATCATGCCTCGGATCTTGGCGCACATTTCCAGCAGGGCGATGGGCTGATCCGTCTGTGGTTCTTCGTCCGGTTCGGGCGCTTGGGCGGCCCCGGCCGCGAAATGGGAGGCCATGGGATGGCCGAGTACGAGGCAGTTGATTTCGTCCCAGAGGCCTGAGTGCTGCATGAAAGTCATGTAGGCCTGAGCGGTGATGGCGAATCCGTCAGGGACCGGCACCTGCAGGGCATTGCGGAGTTCACCCAGGTTGGCCATCTTGCCGCCCACGTCGTCGATGTTGCGAGCCGTGATGCGATCCAGGTCCAGAATCAGGTCATTGCGGCGGGCGGTTTGGCGCAGGGAGAGTTCCTGTTGGATATTCTCCTGGATGGAGCGCATGGCGTCCCGCAGCCCGAGATACTTGCCCGGGGCCAGAAACAGGAGGTTCTCAACGATGGAAAAGACCTTGGCCGTGGCTCCGGTGACCCGCGACCTGAGGAAGTGCATTCCGAAATGCCGATGCCCCAGGGCCGCGCTTTCAAGGTCGGTCATGATGTCCAGGGCCGTGTTGTTGGCCGATAGGAGCCGTCGAAAGGCCTGGTATCTGGCCTTGAATACGTCATCCTGTCCGCTGTCCTCCTCTTGCGAGGGTGGGGTATGGGAAAGAAAGTTTCTGACACGCTGCATCAAGCTCATTCGTGCTCCATGCCGGGTGTTCCCGGTGGCTATATTTCGATTGCAGGGAACGTTCGGTCAATTTCCTTTTCTTCTGACACAAAAGAAGCCCGGCCCGCAACGGTCGCGGACAGCCATTTCCGCTGGGGGCGGGATGGGATGTGTTCAGTATCGGAGGAAGGAGTGACCGCCCTTGAAGAATTCATCGACCATCCGGGCGACCTCCTCGTCGTCGTTAAGGGACAGATCGAGGCTGCGGATTGATGCGAGCAGTCGTCCAAGGGTGGTCAGTCGGTCCAGAAAGCGGCTTTCGTCATATTTGCGGATTTCAGCCTTGAGCGCGTCGCCGGTCTGGCTGACGCGGAACCCGAGCCGACGCAGTATGCCGGCCAGAAGCGTGGCGCGACGGACGCGGTACGTGTATTCTGCGGCGCCGCCTTTGAAGGAGAAGGTGATGTAGTTGTCGTTGATAACCGGCCCGACATAGGCGTCCACTGTGGCGAAGTGGTTGCCGAGTCGCCCGCTGAAATTCACGTAACTTTTTGATACGACGGCGTAACTCGCAGCCTCCGGGATGGCGGCGGTCTGGGCGCCGGTCACTTCGGGATGCATCATTCCGGCCAGGAGCGCCTTCAGGGGCTCGCAGAGGAGTTCTTCTTCGCTGACGGTGATGTCGCTATCGCCCGGCACGACGCCATCGCCCAGATCGTACAGAAAAATCTTGAAGGGCAATCCGGTGCGCAGTTCATGGGCAGCGCTCTGCGCGTGCGGGAGTTCGTCCGAAAGTCGGAACATCTCGTGCATGGCCACTTCATGACAGAAGCGGATGATGTCGTGCAGGGTCTGGCATCCTTTTGGTGTGAAGTTCGGCATCAGCGGGTCGACCAGATTCAGAGGAATGATGAACTTCAGCGCCTCCTGCAGGGCCTTGTAGACGGGACTCCCCTTCATGAGGTTGACGGGTCTGCGTTCCGAGAGGATTTCCTGGACCCGGCCTGCGTAGACCACCCCGTTGGTGGCGTCGAGAGTGATTTCCGTGCCGTGGGCAAGAAGATGGGTGGCTCGTCCCACGTCCACGAGCGTCGGGATGCCGAATTCGCGAGCCACGGAAGCCATGTGTCCCGTGGTGCTGCCGATGTCCGTGATGATGCCGGCGACTTTGCCCATGGCGGCCACGTAGGCTGGCGATGTCTGTCTTGCCACCAGGATTGCGCCTTTGGGTATGTCATCGAGAGCGTGGTCGGACTGTACGGAATAGACCATGCCCGAAGCCATCCCAAGGGCCGCCGGCTGGCCGCCGCACAGGAGCGGGGTCCGACCGGGCACGAATTCGCAGCATTCGGCCCGGTCGGTTCCTTCGGCACGCATCAGCGGCCTGGACTGCAGGACGAAGAGTCGGTCTTCGTGGTCGAGGGACCACTCCACGTCCTGGGGCATGCCGTAGTGCGCTTCGAGTCGCAGGCCGTATTCGACCAGAGTCCGGACCTGATCGTCCGACAGGCAGGATCGTTTCCGGTCTTCGTCGGGCACGGGCCTTGAGACGATACCGCCTTGGGGCAGAATGGTGAAGGCCGAGGCTTTGTCTCCGGTCTCGGCGGTGATGGCTGTCCGGTCCGAGCGCCGGATGCGCCAGAAGTCAACATGCGAGGATCCGTCGACGACGCTCACCCCGAGTCCCCAGGCGGCGGAGAGAAGCACATCGTCGCTGTGGGCGGAGTTTGGATCAATGGTGTAGAGCACGCCGCTGGCCTTGGCCTGGACCATGTTCAGGACCAGGACGCTCATCATCACGTCCTGTTCCGAATAGCCCTTGGAACGACGGTAGAAAACGGCCCGGGCGGTGAAGGCGCTGGCCACCACGGCGCTCCAAGCCCGCGGGAGGGCGAAGGGGGTGGCGCCAAGAACGGTCGCGTGCTGGCCGGCGAAAGAAGCATCGGAATCCTCGCAGACAGCAGATGAACGCACAGCCAGACGCACGTCGGGGCCGAACCGGGACACCATGCCACGAGCCTGCTCCTGCAGTGCCTTGTCCAGGTCGGGGGGCAGGGGCGCGATCATGATTTTTTCGCTGGCTTTGGCGCAGATCCGCTCCAGGGCGCCTATGTCCGTGATGTCGATTCCGGCAAGTTGGTGCCGGAAGGTTTCGAGAAGCCCGGTATGCCCAAGGAAAAGGGCTGCTGCCGAAGCCGTGACGGCGAAGCCCGACGGCGTGGGCAAGCCGACACGGTTGCGGAGCTCGCCGAGGTTCGCGGCCTTGCCGCCCACTTCGTCCAGGTTTTCAAGAGAGATTGCATCGAGTGGCAGGACGAGATCCTGGCCGTCGAATGTCCGCTCGCGCAGGATAGCCTGCAAGGCATCCCGGGCGAGGTCTTGAAGGCTTCGGAAGAGAACGTGGTGCTGGCCTCCTGTCAGCGCGTTCAGGTCTTCGACCAGGGAACATCCTTGTTCGATAAGGCTCTGAACGGTCTGTAGCGAGTCTTCACGGGTGAAAGGCCGGCCTTCGTAGACAAGACGTTCCAGGCCGGCCATTTCTTCGAGGATGAGGTTGTTGCTGGCCAACAGGCGCTTGAAAAAGCGAAATTTCATCGTTGGGTCGGCTTTTTTTGTAGGGCCCGGCTGATTCGGTTCCTGTTGTCTCATGACGTCGACTCCTGGCTGGCGCAAACGGCGTGAGCCTCGGCCGGGCCAATGATTCCACCAAGATCCTTTCCGGTCGACTTGTTCTCGTTGACAATCACAAGGAAAGTGCCATTGAAGCGGTGGATGAAAGCCCGGTTGGGGACAGGATGGATATCACTCTGCGGGGTTTGACTTCCGGAGTGAATCGGGCACCGCACATTTCGAAGCCGGTCTTCTCTTGAATTGGCGAGGATTTTTTTTGTTGACTGAAATGAAGGAAAAACATGGACTGCAGTGAGCCAAGGCTGATTGTACAAGGACTGTTCAAAGATCCAGTTGATTTTCAGCAGATTCTCGATATGATGTCTAATGGTGTCATTGTGCTTGATCGGGACCGCAGAGTGGTGGCCGTAAACAATGCATTCGAGGTTCTGACGGGTTTTTTGCGCGAGGAGGCCCGTGGTGTTCGTTGTGCTCATATCACCCGCAATTCCGTTTGTAATCACCGCTGCCCCGCATTGTCATCGCCGGATTCCGGACAAAAGAGGTGTCATACCGGAGACATCATCTCCAAGGACCGTGTCAAGATACCCGTTCGGATCACCCTTTCGCCTGTGTATTCTCGGAACGGCGAACACCATGGCTATCTGGAGATCATAGAGGATCTTCGTGTCAATCTATCTTGGGACTGGGAACGTGTCCACCATGAACGGTTCGGTCATCTCGTCGGCAACAGCCCTGAAATCCAGAAGGTCTTTCACATGCTGCCCTTGATCAGCCAGTCGGACTCTTCTGTGCTGATCACGGGCGAGACCGGCACAGGCAAGGATCTTGTGGCCGAAGCGGTTCATCGGTCTTCAGAACGTGCCCGGGGTCCCTTCGTCAAGATAAACTGCGGAGCCTTGCCGGACGCCCTACTTGAGTCGGAGTTGTTCGGTCACGTCAGGGGCGCCTTCACGGGGGCCACGGAGAGCAAAACCGGGTGGGCCAGGCAGGCCGACAACGGAACCTTGTTCCTTGCCGAGGTCGGAGACCTCAACTACAATCTTCAAACAAAACTGCTGTCGTTCCTTGATGACAAGGTGGTCTACCCACTGGGTTGTTCGGAGGGTGTCAAGGTCAATGTCAGAATTATCGCTGCCACGTTGAGGAATCTGGAGCAGATGGTCCAGCAGAACACGTTTCGCAGCGATTTGTTTTTTCGCCTTAACGTCATCCGTCTCAATCTTTCCCCTTTGCGGGAGCGGGAGGGGGACATTCTTCTCCTTCTGGATCATTTCTTGCGTTCGTTTTCCCAGCTGTTCAGAAAGAATATCGATGGCTACTCCGACGAGGCGTTGCGGATCCTCATGGATTTTCGATATCCTGGAAATGTCAGAGAGTTGCGAAACATTGTTGAGTATGCGACGAACGTGTGTCAGGGAAATAAGGTACTTCCAGCACATCTTCCGCTTTATGTTCGCGAGGGGAATCCGGCCCATCCACCGGAAACCTTGCCTTGGGGGGTGCCATCTGTCGCCCCTCTCAATATTTCTGCGTCGGACAAATCCATCGAAATGACCTGGAGGGATATGGAGAAGAAGATGATTCTCAAGGCGCTGGCCCAAGCCAAGGGCAAACGAGCAAAAGCTGCTGAAATTCTTGGCTGGGGCAGAAGCACACTCTGGAGAAAGATAAAGGACCACGGGCTGGATTCCTGAAATGATGAAAGATGAACGTGGCAGGCAGGTGCTTGTGGTGGTTCAGGACGGACAGGTGGCTCCCCGATTTGATCTGGCTCTTGAGGTCGTCATGTCCCGTGATGACGCGGATTCCGTCAGGACACTGATTCTGGCGCAGAATTCGGCCGAAAAACTCTGTCACCTCATTCTCGAAAGCGGGATTGACGCAGTCATCTGTGGCGGTATCGAGGAAGAGCACCATCAATTCCTGGCTTGGAAGAAGGTTAAGATCACCGATAACGTCATCGGTCCCATGGAATGGGCTCTGGGTCGCTGGAAGGCGGGGCTTTTGAAACCCGGGGATATTTTTGAGCGCTGTGTTGGATGGACTGCGTCAAGTCACGGTGAGTCCTGATCCGCCGTGTGTTTTTGCTGCTGCGGAGAATTGCCTGTACTCGTTGCGCCGGAGTATTCTTTTAAGGGTTTTCGGTATTGGGCGCATCTTTTTCACTGGATGAGCATGTTATGAAGTCAAAAATGTACAAATTTCAGGTGTTTGAACATCCCTCCATGGGTCGCGTGGCGGTCAAGGCCGGCTTTTCATGGCCTGCACTGATCCTGGGAGTGTTCTTTTCCAGCATGGGCTGTATCGTCTGGCTCTTATTCAACAGATTGTGGCGTTTCGCCGCTCTTTGGGCTGCGATTCTCGTTATATTTATTTTTCTTGACAGCACCATAAGAACTTCGATTCATGATACCTCTCTTCAATCGATGTTCCAGGTCGCACTATTCGCTTTATTCTTTCTCTCTTCTCTCGTCCCTGCGTTCAAGGGTAATGCCTGGAAAGCAGGAAAGTTCTCAGCACTTGGGTATTCTCATGTGCGCACTATCCGCGCATCCTCGTCTCACAATGCCATGAAAATGGTGGACCAGGAACCCCAAGTCCCGGCCGAGAAATAAGCGAAAGAGCCTCACCAAATCCATTCTCTTAAGGTGTCCGTTGCGGCTGGTCCTCGACGGACTTCTTGGCGTTCCGGTTGCTTTTACCGGAAATCTGAAAAAATCTTGGCAGGGAGACATTGTCAGGCCAAAATGTGTTTCGTTTTGTTTCGTTTCATAATGTTTCAATATGTCGTTCATTTTGATTTAAAACGTGTTGACACATTTTTCACAAATGATTTAATAAAAAATGGCTTCTCGAAAATAATAAGTGAGAGACATACCCCAAGATTTTTAAGGAGGGATATCGATGGTCACAGAAACAATCGTCCGGGACTTGATGAAGCCATTGGTTGAGTTTCCCCGCATTTCTCAGGATGCGACGTTCGGGGAAGCCGTAGCCGCTTTGGACAAGGCTCGGGCTGACTTTTCAGCCGGTCGGACCAAACAGTTCACTTTGCTGGTGGAGGGTGATCGGGGCAGGATTATAGGAAAAGTATCGCCCATGGATGTTATCCAAGGCTTGGAACCTGGCTACCTCAAAATGATCGATTCCAGCGGACTTCGCTTCAAGGACGTCAATTATGTTGTTGAAACCATGAGGCAGAAGGCTCGGCTTTGGGTAAAACCCTTCGACGACCTGTGTCTGTCAGCCAAAACTTTCAAGGTGAAGGAATTCATGCGCGTTCCTTCGGAGAGTACTCGTATCAAGGCCGAAGACTCCCTGGATGCTGCTTTCCATCACTTTCTCTCGGGTCGTCATGACTCTTTGTTTGTTGTCGATGGCGACACGGTTTCGGGGATTCTCGCTTTTTCTGACGTATACCGAGAAGTGTCGAGAAGGATTACTGAAGTTTGCCAGATGAGTCCCGAGTAAACAGGATATGTTTTTCTGCGAGGAGGAATTATATGGCTGAATTAGAGGATAAAGCACCACAACCTCTCAAGATTATACTTGCAAAGGGGGCTGCCGCCCTGGTTCTGGGATTGCTGATCATGTTGTTGCCAACCCCGGAGAATCTGACGCCCGAGGGACACCGTCTGCTGGCATTGCTGGTCACCGTGGTTTTTCTTTGGGTCAGTGAGGCCGTACCTATTGGAACAACCGCCCTGTTTGCCGGTGCTGCCCTGATATTGCTGAATATCACCAATGCGGCCAAAGCGTGGGCCCCGTTTGCCAGCCCCGCAGTCATGTTTGTGCTCATGATCATCATGTTCGGTGTGGTCCTGAATGAGGTCGGACTGGCCAGCCGGATCATGTACTATCTGCTCAGGTTCGCCGGGACCAAGGTCAAACGCCTGAGTCTCATACTGGCACTTGGATGTACCATCACGTCTTCGATTTTTCACGACGCTACCATTACTGTTATTATGGTTTTCGCCTTTGTGCCGGTATTCATGAGCATGGGTTTAAGACCAGGCGAGGGGCATCGTTTGCCCATGTTTTTTATGCTCCTCATCCCCCTGGCTGCCTCGGCCGGGGGGTTCGGCACCTTGCTCGGCGGTGGTAGAAATCCGCTTGCGATGGAAATCTTGCAGAAATTCAGTGGCGGGCAGCTCACGATCGGATTTTTGGAGTACATCATCATCCAGTTTCCTATCTGCATTCTCACGGCTGTGACGACATGGGCCATTCTGTGGATGCTGATGCGTCCCAAAGAGAAGGAGCTTACGGGTGTCAACCTGCCTGACCCCGGTCCCATGAGTTCCGCTGAGCGGGGCGTGCTGATTATTTTTATCATCACATTTGTTCTCTGGTTTGCCGGGGATCTGACCGGTTGGCATTACAGTGTCCCGGCGGCTCTGGCCATTTTGGGCTTTTGCACACCCGGTTGGATCAGCTTCAGAACCATCTGCGACAAATTTCCATGGGAATCCTGGATTGTCTTCGGAGCCGGCGTGTCCCTCGGCGTGGCCATGCTGGACAGCGGCGCTGGACGTTATCTGGCCGAAGTGCTGCTCCCCCTTCTGGACGGACAGAATCAGTTCGTCGTGTATTTCGGCATGGGCTTTTTTGGGTCCTTCCTGTCGAGCATGATGAGCAACTCGGCAGCCGTGGCCCTGATGCTGCCCATCACCCTGCCCATGGCGGAGATGATGAACATGGCTCCACAGACCGTGGCCATGCTTGCGCCCATGACCACGTCCTTCATCATGCTGGTCATTGGTTGTCCTCCCACGATCATAGCCTACAGCACGGGCTATTTCAGTCAGGTTCAATTCATGAAGGTCGCCGTACCATGGTGTATCGCCCTGTTACTCGTCTGCGTTCTCAGTATGATGGTTTACTGGCCGTTGATCGGTTTTACCGGTTGATTCTTGGGTAAATTCCATGATCCAGCGGGGGCCCTTGAGGCCCCCGCTTCGTTTGTACGCAAGGTTGATACCCGGCAGCGGGGAGTGTATCAGCACTAAATAAATCAAGCTGGAGGATGTATGTCCAATACTCATCACCGGGAAAGCGGCGAATATCCCTGCGGAGGGGAACCTGAGGAAAAAAGCGATGCGGAACTGCTTTGGGCCAGTCAAAAGCCGTTGCACAATCTGCCCAGGGGAAAAAACACCTGGGATCCCGCATTTATCAAGATCTGGTGGTTTTGGCCCGCCAGCGTGGTCTTCATCATCGTTCTGGCGTTCGTATACCCTCTGATATGGGACTTTTTCAGCAGTAATTGACGTCTGTCTTTGAACGCTTGCTTCCGTCAACCCCAGGCTCTTTCGGTTTCAGCAGCCCTCGCCCATTGCACCGAACCTCCCACGACGCACATCATTGACAGGGGAGCGACGTGCATGTTCGTGAAAAGGTGGCGGTGCTTTCCGTCATGAATCTTTGCAGTGTGGAGCGAGGGGAAGTTCGATGGTGACGGTAGTTCCTTTGCCGGGTTCGCTCTTTACGAAAATCTCTCCTCCGATTCGCTGCATGATGCCATGGCAGATGGACAGTCCGAGACCCGCGCCTTTACCGGGAGGCTTGGTGGTGAAGAATGGTTCGAATATCCTGGCCAGGTTTTCTTCCGGGATGCCGAAACCCTCGTCCTGCACCGTTATGATCACGCCGCCGTCTTCGCTCTTGCCTGTCGCAATGGTGATACGGCCTCCTTCAGACATGGCGTCCATTGAGTTGTTGATCAGGTTGAGCAGCAGATGGCGCAGCAGGGTGGATTCCGTGTGTACAACCGGCAGATCCTGGGCCGGAAGATCTACTATTTCAATGTTTCGTTGGGAGTACTCGCGTCGTCGTAACGCAATAATATCCTTGATAATGATGTTAATGTCCACGTCTGTGATGATGCCGTCTGCCTTGCCTCCGAAGCTGAGAAGCTTGTGGGTGATTTCCCGGCACCGTCCGATCTGCATGGCGATCTGACGAAGCGATTCACGCAGATCGTTCGTGCCGGGCGCATCCTTCAGGGCGTCATTCTTGAGGACGTCCTGCATCCAACCAGCTTCTTCGCCGATGATGGCCAAAGGGTTGTTGACCTCATGGGCGATGCCGACGCCGAGCTGGCTGATGGCATCAAGCTTCTGGGCTTGAAGGCAATGATCGGCCAGGCTCGCCTGTTCCTCCTCCATTTCTGCCTGAATGCGTCGGATTCTTCCAGCAGCGAAGAAGGCAACTCCGGCGAGGGAGATCAAGCAAACCGTGCCCAAGGCAGCAAATCGTTCCATCCATTTTTTACGGGTCTGGAGGATTTCCCCCTCTTCGCGTTGAGCGACAAGACGCCAGGACGGATTGGATTCAATATGCGTGACGGCGAACCACATGCGTGATCCGTTCCACTCCCGAATATGCGTGCCCGGGGATTGCTCCCTGTTTTGGGCGAGTTGCCCATCTGTCGTGTCCAGTATCCCTCTGTGCATGATCGATCTGGTCTGCAGCGTTCCATCTTGATTGACCAGAAATACCTCGCCCGTGCGCCCGAGACGGACTCTGTCCAACAGGGAACTGAACGCATGCGCATTGGCCGAGAGACATATGATCTGCCGGGATTCGATTCCACCTGCCTTGGCGATCATGAAAAAACGCGGCGTACCATCCGAGGCTTTCTGGACATCAGTGATAATCGGGGCGGGGCGATGTCCGGTGTTTTGAAAAAAGGCTGGCCAGACGCTTGCCGGTACCTGGCCGGGAGACCCGAAAGACGCGAGGGTTTTGCCCTGTTCGTCCATGACGGTCACGCCGTCCAGCCACTCGTGAGTCGTTTTCATTCTGGTAAAGAAGGAGGCCAGGGCGTCCTGGTTTTTTAAGTCTTGAACCATTGCGAACGCGTCCAGGGCGGACACTGCGGATTCAAGCCTGAAATGAATTGACCGGGCGTAGGTCTGGGCGTGAAGAAGGATTTCTTCCGATGCAACCCGCCGGCATTCGAGGTCAATGCCGACCAGTGCCATTATGAAAGCGCCTGTAGTCGCCAAAATTACGGGAATGACCGATGCGAAAATAATCGTCCGGGTCAGGCGATTGCGGTGCTGCTGGAGACGTTGGACAAGCATGGACGCTCCTTGGTGGAGGTCGGCCGGGACAGTATCGCAGCGAAACGTGAATCAGAGGGCTTCGCGTGAGGCGCTGCGTCGTCTCGGAGTAGGAAGATCCTGTGTGTCGAATTGTGCAGCGTGCCGAAGGGCAGGTGCACGGGTGATCCGGGCCGGGCAATTGTTCTTTAGCGCCGCTACCCCAAGATCAGGAGTATTTTTGGGGGCGGTATTTAAGACGCCAATGCAAAAAGTCGCGAAATAACATGAGTGTCATTCCCGCGAAGGCGGGAATCCATTTTTCCAAGGGGATGACGACTTTTTGCAGTGACGTCATTCAATGTGTTGTCGAACAAGCTTAGAACCGGATGTTTTTTTCCATCTTGTCCAGAAGTTCGCGTTTTTCTGCCTTGCGCAGGCGTTCGTCACGCTCCCACTTGACTTTGAAGGCTTCCTGAATCTTGACAACGAGATACTCGTATTCGCAGGGTTTCATGAGGTAATCATATGCACCAAGGCGCATCCCCTCTACAGCAGATGATACATCTCCGTGGCCCGTGAGCATGATCACCTCGATCCCGACATGCTTGCTGCGGATCTCGGAGAGTGTTTCAATGCCGCTGAGACCGGGCATCTGGATGTCGAGAACGACGATGTCGAATTTTTCTGCAGCCAACTTGTCCAGCGCTTCCATGCCGCTGGAAGCGCCGCTCACTTCGTAGCCGGTCTCTTTCAAGCGTTTGGCCAAGGTGTCGCGAAACCGCTCTTCATCGTCAACCAGAAGCAATTTTGGTAATAAATCCATCAGTTCCTCCTCGTGGAAGTTAGCTCGCAGTGGACAGGCAAGCCTTAGATATTTCGCATATGTCAATGAATTGTGAATACAGGAACAATCTCAGCTTTTCAAGCAATTCCCATTGAGAGGCCTGAAATGCTACAATGCTTTGCGCCAAAATGAATCATGCGTGCAAGAAGGTTTTAAGTTGACAGCATAAACATTGTTTTACGGTTTAGTGTTTCAAAGTGTTCATTCAAACGATGAAAACAGGCAAGCTTCATATATGCAAGGGGGGATGTGGTCCCCCCTTGTCGTCTTTCTTCTGATGAAGCGTAGAAAAGTTGTGATCCCGAGCGGGGTCATGTCTGGGAATTATTATGTCCAGCGCTTCTGCAACTTGTCCAGCAGTGCTTTTTCCTCGGCCTTGCGCAGTCGCTCGTCACGATCCTTTTTGACCTTGTAGGCCTCCTGGATCTTGACCACGAGATATTCGTATTCGTGCGGTTTCATGAGGTAATCGTACGCTCCCAGGCGCATGCCCTCAACGGCTGAGGATACGTCGCCATGCCCCGTGAGCATGATTACCTCTACACCGATATGGCGGGAACGGATTTCGGAGAGAGTTTCGATGCCGCTCATGCCCGGCATCTGTATGTCGAGGATGACTACATCGAACTTCTCGGATGCCAGTAGATCCAGCGCTTCCATCCCGTTGCCCACGCCTTTGACCTCGTAGCCGGTTTCGGTGAGACGCTTGGACAATGTCTCGCGGAACCGTTCCTCGTCGTCGACCAGCAGCAGTCTTGGCAGATTTTCCATTCTATCCCCCTTGTCCCGTCCGGGAGTTGTGGACGGGCAGGCATTAGTCGTTATTGAATAAATTTAATCAGTTCAAGTATTCCTTCTGGATCGTTGGATCAAAATCATGGAGGAGGGGCAAATTCCCCTCCTCGCCGTGTGCAGTGTTATTGGAATCCGATCATCGGCCAGTAGGTCAGTGCCGCGAATACGCAGATGGCCAGCAGGATGAGACACCAAGGGATGGCGATCTTGGAGAACTCGATCTGGCTGAAATAGCCCGTGCTGTAGGCGATGATTGTCGGAGGGCAGCCGATGACGAGCATGATGAAGGAGGTGGTCATGGGGGCGAGAAGACCGACGGTCTCGACGCTCATGTTCATCATGCTGGCCATGGGCAGGGTGACCGGCAAGCTCAGGGCAACAGCCGCCGAGTTGCTCATCATGCTCGACAGGGCCGAGCCGAAGAGGCCGATGCCGTAATAGGTGACGAAGGGGGAGTGTCCCTGGAGCAGCGGCAGGCAGACTTCGGCCAGGTACTTGCCAAGGCCGCTGGAGAGCATGGCCGCGCCGAGGGAGACGCCGGAGCCGAAGACGATCCAGGATTCCCACGGGAACTTGTCACAGATGGTCTTGAAAGAGACCCACCCGGGAGCGCAGAAGCATGCAAGGGCCAGTGCCGCGACCACGCTGACATGCCAGCCGGTCAGGTCGCCTGCGAACCACAGGATGAATGCGGCGGAGAAGACTGCTGCCACACCCTTTTCAGCGCTACTCATGGGAGGCATGGACTCGATCTTCACGGATGCGGGAAGTTCCTTTTCCTTGGGTCGGAAGTACAGGAAACAGACGGCCCAGGTCGCCACAGCGGTAAAGATGGAGACCGGGAATTCGACGATGGCGTACTTCAGGAATCCGATTTTGACTGCGACGCCCGTGGCCTCCAGAAGGTACTTCTGGGTGATGTCCACGGCCAGGGCGCACCGGCCTCCGCCGAGCATGGTGCCGAAGCCGCCGGCCGAAGCCGCCAAAGGAATGAGGATGATGAAAAACTTGCTCAGGTTGTTGCTCTTCTTCGGCGTGATGCCCATGCCCTGGAAGAGGGGGACAATGGCAAAGAGCATGATGATGGTGATGGTCGCGTCATGGAAGATCGTCGAGAGCAGGGTGCTGCTTATGGCAATGAAGAAGCTGAGCTGCTTTACCTTTGTTCCCGCGAATTTGAGGATAAAGAAAAGCAGGCGTTTGGCCAGGCCCACCTCGTTCAGAATGACGCCGAACATGATGATCATCATGACGAACATGACGGTCCTGTTGGCGTATGGAGCCCAGGCCTGTGAACTGCCCGTAACCTTGAAAATGATCATGAGTGCCGTGGCCAGCAGGGCGGTAACGCCAATGGGAATGGCTTCGGATACCCATAGGAACACGATCGGGAGCAGGATGGCGCCCAGACGATGCGCTTCCACCGGGAGAGACTCTGGACGGGGCAGAAAGTAAATGAACAGAAAAAGACCAAGCGCGATGAGCAACTTGATGATCATGGCTTTGGATGACTGGGTCGGACCCTCGGGCTCTTCTTCGTGCATGAGGAGCTCATCTGGGGAAGTATCTCGCACGTCTTGTGCACTCATGGATTCTCTCCTTAATTATTCAATATGTTAGCTTGGAAGTGACAACATCGTTTGAACAGAGGGTGACTCAGAGGCCGCACGACTCTTTGATTCTGCGGCCAATTTCCTTGTACACGTCGGAAAAACGCAACACGCCAGTGAGCTTCTTGCCGTCCATGACGAAAAGAGAATCATGCTTGAACATGACAAAACGGTGGAAGGCATTGTTCAGGTTCGCGTCCTGGTCGATGATCTGGGACGATTTTGGCGGTTGGATGAAATCCTTGACCAGGACATCCTTGGCAATGGCGCAGAGGTCGTCCAGGGGCTTGGCCCACAAGGTGGTCTGCTCTTTCATGGGCTGGATCACGTAGCTGAACTTTTCAACATACACGCTGCTCTGCTCGTCGACCAGTTTTTCGTAGTCTGGTTCGAGCCCGCGGACCACGTCGAGGGGAGAGAGCTTGCCGACGACCTTGTTTTCACTGTCGGTCACCAGCAGGATGCGCTGTTCACGCTTTCCGGAAAGGTATTCCTCGTTTGCCCTCTCCAGAGCCATGACCGCTCCTGAGAAAGTGGCCGTGTCCGATATCCTGGGGAATTTGGCTATGGGGACCATGAAATCTTTTACGGATGCTTCCATTATCCATCGCTCCTTGGGGTTGGGCCGGAATTGATGATTGTGCACCATCTTCGCTTCTGACACAGGTTTATTGCCGATTTCAAGTCATCAAATAATCTTGCAAACACTGCGGAGTGAGTAACAATTCCTGTGCCAAGTTTATCTGCGCGATATATGTTTTTCTATTTAACTGTCTGTTTTTAAATAAAATTATTTTGATATAAAATTCACAAAGAGTTTGCATTTTCAGTTGTGCGGCAACTGTATTGCAGAATTCTGCTATAAATTGCCCTTTTTTTTCTTGAACAAAGTATTTCGCAACTGATAGTGGGAAGGAAAATTTGCACGATTTGAGGCTGCCCCGGAAAGGGGCGAGAAGATGGAGGGAGCATGGTCAAGCTGAAGGTCTTTTTGGAATGGGTGTCCCGGATGCGCCCCGGTGGATCTGTTCCCGCCAGGCGTAAACTCCGAACGCGCCTGCTTGTGACGCTTATCCCCACGTCCCTCATCGTGCTCGCGCTGATGGGGTATGCAACATACTGGGCGTCATCGGAGTTCATCTCCCTCGCCCTTGAACGCAACTCAAGGATTCATGCCGTTTCCACCGCCTATGCGGTGGAAACGTTGCTGGAACGTTGCAAGCGGCAGCTGCTTTTCGCGGCCCGCAATCCCATGAGCGCGGAGGATACGGCCCGCTATCTAAGGAATATCCGGGAACTCGATGGCCTTGAGTTTGCAGAATTTGGCTTCATGCCCCTGCGTGAAGAAGAGCCTGTTGTTTTTGTGAGTCGCGGGGGGGAAGAACAACTGCTGACGCAGGATGAAGTGGACGGCATCCGGCCCGGACCCGCACTTCTGTATGCGCATGTTCGCGGACTGAAAGTCGGAGACGTGTGGCTTTCGGAGTTCGGTGAGGTGGAGACCCCGTATCCGAGTGCCGACAATCCACGTGAACGAATGTCTCTTGTGGCTTTGCGCATGGTGACTCCCTATGTGAACCCTGATGGAGAATTGAGCGGCTACGTCTACCTTTCCCTGAACGCCCAGATGATCCGCAATGTGCTCTCTCTCTATGAATCGTCCAATTCTCCTGTTTTCGCTTTTTCGCGGAATCCAAAGTTCCAGCGCTATACCTTTTTTTTCGATGTCGGCGGATGGGTGCTTTTCCAATCCGAATCGGAAAATGAAATGGAGGCGCCTTTGCGAACCTTGAATATCCGGACGACCTTGACCGGCACTCTGGGTAGACCCGGTATGCCCGAGGCTTTCCGGCCTTCGGATTGGAACGAAAATTATTGGCGGACCGTCGAGGATGTCCGCAAGGGGCATAAGAACATTATCCGGCCACTCAATCGTGCGGAGTCCGTTTCGGCCTACAGTGATCATTTTCTTGCCTACGCCCCGGTACGCCTGCACCTGGGCCCGGATCAGGATGCCAGAATCATCGGTGGAATCGCCTATGAGGACCGAAGCGTTCTGGTCGACCTCGCCGGATACCGGCATATTGATGTCATGCTGATCATCAGCGCCATTTCCGTACTGGTTCTGGTGCTGGCCATCGCACTGGTGGCCAGAGGCACCACGCTTGGCCTGCAGGAGCTTGCCTATGCGGTGAAGTCTCTCACGGAAAAGGGAGGAGAGTGGGAGGAGGTACGCCTGATTGAGACGGGCTACGAGGCAGAGATGCTCAAGGATTCGATTAATTCCATGATAAGGACGCTGCAGGCGCAATTCGAAGAAATCAAGTCAAAAGACCTCAAGATCGAGTCCGTGGCTTTGAAAGAGCCGGCGGAGTTGAGCATGGGGTCCACCGTGTCCTTGCTGGACGCGGATTTTCCCGAACTTGTCGGTTCGGGGCCGTACATGAAGCAGATGAAACGCGATATCATCAAGGCCAGCCAGGTCGAAGTGGACGTGCTTATCGAAGGCGAAACCGGTACGGGCAAGCAATTGGCAGCCGAAGCCGTGCATCGCCTGTCATCCCGAAATGGCAAACCCTTCATTTCCATCAATTGCGGCGAACTGGACGAGAATCTTCTGCTTGACTCCCTGTTCGGTCACGTCAAAGGGGCGTTCACGGACGGCAAAGGTGACCGGCGCGGCGCTTTTCTTCAGGCCGATGGCGGGACGCTGTTTCTGGACGAGATTCAGTCCGCATCCATGAAGGTCCAACAAGCCTTGTTGCGAGCGCTGTCTCTACGCAAGATCAAGCCGTTGGGCAGCGACCAGGATGTGGATGTGAACGTACGACTTATTACGGCCACCAATGTCGATTTGAAGGCCCTGATCGGCGCAGTAAAATTCCGCGAGGATCTCTATTACCGGCTCAAAGTCATTACCATCACAACCCCTCCGTTACGGGAGCAACGGCAGAACATTCCGATTTTGGCCATGCACTTCCTGAAAGAGGGGGAACACATGGCTGGAAGATCTGGTCTCGCCCTTTCGCGCGGGGCCCTGAAAGCCCTTATCTCCTATGATTGGCCAGGCAACATCCGTGAACTCAAACATGTGATCATAACGGCGGCCGTGATGTCCGAGGGGCGCGTGATCCAGGCCGAGCAATTGGGCATAAACGGCAAGGCAAGAAATGAGGATGACGCAATCAGCGAGAGTGCGGATCCGTATGTGCGGGAGAATGGGGTCGGTTTTGAAAATTCGTTAGCCGCAAGAACCGACATAAAGAAACAGGACGCAGTGTTGCCTTTGGATCTGAACTCCCGCCAGGTCATCGCATGCGAGTATGTACGTGCGCACGGGAGCATTTCGAGCAAGGATCTGCTCGGTCTTCTCGATGGCGGGATTTCAAAGAGAACCGCGAGCTATGACCTCCAGGACCTGGTCAGCCGCGCCCTGCTGATCAGGGTAGGACGTGGTCCCTCGACACGCTACGTGTGGCCCATGGGCGGCGATTCGGCCTGAGCGGTATCGCTGTTGCGCCCTCCTCCGGGGTCGGCTATGGATGATCCGCTAGGTTGAATAAAGGGTCATTTCACTGGTTGTATACGGAAGCATTCCTCAGGAGCACGTATGTCTGTATTTGGGCTCAAGGATCTCGGGACAAAGATTGCCATCACGGCCTTGGGTTTTTCGCTCATTCCGCTTATCGTCCTTGGTGTGACCATGTACTCCATGTTCGCGTCGGCCTACCATACCAAAGTCCGCTCCAATCTGGTGACTCTGGCCGAAAACAAACGCCAGGGAATCGATCTCTTTTTGCGTGAACAGATTTCCCAGTTGCGCACCCTTGCCTACTCCCACTCCATTGAAGACCTCTCCTCCCAGGAGAAGCTTGAGCAGATTCTGAACACGATGCAGCTGAGTTCCCGCACGTTTATCGATTTGGGACTCATTAACGAGGAGGGGGTGCACGTCAGCTATTCCGGCCCATACAATCTCTCTGATGTGAATTACAAAAACGAGAAATGGTTCAACCAGGTAATGGTCCGAAAGATCTTCGTTTCAGACGTGTTTGAGGGGTTTCGGGGCTTCCCTCACATGATCATTGCCATAAAGAAACAGGAAAAAGGCAAGGTCTGGATTTTGCGGGCCACCATTGACTCGGATATTTTTGATTCTTTGGTGCGCTGGCTGCAGCTCGGGGATCTTGGTGACGCCTACCTGGTGAATCGCAACGGCGAATTACAGACAAAACCAAGGTTCGGAAACAAAAGCCAGGAAATCTACACGGCGTTTCTCGGCAGCCCATTTTCCGGGGCCAAAGTTGCTGAATTCGAGTCCGAGAGAAAGAAAGTGTTCGTCGGAGGGATTTGGCTTGAGCAGAAAAACTGGCTTCTCGTAATCGAGGAGGACATGCGCGGGGAACTCCAGCCCCTCTTTGAGACCCAGACGGCGACATGGGCCGTGGTGGGTGGGGGCATCATTTTCATCATAGTCGGCACCCTCATGATCACACGCATGATCGTCGCACAGCAGGAGCGCAGTGACAGGGAGCAGGCGCAACTCAACGAGGAGCTGATCCAGTCCAGCAAGATGGCGGCGCTGGGAAAGCTGGCCGCTGGCGTGGCGCATGAAGTCAACAACCCTCTGGCCGTTATCCGGGAAAAGGCGGGCTGGATGCGGGATCTGCTGGAGGAAGAGGACGTGAAGGCGAGTCCGAATTTTCAGGAATTCGGGGATGCCGTGGATAAAATCGAGCATCATGTCGAACGGGCGGGACAGGTCGTGCACCGCATGCTGGGTTTTGCACGGCGAATGGAACCAGTCTGCAACGATCTCCATATAAACGATGTGCTCAAGCAGACGAGCGCTTTTCTGGACAATGAAATCCGGTTCCGAAACATCCAGCTCATCTGGGAACTGGCTCAGGATCTGCCGACTATTCAATCCGATGCCGCCCAGATTCAGCAAGTGTTTCTCAATCTCCTCAACAACGCCATCGATGCCATAGATCGTAACGGCAATATCACGGTGTCCACAGGTTACGAGGATGAATCGGATATGGTACACATCAGCATACGTGACGATGGTCCGGGCATGGACAAGGAGGTCCAGCGGCGCATTTTCGATCCGTTCTTCACGACCAAGAGAGTAGGGGAGGGAACGGGGCTTGGACTTTCCATCAGTTACTCCATAATCAATAAATTGGGCGGTATCATCCGCTTCGACAGCGAAGTCGGCCACGGTACCGAATTTACAATCCTTTTGCCGGTGAAACATCATGACAGAAAGGAATAATTCGCAGATTGTGACTGTACATGCTGGCCCGTCGGTGCTTGTGGTCGATGACGAGCAGGATTTTGTTGAAACCCTGGTCAAGCGCATGGAGCGCAGGGGGTTCAAGGTCGCGGGAGTGGGTGGCGGGCAGGAGGCGCTGCTGCTGCTTGGCAAAGAGCACTTCGATGTGGTCATCCTTGATGTGATGATGCCGGGAATCGACGGGATCGAGACCTTGCGCGAGATCAAGCTCGCATGGCCCAAGATCCAGGTCATTCTGCTCTCGGGGCACGGCGGCGAGGAAATGGGGCTGCGTGGAATGGCCTACGGGGCCTATTCCTATCTGCTCAAGCCCGTGGCCTTGAAGACAATAGTGGAGACAACATACACGGCGTTTGAAGAGGCTGGGGTTCGGTAGCGGGAAGACATGCGTCAGTACACAAGACAGACCATAAAGCGGAATTTTTTCGCGGCCATGCTACTGGCTCCTTTCATTCCCGTGCTGCTGGCACTTGGGACGGGTGGATATCTTTTCTGGAATCATGTGCAGCAGGGCGCGCTCAGCAGATTGACGCTCCTTTCAACAGGCAGCGCCCGAGTCGTCGACCTTTTTCTGGATGATTTCCTGGGTGACTTGACGATGGCCCAGGTCCATCTGTCCGAACATCCCGATTCCAACGGGTTGCGTACTGTTTTTGACCGACTTTCCGTCAAGCACAAGCGGCTTGTCGATGTCGCCCTGGTCGATCCAGACGGGCTGGTGAAGGCTTATGTGGGGCCCAGCGTTTACACTGGCACGCACATCGTCCCAGGACAATGGCTGGATGAGGCGCTGCAAAGGGGTAGCAGCGTAAGTGGCGTCATCTCCGGGCAGATGGGTCTGCCTCACTGCATTGTGGCGCTGCGGTTAACCTCCGGCGATGAGCCGCTCATCCTGCGCGCTTCCCTTGATTTGGAAATTTTTGCCCAGATGCTCATGGATGTACGTGGCGGGGCAACCGAACTGTTTCTCGTCAACCGGGAAGGTGAAGTCATTGCCGGAAGTGGCGGACAGATTCTGACCAGAGAGCGCGGGCTGGTTGAACATGTCTTCATGGAAAGAGTCGGGACGGCATTCCACGACTCGCCTTCCGACACGGCATATTCGAGCGTTGTCCTGCGTCATGGCGGTTGGATTCTGGCTGCACGCAAACATATGGGCGCGATTTTCAGCGCCACTGATTCGACGGCCCTTTTTTTGGGGATGTCTCTGCTGTCCGCAGGTATTGTTGTCTTCCTGTCTTCGCTTTATCTGACCGGCTACGTCGAAAAAATGCTGCGGCAGCGTGACGAGGAGCGTGAGGTGCTGCGAGAACAGCTCTATCGTGCCGGACGGCTGGCCGAGCTTGGAGAGATGGCTGCTGGATTTGCACATGAGATCAACAACCCCTTGCAGATCATGAAAAGCGACCAGGCCTACATGGAGATGCTGTTGCAGGATTTCCGGGACAGGGCCGCGTCGGACGCCGATTTTTTGGGCGACGTGAACGAGATGGCTGCGAGCATCAATCAGCTCAAGCTTCAGATCGACCGTTGTGCGCGGATCACCCATTCGATTTTGAGTTTCGGCCGGGCGGGAAACTCCGAGGCGCAAAACATCGATCTTGGCAAGTTCATTCCTGAAGTTCTGACCATGATCCAAAAAAAGATTCAACTGAGCAATATCGCCCTGCATGTCGACATGCCTGATTCACGCCTGCTTGTGCATGTCGATCCTGCCCGTTTGCAGCAGGTTCTTCTGAATCTGCTCAACAACGCCATGTACGCCGTCAGTGAGGTTTCCAATACCAGGCCCGGAGAGATCGTACTCTCATGTTCGGCCGAGGGGGCCGACCAGGTGCGTGTCGAGATCAGGGATAATGGGAGCGGGATCGGCGTGGATCAGCAGAAGCTTATTTTTACGCCCTTCTATACCACCAAGCCCGCCGGAAGCGGTACCGGTCTTGGGTTGTCATTGTGCCATGGCATAGTGGAGAGCATGAAGGGGGTTCTGGATTTTACCAGCGTGAAGGGGCAGGGGTCGGCTTTTTTTCTCCTCTTGCCCAGGGTTACATCTTCCACGGATTGACGGAACGAGGTGCGTCCGCCCTGCCGGTCTCTGTCATCAAGGCCCGGTCTGTCATGTGTATGCGAGCTTACTAAGAGGTGACTATGGATGATACATTGCGAGTCCTGCTTGTCGATGATGAGGAAAGCTATCTGGAAACTGCGGCCAAGATATTCAGGCGCAAGGGCATTGACGTGGAGCTTTGCTCAATTGGCAGGGACGTGGTGGGAATTCTCATGGAAAAGAAGTGTCAGGTGGTCGTGCTTGACCTGAAGATGCCCGGAATGACGGGGCAGGAAGTGCTCCGGGAAATCAAGGGCAGCCTGCCGGCCGTGCAGGTGATCATTCTCACCGGTCACGCCACTTCGGATGATGCAGCCATCTGCCTGACCAGTGGCGCTTTTGATTTTTTGATCAAGCCAATTGAAATGAGTCACCTTCTCGACAGGATCAAGACGGCTTACGATATGTGGAAACTTTCTTCGGACAATTGATTTTCAAAGGGAAGAGACAAGGAGATTCGCCGTGGGTAGACCACATATTGTCATTGTTGATGATGAAGCTCGTTTTCGGGAAACGATGGCAAAAATTCTGGAACACAGGGGCTTTGTGGTCAGCTTGGTCGAAAGCGGGGATCAGGCTTTGGAATTTCTGGAAACCGCCAATCCCGACGTTGTGCTGCTTGACGTGAGAATGCCGGGACTGAGCGGAGACGAGGCCTTGCCGCGAATTTTGGGCATGAAGCCCACGGCCAGGGTCATCATCCTCAGCGGACACTGCGAGGAGCGGGCCGCGCGCAGGGCTTTTAAGGCCGGTGCGTTCGACTATCTGTGCAAACCCTGTGACATTGATGTCCTTGTGGTTCGCATCCTCGACGCCGTCCGTTCACAGATCGGCATCCAGGAACGGGAGCGGACCATCGCCGAGCTTATGATTCCCATCGACGAGTACACCTGCGTGCAGGCGTCGAGCACGGTCAGGGAGGGCATAGAGCGCCTCAAGATCGCGGCGGAAAATTTCATTTCCACAGGTTTGATCATGGAGTGCGGTCATCGGGCAGTATTGGTTTTCGAGGGGGAAGAGCTGGTGGGCGTGCTGAACATGCGCAATCTGATCGAGGCGCTCCGGCCGGACTATATTTCCGCAGCGCACGGCGCGACCAACCATGGTGTGAAATACTCGGGAATTTTCTGGCAGGGGCTTTTCAACATCCGCGTTCGCGATCTTGAGTCCAAATGTGTGCGCGACATCATGAACCCAAGGCCGCCTGTGGTGGACAGTGACGCCAACCTGATGCAGGTGGCCGATCTTTTGAGTGCGGAAAACCGTCGCCGGGTGGCCGTCAAGCGGGACGGCAGGATCGTGGGTGTCGTGCGTGAGCAGGAGCTTTTCCATGAAATAGCCCGACAGGTCCTGCATCGTCCCTAGGCGTTCTTTTGCCGGATTGACCTTCAAGCCTTGGCGGCTTCGATGATGGCCCGCATGAAGGCCGGGAGATCATCGGGCGTGCGGCTGGTGATCATGTTCTTGTCGATGACGACCTCATGATCCTGCCATTTGGCCCCGGCGTTGACCAGATCTTCCTTGATGGCGAAAAAGGAAGTCACCGTGCGCCCCTTGAGGATGCCCGCCGAGACGAGCACCCAGCCCGCATGGCAGATGGCCGCGACGATCTTGCCCTGCTGGTCGAAGGCCCTGACCAAGCTGACGGTGTTCTGATCCCTGCGCATGTGGTCGGGGGCGTATCCGCCCGGGACGATGATCCCCGCGAAGTCGGCCACCTTGATGTCCGCCGGAGCCTTTTCGGATTTGGCGGGCGTTCCGTATTTGCCTTCATAGCTTTGTCCGGCCTTGCCCGAGACCACAACGACCTGCGCTCCGGCTTCCTTGAGCCTGAAGTAGGGATACCAGAATTCATGGTCGTTGAATTGCGTTTCAACCAGAAGCACGAATTTCTTTCCAGTCAGTTCCATCATGTCCTCCGCGAAGTTTTGATCATCATCCCTTGCTCCTGCCCGCTCAAAGCTTGGACAGGCCGGAGTCCGAAGTCAATTTGTCTTTTGCTCAGGGCAGGCTTTTCGCCTTTACGCAGTTCCGGCCGTCGTGCTTTGCCTGATAGAGCAGTTTGTCCGCCTCTTCCAGGAGCAGGGCGCGGTCGCACTGCGCGATATCGTTGCAGGTCACCGCACCGATGGACACGGTGAGGTAATCGGCGACCGAGGAATCCCGATGTTCGAGATGCAATTTTTTCAGGGCGTCGCGGATATTTTCCGCCAGGTGCAGGCAACCCGTCTCGCTTGTGTCCGGGAGCAGGATGATGAATTCCTCGCCCCCGAAGCGGGCCAGAAAGTCGGCGGGGCGGCCAAGCGAGGACTGAAGAACCCGGGCCACGGCCTTGAGGCAGTCGTCACCGGCCATGTGACCATAGAGGTCATTGTAGTTCTTGAAGTGGTCGATATCGATGAAAAGTAGGGACAGGGGTGATTTTGTGCGCAGGGCCCTGGTCCACTCATGAGTATAAATTTCGTCGAACCTGCGCCTGTTGGGGATGTTGGTCAGTCCGTCCAGGGTGGACAGGTTTTCGAGCAGGTCTCGATTTCTCTTGAGTTCCAGATGATTGCGTATCCGGGCGCGAATGATGGGTGGGCTGAAGGGCTTGCGTATGTAGTCCACGGCACCAAGTTCGAGCCCCTTGGCCTCTTCGCTGGTTTCCCATTTGGCGGTCAGAAAAACGACTGGGATGTTGTGGGTCTTTTCGTCCTTTTTTAGTTCTGCGCAAACTTCAAAACCATCCAGACCGGGCATGACGATGTCCATGAGGATGAGGTCCGGCTGGGGCTCGGCGCGAGCCATATCCAGAGCCATTTCTCCCGTGGTGGCATAGGTGAGATCATGCTCGTCGCCCAGGACTATTTCGAGGGCTTTGATGTTGACGGGTTCGTCGTCAACGATCAAGATCGTGTTTTTGCTCGGAAAAGGGGATTCGATAATTACTCCTCCGGGTTTTTCGTGTGTCATACGTACATGATCGGTTAGGACATCGTTTTAGATCTATTCGGGTTTCTAAGCATCTTCGGTCGATCATGCAACAAGGACCCATGGGCGTCGCAAAAAAATCATTTGCGCGTGCCTCAGGCAAGGTGCTCGCGGACGTGCGGATTGCCATGGCGTGAAGTCTGAAGGTGACTGCAAAACGTCGCGCGTGAGACTGTGCGTCGTTTCTCGCACTCGACGTTCATTTATATTGAAGTATCTAGGCTGGCTGGCTCCCCTTATTCAAGGGTTTTTTTGGAACGACGTCGACCTGGATAAAAACTGTCTTAAAAAAAGGGATTGCAGATGGATACAGTAGGCGGGATGATTTTCGAGCAGGGCAGGAAGATTCAGCTCTTTCATACGGACGCAACCGGTAGGGTAACACTGGCGTCCCTGTGCCGATTTGCCCAGGAAAGCGCGGGAGGGCATGCCGAGCGCCTTGGGGTTGGCATGGAGCGGCTGGCTGGAAAGAACATGGCCTGGGTGCTGCGCGAACAGGCCATGCACGTGACGCGATACCCCGGACTGGGAGAGGTGTTGCGGATCACGACCTGGCCGACACGGGCCGAAAGGATTCTCTGCCATCGCGATTACCGCATCCTGGACGAAAGCGGGCAGCTGGTCGCCCGGGGCACCAGTGCCTGGCTCGGGCTGGATCTTGCGACAAGACGTCCATGCAAGGCCGAGTCCTTTTTCCATCTGCCGGCCGAGGCCATGCTGGCGCCGGTCTTTGAGCGGCCCCTGCCGGAATTGCAGGCACCCTTGGACGGTTGCCCCTCGGACATCCGCACTGTCCGCGCAAGTGACATGGATGCCCTGGGGCACATGAACAACCTGCGTTACCTGGACTGGATCATGGACCATTTGGGCCTTTTCGGCATGAAAACGCCTTTTGGCCGAGTGCGCATTCGTCACGCGCGGGAGGTCAGGGATGGGGACAAGGTCGAGGTTCGGCACGGCTTGACGGAAGACGGCGAGGTGCTTTTGCAGATGCGTCGGCTTGATGGCGGACGGGAAGTCTGTCTTGCGCGCCTGGGCCTGAAGCCGTCGGAGCAGATTGCGCAGCAATGATCCTCGCGGGTCAGGACATGGCCCGGTATGTCGGTGTCAGGCGCTGTGCGCGAAGGGAGTGCCGGAACAAAAATCCGGCTCCCCGGACTATGGCTTGGGCGTGGGGGGCTGCTCCAGGCTTGCGGACTGAACGGGCTCTTCGAGTTGTGCCATGTAAGCGGCCACGGCGGCCTTGAAGGCAGGCATATCCTTGCTTGCGATGGGGTCGGCCGGCATGGTCTTGAGTTTCAAGGGGTTGATGAGCTTGCCGTTTTGCCTCATGCGGAAGTCAAGATGCGGGCCCGTTGCGTAACCTGTGCTGCCGACATAGCCGATGGTCTGGCCCTGCTTCACCTTGGCGCCTTTCTTGGAAGCCTTGGCGAATTTGCTCATGTGATTGTAGATGGTCTCATAGCCGTTGCTGTGGATCACGCGCACGAAACGGCCCTGGGACTTGTTGGAGCCCACCTGCGCGATGATTCCGTCGGCGACCGTGCTGATCGGCGTTCCGGTGGGCGCGGCGTAATCGATGCCCTGATGCGGACGTCTGTATTTCAGGATGGGGTGCATGCGGCTCATGGAATAGCCGGAAGAGATGCGAGTGAAGGGCAGCGGAGACTTGAGGAACGCCTTGCGTAGCGGACGTCCTTTTTCGTCGTAGTAGGCCGTGTTGCCTTTCTTGTCCGTATATTGATAGGCGCGGTAGGTCTGCCCCTGGTTGGTGAAGCTGGCCGCCATGAGTTGCCCGTAGCCGACGAATTTGCCTTCCCTGAATTTTTTCTCGACGATGACCTTGAAAGAGTCCCCGGTGCGCAGGTCTCGCGTGAAGTCCACGTCGTAGGCGAAAACGTTGCCCAGCCTGATGGCCAGCTCCTCGCTTTCACCGGCGGAGGTCACCGCTCCGAACAGACTGCTTTCAACCATTCCCGAAACGCTCTTTGTTTCCATCTCGTAGGGAATGGCTTCGCGCCGGAATTCATAGCCGGAATCGGTCAGGGAAACCACCAGGCGTTCGTTGGAATCGATTTCATATTCCAGGCCGACCAGGGCCTTGTTGGAATAGATCATGGTCCAGGGCTGGCCTGCCCTGAGGCTGTCCAGGGGATAGAAATCCTTGCTTTCGTTGCACAGGGAATAGATTTCGGAGAGTCCGAGGTGTCCTTCCAGGAGGGTCGATGGAGTATCGCCGCGCTTTATCGTGTCGCTCATGCGAGTGATTTCAGGCTCCCGTGGGGCGCATGCCTCGGGCAGTTCCTCGCTCTCCTGCTCCTGTTCGGCGAATGCTCCGTCGTCTTTGATGTCCTGGTATTCGTGGCGGGTGGCGATGCCTTGAGCGCTCCAGTCGATGCTGGACTGCGTTTCGTTGGGGGAGAGAAAGTTGAAAAAAATGGCGGCCCCGATAAGCAGCGCGCCCAGGAAGGCGAAGAAGGGCATGGTCAGCCTGGAAGGCGCGGATTTGCGCTTCAGGGACAGGTTGGCAGGCCGGTGGATTTTATGTCGATTCTTTTTTGTCATACGTCCATATGCGGTTTAAGCGATGGCCCAGATGATGCTTCGATCGGCGGTGCACGGCCACACCCGGGCTTAGCGAGGAATTGATGGGCCCTCATAGCCGTGTAAGACGTCAAGCTCAAGCACTTGTTTCCCGCAAGGATGCTTCCGGGAGTTGCCAATGCTTGGCCGATTTGACGCGGGCTTGATGCCTGAATGCTTGATGCGCCCGGCGAAGAGTCGCTCGGGCCGCCCGAAACCGACTTTTCTAGCGGAGAATTTTTTAGCCGGGGACTTCGTCGCTGACGCCGCCGAGCATCTCAATGCCCATTTCGAAACAGTCGGAAGACTGTTCTGGTCGGACCAAGCACCAACGTACGCGTCCCACCCGTTTTCCGATCCCGGTCACTTTGTTGCCGAGGGCACTCCCCTGCACATCCACCTTGACGTATTGTCCTGCGCCAAGCGGTATGTTCGTTTCGAGCAGGAGCCCGTTGTAACAGTAGTTGAGAATCCGCGAGGGGCGCTTGGCGGGATTGTTCGCGGCAGGGAGCATGTCGCAAGGTTCCAGACATGCGAATCGTGGCCATTTTCTTTTTTCAAGCATGGTTTGCTCCTGCACCGTCCGAGCGGATGGTGAAAAGGTGTCCGGGAGATTAATTTCCGATATACCTTGCCGGGGCAAAAGGCCACTTGGAAAACGGAGGAAGTTCCCGGCTAGCGGGCTTTTAGGCCGTAAATGACAAAATCGACGATATCGTCGAACAGACCGTCGTCCCCGTAGGGGGTCAAGAGGCCGTGTCGGATGCCGCCGACCAGGTTGCAGAAAACGACAACCGAGGTTTTGTGAGGGTCGAGATCGCGGATGCTGCCGTCCCGTACCCCGCGCTTTACGCACTCTTCGAGAATTTCGTAGAGTTCCGAGAAGTTGCGGATCATCACGTCCTTGTCTTCGACGGTCTTCAGATCGCTGAACGGCGAGCAGCGTACCAGGACCATGAAATCCTGACGGGGATTGCGGGCGAAGTCGAAATAGGTCTTGGCGAAAATGCGGACCGCTTCAAGGCCATTGGGGACGCCTTGCAGGTTGGTGCGCATGGTCTGGACGAGTTCATGTACGACATCGAGACCGGCCGTGAGGAAGAGTTTTTCCTTGTTGCCGAAATGATGGGTCAAAAGCCCGAGAGCCACGCCGGCCCGTTCCGAGATTTTCTTGAACGTCGTTTCCGAATAACCGTGTTCGCTGAACAGTTCCTTGGCAGCCTTGAGCAGCAGTTCTTTTTTTGTCGGTCCCATAGCCATGATGGTTTTTCTCGTGCGTCTGATGGTGGGTAACGAAATAGGGTGATCCGAAGCTTTGAAAAATGTCCTCCCCGGCGGACAGTGGAGAACGCGAAGGCGAAAAATCAGGCTAACTCTTTAAATTGAATACCCAATCAATATGCGTGGTCTTGTTTTTTGTCAACGAGGCTCGGGATTTCGCATAAATTGACAAACAACGCTCTGATCTTGAATAAGAAGCGTCCACCGTCGACGAGGAGCAATGAATGAATGCCTTGAAATACTGGTCCGGATACATGCTGTCGGCCCTGCGCGCCCGTCTTTACGGATTGCGGCCGGGCAGGAGGTCCTTGGTCAAGAACGACCGGGTTCGCAACAGCCCCCTTTATGACGATGTCTGCGCCTGGCAAAAGGCGCAGATGGAGTCCATGACGTTTGAAAACGACCGCCCCACCAAGGAGCTCAAGGGCGCAGTGGACCTGTCGCTCATGCGTCGCATCCACCGACGCACCCTGCTTGAGATCAGGCACGAGCTCGGAGATCTCTGGCGTCCTTCGTCGGTAACCATGAACGAGGGACGCGGGATCAGCCTGGATCAGTCCATAGCCATCATGCACCGGTTGCGTGACGCCGGTTTTCCCGACGATTCACTCGGCGTGGTTTCGGTTGAGTTCGCGGGCAGAAGGCACTCCTTTGCCATTGTCCAGGATCGTACGGACGATTTCTGGATGCTGGACAACGGAAAATTTTCCTACTGTCCGGTACGCGGAAGTGTTTTTCTGGCCGTGCGCAAGGATGTGCATGTGCTCATCGGATTCAATTTTTTTGATGTCTGGAATTACTGAACCGGCTTTGCAACACGCCGGAAGGAAGGGATAAAATGAAAATCATGCCTACCGAGGCCGTACAGGCCGTGCATTTTGATTCGGAAGCCGCCAGGGGGGTGACGGGCAGGGTGGTCATCGGGCGAATCGACGGCGCAAACAATTTCTGCATGCGCCGCTTTGATCTTGCGCCGGGCGGACATACCCCGCGCCATGCCCACGCCTGGGAGCACGAGATCTTTTTTCACGCAGGCGAAGGCGAGGTATACCACGATGGTCAGTGGACTCGTGTCGTTCCGGGAGACGCGGTCTTCGTGCCCGGGGACCAGGAGCATCAAATCCGCAACGCCGGAGACTCCGCGCTGACATTCATTTGTCTGGTTCCCGCCGGAGCGCCTGAAATCTAAAGAGGTCCGCGATGTTGGCCCACGCCCGGAAATACGCCTATCTTTCCATTGGCGCCTCGCTTTTGACCATGGCCCTGAAATTCGGGGCTTTTTTCCTGACCGGGTCGGTGGGGCTTTTTTCCGATGCCGTGGAGTCCGTGGTCAATCTGACCGCAGGACTCATTGCGCTCATGGCCATTATCCTGGCGTATCGTCCGGCCGATCAGAGCCATGCCTACGGGCATGGCAAGGTCGAGTATTTTTCCAGCGGCATGGAAGGCATATTGATCTGTATCGCGGCGCTAGGTATCGCCTACGCCTCGGTGCAGCGTTTTTTGCATCCGCAGGAGCTGCATTTCCTGGGAACGGGCATTGTCGTGGCCACCTTGGCCGGCGTCGTCAATTTCGCAGTGGCCAGGATAATGCTCCGGGCCGCCCGCGAATACGACAGCATCGTGCTTGAGGCCGACGCAAGGCACCTGCTGACCGATGTCTGGACATCGGCCGGGCTGGTGGCCGCCCTGGCTGTCATGCATTTCGCGCCGCCGTCCTGGCAGATACTTGATCCGATTCTGGGTCTCGTCATGTCCGTCAACATCGTCTGGACCGGACTGAGCCTGGTTCGCAAGTCGGTCGCGGGGCTCATGGACGTCGGTCTGCCCGCAGATGAAGTTGCCCTGATCACGGATGCCATAAGGCGCATCGGCGGGATCGAATCGGGATTTCACGCTCTGCGCACACGCAAATCCGGAGTCGTCAGATTCGTGGATTTTCATCTGCTCGTGCCCGGAGCCATGACGGTGCAGCAGTCGCACGACCTGTGCTGCGAGATCGAGGAAGCCATAAAGGCAGCCCTGCCGGGCAGCCAGACCACCATCCATGTGGAGCCCCGCGAGGACTATGCCTCGTTTGACGGCTGGAAGGTGGGAGGTCTCTGCGACAGGTCCGCCTGCAAAAAAGGCAGGCAGGATTGAACGTAGTACGCGGCGGGGCTTTGAAGTCCCGGCGAACGTCCGTGATGGAGGTTTTGATGTTGAAAAAATTGGTGGTGCTGGTCTGTCTGGCGGCCTTTTTGGGCGTCGGGTGTTCGACCGTGGGTGAAGTGACCGGCAAGACGGTCAAGGGCGTTGAAAACGCGGCCGACGATTTCAAGGAAGGTTATCGCAAGGGCAAGAGCGAGTGAGGGCTCGGCGGTGTGCGGCTGCTTCGGATTGAAGTCACGTCCGCACGGCCTTGAAGATGAGCTTTTTTACCTTTTTTGGCGAATGATCCAGGCATGTTGCCCTGCTTGGCGGGCATGAGTGCGCCATGTGATATTCGCTTCGTTTCAGGGACCTGCTGCTCCCGGGAAACCATTTGGCCGGGACACGGCAAAGAGTTTGCCAAATTGGGGAGAGCCGTATATTTTTATGCTCCTTTATTGGAGACCATTTTCTGGAGGGAAGAATGAGCAATCCGGTGGTCCTGGTGGACACGACCAAAGGAGAATTTCTGGTTGAACTGTTTGCGGACAAGGCGCCGCTGACCGTGGCCAATTTTTTGGGTTATGTGGACGATGATTTCTATGTAGGCACCCTGTTTCACCGGGTCGTGAAAGGGTTCATGGTTCAGGGCGGCGGACTCGACAACATGATGCGCGAAAAGCCTACCCGGCCGCCTGTCGCCAATGAGGCCGCAAACGGCCTCAAGAATGTCGAAGGCACCGTGGCCATGGCTCGCACCGCCGATCCGCACAGCGCCTGCGCCCAGTTTTTTATTAACACGGTCGATAACCCGGACCTTGATCATCAGGGAGAGGACGAGTTCGGCTATTGCGTTTTCGGTCAGGTCATTGACGGGATGGATGTGGTCAAGAAAATTGAAAAAGTCCGGGTCAAGGCCCAGGGCGATCACGAACACGCACCCGCCGATCAGGTGTCCATTAACTCCATTACCCGTTTCGAATGACGGTTTACGGTGAAGTAAGGTAGTCAATCATGAGTGAAGATTTTGCCGAGCTGTTCGCATCCTATGAATCCCAGCGCAAGACAGCCCTCAAGGCAGGGGACAAGATTTCCGGTACAGTGATTTCCATTGGTCAGAAGGCCGCTTTCATTGATTGCGGAGCGGCCGTGGACGGTATCGTGGACCGCGAGGAATTGCTGAACGACGACGGAGAGCTGAGTGTCGCCGAGGGCGATACGCTGGAACTTTACGTGGTGGGCGTGACCGACGACAGCGTGCGTTTGTCCAAGGCACTGACCGGCATCGGCGGCCTCAATATGCTCGAAGACGCCTATAACAGCGGCGTGCCGGTGGAAGGGAAAGTGCGCGAGCAGATCAAGGGCGGCTTTCATGTAGAGGTATTGAAGCATCGTGCCTTCTGTCCTGTTTCCCAGATCGATGCGCGCTACGTCGCGACCCCCGAGGATTATGTCGGGCAGACTCTGCAGTTTCGGATCACCAAGGTTTCCGAGAACGGACGCAACATCGTCGTGTCCCGCCGGGCCTTGCTCGAAGAGGAGCAGAAGCAGGCCAGCGCCAGCTTTTTCGAGACGGTCAGCGAAGGCGACATCGTCGAGGGTACGGTCACCCGCCTGGCCGCTTTCGGAGCCTTTGTGGAGCTGGTTCCGGGCGTGGAAGGGCTGGTGCATATTTCCGAGATTTCCTGGGCCAGAATCCAGAGCCCCGAGGAGATCCTGAGCATGGGCGACAAGGTGCGGGTCAAGTATCTGGGCACAAGCGCGGGCAAGAAACCCGGCGAGACCCGTCTGTCCCTGTCCATCAAGCAGGCGCAGGATGATCCATGGAAGACCGTGGGTGAGCGCTTCAAGGATGGCGACAAGGTCACCGGCAAGGTGGTCAAGCTCATGGATTTTGGCGCCTTCGTGGAGATCGCTCCCGGCATCGAAGGACTGGTTCACGTCAGCGAGATGAGCTACGCCAAGCGTATCAACAAGCCCGGCGACGTGGTCCAGGTCGGCGACATGGTCGCGGCCGTGATCAAGCAGGTCGATGTGGAGAAGCAGCGCATTTCGCTCAGCATGCGTGACGCCGAAGGTGATCCGTGGCTCAATGTGGCCGAGAAATATCCCGTGGGCCAGGCCGTGCAGGGTACCGTGGAGAAACGCCAGCAGTTCGGTCTCTTCATTTCCCTGGAGCCGGGTGTGACCGGACTTCTGCCCCAGTCGGTCATGTCCCGGGCTGACGGCGAGATCAAATACGACAAGCTGGCTCCCGGCGATACCGTGGTGGTCAGCATCGAGAACGTGAACACCCGTGAGCGCAAGATCAGCCTTGGAACCGGCAAGAAAGAGGAAGTGTCGGACTGGAAGGGTTACAAGCCCCAATCTTCAGGAGCCGACATGGGCTCTTTGGGTAGCGCCCTGGCCGAGGCTCTGAAGAAGAAAAGCTAGGCTTTTTGACGAGAGTAGACTCGTTCACCTTAAATTCAATGGAGGCTTCTATGGCCATGGAACGATGGGAATGTCCGTGCGGCTATGTTTATGATCCGGCGGAAGGCGACGCGGAAAACAACATTCCGGCCGGCACCGCTTTCGAGGATCTGCCCGAGGATTGGGTCTGCCCCAAGTGCGGCGCGGAAAAAGAGTTTTTCGACAAGATGGATTGATGCCGGATTGTCCTCGGTTTTGTGGGGAGCAGGAAGTGATTCCGCTCCCTTTTTTTCGTTTCCGGGCGCTTGCCCGTGTTGCAAGGGGAGGCTTACGATGGATGAGGTGTTGAAGCACAAGGCGGCAAGTTGCTGGGAACGCTACACGGCGAGCGATGACAGGGCTGCCATGGATCTTTTGGCCAATGAGTTCCTTGACTTTCTGACCCGGTGCAAGACCGAACGCGAAACCATCGCCTGGGTGGCGGAGCAGGCTGCGGCCTGCGGATTTTCCGATGACTTGCGTCAGGATCTGGTCATCCTGCCTTTTCGTTCCAAGGCCGCCATCCTGGCGCGGCGGGGCACGAAGCCCCTGGCCGAGGGCCTGCGCCTGATCACGGCCCATGCCGACACCCCGCATCTGGATCTCAAACAGCATCCGTTGCACGAGGAATGTCAGGTCGCGCTCATGAAGACGCATTATTACGGCGGCCTCAAAAAATATCAGTGGCTGGCCAGGCCGCTGGCGCTGCACGGCACCATCGTGGCCATGGACGGCCGGGTCATCCCAGTCTGCATCGGCGAGGACGAGGCTGACCCGGTCTTCACGGTTCTGGATCTGCTGCCGCATCTGGCCCGCAAGCAGCGCGAGGAAACGGTGGAGAAGGCTTTCGTGGCCGAGAAGCTCAATATCGCCATCGGCCATGAACCGGCCGAGACCGACGAGGACGCCAAGGTCCGGCAGCGTGTGCTGGAGCTTCTTTACGGGCGTTACGCCATACGCGAGGAAGACCTTTACAGCGCCGAGTTGCAGATTGTGCCCTCGGGCAAGGCCCGGTTTGTGGGCCTCGACCGCGCGCTTCTCGGCGGATACGGTCAGGACGATCGCCTGTGCGTGTTCGCGGCCTTCAAGGCCTTCATGGACGCGCCAAGCGGGGATCACACCCAGATTCTGCTGTTGTGGGACAAGGAGGAGATCGGCTCCGACGGAGCGACTGGCGCCAAATCCCGTTTCATGGAATACGCCTTGGAAGACATCCTCGATGCCTGGGAGCCGGGCACCCGGCTGCGGCATGTCCTGGGCCGGACCAAGGCCGTGTCCGCCGACGTGCATTGCCCCATGGACCCGGACTATCAGGATGTGCATGACAAATATAACGCCTCCCTGCTCGGGTATGGCCCGGTCTTTTCCAAATTTACCGGCCATGGCGGCAAATACGGAGCCAGCGAGGCCGACTGCGAATACGTGGCCTGGTTCAGGAAGCTGCTGAGCGCAGAGAACATCCCCTGGCAGATGGCCGAGATGGGCAAGGTGGACGAGGGCGGGGGCGGCACGGTGGCCAAGGAGCTGGCGGTTTACGGCATGGAGATCATCGATTTCGGTCCCGGAGTCCTGTCCATGCACAGCCCCTTCGAGATCAGCTCCAAGGCCGATCTCTTGGCCACGGTACACGCCTACAACGCTTTTTACTGCAGTTAGCAGGCCGCCCCAAAATCAAATAATTCGCAGGCTGCTGAAAAATGGTGAGATGCAAGGAAACGAAAAAATCCAGGACGCGCGGTGTATTGTGACATACATAAGCGGTCTGGATTTTTTCGCTGACGCCGCAGATCGCCGTTTTTCAGCGGCCTGCTAGGAGAGACGCATGCCTGTCATCATGGGTACGGCCGGACATATCGACCACGGCAAGACGAGCCTCATCAAGGCCTTGACCGGCATCAATTGCGACCGGCTGGCCGAGGAGCAGAAGCGCGGCATTACCATCGAGCTCGGCTTCGCCTACCTGGACCTGACCCCCGAGGTGCGCCTTGGCATCATCGACGTGCCGGGCCACGAACGCTTCGTGAAGAACATGGTCTCTGGGGCGGCGGGCATCGATTTCGTGCTTCTGGTCATCGCCGCCGACGAAGGCATCATGCCCCAGACCCGGGAGCACCTTGAAATCTGTTCGCTCCTTGGCATCCGGGCCGGGCTTGTGGCCCTGACCAAGACGGACATGGTCGAGGAAGACTGGCTTGAACTGGTGCACGAGGAAGTTCAGACGTATCTGGCCGGATCATTTCTGGAAGGCGCGCCCATTGTCCCGGTTTCGGCCCATACGGGCGCGGGGCTGGAAGAGCTTAAAGGCTATGTCGCTGAACTGTCCTCGACCTTTGCCCCGGACCGGCGCTCGGATCTGTTCCGTCTGCCCGTGGACCGCGTCTTCACCATGAAAGGCCATGGCACGGTCGTGACCGGCACCTCCATTTCCGGTGCCTTGCGTCTGGGCGAGGAGATCGAGATCGTCCCGTCCGGGCACCGTTCCAAAGTGCGCGGTCTGCAGGTGCATGGCACGGCGGCCGAAGTGGCCAGGGCCGGTGAGCGCACCGCAGTCAACCTCTATGGATTGGAGGTGGCGGAGCTTGAGCGCGGCGAAGTGCTGGCGCATCCACAGACCCTCTTTCCGTCGCCGGTCTGGGATGTGGAGATGACCTGCCTGTCGTCTTCGCCCAACCCTTTGAAGCACCGTACGGAAGTCCATTTTCATCACGGATCGCGCGAGATCCTGGCCAAGCTTTTCTTTCTCGACCGGGACAAGCTCGAACCCGGCGAGACGGCGGTCTGTCAGGTCCGCTTTCCGCGTCCACTGCCCGGCGTTTACGGGGATCGTTGCATCGTGCGTTCGTTTTCGCCCCTGCAGACCGTGGCCGGCGGGCGGATCATCAATCCCTTGGGCCGCAAGGTTCGCCGTCATTCCAAGGATATGGAAACCCTGTCCACCCTGGGCGCCGCCACGGGCGAGGAGCTTCTTCTGGCTCAGTTGCGTCTGGCCGGGCGCGGCGGGTTGACCGTGGCCGAGCTGCGCATCATGACCGACATGGAGTCCAAACTCCTGGACAAGACCTTGCAGATTTTGGGCGGCAAACAGCTGGCCTTCCAGTTCGACCGCGACGACAAACGCTTCGTGGGCGCGGACGTGCTTGACGGTCTGGCCGGGGCCTGCCTTGAATACCTGGGCGAATACCATCGTCGCGAACCCATGCGGCAGGGTTTGTCGCGTGCCGAGCTGATTTCCGGATTCGGTCGGGGTATGCACCCGAAGCTGGTGCATTTTCTGGTTGAACGGTTGGTCAAATCAGGACAGGTGCTGCTCGAAGCCGACATCCTGCGCTTGCCCGGTCACGTGGTCTCCCTGGCCTCGGATCAGTCGGGTCTGCGCACGCTCATGGAGACGACCTATGTACAGGCGGGGTTCATGCCGCCGACCACCAAGGCGTTTCTGGAGGAAAACGGGCTGACCGCCAAGGATGTGGCGCAGATGTACCGGCTGCTAATGGAAGAGGGCGTGCTCATCAAGGTCAGCGAGGAGTTCTATTACGCCAAGTCGGCCATGGACGATCTGATCGGCCGGGTACGGGAGTTCTTTGCCGCGAATCAGGAAATGGGTCCCCAGGATTTCCGCGACATCACCGCCCTGACCCGCAAGTTCGCCATTCCGGTGCTCGAATACCTGGACAAGGAAAAGATCACCATTCGCATTGGGGACAAGAGGCAGATCAGGAAGAGGTAGGGGCGCAGGGCTTGCCGGGCGTGAGCGCCGGTTTTCAGGCGCTGGCGGAACCGGTTGCGTGCGGTTTATGGGCGGTATGCACCGTGATCTGCAAGCCCAGCGCCTTGGCGACTTTTGCGACGGTGGAAAATGTGGGGTTGCCTTCCGGCGACAACGCTTTGTACAAGCCCTCGCGCGTGAGGCCCGTGTCTCGTGCCAGTTGGCTCATGTTTTTGGCGCGTGCGATGACGCCCAATGCATGCACGATGAACGCGGGGTCGTCGCCGGCTTCCTCGATACAGGCCTCAAGATACAGCTGAATGTCCTCGTCGGTTTTTAGATACTCTGCCGAGTCCCAGCGAGTTGTTTTTACAGTCATGATCTACCCCTCCAATTGTCTGGCAATTTCTTTGGCTCTGGCGATGTCGGTTTGTTGAGAACTTTTGTCGCCACCTGAGAGAAGAATAACGACTACTCTGCCTTTCTTAACAAAATACACTCTGTAGCCTGGACCATGGAAAATTCGTAGCTCACTGACTCCTTCACCCACAGGGGCCACGTCACCGAAATGACCCGTCTCAATCCGGTCGATCCTGACCTGGATACGTGCTTTTGCTCTCCTATCCTGGAGAGATTCGAACCATTCCGCAAAAATTGCTGTTTTCCGGACTTCAAGCATGATTGATTCCTAGTTCTCAGAAGTAAGTGTGTCAACTGTGGTTCACATTTTTATTGGCGAGTATCTTTTGATTTTTGCGTATTGGATGCAAAAAAATGTGATGTGGGGAGGGGGACGCGTCCCCTGTCCGCCGGAGCCATGCATTTTGAGGGAGACGCATTTCGTCGCTGGCCGGAGGCATGCCTTTTGCCGTGGTCGCGTTCCGGCGCGGACCGGGCAAGGTCTGCCGGAACTCCCTCGCGGGCCTCGTAATGCTTCCCGACCTTGAGCTTCGGGCAGGAAGCAGCGCGTTGTGCGCGGCACGGCCGAGAAGCAAACGATGCTTGGCTCGGTCAAACAGCCGACAGCTCTTACCCGGTCCACGCCAGAACGCTTGAGCTGGTGCGAACGGGTGTGAAGAAAGAAATATGTGAATGGGGTGCAGGGGGCGAGTCCCCCTGCCCGCCGGAGGCATGGCTTTCGCCGGGAGACGCGTTCCGGCGCGGACCGGGCAAGGTCTGCCGGAACTCCCTCGCGGGCCTCGTAATGCTTCCCGACCTTGAGCTTCGGGCAGGAAGCAGCGCGTTGTGCGCGGCACGGCCGGGAAGCAAACGATGCCTGGCTCGGTCAAACAGCCGACAGCCCTTGCCCGGCCCACGCCGGAACGCTTGAGCTGGTGCGAACGGGTGTGAAGAAAGAAATATATGAATGGGGTGCAGGGGGCGAGTCCCCTGCCCGCCGGAGGCATGCCTTTATCTTGGCGTCATGGCCTTCTTTGTTTTGGCGGTGGGCATGGCTGTGGCCGGGTCTTCGGGCCAGGGGTGTTTGGGGTAGCGGCCGCGCATTTCGGCGCGGACGAGGGGGTAGGCGTTTTTCCAGAACGAGGGCAAGTCACGGGTGACTTGCAGGGGGCGGCCGGCTGGTGAGAGCAGGTGCAGGACCAGGGGGTGGCATCCGTCTGACAGGGTGGGTGTGGTGGCGCAGCCGAACATTTCCTGCAATTTGACCGGGAGGACAGGCCCGGATTCGGGGCTGTAGTCGATCTTGCGTTTCGCCCCTGTAGGGACGGTCATGAATTCGGGTGCAAGGCGATCCAGTTCACGCAACTTCTTCCATCCGACCAACGCCTTGAGCGCCTGTAACAGCTCCATCTTGCTCAGATCCGTACCGGAGCGTGCGCCAGTTGCGAAGGGCCCGAGCCAAGCCTCGATATCGCGAAGCAATGCGTCATCGGACATGTCCGGCCATCCCTCTGGATCCAGGCCGCGCAGAAACATGATCCGATCCCGCAGGTTTGTGCATTCGTCATTCCAGTTCAGGCGCGACAGATCCTTTTGTCCCTGCAGCAGTGCCCTGGTCACAGTTTCCGGATCGGCCGCGAGATTCTCCTCCTTCACGCAGAGCGCATCAAGCATGGTCCTGCTCAGGCTGATCACGCGGTCCTTGGCCGAGTCCAGCCATACTTCCTCGATGACGCGTAGCTGGTCGCCAAAATGCATTTCTAATTCACCCAGTGAAACCGGGGCAGACTGCCAGATTTTTGCTCCGGCCGCGTCTCCGTCCAGATCGGCAATGGCCAGAAATTCGTGTCCTGTCAGGGCGCTTGGTCCAGGCCAGACGGCCTTGCGGCCGCTGGCCAGACGATAGGTTCCGTCCTCCTGGCGGCGGGCGATGCGGTCCGGGTAAGCCAGGGCGGTGAGGATTCCGGCGGCTTCCGGGTCGGGTTGTTCCAGTTTGACCGAGGCCAGCCGGGCGATCTGTTCCATACTGGCGCGCAGGGTGTCTTTGCGTGAAAGGGAATTGGGATGAGTGCGCAGCGTATCACGCAGATCCGAGGAACCGCGCATGCTCCGGCCCGGTTCACCCAGGATTGCGGCCAGATAGGCGGCGGTTGGGCCGAGGCCGTATTTTTTGGCCGTGAGCACCATATGTCCGAGGCGCGGATTCAGGGGCAGGAGCGCCATTTCACGGCCGTGGGGGGTGATGCGTCCCTTGTCGTCCACTGCCTCCAGGCTTTGCAACAGATGCAGGGCGCTCTTGTAATGCCCGGCCGGGGGCGGCGTGAGCCAGGACAGGGCACCGGGGTCGGTGGCGCCCCACAGGGCCAGGTCGAGCACCAGTGAGGCCAGGTCGGCTTCCAGCATCTCCGGAGCGGGGTAGGGCTTGCGGCTGATCTCGTCGGCCTGGTCCCAGATGCGGAAACAGATGCCGGGTTCAGTACGTCCGGCCCGGCCTCGGCGCTGGGTCACGGTGGCCAGGGAGGCAGGTTCCGTGACCAGAACCGTCATGGAACTCTTGGGATCGAAGCGCGGCAATCGGGCCAGACCGCTGTCAACGACGATGCGCACTCCTTCGATGGTCAGGGATGTCTCGGCGATGGCCGTGGCCAGGACGATCTTGCGCGTGCCGGGCATCGGGGGAGCTATGGCCTTGTCCTGTTCGGTGGCGGTCAGGGCGCCGAGCAGGGGGTGAATTTCGACTCCGGCTCCGGGGTTTTCGAGCAGTTCCGCAGTGCGCCTGATTTCACGGGCTCCGGGCAGGAAGGCCAGGATGCTCCCTTGCTCCGTGGCCAGGGCATGACGAATGGCCCGTGCCATGCGTTCTTCAAGAAAACGCCCGGCCAGACGCAGATAACGGGTTTCCACTTCATGTGGCTGTCCTGGGCAGCTTAGGATTCTGCATGGCTTAAGGAGTTCGGCCACGGCCGCTGCGTCCAGGGTGGCGGACATGACCACCAGTCGCAGGTCCGGGCGCAGTGCGTCCCGAATCTCAAGGCATAGGGCCAGGCCAAGGTCGGCCTGCAGGCTGCGCTCGTGGTACTCGTCGAAAATGACACAACCGTAGCCTGAAAGCCCGGGATCGTGTTGCAGCATTCGGGTCAGGATGCCTTCGGTCACGACTTCGATCCGCGTGGCGCTTGAGACCCGGATATCGAGGCGGGTGCGGTAGCCCACGCGCTCACCGGCTTTTTCTCCCAGAAGTCCGGCCATGTGGCGGGCCGCGGCCCGTGCGGCCAGTCGTCTGGGCTCGAGCATGAGGATCTTGTTTCTGCCCAGCCAGGCCGCGTCGAGCAGGGCCAGGGGAATGCGCGTGGTTTTGCCGCTGCCAGGAGGGGCATGGACCAGGCAGGCGGTTTTTGAGGTCAGCGTGCGCGCAAGCTCGGGCAGGAGCGCGTCAATTGGAAGATTGGGGGCAAGAGTGGGCATGGGCGACGGATCGCGTTGTGAAGCGGACATGGCTTTAGAAGACTGCGCGGCATGCGAGCAGCGCCATCATCGCATAAATTCCCGCCAGTCCGTCATCGATCATGATACCCCAGCCGCCGGGCAGCCAGCGCTCCGAGGCCCGTACCGGCCAGGGTTTGGTGATGTCGAAAAGACGGAAGAACACAAAGGCCGGAATGATCCAGAGCGTGTCGGAGACGAGCAGCGGCAGCAGCGTGATCCACTGTCCCCAGAGTTCATCGATGACCACGCAGGACGGGTCCTTACAGCACATGCTTTTTTCGGCCCGTCCGGCACACCAGCTGCCCAGAGGGAAGAGCAGAAGAAGGACTGTGACGCGTCCCCACATCGGCAACGGCAGGAAGAGAAATGGCGCGAGGATCGCTGCGACCAGTGAACCCCAGGTGCCGGGCGCCTTGGGCATGCGTCCGGCCGCGCCGAGGGTGGCCAGGTTCAGCGGCAGCGCTTTAAGCCAGCGTGTCTTGCAGTTTGACGGATCAGGCATTGGCCACTCCGATGGCTCCGATTTCGAGCAGGCAATTGAGCACCGAGCGCAGGGGCAGTCCGACGACGTTGGTGTAGGAGCCCTGTACCTCGTCGACCAGAAAAGCCCCGATGCCCTGGATTCCGTAAGCTCCGGCCTTGTCCATGGGTTCGCCCGTGTCGATGTAGGCCTGGAGCATGGACCGGGAATTTTCCGCCATGTGGACTCGCGTGGTCACTGTTTGGCAAAGAGAGATTCCGTCGCCGTGGTGAAGTACGCAGAACCCGGTCATGACCTGGTGCCAGCGCCCTGAGAGAGAGGAGAGCATGGCCAGGGCGTCAGCAGGATTTTGCGGCTTGCCCAGGATGCTTGCGCCCTCGACCACAATGGTGTCGGCGCTGATGACCACCTTGTCCGGATGCCTGGCCGCGAGGTCCTGCCCCTTGATGCGGGCCATGCGCGCTGCGTAGTCCGCCGGGGTCTCTCCCGGTTCGGGAGCGGGTTCCTTCAGGGTGCTGGGCACGACGTCGAATCCAAGGCCCTGCCCGGCCAGGAGCGCCTGCCGCCGGGGCGAGGCCGAGGCCAGAAGCAGGGGCCTGCGGGCGCGAAACGGACCTTGGCTCAGCGGACCGTTGTTCATTTGTCCTCCTGGGGGGCGATGAGCGCGTCGCGTAGCGCCTCGTCCAGGGTGGGGTGGGCGAAGATGTGTTCGTGCGCTTTTTCGATGGTCCAGCGGTCGCGGACCATGATTTCAGCCAGGGTGACCAGGTGGGATGCCCCATGGCCGACGGCGGTCACGCCGTGCACGACGCCATCAACCCAGGCGATCTTGACCAGCCCCTGGGCCTGGCCGTGGGCCTGGGAAATCGGGTTGGCGCCGAGATTGGCGCGGGAAACGGTCACGGTCTTGTCCTGGGCCGTCAGTTCGGCTGCGGTGTGCCCGGCGCGCATGACCTCGATCGAACCATAGATGCAGCCGGGGATCGGGCCGGGCGCGTAAGGCGCGGCCGTTTCGCCCAGGGCGTGCAGGATGGCGTGGCGTCCCTGATGCTCGGCGGCGTGGGCCAGCAGGGTGCGGCCGTTGACATCTCCGATGGCGTAGATGTTTGGCGCGGCCCGCAGGAACTCATCCGTGGCGACCCAGCCCGCGCCGGTCAGGGCGACGCCTGCGTTTTCAAGGCCAAGGCCCGGAGTGTTCGGTTTGCGTCCGACGGCGACCAGCGCCTTCTCGACACGGATTTCAGCGCCGTCCTCCAGCCGCACCAGAACCGATTCGTCCTCGTTGACCAGTCCGGCTACGCGTTTGCCCGTGACGATGTTCCATTTTTTGCGCTTGAGCATGCCGTGAAGGGTCTGCGCGATTTCCTCGTCTTCGGCGGGGGCGATGCGGGGCGCGGCCTCGATGACATGGATTGTCGTCCCCAGGCGGTGCCAGAAATCGGCCATTTCAAGGCCGATGGCCCCTGCTCCGATGACCGCGAGGCTTTCGGGTGCCGCGTCGAGATCAAGAAGGTCGGTGGAGTCGAGAATCCGTTCGTGATCCGGCTCAAGCCCGGCAAACCAGTTTGTGGAGGATCCGGTAGCGATGACCAGAGTCTCGAAAGTCAGGGTTTGTTCGGTCTCGCCGTCGATGCGCACCGTGTTTTTATCCATGAGGAAGGCTTGACCTTGGACCAGGGCGACCCCATGTTTGTCGAGACAGCTGGCCATGGCCTTGTGGGTGGCCGCGACAAAGGCGTTCTTTCGTTTCTTGAGCGCGCCCATGTCCATCTGCACGGAGCCGCTGCACAGGCGCAAGCGCGACTGGGCGTGCAGTCCCTCCAGATGAGCGGTGGCTCCGAGGTAGAGCTTGGTGGGGATGCATCCCCAGTTGAGGCACGTCCCGCCGAGATTTTGTTTCTCGATGAGGGCGACCGTTTTTCCTCTTTGACTGGCGAGCAGAGCTGCGGCATAACCGCCCGGACCTGCTCCTATGACAATGATGTCAAAATGGCTCATGTGGGTTCCCGTGTAGCTTAATTGATGGGCGTTCAAGCAGAAACGCGAAATCCTAATCGGAAGCAGGGCGGAACTCAACCCTTGGCGTAGCCTGTGCGCTCAGGCCAAATCGGAGCTGGACAGGTGTCCGGCCTTTTTATTTGGCGGGGCGGCTTGGCGGGGACTCCAACACCAAAATACTCAGATTTACAAGTCGATTGCCTCTACGTCGCGGCGCAGAGGGATATGGAGATACGATGCAGGAGAATTTGAAGAATCGGAGCGGGGGAAAACGAAAGGGAGTCGCCTCGCTTTTTGACGATTACGAGATCAAGGACCTTTTTCGCAGATACATCCAGCTCTTGATCGTGGTCGAGGTGCTCATCTTTCTGGTCTGCTGGGTTTACCAGCTGGGCATTGACGAGGTCGCGGTGACGGGCAAGCCCGTGGATGTCCCTTTCCCCTGGAAGGCCTATTTTCTGGTGTCCTTCTCGGCCCCGGTGGCAGTGACGTTTCTGGTCGGCATAGTGGTCGTTGCCTTCAATTCTTTTCTTTACGGGCAGAAAAAAGGTCCTGTTTTCAAGGAAACTTCCACCGAAGGAGCCGCAAGCAAACTGGTCAAGGCGGCAAATTTCTGTTTTCAGCTCCCTTTTTTGCTGACGCTTCTGCTCCTGGGTGTATTCATGGGGATCGTCTACAATCTGGGGTCGATCATGGAATATCTGGGCCGGTTCGGCGAGGCCGCGGCCAAAGTCATTCTGATTGGCCTGGGCTGTGTCCTGGTGGCCGGGACCATCTTCGGGATCGTGCGCATGATTCTCAACTACAAATTGCGCAAGAAGAACATGGAGTACGATTACAAGCGGGAGGTCATGGACCGGCTGGGCATCGCCATTCTCGACGAGCGCACCATGATCGACAGTCAGGGTCAGGTGGTCGGGCCCCGAAATATCGAGATATCCGCCACGGAACAGGATGTGTTGCCGCCCGCGACGACGGAATCCACGGTATCCGAAAAGCCGGATTGTCGCTGAAAGGCCTTTGGCAGCCGTCCAAAAGGGAGTTTTTCCTTGCATAACAACCCGGTATATCCGGGTTTTTTTGCGCCCTGCGGGTTGCGCACCGGGTTGTTTGCGATGGGCGGCGAAATGGGTCCGGTCGCGATTATCTTCTTTTGAGGATCGGCTGAGGATGCGTAGAGCATGTCTTAAAGCAAAGTAATGAATGTTTACCAACTCTTGCAGCATTGTGTATGAAAACAGTCCGAAATATTTTGTCGACTTATTGGGTCTGAAATCAAAATGATATTTACACAGTGCCATTTCTAGGCTAGCCAGTTTGCAAGAAAATTTAGCTAGTAAAGTGAGTCTTTGGCATGAGTTAGTAAGGTCGGAAATTCGGTCTGCTCGCCTGAATTCATACCGACTTCATGTTCAAGATTGGCTTTTGGCGTAACCTAGTTGGTAAGGAGGGCGTGTATGAGTGAGTATTCTGCCTGGGATTGGGGCATAGGCTCCAGAACCGTGGCCGACCTATCCGAATGTGATTGCGACGTTGAATGGCGCGAGGAAAACCAGGTCAGCCCCGATGGGGAAAAGGTGGCGGCCGTGGTCAAGACAGGGGACGGGGAGTTCAGCGTGTGCGTCAACAACACATGCTGGGAACCGAGATACGAGCGCATCTGGTATTTGCGCTATTCTCCTGACGGGCGCCTGGCCGGACTGGCCTGCGACGGCGATTGGACCCTGTGCGTGGATGGCGAACCGTGGGAAGAGACCTACGGCTTTCTGTTCAACACCTTGTTTTCCAAGGATGGTTCGACCATTGCCTGCTGCGTTGCCGATTCCATGACCTACGGAATGGTGGTGGAGGGCGTGGCCTGGGAGACTCTGTACCCCAACGCCAACAATTTTGAGCTCAGTGCCGACGGTAAGCGCAGTGCGGCCGTGGTTCAGACCGTGCCCCTGGGGCAGGCCGAAGTCTTCAAGTTCAAGGAAGGCATCTACTCCGTTGCGGTGGATGGAGAAGCTTGGGATACGAGCTTCGTGAACGTCTGGACTCCTCGTTTCAATGCCGACAACAGTTCCATAGCCGCTCAGATACGCCATACTCTTTTCGACTACACCATTGCGGTGGACGGAAAACCGTGGGCGGAGAACTTCAACCAAGTCTGGGAGCCGATCTTTCATCCCAAGAAAAATTCCATAGCCGCTCCGGTGCGCCTGTCCGGCAAATGGGGCATGGCCCTGGATGGCAAAATCATCTGGCAGCCGACCTTTTTCCAGGTCTGGCAGCAGCAGTTCAGCCCCTCCGGCGACAAACTCGCCGCCATAGTCTGTCCCAACTACGGTCGCTGGACCCTGGCCGTGGACGGCAACCCCTGGAACACGACATTTGGTGACATGGTCATGGACATGACCTTCAGCCCCGACGGCAAGCGTCTGGCCGCACTTGGCAAGCAGGATGGCAAGTGGACCGTATTTTCCGACGACAAGGCTTGGAACAGCCATTACGACATGTGCTATGCTCCGGTTTTTTCTTCGGACAGCAAGCATGTTGCCGCAAGAGTTGAAAAGAACGGCCGTTTCACCATCGCGGTGGATGGCAAGGAATATGGCCAGGGTTTCGATCAATGCTTTGACCCGACGTTCAGTCCAGATGGAAGCCGGATTCTCATTCGCGCCATCGTAGACGGAAAGTACCAAAGAATTGTCGAGTCCGTAGCAAAAATCATCGGATAAGGAGGCTAGACATGCAGGATGTCTATTTATTGGTATCTGGCCCCCTGGCTTGGGCTGCCTGGACTATTTTTGTTCTTGGATCAATATACAAAATATGGTCGACACTGAATACCGCTAAAAAGAAAGATCAGGTTTTGCTTAATTATGTGTCATTCAAGTATGGAATGAGATCCATCATCAACTGGTCGATTCCTTTCAATACGGTCAACATGAGGTTGAACCCCATTTTTACCGGTGTCGCGTTTTTCTTCCACATCGCTTTTTTTGTGCTGCTCATTTTTGTTTCCGCACATCAAATCATGATCGAGGAAGGATTCGGTATCGGCTGGTTCACCATTCCTGATTTCGTGGCCGACATTATGGCCTTCGCGGTCATTGGCGCGTGCATCTTCTTTGCCGTGCGTCGGGTCATTCGTCCTGAGGTGAGTTATGTCACGGATTGGACGGATTTTGCCCTGCTCGCCCTTGTGGCGGCGCCCTTTGTGACGGGAGTTCTGGCCTACCATCAGCTTGGCGATTACATGCTCATGGTCGTGCTGCACATGGTCTCGGCAGAGCTTTTGCTCGTGGCCATTCCCTTCACGCGTCTCAGTCATATGCTGCTGGCTCCCTTGACCAGGGCATATATCGGGTCTGAATTCGGCATGGTGCGCCACGTCAAGGATTGGTAAAAAGAGGAGAACGCTATGAAAGAACGCGTCTGGATAAAGGACGAAGCTGTTGAACGGGGTGCTGAAAAGCTGACCCCCGAGAGGATTGAGAAGACGATTAATGCGGTTTTCGACAATGAAGCCGGGGCGCGCCTCAAAGCTTATGTCGATACCTGCGCCCATTGCGGTTTGTGTTCGGATGCCTGCCATTTTTTCCTGTCCCGGGATCGCGATCCTCGCTTTTCTCCCGTGGGCAAGGTCAAGCAGACCATCTGGGAGATGCTTGACAAGAAGGGTAAGGTCTCTGCCGAATTCATGAAGCAGGCCATTCAGGTCGCTCAGACGGAATGCAACATGTGTCGTCGATGCGTGCAGTACTGCCCCTTTGGTATCGACATCGCCTACATGATGTCGCTGGTGCGCCGGATTGGCCACAAACTGGAGATCACGCCCCTCTATATTCAGGATACGGCTCATTCACACGCCGCTACCATGAATCAGATGTGGGTCAAGGACGACGAATGGATCGACGCCCTGATCTGGCAGGAAGACGAGTTGCGCGATGAATTGCCCACCGCTCGCATTCCGCTGGAAAAGGAAGGCGCGGACATCATGTATTCCGTCATCGGGCCTGAACCCAAGTTTCGTACCCAGCTCATTTACCAGGCCGCGGCCATCATGAATGAAGCAGGTTGCGACTGGACCATGCCGGCGACTCCCGGCTGGGACAACTCCGACATGGCCATGTACACCGGCGACTCGGAAATGATGGGGCGCCTCAAGAGAATGCATTTCGATACAGCGGCCAGGCTGCGCGTGAAAAAGATCGTCATGGGTGAATGCGGCCACGCCTTCCGTTCCGTGTACGATACAGGCAACCGCGTGCTGGGCTGGCAGATGCCGCCCATACAGGTTGTTCATGCTCTTGAATTTTACTGGGATCTTCTGAACGAAGGTAAAATCAAGGTCGCCAAGAAATTCGAGGAGCCGGTAACATTTCATGATCCCTGCAACGTGGTGCGCGGACGCGGGTTGCACGAAAAGGCACGTGAAGTGGTGCGGGCTTTCTGTCCCAATTTCATCGAGATGACTCCCAACAAGGAACACAACTATTGCTGCGCCGCCGGCGGCGGAGTCATCAACTGCGGCCCGCCATTCAAAAACGCTCGCGTGGAGAGCAACAGAGTCAAGGCTGAGCAGTTGCAGGCCACCGGAGTCAAGGTCTGCATAGCTCCATGCCATAACTGTCATGGTGGTCTTGAAGATATTATCCACAAGTACAAACTTGGCATTGAGCTCAAGTTCCTTGGGGAAATTATCTACGATTGCATGGAAAAACCAAATGCTGTCTAGGGGTGAGCAATGAGACATATACTATACAGATACTTCATTTTCTGCTCTGTCGTGCTCTGCGTCACGTTTTGCAGTATTTCGGCTTTTTCCCAGGACGACACCTACTTGAAGGTTGACGCCTTTGGAGAATTGGAACGCCCGATCAGCGCTTTTGATCATGACGATCACAACGACAAGGCTGCCTTGGAAGATTGCTCAGTTTGCCATCATGTCTATGAGGATGGAAAATTGGTCGAAGGCGATAGCTCCGAGGATCAGGCTTGCGGCGACTGCCATACGCTCAAGGCGCAAGGCAGCCAGCCTGGACTCATGATGGCTTATCACAAGCAGTGCAAGAGCTGTCACATCGAATCTAAGAAAGGTCCTGTCGCTTGTGGCGAGTGTCATGTAAAAAAATAATCGGCTTCTGTTTCCCGACTTTGCAACCGGCTCTCGTTTGAGGGCCGGTTTTTTTATAAGCAAATTTCAGTTTTTCAGATCATCCATCCGCACGGGACTGACGTTTTTATTTCCACTTTGTCGTAAGCGGGATAAAAAAATACTGCATAAATACAAGATCTTGCTACTATTGCTGGCTGCTGGAAAAAGCCATCTAGCAGTGGAGATCAGTAATCTCAAGTGATTGTGAAAAAATGGATTAGCTATTGACGAGGTTATCATAATTCTATACCTCCGAGGTCGGAATAAATCATACCCAATTGGTCTGCTTAGTAATGATAATTTTTTGGCGGACCTCATGCGTCAAACGCACTGGGTTTGATTTTTTCTTTTCAAGGAAGGTGCTGGGGGGCGCAGCCTCCGGGCTTGGGAGGTTTCCGGAATTTTCCGGAGCGGATTTCAACAAAGGAATTTTCACATGGAGAAGGGAAGACCAATGCTGCGATGGGTTGGAATCCTATGCGTAAGCATGGCTGTGGCTGGATTCGGTCTGAACGCTCTTGGGGGAAAACAGGCATCGATCGAAACGAAGACGATGGGCGCGGATCTGATTTCCATCGACACGCTCAAGAAGTTCGGTGATCTCGATTATCCTGTGGTCCAGTTCGAGCACGACAAGCACACCAAGGCTGTGGAGGGCAAGTGCGAATCATGCCATACTGTGACCGGCAATACGGTCACGGCCAAGTTCAAGCGTCAGGAAGATACGAATGCCGCGGAAATCAAGGCCATTTATCACGACAACTGCATCAAGTGTCACACGGATACGACCAAGGCCGACAAGAAAAGCGGTCCAGGCAGCGAACAGTGCCGGACCTGTCATGCTGGGCCTGCGGAGTCGTCACGGACGCCGATCTCGTTTGATAAATCCCTCCATTACCGTCACTCGTCCTCGAAGATGGTTCTTCCTGCCCCGGGGCAGAAGGAGAACTGTTCAAAATGCCACTCCCAGGACAAGCCCGAAGAGCGCAATCTCGCCTTTGCCGAGAACAAGGATCAGGCGCATGAAAAATGCCTGTCCTGCCATATGGAAATCGGCAAGGCCAAGCAGCCTACCGGTCCCGTGGAGTGCGCCAGCTGTCATGACGCCGGTGTTCGCGCCGGATTCAAGAAAGTCGCGGATGTGCCGAGGCTTGAAGCTGGACAGTCCGATTACGCGCTGCTCATGGCCGCCACTGCCAAGGCCGGAACCGAGCCCAAACTGGTCAGCGCCGTGCCTTTCAATCACAAGCTGCACGAAGAAAAGAACGAGAACTGCTCGGTCTGCCATCACAACGCTTCCTCCAAGGGCGTGATCCCCTGTTCGCAGTGCCACACCTCGCTGGGCAAGGAAGAGGGCGGATTCATAACTACTGAGCAGGCCATGCACCGCGTGACCGCCCAGGCCAGTTGCGTCGGCTGTCATGCCAAGACCCAGACCAAACCCGAGTGTGCCGGATGCCATACGTTCATGGGCAGAACCGGTCAGGGCACCGATGCCAGTTGCGCCAAGTGCCATGTCGATATCACGCCCGGAGCCGAACTGGTCAATGACAAGAACGCCCGGAGCAACACCGCCGCGATGCTGATGAACACCCGCGTCAAGACCGATCCTGAAATCAAGGTCAACGAAATTCCCGAGATCGTCGAGATCGGTGTCCTGGCAAACGAGTACGAGGCCAGCAAGTTCCCACATCGCAAGATCGTGCAGAAGATCATGGATGGCATGAAGGACGACGCCATGGCTGCGTATTTTCACTCCAGCCCCAACGCTGTCTGTTCCGGCTGTCATCACAACAGCCCCGCTTCGGCCAATCCTCCCAAGTGCGTCAGTTGCCACGGCAAGGTCGCGAGTGCCCAGGATGGAGCCAAGCCTGATCTGAAGACCGCCTATCACCAGCAATGCATTGGTTGTCATAGCGAAATGGGCATTCAGAAGCCGGCGGCCACTGCCTGCGCGGAATGTCATGCCGTAAAGCAATAACCTGCCCGGAAGGTCGCAATAACGAGGAGCTACTATGAAACGCAGAAAATTCATTGGCATGCTGGCTGGCGCAGGAGCCTGTTTGGCGGCGTCTTCGGCCACAGCCGGTGGAACACACCATTTTAAGGGATATCCCGAAAGTTTCGGGGTCCTGTTCGACAGCACCAAGTGCATCGGTTGCAGAAAATGCGAAGCCGCATGCAACAAGGTCAACGAATTGCCCGCACAGCCGGTCCCCTTCGATGACCTGACAGTATTGGACAAAAGACGGCGTACTCATCACGACACCTTCACCGTGGTCAACAAGTACGAAATCGGCAACAAGCCGGTATATCGCAAGCAGCAGTGCAATCATTGCCTTGAGCCTGCCTGCGCTTCAGCCTGTTTTGTCGGCGCCTTCGTCAAGGACAAGACCGGCGCGGTCAGTCACGATGCCTCCAAGTGCGTGGGTTGTCGTTACTGCATGATCGCCTGTCCTTTTGAAGTACCGACTTACGAATATCACGATCCCATTACGCCCCGGGTGCGCAAGTGCACCATGTGCCAGCCGCGGATCGAAGAGGGCAAGCTCCCGGGTTGTGTCGAAGACTGCCCCAAAGGCGCCCTGGTCTTCGGCCGTCGCGAGGATCTGCTGAACATTGCCCGGGAACGCATCCGCAAGCACCCGAACGTTTACATCGATCATATCTACGGTGAACGCGAAATGGGCGGAACGAGCTGGATGTACATTTCCGGCGTGCCGTTCGAAAAAATCGGCATGCGCGAGGATCTGGGCATCACTCCTGCTCCGGAACTCACTTCCGGCGCACTGTCCATTGTTCCGGCCATCGTCGGTCTGTGGCCCGTGTTTCTGACCGGGGCCTACGCCTTGACCAAGCGCCGGGACAAGATTGCCGAGGAAGAGCAGCACCATGCCGTGGCGGAAGCCGTGGCCGAGGCGCAGGGCGAAGCGGCGAAGAAGGCGAAAGCGGCCATGGACAAGGCGGAACGCGAAAAGCAGTCCGCCATTGATCGTGAAGTGAAAAAAGCGCTCAAGGAAGCGGAAGAGGCACGGCTCAAGGCCGAAACTCCCGCTGATCCGAGCGAGCAATAAGGAGGAGTGTTGATGTCTCACCACACCACACCAAACAAGACATTCTGGACTCCGGCGAATATCCTGACCGCCGTCATCCTGGCCATCGGCCTGGCTCTGACGGTGAAGAGATTCACCATGGGCATCGGTTCGGTGACCAACCTGACCGACGACAATCCCTGGGGCATCTGGATCGGATTCGACCTGCTCTGCGGCGTCGCCCTGGCCGCCGGCGGATACACGACCTCCGCCGCCGTGTATCTCTTTGGCATGAAGAAATACCATTCCGCGGTGCGCCCGGCCATCACCACCGCATTCCTGGGCTACGCATTCGTCGTCTTTGCCCTGCTCTACGATCTGGGCCGCTATTACCGGTTGCCCTATCCGCTGACCATCTATCCCGGTCCCACGTCCTTCCTTTTCGAGGTAGGCCTGTGTGTGGCCCTGTATCTTACTGTTCTGGCCATCGAATTCTCGCCCGCGTTGTGGGAAACCCTGCGCTGGAAGAAGCTTCGGTTCTGGGCGCATAGCCTGACCCTGGTGCTGACCATCTTCGGCGTTGTCCTGTCCACCCTGCACCAGTCTTCGCTGGGCGGGCTGTACCTGCTCGCGCCTTCCAAGCTGCACCCGCTGTGGTATTCGCCCTATCTGACGCTCTTCTTCTTCCTTTCGAGCATCCCGGCCGGTCTTTCAATGGTCATTTTCGAAGGTGGGCTGTCGCACAAGTTCCTGCATCACAAGATGGACGAAACGCACATCAAGGAAGCCCCCGGCGTCACCCTCGGTTTCGCCAAGGCCGCAGCCGTGGTCCTCTTCGCCTACTTCAACCTGAAGTGGATCGGCGTGGCACTGGACAACAACTGGCACCATCTCGCAACGGGCTGGGGCACCTGGTTCCTGGTCGAAATGTTCGGTTTCGTGCTCGTCCCTTGTCTGATGTACGCGGTCGCGGCTCGCGAGCAGAACCAGAAGCTGGCCTTCTATGCATCCATCGTCACCGTGCTGGGCATTGTGCTCAACAGGCTCAATATCTCGCTGGTGGCCTTCAACTGGCAGCTCCCGTCCGAGTTACGTTATGTCCCTTCCTGGGAAGAGATCATGATCACCGTATTCATCGTCACCCTTGAAATCACCGTGTTGCGGATCTGCCTGAACAAGCTGCCGATCCTGCATGAACACCCTGAATTCAAGGGCGCGCACTAAAGGAGGCGGAAAAATGGAATTCATGACGCTTCATGACTTCATGTTCTGGACCAAAGGCATGGCCTATGTGGGTATGGGCGTTGGTCTGGTGGCATTCGTGGCCTTCTGGCTGTTCGTGTCCGAGAGGGACGTGGACAAGTTCGCTGACACGGAAGAAGAATAGGCTCGGGCCTTATCCGACCAATGAAGGAGTAATCTATGTATGAGATATTGACTGGTCCGCTGCTCTGGATTGCCTTTGCGGTATTCTTTGTCGGCTTGGCCGTCCGGGTGGTGATGTATTTCATGGGTCTCGACTGGAGACTGGACCGTGTGGCCTACAAACCGCACATGGGCTATGGCCTCAAGGGCGCCTTCCGGTCCGTTTATCGCTGGCTGTTGCCTTTCGGGACGTACAGCTGGAGAGCCAAGCCCATCTTCACGATCATGTTCTTCGCCTTCCACATCGGCCTTGTCATCGTGCCCCTGTTCCTGGAAGGACACGCGGTCATGATCAGAAACGGTCTTGGGATCGATTGGCCGGCAATGCCGCAACTGCTGGCGGATGTTCTGGCCATTGCGGCCTTTTTAGCCGGCCTTGGTATCGCCGTGCGCCGTCTGCTTCTGCCGGAAGTGCGCATCCTGACCGACATCAAGGATATCATGCTGCTGGTGCTGATTCTGACCCTGCTGGGCTCCGGCATCATCGCCACCTATCATACCGCAAACTATTCGTTCTGGATCACTCTGCACGTGCTCTGCGGCGTGATTGTGCTGCTGGCCGCTCCCTTCACCAAGCTGTCTCACATTGCGCTCTTTTTCTGCACGCGCATTCAGATCGGCATGGATTTCGGGATCAAGCGCGGCGGAATGAAGTCCAATTTTGACTGGTAAGCCAAGAGGAATACGATATGCCCGAAGGTACAATTTGTAATAAGAGACCCGTTGCCACCCGAGAGGACCTCGATGCCCTCTTGGCGGATAGCAACGGAAAGAAATACTACGCGGAAATGGAACAGCTGGATGTGGACGCCGAGAAGCTCTGGGCGACTATCCAGAAAACAATGAAATCAAGAACCAAGACCTGGCTGGATATCTGCGCCCATTGCGGGCTCTGTGCCGACAGCTGTTTTCTGTACACCGTGAACGGGCGTGACCCCAAGCAGGTCCCCTCGTACAAGATTCAGTCCACCCTTGGAGAAATCGTCAAGAAGAAGGGCAACGTGACCAACGAATTCATGCGCATGTGCATGGATACGGCCTGGTCCAAGTGCACCTGTTGCAACCGTTGCGGTTCCTTTTGCCCCTACGGCATCGACATGGGCGTCATGTTCGGGTACCTGCGCGGACTGCTGCACTCCCAGGGGTTCGTTCCGTGGGAACTCAAGATCGGTTCGGGCATGCATCGCCTCTTCCGCGCCCAGATGGACGTCACCGTCGAGGAGTTCGTGGATACCTGCGAATGGATGGCGGACGAAGCGCTGGAGGAATGGCCTTGTCTTGAGATTCCGGTGGACAAGGAAGATGCCGACATCGTCTATATGATCAACGCTCGCGAGGCCAAGCATTACCCTGAAGACATCGTCGAAGCAGCCATTCTGTTTCACGTTGCAGGCGAAAATTGGACCATGCCTTCCGAGGGTTGGGAAATGACCAGCCTTTCCATGTTTGCCGGGGACTGGGAAGCCTGCAAGATGCAGGTTGACACCGTTTACGGCGCCATGGAACGCCTGCGTCCCAAACGCATGGTCGCGACCGAATGCGGTCACGCCTATCGCGCCACGGTCATCGAAGGTCCGTACTGGGCCGGACGACCGGATGGACAACCACCCGTGGAGTGTCTGCACTACGTCGAGTGGGTCGCTGAAGCCCTGGAAACTGGCAAGCTCAAGATTGATCCTACCAAGAGAATAAAAGAGCCCGTCACGCTTCAAGACTCCTGCAACTATGTGCGCAATGCGGGACTGCGTGATTGCGGTCGAATCATCATGAAGCATATCGCGGAAGACTTCCGCGAGATGGCCCCCAACAAGGAACACAACTATTGTTGTGGCGGTGGTGGCGGCTTCAATGGTATCGGACGCTATCGTAAACAGCGCAACGTCGCGTTGAAGATGAAGCGCGAACAGATTCTGGCCACGGGCGCGAACTTCGTTATTGCCCCCTGCCACAACTGTTGGGATGCCATCCGAGATCTGGAAGAGGAGTTCGAGATCGGCATTCGCTGGAGCTTCCTGAAGCCGCTTCTGATCAAGATGCTGGTTGTTCCGGAGCATCTCTTGCCGCAGGAATAAGTCTGTCCAGACAACGGTGTGCCGCTTTTAGGGGCGGCACACCGCAAACAGAACGGGAGTTGACATATGTTTACAAAGATTCTGTTCGCCACCTCCGGCTCTCCCTGTTGTGATGCCGCAGCGCGTGTCGCGTTCGATTTGGCAGCGCGTTATAATGCCAAGCTTTTTGTCTATCACGTGCTGGGCGTTCCCAGTCGCGGTTTCAGCCAGGTCGTTGTCGACGTGCGAACCGGCGAAAAGGTTGAGTTGGACGAGGATTACACGTTGTGGGTCAAAGATGAGCTGGGGAACACCTATGACCGTCAGATGAAGAGCGGAGTCGATTGCGAGATCGAGACCGCCGTGGGCATTCCGCACCGCGAGGTGCTGCGCAAGGCACGGCAGGAAGACGTGGACCTGATCGTCATGGGCGCGAGCACCACCGGCTGCGAAGCCGATGCCGATGCCTATCAGCGCCATTTCGCCGGTTCCACCCTGCAACGGGTGGCCAAGGTCTCCAAGGCTCCAGTTCTGGTGGTCAACCGCCCCGTGGCGTCTTTTTGGGGCGGGTTCACCAATATCGTCTTTGGCGCGGATTTTTCCAAGGCGTCCGAACATGCCTTCAAATTCGCTCTCAACACGGCCAAGGAACTGGATGCCAAGCTCCACGTTTTCCATGCCATCGACATCGGTTCCACACACAGTCTCATTTCCCAGAAGCAGCTCGATGACCAGATGATCGAGGCCAGGGACCGGATGCGACGCAAGTATCTCATCCAGACCGGGGATTTCAAGAATGTAACGGCCGACATCTGGGAAGGCATCCCGTATGTCGAGATCGTCAAGTACGCCAGAGAGAAGCAGGCCGACCTGATCGTCATGGCGCATCATTCCAAGGATGTCGGAGACGAGGATTCCGCGTTTGGACATACCCTGGAGCAGGTGTTGCTGCGCGCCACCTGTCCTGTGGCTTCGGTCAATCGTCCGGATAAAATTCAAACTGTGTAACGTGTAATCATGATTGGGGGTGTATGATGGGCAAGAAGATTCTGATCATTGATGACGATCCCAACATCGTCACGTATCTGGAGGACATTTTTCAGGACGCTGGCTACGCCACATGCAAGGCTTCCGACGGAGCCGATGCGCTGGCTGTGGTCAAGGCAGAGAAGCCCGATTTGATCACTTTGGATCTTGAGATGCCAAAGGAATGGGGCCCGCGTTTTTACCGTGAATTGAGCCAGGATGATGAATGCAGCAACATTCCCGTGATCGTCATCAGCGGTCTTTCCGGGAACAAGTACGCAATTCAGAAAGCCGTGGCTTCCTTTACCAAGCCTTTCGATCGCGAAGATCTTCTGAAGGTCATCAAGGAAACGATTGGTTAGCCGCAACTCAAACTTGAAAAACCCTTGCCCGGGCGCCTAGGTGGAACGTGCAAGGGTTTTTTGTGGCAAAAATATGCATGATATAGTAATTTCCGAATCCATCGTGATTATAACCCAGGATCCTGAGCACGGCAGGGTCCTGGCGCATATCTTGAGCGAATACGGCTATCAGTCATCCAACTGCGATTATGACGACGCTCTTGTCACCGTGGGCGTGGTTCGGCCGCGTCTGGCGGTCATGGGGATCTGCGACTGCCGGCTCGGGCAGGAGCTGCTGAGGCGACTTCGTGCCGGTTATCCTGAAGTGCGCATCATCGTCCTGGTTCCCGAAGGCGAATACGAGTTGGGCCTGGATTTTCTGGCCGATGGAGCTGCGGATTTCCTCTACAAACCGGTGTCGGAGAGGGCCCTGCGCGTTAGCCTGGACCGGGCTCTGACTTTTCTGGACCTTCAGCAGGAAAACGGAATTTTGAAGGAAAAGAGCAAGATCCTCGAATCAAGCCAACAGCTTTGTCGTCAGCTTTTCGATGAAGTGCCTTGCTACATCTCGGTCCAGAACAAGGACCGCCGCATCGTGAGGGCCAACAGGCAGTTCAAGCTGGATTTCGGCTCCTGCCTTGGCGAACGCTGCTATGAGATCTACAAGCACCGCACCCATCCCTGCCCACAGTGCCCTGTGGAGGAAACCTTCCGTGACGGCATGGTGCACCAGACCGAAGAAGTCGTCACCACGCGTGGCGGCCAGCAGAAGATAGTGCTGACCCTGACCGCTCCCTTGCGCGACGAGAAGGGCGAGATCCATGAAGTCATGGAACTCGCCACGGACATTTCGCAGATCCGAGAGCTGCAGGACCGCCTGACATCACTCGGACTTTTCATCGGTTCCATCTCGCATGGCGTGCGCGGCATGCTGACCGCTCTCGACGGCGGGCTGTACCGGCTGGAAAAAGGTATCAAGAGCCAGGACCTGGAGCTCGTGACCAACGGTGCTGAGCGTGTCAAACTGATGATCTCCCGGATTCGCAATTCCGTTCTGGAGATGCTTTATTATTCCAAGGACAGGGATCTCAACATCCAGCTCATTGACGTGCAGAGCTTCGGCGACGGGGTGGCCAATTTCGTCGAGCCCAAGGCCACCAAGCACGATGTGCGTTTTCAAAAGGAATTTCACGGCCAGCTGGGGCGTTTTGAAATCGATCCCGAAGTCATCTCCGCCGGTCTGGTCAACATTCTCGAGAACGCGGTGGACGCGTGCATCGAGGATGAAGGCAAGGATCGGCACATTGTCTCCTTCCTGATCGAGGGCGGCAAGGACAACGTTTCGTTCATCATTCGAGACAATGGCCCGGGAATGGATCGTTCCACGCAGGAAAAAATGTTTTCCTTGTTTTTCTCTTCCAAGGGTAGCAAGGGGACGGGGCTTGGGCTTTATATAGCAAATGATGTCGTTCATCAGCACGGCGGGCAGATCCACGTCGATTCGACGCCGGGTGAAGGAACCGAATTCCGGGTGGTTTTGCCCAGAAAGCATGTACGAGCGGAAAATCGGGTGAATGGTGGCCAGAATGAGTCCGGAAAATCCGATGGCGACGGCTAGACCTTGAAAATTTGGAGGACCGCATGCGCTTGACCACGCGAAGCCGGTATGGAACTCGACTGCTGCTCGATATTGCCTTGAATCAGGACAAGGGTTGGGTCAACACGACAGACATCGCCAGGCGGCAGAATATTTCTCAGAAATATATTGAAAAATTGATCACGGGGCTTCGGCGTGGGGGGCTCATCGAGAGCAAACGCGGTCCTTTTGGCGGACACAAGCTGGCCAAGTCCGCCATGGACATCACGGTCGGCGACGTGGTCCGCGCCCTGGAAGAGAAAGTGGCCCTGACCCAGTGCGCCGAGGGAGAGCCCATTTGCGGCGAATGTTCCCTGGCGGGCGAATGCGTGACGCAGTTCGTCTGGATTGAAGCCAGCAACGTGCTCATGCAGACCCTTGATTCCCATCGACTTGGGGATCTGATTGCCCGCAAGGGGTAGGATGCGTCGTTTCGCGGAGTTCATGGCCGCAAGCCTTTCCATTCGGAGGGCTTGCGGCTTTTTTCGTCATTTTTCCAGTTTTTGCAGGACAAGCTCGCCGCGACCGCGTTTGGGAACGTAGTGAACCCCGGCTTCGTCCCGGTAATACTTGACCGACCCGTCTGCGGGCATGTCCACAATGCGAACGTCTTCGGCGGGTTTGCCAAGGGCCAGCACCAGGCTGATCTCAAGCTCCGGGGGCGGGGAGAGATGCGCGCGCAGCCTGTCGCGGTCAATGGCTCCGACCATGCACCCGCCCAGTCCTTTTTCCACCGCGCCCAGCATCATGGTCTGGGCCATGATGCCCAGATCGAATTTTGCGAAGTCCCAATCCTTGGCCGTATTGAGCATGACGATATAGGCCGAGGGCCGTTCCGATGGCGTGGGACCGTCCCAATCCTTCAGGTAGGCAGCCCATTTCAGGCAGTCGAAGATGACCTCGTTGTCCTGGGGTGAGGTGCTCAAAATGAAGCGCAGGGGCTGCTTGTTGCCTGCGGATGGGCATATCCCGGCAAGGTCGACAAGATCCTCCAGGGTCGCCATGGGGATGGCGACGGAGTTGTCGAATCTGCGGTAGCTGCGGCTTTTGCGGGTTAGATCCTTGAGCATGGGGGCCTCCTTGTTGGGATGTAATAAATGTTGATCGCAGAGCGGCGGATCGGTCCGGGGCTATGACCGGGCCGGAACTCCCTCGTCGCCCTCGTAGAGCCGCATCATTGCGTGCATGAACATGATACGGCGCTTTGGGCGGGGGAGCAATGATGCGGCAAACGATGTCTGGCTCGGTCAGACAGCCGACCCGGTCATGGCCCCGGACCGATCCGCCTTGAGCTTCTTGCGGTGAATTACTTTTCGCCAGTTGCCCAAAAAACGCATCATTTTGTACATGAACACGCTACGACGCTTCGGGCGGGGGAGCAATGATGCGGCAAACGATGCCTGGCTCGGTCAGACAGCCGACCCGGCCATGCCCCCGGACCGACCCGCCTTGGAGTTTGTCCGGAGGGGTATGTAATTCCGCTGTGTTTGTACCCACCGCAAAAATGTTGCAAAGGAACCTGAGCGTCATTCCCGCGTAGGCGGGAATCCACTTTTTTAGTGCCGATTCCCGTCTCCAGGATGCGGGTTGTTTGCCGTGACGCCTATGTGTCGTAGATATTCTCGAAGCGCGCCTTGTAGGCCTGGAACGTGCCTTCCTCGATGGCCTTTCTGGCACCTGTGACCACAGTCAGGAAAAATGCCAGGTTGTGGATGGTGTTGAGGCGATATGACAAAATCTCCTGGGCCTGATAAAGGTGACGCAGATAGGCCTTGCTGAAGTTTCGGCAGGTGTAGCAGGAGCATTCGGGGTCAAGGGGGCTGTCGTCTTCGGTGTACTGGGCCCGCTTGATGTTGACCTTGCCCTGGGATGTGAACAGGGTTCCGTTGCGGGCGTTGCGGGTGGGCATGACGCAATCGAACATGTCGATGCCGGCGTCGATGCCGCGCACTATGTCCAGCGGAGTGCCCACACCCATGAGGTAGCGGGGCTTGTTTGCCGGCAGGAGCGGGGCGCTGTGGTAGAGGATGTCCATCATCTCGGCCTTGGATTCCCCGACGCTCAGGCCCCCGAGCGCGTAGCCGTCGAAGGGGATGTCCAGGAGCTGGCGGATGCTTTCTTCCCGCAGGTCCTTGAAGAATCCGCCCTGGCCGATGCCGAAGAGAAGCTGGTCGCCGCTGCCCTGGGGATAGGCGGCGCGGCAGCGCGCGGCCCAGCGGGTGGTCAGGGCCAATGATTTTTTGGTGTATTCGTGATCCGCGCCGTAGGGCACGCATTCATCGAGCACCATCATGATGTCCGACCCCAGGTTTTTCTGGATGGAGACGACCTTTTCGGGAGTGAATACGTGCTTGGAACCGTCGATGTGCGAGGAGAAGGTCACCCCGTCCTCGCTCAGCTTGCGCAGGCCCGAGAGGCTGAAGACCTGGAACCCGCCGGAGTCGGTCAGGATGGGGCGGTCCCAGTTCATGAATTTGTGCAGTCCGCCCCGGCGGGCGATCATCTCGTCATTGGGCCGCAGGTACAGATGATAGGTGTTGCCGAGGATGATGCGCGCGCCGAGGTCTTTCAGATCCTGGGGGCAGACCGCCTTGACCGTGCCCTGGGTGCCCACGGGCATGAAGATGGGAGTGGGGATGACGCCGTGGGCGGTGTGCAGTTCCCCCGCGCGGGCCTTGCCGTCCGTATTGTGTATGCTGAATTTTCCGATGTGCATGTTCACGCTTTGTGTTTCGTTGTGGGTGAAGCGGAGCTGGAGGTGACTCCGGTCCGCGGGCAAATGTCGGCCAGTTCGCAGGCTTCGCAGTTTGGCTTGCGGGCGGTGCAGACCTCCCGGCCGAACAGGACGAGATAATGGTTTACCGCGCCCCAGCTGTCCTGCGGGAAAAGTTTGAGCAGATCCTGTTCGACCTTGTCCGGGTTGGTTTGTCGGGTCAACCCGAGGCGAAAGCTGATCCGTTTGACATGGGTGTCCACGGCGATGCCCGCGTGCACGCCGAAGGCGTTGGACAGGACGACGTTGGCCGTCTTGCGGGCGACACCGGCCAGGGTCAGCATCTCTTCCATGGTGCGCGGCACCTGGCCGCCGAATTCCGTCACGATGCGCATTGCCGAAGCGTGCAGGTTCTTGGCCTTGTTGCGGAAAAAGCCGGTGGAGCGGATGATGCCCTCGATCTGCGCGGGGTCGGCCTTGGCCATCTGTTCCACGGTTTTCCAAGTGGCGAAGAGACCGGGCGTGACCATGTTGACCCGCGCGTCCGTGCACTGGGCCGACAGGATCGTGGCCACGAGCAGCTCCCATGGGGTGGACCACGAAAGCTCGGTCCGGGGCGCGGGATAACGCTGGGCCAGCCGCTCGCGAACGGCTTGGGCGCGCGCGGTGATGGATGAAACTTTCATGTGATGCTCCACGGGTGGATGGGGCTGAAGACGCCGAGCCTTGCCTGACAGTTTTTTTTCGCAACCTCAAGTTTTTTGCATGGAGGCAAGCATGGAACAGATTCTGGTTTACATGACGTTCCCGGATGAAGAGACTGCCACGCGGACAGGACGCGCCCTGCTCGAACAGCGGCTGGCAGCCTGCGTAAACATCCTGCCACGGGTGGACTCCATGTACTGGTGGAATGGCGAAATCCAGCGCGAGGATGAAGTGATCATGCTGGCCAAAACATCCTCGGCCCTGTTCGAACCGCTCAAGGCTTGCGTTCTGGGCCTGCATCCTTATGAAGTTCCTTGTATCGTGGCGCTGGCCCTGGACCAAGGACACACGCCCTTTTTGCAATGGATCGACGAGCAGACCCGTGACCGTTCGCAGAAATGACCCCAAAATCAGTTGACTGGGTTAAAAAAACGTTCATAGCAATGCGCAACGCATAATTGAGGAGGCTACCCTTTTTCGTGAGGTTTCACATACTGACTTTCGGTTGCCAGATGAATGTGGCTGATGCCGACTGGTTGACCCAATCCCTGGTCTCCAGAGGCTGGACAGAGGCGTCTGAAGCAGACGCTCAAATTTTCGTGGTCACCACGTGCAGCGTACGGGAAAAGCCCGAGCAGAAAGTATACTCCCTGCTCGGCCGCCTGAAGAGCTACACTGACCGGAACCCGGAGGCTTTCGTGGCCGTTGGCGGCTGCGTGGCCCAGCAGATCGGCGAGGAATTCTGGAATCGCTTTCCATTCGTCCGTCTGGTTTTCGGAACCGACGGAACCGCCATGGTGCCCCAGGCCCTGGAGCGTCTGGTCGCGGATCCGGCGCTGCGCATAAGCCTGCTGGATTTTCTGGACCATTACCCCGAACGCGAACAGCCCGAAGGCGGCACGGTACAGGCTCAGGCCTTCGTGAACATCATGCAGGGGTGCGACAATTTCTGCACCTACTGCATCGTGCCCTTCACCAGAGGACGGCAGAAATCGCGCGGCTCGGACGCCGTCGTGGCCGAATGCGAAGCCTTGGTGCGGCGCGGCGCCCGCGAGCTGACCCTGTTGGGGCAGAACGTGAACAGCTACGGCCAGGACAAGCATGGCGATGGAACTTCCTTTGCTTCCCTGCTGGAGCGGATTTCCGCTATCCCGGGCCTCATGCGCCTGAAATTCACGACATCGCACCCCAAGGACATCGCCCCCGAGGTCGTAACCGCTTTCGGCAAGCTGCCCAATCTTTGTCCGCAGCTGCATCTGCCCGTGCAATCGGGGTCCGACGCGGTTCTTAAAGCCATGGGACGCAAATACACAAAGGCGCGCTATCTGGACACGATCCGGGAGCTGCGCCGGGTTTGTCCGCAAATTACCCTGACCACCGACATCATTGTCGGCTTCCCGGGGGAGACTCTTCAGGATTTTGAAGATACTCTGGAACTCATGCGTGAAGTGCGGTATGAGTCGAGCTTCTCCTTCAAATATTCGGACCGACCCGGGGTGCGGGCCGAAAAGATGGACTTCAAGGTCCCTGAAGAGGAGAAGTCGCGGCGCCTGGCGGTATTGCAGGAAATGCAGGACCGCATCACCGTTGAGGAGTTGGCCGCGCAGGTGGGGGCGGAGGCCGAGGTGCTGGTCGAAGGACCGAGCAAGATGCAGGACACGGAACATATTTTTTGGAGAGGCCGTGATGGGGGCGGACGGATTGTCAATTTCTCATCGCCCATACCTTGCCTGACAGGCAGAATGGTTCGCGTGCGCATCGTGGACGCGAAGAAACACTCCCTCGTGGGAGAGATTCGAGGTGAACCGTGGTAGACATGATAGTTTTCGGACTGGCATTGGACGAGGATTCGCAGATGCCGATCCTCATTTTGAAGGATACTTCGGAAGATATCATTTTTCCCATCTGGATCGGCGCCATGGAGGCCATGTCCATTTCCATGGCCCTGAACAAGGTCGCGGTGCCGAGGCCCATGACGCATGATTTGATCCTGGGCATACTGGAAAAGATGGAAACGCGGCTTGTCGCGGTGGAGATCATCTCCATCCACGAAGGCACGTATTACGCCGAACTTGTGCTGCAAGGCGAGACCGGCGAGCGTCGCGTCGATTGCCGCCCCTCGGACTCCATCGCATTGGCCTTAAGGGCCCAGGTGCCCATCCGTGTCTCGGAGGAAGTCATCGCTCTCAACAAGACCCTGCAGAAGGGCGCATTTCAGGAGGTTGTCACGGGCGAGGACAGCGACAAGTGGACGGATATCCTTTCCAAGTACAGCCTGGACGATCTCAAGTACAAGATGTGACGCGCCCGTGATCGATCTGCACACCCATTCGAGCTTCAGCGACGGGGAGCTGATCCCGGCCGAGCTGGCTCGCCGGGCCAAGGTGGCCGGGTATCGGGCCATCGCCATCACCGATCATGCCGACGCCTCCAACATGGACTTCGTGCTGCCGCGCGTGGCCGCCATGGCGAAGGAGTATTCCATCTATATGGATATCGTCGTCGTGGCCGGGGTCGAACTGACGCATGTGCCGCCCGGCCTCATGGAGCAGGAGGTGCGGCGCGCCCGCGCCCTGGGCGCGGGAATTGTCGTGGTGCATGGAGAGACCATCGTCGAGCCGGTGGAGACGGGCACGAATCTCGCGGCCATCGAGGCCGGGGTTGACGTGCTGGCCCATCCCGGACTGATCACGGCGGAAGAGGTCCGGCTGGCGGCGGAAAAGGGCGTGCTGCTCGAAATCACGACCCGGGCCGGACACGGATACACCAACGGACATGTCCTGGCCCTGGCCCGTGCGCATGGCGCCAAAATGGTGGTCAACAACGATGCCCACGCTCCGCGCGATCTGGTCAGCGCGGAGCTGCGCCGCAAGATCGCCCTTGGGTGCGGCATGATCCCCGAAGAGTATCGGCAGGCGGACGTGGACGCCTGGGCTCTTGTGTCCCGGAGTCTTTACCTGTAGTGAACCAAGAATTTGTTGTGCCCTGTTAAATCTCGTAGTGTAAAAGGTGACAGATATGGACGCAGTAGCTCAGACGGGCGTTGTTGAGCAGATGAATGTTACGCAGCCGATTGATTCCATTCAATCCCTGGGAGCCGCCACTCAGCTTGGCGGCATGTCGCAGATGGGTTTCTGGGACATGATTTCCAATGCGACCGTGGTTGTGCAGGGCGTCATGGGGCTGCTGGCCATCATGTCGCTCATTAGTTGGTCGATCATTTTCTTCAAGATAATTCAGATCAATGTCGGGCGGCGCAAGGCCCTGCGTGAGCGTGCGCTGTTCCAGAACGCCACCAACCTGGCCGACGGAGTGCAGACCCTGCGTGAGCAGGGCAACTCGGCCCTGTACCCCATAGCCAAGCGGGGCCTGCAGGAATTTCGTCGTCTGGAGCAATCCGTCATTCATCCTAACCTGAAGTTCCGCGTCGCCGGGGACAATCTGCGCCGGGTGCTCGAACAGGGGGTGAGCGAGGGGCTTGGGGAAATGTCCAGGTCCTTGTCGTTTCTGGCGACATGCGCCAATGCGGCCCCGTTCATCGGGCTTTTCGGGACTGTCTGGGGCATCATGAACTCGTTTCACGCCATCGGCCAGATGAAGACGGCGGCGTTGGCTGCGGTCGCGCCCGGCATTTCCGAGGCTCTGGTGGCCACCGCCATCGGTCTGGCCGTGGCCATCCCGGCGACCATCGCCTACAACACCTTTCTGGGCATGATCACCACCGTGCATACGGAGATGGAGTGCTTCGCCAGCGAATTTCTGAATCGCGCCCAGCTTGAACTCCCATGGATGAACAAGCGGAGTGAATAAATCATGCAGGTAAATTCGGGAAAAGGCTTTCTGGCGGAGATCAACGTCACGCCCTTTGTGGATGTCATGCTGGTGCTGCTTATCATTTTCATGGTGACGGCGCCCATGCTGACACAGGGCGTCGAAGTCGACCTGCCCGAGACAAAAGCGGTCGAGACCCTGCCCGAGGACAGCGACACCGTGGTGTTGCACGTACTCAAGGACGGGACCATCAAGCTCGACAAGTATGAGGTCAAGGTCGACGAACTCGGTAATTATCTCAAGAGAATGGAATTTGAGAAAGGAAAACTGCTCTATCTGCAGGCCGACAAGGATGTCGCATACGGCGTGGTCGTCAAGGTGATGGCGGAAGTCAGGGCTGCAGGCGTGCAAAAGCTTGGAGTCGTCGCGGAACCTGAGGAAGAGAACCCCTAGGATAAGGCGTTTAAGTGTTTAATTCGCTGCGTCATTTGAGTTGGGTTTTCTCCATTGTGCTGCATTTGATCGTGCTGCTCGGCGGAGCCTATGTGTCCACGGACACCCACATAAAACTTAATCTGAACAAAAGAATGTACGAGGTCGACCTGGTCGGTCCTCCGAACAAAGGCAAGCCCGGCGCCAAGAGCGCGCGCAAAAAGGCTGCCGAGAAGGAAGCGAGTCCTCAAAAGTCCGTTCCCAAGGATGCCAAGCCGGTCAAGGCTCCGGATGAACCGAAGAAACCGGACAAGAAGGCTGCGCCGAGCGAAACGGCCAAGGCGATTCCTTCGGACACGGTGAACGCCACCAAGGTGGCCGAGGCCAAGCCCGAGGAACCGAAGAAGCCTGAGCCCAAGAAGGAAGCTCCCAAAAAGGAAGAGCCCAAGAAGACCGCCAAGGAAGAGCCGAAAAGCGAACCCAAGGTCGAAAAGAAGCCTACCAAGGAAGAAATTCTGGCGCAGGCTTTGGGCGAGGCGACCAAGGTCGCCAAGTCTTCCTCTTCTGGCGGCACGGAAGGCGCGGCCAAGGGCAGCAAGAGCGGTTCCAAGGACGCCCTGGCGGACGCCCTGGCCGATCTTGGACGGGAAGTCTCGGGGCGCGGCACGCGCGGGGACGGGACGGCCGAGGATGGGGACGGCGAAGGGGTTTCTTCCGGCAGTCTGGACCAATACTACGCCACGCAGGTCGTGCGGGCCATCCGTCAAAATTGGAGATTCCCCAGGTTGTCGAATGTTGTGCTGGCCACGACGGTGGAGCTCAAAGTGAACAAGGGCGGAGAAATTCTTGGCGCGCGCATGTTGAACGGCTCCGGACGATCCGATTTTGACGCGTCGGTCATGCGCGCCATCGAGGACACCAAGACGCTGCCTCCTTTGCCGGAAACTCTGGATGCGACTCTGGTCATAACTTTTTATAATACGGAAAATTGAGCAGGAGCCTGCCTTGATCAAAAAAATCCTTCTCATTCTGCTTGCGCTGTTCGTCTTCTCCGGGCCCGTTCTGGCCGCCGGAGTGCTGAACATCGACATCTACGGGCCGGGTCAGTCCCGGGTGAATCTTTTCGTGGCCGAGGCCCTGTCCAAGGACGGCTCGGGTCCGGTGGGGGGCATTCCCGAAAACGCTCCGGTGGAATTGCAGCAGCGCATCCATGCCAACTGCGCCTTCCTGCCTTTTTTCAACATGCTTTCCGGCAAGGATATCGTCGGTGGCCCCAATCCGGGTGGCTATGTCGCGCAGAGCATTGACTTCAACAAGTTTCAGCTCTCGCGTACGGACGTGCTGGTCACTGCCGCCTGGGCCCCTCGTCCCGGCGGAGTCGGAGAAGTGGAGCTGCGTGCATACGAGGTCTACACCGGCCGCCTGATTGTGGGCAAAGGCTACGGCGTGGCCAACAAGCAGCAGATTCCCGAAGTGGCCGCCCGCTTTTGCGCGGACCTCATGGAAGCGCTGACCGGGCAGGGAGATTTTTTCCGCTCGAACATCGCCTTCATCAAGAAAGAAGGGCAGCGCAAACAGGTCTACATGGCCACGGCCCAGGGCCTCAATCTACAAAAAATCACCAACCTCGATGGCATTGCCGTCAGCCCGGCCTGGTCTCACGACGGGCAAAAGCTGGTTTTTGTCTTTCTGGACAAGAAATATCACAATCTGTGCGTCTGGGATCGGCAAACCAGATCCCTGGAAAAAAAGAGGCTTCCCGGAAACACGCTGATAGCGCCGGCCTTCACCAAGGCTGGAAACGTGGCGATCAGTCTTGATATGCGTGGTAACCCGGATATTTACGAGCTCAATTCCGAGTACAAGGTCGTGCGCGCCCTGGAAGAAAACTGGGGCATAGACATCGGGCCGGATTTTGATCGATCCGGCGAAAAAATGGTTTTTGTTTCCAATAGGTTGGGAAATCCGCACGTGTTCTTGAAAAATCTGGTGAATGGTACTAGCAAGCGCATCTCCCTGACCGGAAAATACAACACCGGCCCAAGCATCAGTCCCGATGGTAGCCAGGTTGTTTTTGCCCAGATGGTGAACGGTAAACATAAGTTATTTTTGGTGGATTTGGCTTCCGGGCGGGAGCGCCAGTTGACATTTGGCCCCGGTAGTGATGAAGATCCCACTTGGTCTCCCGATGGTTATTTCATAGCTTTTGCTTCAACCAGATCCGGTCCGAGCAAGATCTACCTAACCACCAAACATGGAGACGAACCAATCTTGATTCCAACCGGACCTGGGGAAGCTACTTCTCCGGCCTGGGGGAAATTATAATGGCAGAGGCGTGTTTTTTTTTCGTCAATGGAGGAAGTTATGAAGAAGTTAGGCGTTTTTGGATTGATCGTTTTGGTTTTTTGTTTGGCCATGGCTGGCGGTTGCTCCAAAAAAGTGAGCTCCACCCCTACCGGCGCGACCGCTGCTGGTGCTGGAGATGGCTCCGGTGCTCAGGGTGGTTTGACGGCAGAGCAGCTCGAAGCGCAGCGCCTTGCTGAACTGCAGCGTCAGGCTATCGAAAAGATCGGTGCAGACAAGATTTATTTTGCTTTTGATTCCAATGAGTTGACTCAGGAATCCCGCCAGGTTTTGACGGAGAAGGCCGAGCTGTTGAAGGCCAATCCTGCATTGTCCCTGCTGATCGAAGGACATTGCGACGAACGCGGTACCAACGAGTACAACTTGGCTCTTGGCGAACGCAGAGCCCGTACAGCCTATGAGTTTCTCGTTTTGTTGGGAATTGATTCGTCCAAGCTGCAGATTATCAGCTACGGCGAAGAATATCCCGCTGTTCAGGGTTCCAACGAGGAAGCCTGGTCCAAGAACAGACGCGACGAATTCAAGGCCAGCGCCAACTAGTTTAAAAATGATTCCAAAAGGAGGGAGCAATCCCATCCTTTTTTCAAGCCCCGCTCACCCGGGGCTTTTTTTGGTCCTCATGACGACCAGGGCAGGATGGGGCGCAAGCCGGAAGAACTTGCTGGGCGCAGAGTTAGGCGCCATGGCAAAAGAATAGGTCCTATAGGACTTATGGGACCTATAGGGCCTATGAAATAGCGTGGTCAGCTTTTCAAACCCCGCTCACCCGGATTTTTTTTTGGTCCTCATGACGACCAGGGCAGGGCGGGGCGCAGGACTGAAGAACTTGCTGGGCGCAGAGTTAGGCGCCATGGCAAAAGAATAGGTCCTATAGGACTTATGGGACCTATAGGACCTATGAAATAGCGTGGTCAGCTGAAGAGTTGTGCTTCTGTGTTTTCTTCCCTTCAACTCAATCCAGTCTGACTTTCCAGCGTTTTTCCAGCTCGTCCTGGGGCAGTTCCCAGATGTGTTCGTGGAGCCTTTTCATGCGCTGTGCGTCGTACAGCAGTTCCTTTTTTTCCTTTTTGCAGAGGGCCTGAGGCCCGTTGTTCAGCGCTTTTTCAAGGATGGCGTCTCGGCGCTCTTCTATCTCCGGGGCCAGGGTGCGCGGACCGCGCAGCAAGGTGCGATGCAGTGTGTTGACTCCCGGGATCACGGCAGCTCTCAGGAAGCCTTCATCGGCTGGAATGCCGAAGCCGGATCTGTCTTCGGCGATGCTCTGCATATAGCGGTCAATGTCTTCATATTCGCGCGGGAGACGGACTTCTTCCGGCGTCTTGAAGATACGCATGGCGCGGAAAAACCGCCCCAGCTCGGCGCGGCTGGTGAGCATGGACACCGGGATGGAGAGCAAGAGGGAGATGACCAGGGGTGAACTCCACCAGAAAAAGACCCGGTTGATCTGAAACATCGTCACACCCCAGACGAGGCCCAAGAGCGTGCCGCCGCCGTGGAAGCGCAGCGCGTCCCAGAAGCGCGTTCCTTCGTCGTCGCGCTGCTGCGTGCCCCAGCCTATGCCCATGCCCATGAGGGTCAAAAAGACGTACTTGCTGTGAAAGAGCATGCGCACCGGGGCGAGCAGCGTGGACAGTATGACCTCCGTCAGGATGCTGCCGCACAGGGCAAAGAATCCTCCGAACTGTTTGCGACGTCCCTTGATCAGTGCCAGCAGCAGGGCGCAGACCTTGGGCAGGAAAAGGATGACGCCTGTCGCGGCCAGCAGGGTCAGGGCCGGCATCGGGTCCCAGACAGGCCAGACGGGAAAGAGGGACTTGGCCGGGGTGAAATAGTCGGGCTGGATCAGAGCCTCGGAGATTGCTTCGGCAGTGGCCAGAGCCAGAAACAGGAACCAGAGCAGGGCCGAGCCGTAGGCCATGACCCCGTTCAGAAACAGGGCGCGATGACCGGGGAAGATGCCGCGGGTGAAGACCAGCCGCAGATGCTGCAGGTTGCCCTGGCACCAGCGGCGGTCGCGTTTGAGCTCGGTCAGCAGGTTGGGTGGGACTTCCTCGTAGCTGCCTTCCAGATCGTAGGCCAGCCAGACGGAGTATCCCGCACGGCGCATGAGGGCGGATTCCACGAAGTCATGGGAGAGAATGTCGCCGCCGAGCGGCGGCTTGCCCGGCAAGCGCGACAGGGCGCAATGCTTGATGAACGGCTTGACCCGTATGATGGCGTTGTGGCCCCAGAATTGCGCGTCCCCCAGGAACCAGTGGTGCAGTCCTGCTGCGTACATGGGCCCGTAGGCCCTGTTGGCGAACTGCTGGGCACGGGCGATGAGGGTCTCGCGCCCCGTGCAGGCCGGAGCGGTTTGCAGGATGCCGACGTTTCGCCTGCGTTCCATGATGCGCACCATGCGGATCAGCGTTTCGCCGGACATGACGGAGTCGGCGTCAAAGACGATCATGTAGGTGTAATGGGCGCCGTGGCGACGGCAAAAATCGGCGACATTGCCGCTTTTGCGCTTCAGGTTGATGCGGCGGCGACGGTAGAAGATGTGCCCATGTGCACCGAGATCTTCGCACAGCCTGTTCCAAGCCGCCTCTTCCTGCACCCAGCGGTCGGGATCGTTTGAGTCGCTCAGGATGTGAATGTCGAACCTGTCCGCCGCGCCGAGTCTGACCAAGGATCGCCACACGGCTTGGATGCCGGCCATGATCCGTTCCGGGTCTTCGTTGCAGACCGGGAAGAGGATGGCAGTTTTGACGTGCGCGCGGATGGGAGCGTCGAGTTCCCCGCGCGAGCGTGTCACGGCGAAGCGGTCGTCTTTCTTGAGCAGGGTCCAGAATCCGGCCAGGGCGGTCCAGAATCCGAGCGAGATCCAGATGAAGAGAACGCAGTAGACGAAAATGATGCTTGCTTCGAGGTAGGTGGTGCCACGATGCGGAAGCAGCGATCCCATGACGCTGGCGGCAACCAGGGCCGGAGTCAGGACCAGAATGAGGAGCAGGAGTCTGCGGCGGCTGGCGATCTTGCGCCAGGGTTCGTTCAAGAATTCTCGTTTCATGAATTTCCTTGATGAGGCGGCCGAACCATGGGGAGAAGCATGGTCGGCAATATGAAAGTCCGGGCAATCCGCCAGGCGCGTTTTTTCAAAGGTCCTGTATGCCTGTCTCGGCGTTACGGCAGGCTTGCGTCGAGAACATGGAGGCCCGCGAGCAGGAGCGCGTACATCAGGATATCGATCAGACGCGAGTTGAAAAAGTACGCGGTCATGTTCCAAAGAGGCCGGCCAAGGAGCAGGAACACGCGCACCCAGGGCCGCCGATCCATCTCTTCGGGCCTCATGTGCACGCGTTGCACAGGAGGGCCGGGCACCACGAAAAGAGGGACCGGCTGCTCAGCGAGGAGTTCCCGCAGGATGGTCATGGCTCTGGCTTCGGCCTGCGACGGGTTGTTGCCGGGATCTTCGGCCAGCGTTGTCAGCGTTTTCAGGGCCAGATCGTGACGGCTTCTCTCCGGCAGTGGCAGATGTCTCAGATATGCCGCAATCCTTCTTCCGGCTGCTTCCAGCCGGGTTTCGAGAATCGTGGCCGCCGTCTCCACAGGAGGACTGTACAGGCCTGGAACGCAGGCATCGTGCGGCAAGGGGGGCTCCGTTTTTTTGTTTTTCATCAGAGCTTGATGGCGTAGGTCCATGTTTCGGTTAGCGGAGTTACGCCATGTTGCAGAATTGCCCGCATTTCGATGCTTGGCCTCTTGTCCGGCAGGACCATGGAGAGCGCCGAAGCCGAGTCGGGTTCGATTTCAAATACCAGACGCCAGCTGTCGGTGACAGGATTTTTGTAAACGCGTTTTTCCAGGAGCTTGCCGCCCATGCCGACCCAGACGTTGGCGTCGAGGGCCGCGTCATCCGGGAGATCCTCAAGCTTGCCTCCCTGGAACTCAAGCACAAAAAGTCTGGAATTTGGCTTTTTGCCTTTCCCGGTGCGCGTGAAGATGACCTGACCCTCCGGAGAGGCCACGCGTTTGGGCGGTGCCCAGCGCATCCTGTAGTCAAAGGCCAGTGCTTGTCCCGGCTGCGGATTTGTATCCGGAGACCAGAAGGTGACGATGTTGTCATGAATCTCTTCCGGGGAGGGGATCTGCACCAGATGCAGCTTCCCGGGCCCCCAGTCGCCCTTGGGTTCGATCCAGGCGCTGGGCCTGGCTTCGTATTTGGCTTCGAGGTCGAGGTAGTTCACATATTCCGTGTCGCGTTGCATGAGACCCATGCCGCGGATGTTGGGCGCGCTGAAGACATTGACGGACAGGGACTTGGGATTTTGCAGCGGCCGCCAGATCCATTCCCCGTTTTCAAGGGCGGCCATGAGGCCGTCGGAGTCATGCACTTCGGGCCTGAAGTCGTCGCTGACGCGAGGATTGGAGTTTTCTCCGAAGATGAACATGCTGGTCAGGGGCGCGATACCCAGCTTTGTCACGGGTTCGCGCAGGAAAAGGATGGACTCGACGTCGAGCACGGTTTCCGCTCCCGTGGTGGTCTCGAAACGATAGGCACCGGTTACGCTGCGCGAATCCAGCAGGGCATAGATGACGATGGACTTGTCTTTCTTGCCCGGTTTCACGATCCAGAATTCCTTGAAAAAAGGGAATTCCTCGCCCGAGGGCTCCGCCGTGTCGATGGCCAGGCCACGGGCGGACAGGCCATAGTTCTGCCCCTTGCCAACGGCCCTGAAATAACTGGCCCCGAGAAAGACCAGGAATTCATCCAGATAGTTCTTGGTGTTGATGGCCGTGTGGACGCGAAATCCCGCGTAGCCCATTTCCGCCGGAATCTGGGCGGCGAAAACGTTTTTTCCGTAATCGAAGGCTTCGGTGTCGAAGGTCAGGCGGGTGGGAACATTCTTTTCCACCACGTTGATGGCCACAGTCCGGTCGTAAAACAGGCCCGGGTGAAAAAATTGCAGTTCAAAGGGCAATTTCTCTTTTCGCCACAGGCTCTTTTCCGGGACAAAGCGGATGTCCCGCCATTGGTCGTACGAGATGGTCCTTAAAACCTGGGGCACTTGGCCCGCGTTGTCTTCATAAGGTTTGCCCGCGAGTTCTTGCGCCATGGCCGCGACATCCTGCAGGCCGAAGCCGGGGGCTTGGGGCTGGGTTTGGGCCTGGGTCTGGACGGCGGAAAAGAAGAGGAAGAGTCCGGCCACAAGGCCGCACAATCCGTTATGTCTGAACATGCTTGGTTCTCCTGCTGGGAAATGTTGCCCTCGATAGGATGGGGCAATTTCGGTATTTCCACTTGTGCTTTTCGCTGGCGCTCGTCAAGAGCTAAGAAATGTCTCGGCAGCCCTTGGTATCCGGGGCTTGCGCCATTCGTTTCGCGGGCTCTGCACCAACGCGCGAGGCAATGAACCAGAAGGGAGGAAGGCGGGAGGCGTGGCCCGGCCGGAAACGTGTCGGAGGGATTGCTTCCGGCCGGGCCGAGGGGTCTTATGATTGTTGTCTGCGGTGCTCGACTCGCCCCTTGGCGATGAGCTCCTCAAGGTTGAATTTTCGCACCCGGTATCCCATCTGGCGGGGTGTCAGGTTCAGTTCTCGCGCCGCCTTGTACTGAATCCAGGCGTTTCGCTTGAGGGCCGCAAGAACTTCCCTGCGTTCGGTTTCCTTGAGTGGCTGGCAAAGAGTGTCTTGCTCCGGGGGAGTGAAAGCTTGGCTGGGCTGTCTGGCCGGTCCGGGGCGGTGTGTTTCATGCGTGAGGAAGCTGCGTACCAGCTCGGATTCCACCGGCTTGTCGTCGGTCAAGATGACCAAGCGTTCCACCAGATTTTCAAGTTCGCGCACGTTGCCGGGCCAGTCATAGGCCAAAAGAAGGTCCAGGGCGCCCGTGGTCAGGGTCAGTCCGCGCCCGTATTCGCGTTCCATTTCTTTTTGGAAGTGATTGAGGAGGCGCGGGATGTCTTCCTTGCGCTCCCGCACCGCCGGCACGTGCACCGGAAAGACATTCAATCTGTAGTAGAGGTCCTCCCGGAAGAGGCCCTGGCCGACGAGAATCTCCAGTTCACGGTTGGTGGCGCTGATGATGCGCACATCCACCTTGCGTGTCTTGTTGCTGCCGATGCGTTCGAATTCGCGCTCCTGGAGTACGCGCAGCAGCTTCGATTGCAGCGTGAGGGGCAACTCCCCAATTTCATCAAGAAATATCGTGCCCAGGTGCGCATCTTCGAAGCGGCCCGGCTTGGTGCTGTTGGCCCCGGTGAAAGCCCCCCTCTCATAGCCGAAGAGTTCCGCTTCCAGCAGGTTTTCGGGGATGGCGGCGCAGTTGACCTTGATGAAGGGATGGGTCTTGCGGTCGGACAGTTCATGGATGATGCGTCCGATGAGGGTCTTGCCCGTCCCCGATTCCCCGAGGAGCAGCACAGTGGCCTTGGTGATGGCGACCTTGGCCACGTATTGCTCCACCTCAAGCATGGCCTGGCTCTTGCCCACGATGTAGGGGCCGTGATTCTCCCTGGCGATCTGGTACTTGAGCGAGGTGTTTTCCTGCTTGAGAGCGGCTTCGCGCTTTTTTACTTTTTCGTTAAGACTCAGAAACTGGGAAATGAGGGTGGCGACCACGGTCAGGAATTCCGTGTCGGCATCAAGTTGCTCCTGGCCCGTGAAAACGCGGTCCACGTTCATGACCCCGATGGGGCTGCCGTGCAGCAGGATGGGCACGCCCACGAACGAGATGCGCTCGCGGCTGATGCGGCGCGTGCCCGTCTTGTCCAGAAAGAGGGGCTCAAGGGATATGTCCGGAACCACGTAGGGCTTTGCCGTGCGAAAGATGATCCCCGTGATCCCCTCGTCCATGCGATATACGCCGCGCTGCTTTTCAAGGGCTGAGAGACCGTATGAGGTGGATATGGCCAGGCGGCCCGAGAGCGGGTCGTACAGGGTGATCGTGGCCCTGCGCATGTTCATGGTGTCGGAGAGGATCTTCAGGATTGATTCCAGAGCGCTCTCCAGGTCCAGGGCCTGATCGATGACCTTGCTGATGGCCAGCAGGACGCGCAATTCGGTGGAACAGGTTGAGGTGCTCATGGCGGGTATGAAGCAACAAGGATGCCGCTTCAAACCAAGATCGCAAGGAAAAATGTCCGATTGTGGACAAACGGTATTCCTGAGATATAAAAATTCAATAACTCATTAGGTTGATTTATTTTTTAAGACAGCAAGAGAGCAGGAATTCTTCAGCGTGGATTTTTCCCTCGAAACATCGGAAGGGGTTTATTTACATTAACGTAACAAGTATTTGCAAAGATGTCCGGATATCGATCTTTTTTATACAAAATTGATTATTTTACGAAGGGTCGGAGGAAGAGTTCTTCGCGTACTTTGCAGGCTCTATGTCGCGTAGCAGTGTATCGGCCATGCTGAGATCCTTTCGGGACTGGAACGCGTCCAGGCAGGCGGAAAGGTTGGCCAGGTTCGGGTGCTGTTCGGTGAAGCGCGGATTTTCACCGATGGAATCGATGGCGGTGACGACATTTTGCACGCTGATGTGGGCACTGTCGCGGGCTGGCAGGAGCAGGGCGGTGCCTTGATCTTCATCCTGAACGCGGCTCAAGAGGCGCGCCCGGATCAGCATGTCGACCATTTCCCGCGTTTCACGCGGGGAGATGGCGAGTCTCTGGGCGATCTCATCTTCGGTCATGGCGGGCTCATCACGGTGAAAGCGTTGCACCACGGCGTGGCAGATTCCAAGCGCCAGGAGCTTGGTCTGGGACGCGCTCCTGGGATGCAGACCCGATTTGGGATCGGCCACTTTCGATTGAGGAAAGGCATGGGCGATCTCGGCTCCGAAGAGGACGATGCTCCAGCTCAGCTGCAACCAGATCAAAAAGAGAGGCAGGGCTGCAAAGCTGCCGTAAATGGCGTTGTAGCTGGTCACGTAGATCTGGAACTTCACGTAGCCGACCTGCAGGAACTGGTAGGCCGATCCAGCCAAAATGGCGGCCAGGAAGGCGCTGCCGAGGTGGACGCGGGTGTTGGGCATGATCATGTAGACCACGCAGAACAGCAGCCAGAGCAGGACGTAGGGGGCAAGGCTGAGGCCCAGGGAGATGGCCGGGGTCGCGACTTCTTCAAGACCGACCTGAGAAGAGAGGGCGGACACCTGTGAGACGATGAAGACGGTGACGCTGCCCGACATGATGAGCAGCACCGGGGCGATGATCATGATGGAGAGGTAGTCGGTGAACTTGCGCACGATGGAGCGTGAGGACACGGACCAGATCTGGTTGAAGTTGTCCTCGATCTTGCCCAGGACCTTGATCACGGACCAGAAGAGCACGATGACGCCGATTCCGGCGATGAGCCCTCCCTTGGTGTTGTCGAGCATGTTGCGGGCGAATTCGATGACCTGCTGGATCACTTCCTGCTGGGCCGCGAATTGCTTGAGCAGTTCTTTTTCAAGCAATTGCTCGAACCCGAAGCCCTTGGCCACGCCAAAAGCCATGGCCGCCAGGGGAACCAGGGAGAGAAGAGTGTAGAAGGTCAGCGCCGAGGCATGCGAGGAGCCCTGGCGGCGGTTGAAGTTGAGCACCGCAAGAGCGATGGTTCTGCCGAGGCGAACCAGAAACCAGGTGATGGCGGAATTTTCGCTTCGGGTATGCCGGTGGGGTTGAGTCAAAAACTGGACCAGTCGATCCATGAGTGTGCCGCTTTCTTCCATGCTGAAATCCTGATGGTTGAGCTTGTCCGAGATTTTTTCAATTCAGTGGCCATGTTCGGGGCAAGGTGTCAACCGGGTGGCGGAAAAAAATGACGGGTAAAGAGGGGATGCGGACAAAAAAAGGCAAGGCCCGCGCGATGCGGGGCCTTGCCTGTGAGGAAGGGGTTTAGCCGAGGATGGCTTTCAGGTCTTCGTCCGGAGTGGTCAGCGGCTTGATGTCGAAGTTGTCGACCAGCACGCCAAGGACCGTCGGGGTGATGAAGGCCGGAAGCGTGGGCCCGAGACGGATGCCCTTGATGCCGAGGGACAGAAGGGTCAGCAGGATGGCCACGGCCTTCTGCTCGTACCAGGACAGAACCATGGACAGAGGCAGGTCGTTCACGCCGCAGCCGAAGGCACCGGCCAGAGCAGAGGCTATCTGGATGGCCGAGTAGGCGTCGTTGCACTGGCCGATGTCCAGGAGGCGCGGAATGCCGCCGATGTCACCGAGCTTCTTGTCGAAGAAGCGGAACTTGCCGCAGGCCAGGGTCAGCACGATGCAGTCGGTGGGGACCTTTTCCACGAACTCCGTGTAGTAGTTGCGGCCGGGCTTGGCGCCGTCGCAACCGGCGACCAGGAAGAAGTGGCGGATGTCGCCGCTCTTGACCGCCGCGATGACCTTGTCGGCAACGCCGAGCACCGCATTGCGTGCAAAGCCGGTCAGCACGCTGCCCTTGTCCTCGTCGGCCGTGAAGCCGGGCATTTCAAGAGCCTTCTCGATGACCTTGGAGAAATCCTTGCCGACGTGGGTCACGCCGGGCCAGCCCACCAGGCCGGTGGTGAAGATGTTGCCCTTGTAGGACTCGACCGGCTTCTGGATGCAGTTGGTGGTCATCAGGATCGAGCCGGGGAATTCGGAGAACTCCTTCTGCTGGTTCTGCCAGGCCGTGCCGTAGTGACCGTGGAAATGCGGGTGCTTTTTGAGCTCCGGGTATCCGTGGCAGGGCAGCATTTCGCCGTGGGTGTAGATGTTGATGCCTTTGCCTGCGGTCTGCTCCAGCAGCATGCCGAGATCCTTCAGGTCGTGGCCGGAGACCAGGATGGCCTTGCCTTGCCTGGCTCCAAGCGGGACTTCGGTCGGGACCGGATGGCCGTAGGAACCGGTGTTGGCGGCGTCGAGAAGTTCCATGGCCTTCAGGTTGATCTGGCCGCATTCCAGGCACAGTCCGACCAGTTCGTCCACGCCCAGGCTTTCCAGGCTCTTGACCAGGGCGCGCTGCACAAATTCGTACACGCTCTCGTCTTCCTGTCCGAGAATGGCGGCATGGTCCGCGTAGGCGGCTACGCCCTTGAGGCCGTAGATGAGGATCTGCTTGAGGGAGCGCAGGTCTTCGTGTGCTTCCAGTGCTTCGGAGATGCCGTGCTGTTCGCCCTGGGCGACCAGGCCTTCCAGGGTCGCGGCCGGGCTGAAGGTGGCGGCGGGGCTGTCCACGGTCACGCCGGTCCTGGCCTTGATGGCTTCACGGTGGGCGACGGCTTCATTTATGAGGACCTGGAAACGGGCCGGATCGAAGTCTACGTTGGTCAGGGTCGAGAAGACGCCTTCGTTGATGAAGCGGTTCACGGCCGCATCGGATACGCCCTTGGCCCTGGCCTGTTCGGTGATCTGGGAGAGTCCCTGAAGAGCGAAAATGAGAAGATCCTGCAAGGCCGCGACTTCGGGCTGCTTGCCGCAAACGCCGACCTTGGTGCATCCGGTTCCTTTGGCGGTCTGTTCACACTGGTTGCAAAACATGAGGGGTAGCCTCCATTGTTGGGTGTTGTTGTCGTTTCCGTTGAGAAGGGGTTTAAAGGGAAGCGGGCGTGCGAGCTTTGATTCAGATCAAAAAAATGAGACTTTTACCGGACGTAACGACCGCCGCCTTTGTGAACGATTGCTCTATCTTGACAAAGGCGTCACGCCGGAGGAGACGATGCGGATACGGTCATAAACGATAATGGAGTGCCCATGGACCCGATGAATTTCAATTTTCTGTGTTCCGAACCGGCCGCGCCCGTTGGTCGCAGCGTCGGAATCATCGGCGCGGGCCCCTCCGGTCTGGCCGCCACGGGCTACCTGTCCTGCCTGGGCTACCAGGTCGAGGTTTACGACAAACTGCCAAAGCCCGGCGGGCTCATGCTTTTCGGCATCCCCGGCCACCGCATCCCCAAGGAGCGCATTGATCTCGGAGCGCGCAACCTTGAGAGAAAGGCCGGCGTCATCTTCCATACCCACACCAAGATCTGCTGCAGCGGACCTCTGCATGACGAGGAGGGGGATCATTTCTGCCGCGAGATCCTGGGTTTCGGGGACATGGTCAAAAAGCACGACGCCATCATGATCTGCACCGGCTCCTGGCGCTCGCGCAAACTGGGCATCCCCGGCGAGACCTTGCCCGGAGTCTTTTCGGGCCTTGAATTTCTGTTTCCCATCCGCGCCGTCAAGTACAGCGCGCCCAATGTGAAGCTGCCGGACGTGGCGGGCAAGACCGTGGCCGTCATCGGCGCCGGGCATTCGGCCGTGGACGTGGCGCACAGCGCGGTTCATCTTGGCGCGGCCAAGGTGTATCACATCTACCGGCGCACGAGTCGTGAAGCGCCGTGCGGAGCTTTCGAGATTGAGCAGCTGCGCAAGATGGGCGTGGAGTGGCTGGACCGCACCACGCCGCTTCGGGTCCTGGGCGGTGGCAAGGTCGAGGGCTTAGAAATTTCCCGGCCCGGAGCGGGCGAGGCGGAGGTCTCGGTCCTGCCCGTGGATCTGGTGGTCGCCGCCATCGGCGAGACGGCCACGCCGCCCTTTGCCAAGGAGCTGGGCCTTGAGAACGTGCGCAAGGGCGAGGTGCGCTGGCTGCACATGACCGCCATCGAGAACGTATTCGTGGCCGGCGACGCCCTGAGCGGTCCGAGCAAGATCGGCAAGGCGGTTTACAGCGGCCTGCGCGCGGCCCGCTCCCTGGCCAACTGGCTGGACCTCAAGGCCCAGGACAGGCTCGACGCCTACGACTACAACGACCTCGTGACCAACGAAGCGGGATTCAGGAGCTGACATGAGCGGGCAGAAGACACTTTATATCGATTACAGCCTGTGCATCGGTTGCGAAACCTGCGAATATGTATGCCGCTTCACCAACGACACCTCGCGCATTCACATGACCCGCACCATCGACGGGGTCATGGTGCCGCTGTACTGCCAGCATTGCGAAAACCCCAAGTGCGCAAATGCCTGTCCGCGCGGGGCGCTGAAGCGGGACAAGGACGGCGCGATCATCCTGCAATCCATGCTTTGCCGGGGCTGTCAGACCAAGAACTGCATCCTGGCCTGTCCGCACAGCGCCATGTTCGAGACCGATCGCGGGGTCATGGTCGCCAAGTGCGACATGTGCGCCCAGCGCCGTCAGGTCGGCATGGGCCCGGCCTGCGTCGAGATGTGCCCGTGCGCGGCCATCCGCTACGTGGATCGCGACGAGATACCGGCCCTGGAGACGGAGAAGTCCAAACTGGCGCACCAGAAGGTCCTTGATCATTTGAAGCTGCCGGGAAAAGAATGAAACAAGCCCCCTGCTCGGCGCGGGGCCTGGAAAAGACAGAGGCTGGAAGAGATTCCGGCCTTTGTCGTTTTTATGAGTGTTCCCGTGATGACATCACGTGGCCGTGTCGTGGGGAGGCGTTGTTTTGAATGAGGCATTTATTTTGCTAAAGCCCGCCGTTGATCAATCTATTCCATGACTTCCAGAACTATTAGGCAATTTTTTGCACAGCCGTTTCTGCACAATTGTCCAAGTGCAATGCACTTGACCATGCGGCCTTTTCGGGATTCAGGACCGGGTCGCAACATTTCATGATTTTTACGAGGTATCCCGTGCGTTTCTCCCTGCCGTCACCCGCGTTGTTCCAACGCCTGATCCAATCGGCATTTCTGATTTTTTGTCTCTACTCAGGCTGGAGATTTCATGGCTTCGTGCTGTGGATGACAGGGCAGAGTGAAATCCAAGTGCCCAGGCCGCCGTCTGTCGAAGCCTTCTTGCCCATCGCGGCGCTGATGGGGCTGCGCCGTTTGATCGAAAGCGGGGTGTGGGATGTGGTTCATCCGGCGGGACTGGCCATTTTTCTTGCGGCCCTGGGCATGGCCCTGCTTCTGCGCAAGGGCTTTTGCGGCTACATCTGCCCGGTGGGACTTGTGTCCGGATTGCTCAACCGTCTGGGCAGGGCGCTGAAACTGTCCAGGGTGCCCGGCCGATGGATCGACATCCTGCTGTCCGCGCCCAAATATGTGCTGCTGGTTTTTTTTCTGTACACGGTTTTCGTGGGCATGGATTTGCGGGCCGTGGAGCAGTTCGCGTCGAGCCCGTACAACTTTGTGGCCGATGCGCGCATGCTGGGCTTTTTTCTGGAGCCGTCTGCGCTGACCCTCATGATCCTGGCCGGACTGGCCGCGCTTGGAGTATTTCTGCGCAGCGCATGGTGCCGCTATCTCTGTCCTTATGGCGCGCTGCTCGGCTTGTTGAGCTGGATCGGTCCCGTGCGCATCCGCCGCGACAAGGACGCCTGTGTCCAGTGTGGCCGGTGCAGCGCCTCATGTCCCGGCGGCATTGCGGTGCATCTGAAGGCGGACGTGCGCAGTCCGGAATGCGTGGGCTGCATGCGTTGCCAATCCGTATGTCCGGTGCCTGGATGCGTGACCCTGCGAGCCGGGTGCAGGGACGTGCCGTTTTGGAGCATTGGACTTGGATGTGTGCTCCTGCTGGTTGCGGCCTGGCTCCTGGCCGACTCCCAGGACCTTTGGCATCAGAATCTGCCCGAAGACATGCTGCGCATGCTGTATCGCCAGGCGTTCTGAAAAAATGCCGTTTAGCCCTTCATCCCTTTTTTCACCGATTTTACGAGTTTTCCAAAGGACTTGTCTTTCTTTCGCTTGTCCAGCGACGACATCTCAAAGTATTCCGCTTCCTTTTTGAGCTTGAGGTAATTGGCATAGCGCTCTTCCTGCAAGTCTCCGCGCTGAATGGCAGCGCGGACGGCGCAGCCGGGCTCGTGCCGGTGCGTACAGTCCGCGTACCGGCAGGCAGAGGTCAGGGCAGCCATCTCCCCGAATCCCGCGTCGATGCCGTCTCCGGTCCCGAGGACGCCCAGTTCGCGCATGCCGGGCGTGTCGATCAGCATGGTCCCGCTGTCGAGCAGGATGAGCTGGCGGCGGGTGGTGGTATGGACGCCCTCGCCCGAGTCGCTGACGGTCCGGGTCACGAAGGCGTCCCGGCCCAGGAGGCGGTTGACGATCGTCGTCTTGCCCACGCCGGAGGAGCCGAGCAGGCAGCAGGTTTTTCCCGGCTCCATGGCCGCGCGCAGTTCCTCGTACCCGGCGCCGGTCACGCTGCTGACCTCCATGACCCGGGCTGTGGTCACGTCGGCCACGAGGGCGCGCTTGCGCTGCAGTTCCTCCGGGCCGGGCAGGTCCGTCTTGGTCAGCAGGACGACCGGTTTGACCCCTCCGTCGGCGGCCATGACCAGGTAGCGTTCCAGGCGGTTGGCGTTGAAGTCGAAATGGCAGGCCTGGATGATGAAGGCCGTGTCCACGTTGGCCGCGATCATCTGCTCCGCGGCGCCCTCGCCCGCAGCCCTGCGCCGCAGGAAGGTCCTGCGCGGCAGGACCTGGTGGATGATGGCCGCCCGGCCGTGGTCGTAACACTGCACGGCCACCCAGTCCCCGACGCAGGGCAGGTCCGCCGCCCGTTCGGTATGGAACGAGAGTTTTCCGCTCAGCTCCGCCGGAATCTCGTCCGACGCGTGGCGGACGCGGTAGGAGCCGCGGTCCACGGCGCAGACGCGGGCCAGGGTGAGGCCATCCACGTCGTTGGCCCGGGCCGCGAACCAGGGGTCGAAACCAAGTTGGCTCAGGTTCATGTCCGGTCTCACCAGGCTAACTTTTCGCCGATAAGCCCGTGGGTGGCGAAATACCTGCCGCCCTCCATGTCCATCATGACCACGTCGGTCTTGGCGTGTTCATTGTCGCTCTCAAGCCATTCGTTCCAGGCCTGCTCGTGGCACCGCATGTCGAAGGCGTGCCGGACGGTCAGACCCGTGCATTGTAGCCACAGCTCCCTCCACCAGGACAGGGTGCAGAAGTTCATGCCGTCCACCCAGTAGGGGCGCAGGTCGTCCGGGATGCGCTCGAAGGGCCGCCGCAAGCCGGGGATGCCGACCACGAGACATCCGCCGGGTCTGAGCAGCGGGAGCAGGTGCGCGCTCAGATAGGCCGAGTCCGCAGCGAAGTAGTGCCAGGCGTCGATGCTGACCACGGCGTCGAAGGACTCCGGCTCGAAGGGCAGGGCGCGGGCCTCGCAGTGCACGGCCGTGACGCGGTCCGCCAGACCCGCCTCGGCGAAGCGCCGGGCGTTGTCCTCGGCCGGGATCCACAGGTCGGCGGCGGTCACGGTGCAGCCGTAGCCCTTGGCCAGGGCCATGGAGGTCAGCCCCATGCCGCAGCCCAGGTCGAGCACGCGGGCCCCGGGCGGCAGATCGACGCGGGCGAGCAACTCGTCCAGGATGCGCAGGCAGTTCGGCCCCATCATGGTCTGGAGCTGATATTCGCGGGTAAAGAGTGTGGTCGAGTCAAGGGTCATGTCTGGTTCTCCGTGTTTGTTTCGTGAGCAAGTACACGGATTCGAGGTGTCCGTCCCGCCCCGGGACGGCTGTGAAATGAAAAAGCGCCACGGGACTGGCCCATGGCGCTGTGTTCACCTTCCGGCGGTTCGTGCGCGGAGTATTTTGGCGATGGTCTTGGGTGAGAGGTAGAACTGCTCGGCCAGTTCCCGCACGCCCATGCCCCGGTCGTGCCGGGCGTGGATCTCGCGGTTTCTGGCCCTGATGTTCGCGCGCGTCTGCGTGCGCTCCCCCCAGGCCTGTCTGCGGTCATCCCGGCGCGGGATGTACACGCACTGGCCATCGATATACTTCTGCACTGCCTCCAGAACGGTTCTCGGCAAGACTTCCGTGGCGTTGGTGTAGCCCATGATGCTCCTCCTCGTGATGTATCAATTGAGGACGGGGCAGGGGCCACGGACCCGGCTAGATCACCGGGCGTCGCCCCTGCGGAGCGTGCCGACAAAATCCTGTACTGCGCTGAACATCCAGACTCCGGGGTTGAGGGTTGGAACGGGACGTTGTCCCAAGTCGACCCCGCATAGCGCGGGAGAACGGAGTTGTCACCTCCCTGGGGTGGGCCCCCGGGACGCTGGGAGCCCCTGTTGATTCCGGCTTCTAGGCGTGTTGTGCGTCCTTTTTGCCGACCAGAAGGAAATGCTTCGGCAGGTCGCTGAACACATTCACGTTGGTGAAACCGGCGCGCTGTAACTGTTCCATGACCTGTTCGGGCGTGCATCTGATGTGCAGCGGCGGCCCTTCGGCCATGTTCTCCTTTTTCCAGTCAACGATGAAAACGGCCCCGGCGGGCTTCACTGTCCTGTACGCTTCCGCGAGGATCAGGGCCGGATTGTCAAGTTCATGATGGAGATTGATCATGAAGGCCACGTCGGCAATGGCGTCGGCGAGCGGGATGGCGTTTTCCCCGCTGTGGACCGGGATGACGGCCGGAAACTCCGGAATGATGTTGTTGTGCATCCAGTCGAGCATCGTTTCGGACACATCGCAGGCATAGAGAGTTGAAGGCTTCACGTGCTGAAGAAAGGCGACACTGAAAAAGCCCGTTCCGGCGCCTATGTCGAGAAGCACGTCCGCGCCGGGCCGGTTCAGCCTGTCCCAGATACGGGCTGGGGGGATGTCCTGGAGGCGCTGCGGGTTGTTCAGCTTTTCCAGTTTCTTGGGATCGAACTTTTTTTCGTGCATGGTCGGTATCCTCCGAATGCAATGCGCAACGCATGCTTGACGCGCCATGTTGAGCCGGCCTGATCCGAATCAGCCGGAATCCGGGTGCACGCGGCCTGGCGGCTGTGATCTGTCCCCAGGTCGGGGATCCGGTCGGACCAGCCTCGCCGTGCCAGACAGAAATCAATGGACCACACGGATGACCCTGTACAGCCAGATCGTGCCGTCCGGCGTGGACAGCCAGTACAATGCTCCGCAGTTGGCGCAGACGGTGGCCCAGAACATGACGCGGAACGATGCCTTGCGGGATTTGTGGCGCAGGAACGCCAGGGCCAGGGCCGCTCCGGGCCAGCCTCCGAGCAGGGCCGCGAGATGCAGGGTGCGTTCCTGGGTGCGCCATGCCCCGCGTTCGGCGGCGTGCTTGTCTTTGGCGTAGAGCAGCGCGGCCAGCAGGCTCATGCCGGCGTACCACCAGCCAAGCTCCAGCGGGGCGGCCCGGTACGTGCGCAGATAATACAGGACGTAGCCAACGCAGGCGCACATCAACACGGCCAGGGCCTGCTGCCGGATTTCCCGGCCGTTGTTCCTGTGGCCGCTGACCGGCGTGACACCCACGGCGCACGGCCGGCCCTGCGCATCGCGGGAGGGCATGAAGCGCACGGCGAGCCCGCTCACGGGACGCTTGCAGGTTCTGTCGTAGTCTCTGATGTGAAAGAACAGGGATTTCCCGCCGTGTTCCGGGGCGATGAATCCGTAGCCTTTCTCTTCGTGCCAATCGGAAATGGTTCCTGTGTGAGTGGGCATGTCGGGAATGATGGTATGTGTTCAGCGATCTGAACGTGTTATCGGGATGAACGTTTCTGCCGCGCCAGATGCGAGTGCCGATTGCTTGCCAATGATCTCAAAAGGCGCGGCCGGAGGGTTCCGACCGCGCCTTTTGGAGTTGGAGCAAGAGACGGCGCCAGCTATTTGCCCAGCGTGCCCATGATGCCGCGTACGGCTGCGGGCAGGTCGGCGGGGAGGACGACGACCTTGGAGTTGTTGTTCTCGGCCATCTTGCGCATGGCGTCCACGTAGCGTTGGCCAAGCAGGAAGACCAGCGGCAATTCGCCGCCCTTTGTCGCTTCGGCGACCTTGGCGATGGCTTCCCGGTCGGCTTCGGCCAGCACGACCTTGGCTTCGGCGTCGCGGCGTGATGCTTCCAGGCGGCCGTCGGCCTGCAGAATGGCCGCTGATTTGTCGCCCTCGGCCCTGGTCACGGTGGCGCGTCTGGCGCGCTCGGCGGCGGCCTGTTCTTCCATGGCATGCTGCATGGTGTCCGACGGGTTGATATCCTGAATTTCCACGGTCTTGAGCATGATGCCCCAGTCCGAGATGTCATCGGAGATGGTTTCCTTGAGTCTGGCCTTGATCCTGTCCCGGGAGGACAGGGCATCGTCCAGGTCCATCTCGCCGACGATGGATCTGAGCGAGGTCTGGACCAGGGTCTGGATGGCCATGCGGTAGTCTTCGACGCCGTACACTGCCTTTTCCGGAGACACGATGTTGATGTAGGCCACGGCGTTGGTGATGATGACCGCGTTGTCGCGGGTGATGACCTCCTGGGAGGGGATGTCCATGACGATATCTTTGGTGGTCACCTTGTAGGCCACTGTGTCCATGTAAGGAATGATGATGTTCAGGCCCGGGGCCAGGGTGCTGTGGTACTTGCCCAGGCGCTGGATCACGAACTTGAAGCCCTGGGGCACGATGCGCACCCCCATGCTGATGGTGATGATGACCAAGAGAAGCAGGAATGCGACGACGATAAGTCCTGGACTGAACATGGGGATCTCCTAGAGGGATTGTTTGTTGGTTTTCGGGGCGACCACAAGCGTGTTGCCCGATACGTCGCGGATCTGGACACGGTCTCCCAGCTGCACGGGTTCGTCACAGATGAAAGACCACTCGTCGTCCCCGAGCAGGGGTTTGGAGAAGCGCACGACACCGCGTCTGTCGCCCTCGGGTGTGCGGATGACCTGGCCAGTTTCGCCCAGGAGCGCCTCCCGGGACATGCCGGCGCGGGTCTTGTCGACCATGCGCGGTTTCATGACCAGAAACCAGAACGCGGTCAGAAGCGCTGAGAATACGGTCCAGAGCAAAAGCTGCAAGGTCAGGCTCAGGGCCGGGACAAGCCAGATCAGACCGCCCACTGCCAGTGCGCCCAGCCCGAACCAGAAAATGGTGAAGCTTGGGATGAACAGTTCCGCGATGATCAGGATCATCCCGAATACAAGCCAGTGCCAATATTGAAGTTCCATGAATGCTCCTGAAAAAAGTGATTCGTTTTGGCGCTGCCCATTGCTAGCAGGGTCCTGTTCGTAAAGCCAGCGCCGGGTTCAGGCGGATGGCGGCGCGAGACGGCGGATAGGCGGATTTTTTCGAGGCTCGATCCCTCGCGCGCCTTTCCCGGGAGCAGGTTTGGCTGTCCGCCGGTTGGGGCGGGTCCAGCGCTGACCTGAGAAATCAGTATTTTTCGGTGAGCATTGTCCCTGGAAATACCTATCTTTCGTTAGATCATTATAAACTTCTCAGTGTATTTAATGATCTGATTCCTTCTCATATGCTGAAAGTTCAAATCAGGCTTGAGGAGGAAGTAGTGATGATAGATTTCACGACGCGTATTCTCAATTGCATCCCATCCCGAAATACCGAGTCCGACTGGACCTTTGAAGACGCGGAGGACGCGGCCCTGCTCGATATGGCACCCACGGTTCCAACTGCCAAGGATCTGCGTGAAGACTGGTGGGAAGTGGATGATCAGGGAGAGACGGGTTCCTGCGTGGGATGGGCCACGGCCAATTCGGTGCTGCGCTGGCACTATGTGAAGTCGGGCTTGCTGCCAGCGTTCGAAAGGCTGTCTGCACGGTATGTCTGGATGGCATCCAAGGAGACGGACATGTACACGTCATATCCCACGACCTTCATCGAGAACGCCGGGAGCAGTATCAAGGTGGCTCTTGATATCGCCAGGAAATTCGGCGTTGTGCCTGAGTCCGTGTTGCCGTTCCGGCACGGTAGTCTCTATTCCGGCAGGCCGAATTCTTTTTACGCCCTGGCCGCCCGGTTCAAGATCTCCGGGTATTTTTCCCTGGGAGTGGATCTGGCCCGGTGGCGAGAATGGTTGGCCTTCAACGGTCCCATTCTCACGCGGCTCGACGTCGATGACACGTGGTATGGGGCCTCGGCCAGCTCAGGCGTGCTTGAATCCTACAAAAAGGAGAGCGCCAGAGGGGGGCACGCGGTGGCCGTGGTTGGGTACGACAGTGACGGTTTTATTGTGCGCAACAGCTGGGGAGAGAAGTGGGGTGACGCCGGATTCGCCCATGCCCGTGACGCCTACGCCGTGGCCGCTTTTACCGAAGCCTATGGCGTGGTGATGTGATGCATGTTTTGGCCAGGAGGGGAAAAGCATGATCCCGGGTCCCGACGCCGCCTATGATCGCCTGCTGGATGTTCTGGGGGCCCTGTTTCTGCTGGTCGTGTTGGCCATGCTGCTGGAGCGGGCCCTGGCCCTGGTCTTCGAGTATCACTGGTTTCGAAGGCTTTCCGCCCGGTTTCCCGGGCTCAAGACTCCCATCGCGCTGCTGGTGTGCTGGTTCACCTGCCAACATATCCGGTTCGACATTCTGGCCCGACTGTTTTCGAACGCGCCGGGAGATTCCCCCGCAACCGAAATCGGGGTGCTGATCACTTCGGCCGTGGTTGCGGGGGGCAGCGCCGCAGCGATTACCCTGTTCCAGGGGGTGCTGCATTTTGGCAGGGATGCACGCCTGGGCCTGATGGAGGCCAACAGGGCCGCCATAGAGGCGAAGACGGCGGAGGCCAGACTGCGTGTGAACAGGGCTGAAGCGGCCAGTTTCAGGGACTCGACGACCGGCTTCCGCGCCCAAGGCGCGGACGATGCCTGAAATCTGATGCCCACAAGACATCGCGCGATGCCTCGACAAGTATGTTCCCAACATCCTGACGATTCTGCTTCGAGGAACTGCCCTTGAAGAGATTGTCGCGTCCATTTTGCCAGGTTCGATTATTCCGTGACATTCCAGCCGGTTTTGATTTCCCATGGCGCTTGTTTGTGAAATGGCGCTCAAGTAGGTCTTCACTATATTGACAATCGATGGTCTTTTCGCATAGCCGTTTCGCAGCTTCACGAATAGGTTCTCTCAGCGGAACGAGTTGTTCATTATTTCGGTATTCCCAATCGTTCAGCGAATTTTCATCGTCAACCGGAATCATCCATGGCAGGCAAGGACAACAGTTCCGAAACATTGGCCAAAGGCCTCTGGATTCTTGATATTTTCGGCGATGACGACGTCGGTTACACTCTCGCCCAGATTTCCCGCCGCACAGGCATCAACAAGACCTCCATATACAGATACGTGAACACCTTTTGCGACCTCGGCTTCCTGAAGCGTGACGGCCGCACCGGCCTTTACAGGTTGGGGGTGCGCATGCTGGCCCTGGCCCACGCCATGCTCGAAAAAAGCGAGCTGGAGCGTGCCGTCAAGACCCAGGTCGATGCCGCCCATGAGCGCCACGGCGTGCATATTGACGTCGGTCTTTTGTCCGGGGACTCCATCTACTTGATCTATCGCCGCGAATCCCAGGACACCAAGGCCTTCCGGTCGTTCAGCTATGGCTCCGAGCCTTATTACCTGGCCGCCGGCAAGGCGGCCATGGCTTTCATGAGCGATGAAGAGCTTGAAGCCTTTGTATCGCGTCTGGATCTGACTCCCAAAACCGACAAGACGATCACTTCCGCGCCCGAACTGCTGGCGGATCTGCGTCAGTCCGTCGAGCGCGGCTACACTCGCAACCGCGAAGAGTTCGTGCCCGGACTCATCGCCATCGGCGCGCCCCTGTATAGCCTGCGCACGGGCAAGGTCGTCGGCGGGGTAAGCTTTGATTCCTCCACGGACCGCTTCTCCATGGAGGAGTTTGAAAGCCGTTTCGCCGGGTATCTGGTGGAGCTGGCCAAGAAAATTTCCGCGGTGGTGTCCTGGTAAATCCGGGAACATCGCTGCCCCGGAGCCCACATGGGTTCCACCCTGGACGAGGATAAAGGGAAGCCGGAAGCGCTGGGTTTCCGGGTTCATGGCAGGCTTCGACGAGTTTTCGCGAAGCCAAACGGCAGCCGGTGATGAGTGGCGCATCGCGTGACGTCATCTATCGGAATTCAACGTTCACCTTGGAGGAGTTTTTGATGAAACGACTAGGAGTCCTGTGCATGGTTTTGGCCATGATTTGCGGCTTCGCCGGCATGTCTGTGGCAGCCGACGACACTGTGAAAATTGGCGTGTTTCTGCCCCTGACCGGCCAGAATGCCTTTGGCGGCCAGCTGGAATTGGAAGGCGTGCAGATGGCCCACAAGGAAATGGGCGAGATTCTCGGCAAGAAGATCGAGCTGTTCGTGGTTGACAACAAGTCCGATAAGGTTGAGTCCGCCAACGCGGTCAAGCGCCTGATCGAAAAGGAAAAAGTTCAGGCCATCATCGGCACCTACGGTTCTTCCCTGGCCATGGCCGGTGGTGAAGTTTCCGAAAAGGCCGGTATCCCGCAGGTCGGCACCAGCTGCACCAACCCGCTCGTCACCCAGGGCAAGAAGTACATCTTCCGCGTGTGCTTCATCGATCCCTTCCAGGGCGCCGGCGCAGCCACCTATGCCTACCGCGATCTGGGCCTGAAAAAGGCCGCCCTGCTGATCGACGTGGCCAACGACTACTCCGTGGGTCTGGCCAGCTTCTTCAAGAAGTCTTTCTCCAAGCTCGGCGGCGAAGTCGTCGCAACCCTGAACTACCAGTCCGGCGACCAGGATTTCACCGCGCAGTTGCAGGAAATCATGAGCAAGCAGCCTGACGTGCTCTTCATTCCTTCCTACTTTTCCGAAGGCGCCATCATCATGAAGCAGGTCCAGGAACTGGGCGGAACCTTCAGGATCATGGGCGGCGACGCCATGGACAACCCTGAGATCACCGCCATCGGCGGCAGCGCCGTGGAAGGTTTCATGCACACCACCTTCCCTTACGATCCGTCCATGCCCGACATGAACCCCGTGGCCCGCAAGTTCACCGACGAGTGGATCAAGATCAATCCCGACAAGGATCCCAACGTCAACGCCGCCCTGGGCTATGACGCCTACATGATCATCATGGACGCCATCACCCGCGCCGGTTCCGCCGAACCCCAGGCCATCACCGACGCCCTGGCCGCGACCAAGGGCTTTGTCGGCGTGACGGGCACCACGACCATCAACGAGACCCACGACGCTGAAAAGCCCGTTGGCCTGGTCATGATCAAGGACGGCAAGAAGACGTACGTCGGTGCCATCACTCCCGAACTCTAATTCTCTGAATGAGCGCTTTTTTGGCGTGAGCGGCAGGGGGAAACCCCTGCCGCCGTATTCAGACAAGGATCGTCCATGAATCTGGCAACATTCATCCAGCACTTCCTGAACAGCCTGACCCTGGGCAGCCTCTATGCGCTTATCGCCATCGGCTACACCATGGTCTACGGCATTTTGCGTTTGATCAACTTCGCGCACAGCGAAATTTTCATGCTCGGCGCCTACTTCGTTTTCTGGGGCATCACCCTTTTTCACATGCCCTGGGCCGTGGCCATGGTCGCGTCCATCATTTTTGTCGCGGGGATAGGCATCCTGGTCGATCGCATCGCCTACCGCCCCCTGCGCGACGCGCCCCGCATTTCGGCTCTGATCAGCGCCATCGGCGTCTCCTTTTTCCTGCAGAACGTGGCCATCGTCTTCTTTCAGGCCATCCCGCGCCAGGTGTACCGCCCTCTGTGGCTGGAAACGCCCATGCTCTGGGGTGACGTGCGCGTCCTGCCTTTGACCCTTTTCGTGCCGGTGCTGTCGTTCTTACTGATGATGGGTCTGGTCTACATCGTCTACCACACCAAGTCAGGCCTTGGCATGCGGGCCATCAGCAAGGATATCGAGACCAGCTATCTCATGGGCGTGCCCGTGAACAAGGTCATCGCATTGACATTCGGCATCGGGTCGGCCCTGGCCGCAGCCAGCGGCATCATGTGGGCCCTGCGTTATCCCCAGCTCCAGCCCATCATGGGCACGATCCCCGGCTTCAAGGCCTTTATCGCGGCTGTTTTCGGCGGCATCGGTTCTATCCAGGGCGCCGTCATCGGCGGTCTGGCCCTGGGTTTCATTGAAATCATGACCGTGGCATTTTTTCCGGATCTGGCAGGATACCGCGATGCATTCGCTTTCATCCTGTTGATCGGCATCCTGCTGGTCAAACCGACCGGTATCATGGGCGTCAAGACGGAGGACAAGGTCTGATGAACCGCAGTACAACCATTTTTCTCAACTTCGTTCTGGTGGCCTGTCTGGGTCTTTTCCTATGGTGGGCCGAGGGCAATCTCGACGGCTACAAGATTCAGATCCTGAATCTCATCGCCGTGAACATCATCCTGGCTCTGTCGCTCAACCTCATCTACGGCTTTACCGGCATGTTCAGTCTTGGACACGCGGGCTTCATGGCCATCGGCGCCTATGTCTGCTCCATCCTGATCATGACCCCCGACCAGAAGATCACGCTCTTCATCCTGGAGGAAGCATATCCCTGGGTGCAGAATGCCCATGCGCCATTTTTGGTGGCCGTGATCGCGGGCGGTCTGGTGGCTGCCCTCTTCGGACTCGTCATCGGCACGCCTCTGCTGCGTCTTGGTGACGACTATCTGGGCATCGCCACTCTCGGCTTCGCGGAGATCGTGCGCGTCATCGCCAACAACATCCCCCGCGTGACCAACGGCGCTCTTGGCTTCAAGGGCATCCCGGATCATGCGAACCTGTGGTGGAACTATGGCTGGTGCCTGCTGACCCTGTATTTCGTGATCCGGATTCTCGGCAGCAACACGGGCAATGTCTTCAAGGCCATTCGCGACGACGAGACCGCAGCCAAGGCCATGGGCGTCGATGTCTTTCGCGTCAAGCTCCTGTCCTTTATCTTCGGCGCTTTCTTCGCCGGTGTCGGCGGGGCGCTTCTGGGCAGCCTGCTGACCACCATCGATCCCAAGATGTTTCTTTTCACCCTGACCTTCAACGTGCTCATGATCGTTGTCACCGGCGGACTCGGCTCCATCACCGGTTCCATCATCGCCGGAGTGGGCATCACCGTGGTGCTCGAATGGCTCAGGTTCGTGGAAAATCCCATCACCATTGGCGACTGGAGCATGGACGGCATTCCGGGCATGCGCATGGTGGTCTTTTCCCTGGTGCTCATCCTGGTCATTCTCTTCAGGCGCGAGGGCATCATGGGCATGCGTGAAATCACCTGGGACGGCGTGGCCAGGTTCATGAAGCGAGGTAAGGCATGAGCATGATTCTTGAGACAAAAAATCTGACCATGCGCTTCGGAGGCCTGGTCGCCGTCTCCGACTTCACCGCGAGCGTGCCCCAGGGCAGCATCACGGGGCTGATCGGTCCCAACGGCGCGGGCAAAACCACCTGCTTCAACATGGTCACGGGTTTTTACCGTCCCTCCGAGGGCCAGGTCTTCTTCGAGGGTAAGGAACTCACCGGCAAGAACCCGCATCAGGTCTGCCGGGCGGGCATTGCCCGCACCTTTCAGAACATCCGTCTTTTCGGCAACGAGACGGCCCTGGAAAACGTCATGATCGGCAGCTTCGTGCGTCAGCGCACAGGCTGGTTCCAATCCGTACTCATGACTCCGGCATCGCTTCGGGAGGAAAAGGAGATCCGCAAGAAATCCATGGAACTCCTCGAAGTCGTCGGGTTGGGGGACATTGCCGCTGAAAAGGCCAACAGCCTGCCTTACGGTGCGCAGCGACGCCTTGAGATCGCCCGCGCCCTGGCCACCGGGCCTCGTTTCCTGCTGCTTGACGAGCCTGCGGCGGGCATGAACCCCCAGGAGTCCATGGAACTCATGGATTTCATCCGCACCATCCGGACCCGCTTCGACCTGACCATCCTGCTCATCGAGCACGACATGAAAGTGGTCATGGGCGTGTGCGAGCACATGTGGGTTCTGGACTACGGTGTGACCATCGCCGAGGGCGGTCCGGAATCCATCCAGTCCAATCCCAAGGTCATTGAAGCCTATCTGGGTGAGGAGTACGTGAAATATGCTTAAGATCAGTGACTTGCATGTATATTACGGGGGCATTCATGCCCTCAAGGGCATCTCTCTCGATGTGCCCACGGGCCAGATCGTGACCCTCATCGGAGCCAATGGCGCGGGCAAGAGCAGTACGCTTCGGGCCATTTCGGGGCTGATCAAGAACAAGAAGGGCACCATCACCTACAACGATCGCGACATCACCACCCTTGATCCGGTGGAGATCGTCAAGGGCGGGATCGTCATGTCTCCGGAAGGGCGACGTATTTTCCCGCACCTTTCGGTGACCGAGAACCTGTATTTGGGGGCCTACAGCCGCAGCGACACGGACGGGATCGAGCGGGACAAGGAATGGGTCTTCGACCTCTTCCCGCGTATGCGTGAGCGCCAGAACCAGAAGGGCGGGACCCTGTCCGGCGGCGAACAGCAGATGCTGGCCGTGGGCAGGGCGCTGATGAGCGCTCCCGATGTGGTCATGCTCGATGAGCCTTCTCTGGGCCTGGCTCCGCTCCTGGTCAAGGATGTCTTCGAGATCATCAAGATCATCAACGCACAGGGCAAGACCGTCGTTCTGGTCGAACAGAACGCTTTCGCGGCCCTCAAGGTGGCCCATTACGCCTATGTGCTCGAAACCGGCGCCATTGTCCTGCAGGGGTCCGGCGAGGAGCTGCTCAATGACGATCGCGTTATCCAGGCCTATCTGGGCGGGTGACATCGATGCCGCGTGCGGCGGCGATGGTCCATAGGGGCGCCCATGAGCGCGCCTTGCCTTCGACGCCAAACCAAACCCTCCCTCTCTTTTGAGTCGGAGGGTTTTCTCATCTTCAGTCGTGTGTCGGTTTGAACCATTCTGGGTCATGTCTATCGAACCAAACCCCGGTGAATCCTGGTTTTCTGCGTGGTCAAATTGGACTTCTCATGACGGGCGCAACCGGGTATGGTGCAACTCTGATGCATTTTCAGGCAAAGACTTGCCTGCCGGAAGGATGATCCATCCGATGATCGAGGCGACCGCGACACATCCATCGTTCCGGTCCGCATTATCACGAATGTAACGGGAGACAATGGTATGTTTAAAATAGTCAAACGCGAGGAAATGGCCGGGGGCACGGTCATCCTGAATGAGATAGATGCGCCGCGCATTGCCGCCAAGGCTCGTCCGGGCCAGTTCCTTATCTTGAAGGCCAACGAGGACGGCGAACGCATTCCGCTGACCATGGCCGAGACCGATCCGGTCAAGGGCACTGTCACGGTCATCTACATGGTGGTCGGCAAGAGCACCGAGCTTTTTTCTCGGCTTCAGGTCGGGGATGCCTTCCAGAACGTCATCGGGCCCCTGGGGCAGCCGACGCACATCGAGGCCGGCAAGAACGTCGTCTGCGTCGGCGGCGGGACAGGAGTGGCGGTGCTGCACCCCATCGCGCGCGGCATGAAGGACGCAGGCTGCAAGGTGACTTCCATCATCGGGGCCCGCAACAAGGATCTGCTGATCCTGGAAGACAAGATGCGCCTGGCCTCCCATGACCTGCACGTCTGCACCGACGACGGCAGCCACGGACGCAAGGGCTTCGTGACCGAAGTGTTGCGGGAACTTCTGGAGCAGGGCGGGATCGATCAGGTGGTGGCCATAGGCCCCGTGCCGATGATGAAGTTCGTCTCGCTTCTGACCAAGGAATTCGGTGTCCCGACCCTGGTCAGCCTCAACCCGATCATGATCGATGGCACCGGCATGTGCGGCGGGTGCCGGGTTTCCGTCGGAGGGGAGACAAAGTTCGGTTGCGTGGACGGCCCGGAGTTCGATGGCCACAAGGTGGATTTCGATGAGCTGATCCTGCGCCTGCAGGCTTACACGGAACAGGAGAAGCTTAGCCGACACCTGTGCAAATGCGAAGGAGAGCGGTAGATGGAGGGTACGAACAAGAAATCACGTCTGGCCATGCCGGAGCAGGAGCCCAAGGTTCGGGCCAAAAATTTTGAGGAAGTGCCCCTGGGTTACACCCCGGAAATGGCCATCGCCGAAGCGAGTCGCTGCCTGCAGTGCAAGAACCCGCTTTGCGTTCAGGGATGCCCCGTGGGTGTCGACATTCCCGCTTTCATAAGACACATCGCCGACGGGAAGTTCGATTTGGCCATTGGCAAGATCTGGGAGCGCAACAGCCTCCCGGCAGTCTGCGGCCGGGTCTGCCCGCAGGAGATCCAGTGCGAGGGCAACTGCATCCTGGGCCGCAAGGGTGAGGCAGTGGCCATCGGCAATCTGGAGCGTTTTGCCGCGGACTGGGAGCGTGCTCATCATGTTTGCGAGCTGCCCTCCCGTGAAAAGGCCACAGGCAAGAAGGTGGCCGTGGTCGGCTCCGGCCCCTCGGGCCTGACCGTGGCCGGAGACCTGATCCTCAAGGGACACGAGGTCACCATTTTCGAGGCTTTTCACAAGCCCGGCGGCGTGCTGGTCTACGGCATCCCCGAGTTCCGGCTGCCCAAGGACATCGTCGCCTCCGAGGTGTCATGCCTTCAGGCCCAGGGCGTGAAAATCGAATGCGACGTGGTCGTGGGGCGCACCGAGACAGTGGACGAACTCTTCGAACTGGGCTTTGACGCCGTATATCTGGGTGTGGGCGCGGGCCTGCCCCGGTTCATGAACATTCCCGGAGAAAACCTGGTCGGGGTGCTTTCGGCCAACGAATACCTGACCCGGGCCAACCTGATGAAGGCCTACCTTTTCCCGAAAGTGGACACGCCCATCCCCCAGGGGCGGCACGTGGTGGTGCTGGGCGCCGGCAACGTGGCCATGGACAGCGCCCGCACGGCCATGCGCCTGGGCGCGGAGAAGGTCAGCATCGTCTATCGCCGCTCAAGGGCGGAGATGCCGGCCCGAAGCGCGGAGATTCACCACGCCGAGGAGGAAGGGCTCAATTTTGAGTTGCTGTCCAATCCGGTGCGCTATCTGGGGGATGAAAAAGGGCGCCTGACGGGCATCGAATGCGTGCGCATGGAGCTGGGCGAGCCTGATTCGTCGGGGCGCAGACGTCCGGTGACCGTTCCCGGTTCGGAGTTTGTCATCGAGTGCGACCTGGCCATCGTGGCCATCGGTTCCGGGGCAAATCCGCTGCTGACACGCTCGACCCCCGACCTGCCCCTGGGCAAATCCGGGTACATCCTTGCCAATCCGGACACCGGCAAGACCGGCAAGAAGGCCGTCTGGGCCGGAGGCGACATCGTCACCGGAGCGGCAACCGTAATCCTGGCCATGGGCGCGGGCAGAAAGGCTGCGGACTCGATCCACGAATATCTGACCTGGGGCTGGTAGAATCATCCTTTTCAGCTAAGACGCCCTTCACGACCTCGAAAAGCTGCTCCCGGCAGGCGCCACGACGGATGTTTCCGTTTTGTGTCCGTCTGCCTGGAGCAGCTTTGTTTCATCAGTCCGCCATCCCCCTTGGAATATCACATCTGCCGGACTCGTAGCTTTGAATTGTTGCGTGCAGGGCAGAAAATTGTGGCAGCACGCCCGGCAACGATTCCTCAAACGATGCCTGGCTCAGTCAGACAGCCGACGCGCCTCAAGACCATGACGCCCCCAGACCTTGAGGTTTCGGTGGGCGGTGTTTTTGTTTCGATTGGTTGGGGGAAGATTGTTTTGGTCTGGTTTGGGAGGGAGCGTGGAACTGGGGGCGTTACGCGAATGAAGTGGGCGCTTTGCATCGGTGGTGACACATGATGAGCAGTGGGGCTGAATTATTATCATTTTTGCGCGGGCAATGCAGTGTTCTGGTGATCAATATTCAGTTGAGAGGGAAAAATTTATTTTGAGAGTGGAATTTGTCTGAAAAATCGGACACAATTCGGGGGCAATAAAGGTTGTTTTTTTATGTATTGCTGATTTTTTTGCAAATATTACGTTCTCAAAATTTATCTATAATGGTAATATTATGCTTTTTTTTTAAACAATTTTTGATTTTTGTTCTTGATTAAATTGTAATCAAAATAATTATGCGTTTTGATAAATTTATCACGAATAAAATTGGTTGTGCGAACAGTTTGGAAAGCGGATTTTTTTTGTTCATTTATGAAAAAAAAGGATGAATTGTTCATAAATTCTTGCAGTAAAACGTCTCGAAGAGTAATCCCGTCCAAACTAATTTAACTGTTGGAGGGTATCTGGAATGTTGAAACTGAAGACCATTCTTGCGTTTGCGGTGGGTGCGGTTTTTCTTTGTACTGCGTCCGCCATCGCTGCTCCCATCGTCATCAAATTCTCCCACGTTGTTGCCGAAGATACTCCCAAGGGGATCATGGCCAACAAATTTCGCGATCTTGTAACCGAACGCCTTGGCGACAAGGTTGTGGTCGAAGTCTATCCCAACTCCCAACTCTTCGGTGACGGCAAGGAACTCGAAGCCCTTCTTCTGGGTGACGTGCATCTGCTGGCTCCGGCATTGTCCAAATTTCAGAAATACACTCCATTGCTGCAGATCTACGACCTGCCCTTCCTGTTCAAGGACATGGCCGCCATCGACACGTTTCAGCAGGGCCCCCAAGGCCGGGCGCTGCTAACATCCATGAAGGACAAGGGCATCATCGGGCTTGAATACCTGCACAACGGTTTGAAGCAGATTTCTTCCAACGACCCCATTCATGGTCCCGGCGACGCCAAGAACAAGAAATTCAGGATCATGACCTCCGACGTTCTGGCCGCCCAGTTTGAAGCCGTCGGCGCCATGCCGCTCAAGAAGCCCTTCGCCGAAGTCTTCACCCTGCTTCAGACTCGGGCCATCGATGGACAGGAAAATTCCTGGTCGAACATCTATTCCCAGAAATTTTACGAAGTGCAGCCCTACATCACCGAGACCAATCACGGCATCCTGGACTATCTTGTCATCAGTTCCACGGAATTCTGGGATGGCCTGCCGGCCGATGTGCGTCCCGTGCTTGAAGAGTGCCTGAAAGAATCCATCGTTGCCGGTAACGCCGCTGCCGCTCAGAAGGATCTGGACGACAAGCAGAAGATCATCGATTCCAAGCGCAGCGAGATCATTACGCTGACCGAAGAAGAACGCGCCGCCTGGGTCGAAGCCATGAAGCCGGTCTGGAAGAAGTTCGAGGACGCAGTGGGCAAGGAAAACCTCGAAGCAGCCATCGCCTCCAACAATTAGTCTCGTCAGATCATGAATACATTCATCAACAAAGTGGAGGAGGGGATCATTTCCCTCCTCCTTGCTTCCATGACGCTGCTTGTTTTCATGGAAGTGCTTATGCGGTTCGGGTTCAACGTGGGCATCCACTGGGCCCAGGAGTTGACCCTGCTGCTGTCGGGCTGGATGGTCATGTTCGGGGTTTCCTACGGCATCAAGGTCGGGTCGCACATCGGGGTCGACGCCTTGGTCAGGCTGTTCCCGACAAATGTGCGCAGGGTCATCTCCATTGTGGCCATTCTGCTGTGCCTGCTCTATTGCGGGCTTTTTCTCGTAGGCAGCTGGACCTATCTCGGGAAGCTCAAAAGCATAGGGATCCACCTTGAGGACATACCTGTTCCCAAATGGATCGCCAATAGCATCCTCTTTGGCGGTATGATCATGCTGGCCATCCGTCTTCTGGATCTCCTCTGGGCAGTCATTCGGGGACGACAGGAAGGTTTCAAGCTGCTGGATGAGGCCAAGGAGAGCATGTATCTGGCGCAAAAAGAGGGTACTTCCCTGGATGGAGACGACGAATGACAACTGCGGCACTGTTCACCTTGCTCTTCCTCTTTATTGCCACGGGGATGCCCATCGCCATTGCGCTGGGTCTTTCGAGCATCACGACCATCCTGTTCTTTTCCAACGATTCCCTGGCGTCCATCGCCTTGAAACTTTTTGAATCGGTTTCCGAACACTATACCCTGCTGGCCATTCCGTTTTTCATTCTGTCCTCCCAGTTCTTATCCACGGGGGGCGTGGCCAAGCGTCTCATCAATTTCGCCCTCGACTGCATTGGGCACGTCAAGGGCGGCTTGGCCATGGCCTCGGTCCTGGCCTGCATGCTTTTTGCCGCCGTATCCGGGTCTTCACCGGCCACGGTGGCCGCCATCGGCAGCATCGTCATCGGCGGCATGGTCCGTTCGGGCTATCCCGAATCCTTCGCGGCCGGAGTCATCTGCAATGCCGGAACGCTCGGCATTCTCATTCCGCCGTCCATCGTCATGCTCGTATATGCGGCGGCGACCCAGGAGTCGGCGGCACGCCTGTTCATGGCCGGTTTCATCCCCGGCCTCTGCCTGGGACTGCTGCTCATGATCGCCATCTACATCGTGGCCCGGATCAAGAATTATCCGGCCCTGGCCTGGCCCGGATTCAGGCAGGTTTTCAGGTCCGGATTCACGGCCATGGGCGGACTGATGCTGGTCGTCATCGTGCTCGGGTCCATCTACGGCGGCATCTGCAGCCCCACGGAAGCGGCGGCCATTTCGGCCGTGTACGCCTACTGGATCGCCGTCTTCGTCTATCGTGACATGGGGCCGCTCAAGGAAGTGCCCTTGCGCAAGGTGGACGAGCCGCTTTCCTCGGCCCTTATTCGCGGATTGTGGCAGACCGCCGTAGCCATTCCTCGGTCCTGGGTCCATCCGGAAGTGCGCCATGTGATCCTGGATGCGGCGAAGGTCAGCATCATGCTGCTCTTCATCATCGGCAACGCCATGCTCTTTGCCCACGTGCTAACCACGGAGCGGATTCCGCATCTCATCGCCGAGACTATCGTCGGTTGGGGCTTGCCGGCCTGGGGCTTCCTGATCGTGGTCAACATCCTGCTGCTTGTCGCTGGTAACTTCATGGAACCTTCGGCCATCACCATGATCATGATCCCGATCCTGTTTCCCATCGCGGTCAAGCTCGGTATCGATCCCATTCATCTGGGCGTCATCTGCGTGGTCAACATGGAGATCGGGCTGATAACGCCGCCGGTCGGGCTCAACCTCTTTGTCACGGCGGGCATCACCAAACGCGATCTGACCTGGGTCGTGCGCGCGGCGCTGCCGTGGCTGATGATCCTGCTTTTCTTCCTCATCCTCATCACCTACATTCCGCAGATATCCTTGTGGCTGCCCGAGTATATCGACAAGCTCAAAGGGTATTGACGCGGGTGTCGGAAAAAAAAACGGTTGTGCAACCGGGCTTCGCAAGGAGCCCGGTTTTTTCATGCATTCTTTGTCGGGCGGGGGTTGTCAGACGGGCTTGTCCGCCGGTGTCGCTTCATCCAGCTGGCGCAATTTTTTCTGGCAGGCGGGGCAGATTCCTTCCAGGCGGATGTCGACGTGGCGGATGTCGAGAGAGAGGTCGTCCAAGGCGTGGCGGTCCACCGGCAACTGCCGGGCATCAAGACACAGGTAGCAGTCGCAGCGGGTGCAGTGGAAGTGCGGGTGCTCGTCCTCGTTGGCGGTCCGCAGGCAGAAGCGTTGGGATTTTTCGCCGAGCCCAAGCCGGTTCAGGACGTTGTGCTCCACCAGCAGGTCCAGGATGCGATACACCGTGACCCGGTTGATATCGTTCTTGGCGCTGATTTTCTCCAGAATTTCCTGAGCGCTGGACGGATGCGCTGTGTTGCCGACGGCCATGAGCACTTGCAGGCGGTGTTCGGTGATCTCAAGGCCGGCTTCCTTCAGGCGGTTTGTGGCCGCCTTTGCGGACATGCGCGCTTTCATGTCCGCCGCCAAAGTGTTTTGCATCCCCAAGCGACGACGTATCCGGTCGTGGCCACGGCGATGATGGACGCTCCGGAGGTCAGGTCCAGATGATAGGAGACCGCCAGTCCGCAGAGACAGAAGAACAGGCTGGCCAGAGTCGCGAGGACCATGGTTTTCCAAAGGGAGTTGGTGAAGAGCTCGGCCAGCATGGGCGGGATGGTCAAAAGCGCGATGACCAGAATGAGGCCCGCGACCTGTATGACCATGACCACGGTCACTGCGGTCATGACCTGCATCAGGACGTAGAGCATGCGCACAGGCACGCCCGTGGAACGTGCGAATTCCATGTCGAAGGACAGGGACAAAAAGTCCTTGTACCAGAAAAGGACCACGGCCAGGATGAAGACATCGAGCAGGAGCATGATCCAGATGTCGCTGGCGGGCACTGCCAGGAGGCTGCCGAAGAGGTAGCTCATGAGGTCGACGTTGTAGCCCGGGGTCAGGTCCAGGAGGATGATGCCAAAGGCCATGCCTGCGGCCCACATGATGCCGATGATGCCGTCGCTGCGTTCGCTGCGGCCAAAGGAGGCCAGGGCCATGATCAGGGCGGCCAGCACCGTGAATCCCACGGCGCAGGGCAGCACCGGGAGCCCCAGGAAGAAGGCCAGACCCACGCCTCCGTATGCGGTGTGCGCCACACCTCCGGCCATGAAGACCTGCCTGTTGACGACCACCAGCGAGCCGATGATGCCGCAGGCAAGGCTTGCCAGTACTCCGGCCATAAGGGCGTTTTGCATGAATTCCATGCTCAGCACGGAGTTCATATGGAACCCTTTGGCCCGGTCTGGCCGAAGATGGAGGACATTTCCCTGATGTAGGTGTCCAAGGGGCAGGATGCGTCGTGCGTGCCGTAGATGAGTTCGAGCATGGATGGCGTAAGTTCCCGGCTTTGGTTCTGGATGAGTTTGCGGTTGACCACGGCCACGCTTGAGATGCGCGTGGAGGCGGAGATGAGGTCGTGACTGACCATGACGATGGTGATGGAGGAACTGAGCGCCGAGAGCAGGTCGAAGAGACAGACCTTGCCCTGGGGGTCGATGTTTGAGGTGGGCTCGTCAAAGAGCAGAAGGGCCGGGTCCGAGACCAGGGCCCGGGCCACAAGCACGCGCTGCTTCTGGCCTCCGGAGAGGGCGTCGAAGCGGCGTGTGGCCAGTTCGGCCATGTCCACCATGCGCAGGGTCTCCAGGGCTTTGGCCTTGTCGCTGGCGCGGTATCCGGGCCACCGCCCGGAGGAGAGCAGCCCGCCCGCGCGGCGCAGTCCGAGCAGGACCACCTCGTGGACCGTGACCGGAAAACTCGGCTGGATGAGCGCGTGTTGCGGCACATAGCCCACGGCGGGCCGCACGGAGAGCGGATCGGCGCCGAGCACCCGCACCGTTCCGGCCTTGGGCGCGAGCAGCCCGAGGATAAGCTTGACGAGGGTGGTCTTGCCTCCGCCGTTGGGTCCGATGACGGCCATGAAGTCGCCGCTTGAGACCTTCAGGTCAACGCTGGAGAGCACCTCCCGATCGTCGTAGGCGAAGCTCACCCCCTGAAGCTCGATGACCGGAGTTCCGGTGCCCGGCAGGGGCCTGAAGTGCGGCTCGGGGATGATCGGATGGCCGTGTCCGGAGCAGGTGGAGCAGGAATGTTCGTGCGTGTTCATGCGCTTCCCGGTTGCTTTGTTGATGATTGCCGGGCCCTCAAGCGGCCCGGTGTCATGATTCTTTTTTGAAGTCGTTTATTTGAGTGCGTCGGCAAAGGCGCGGGCTGCACTGCGCAGGTTTTCGGCCCAATCCGCAGCCAACGGATCGAGGCGAACAACCGTTGCCCCGATCTGCTTGGCGATGACGGCGGCGCTTTTCTGCGAAAACTGCGGCTGCACAAAAATAATCTTGGCCCCTGATTCCTTGCCGGCCGCGATGATCCGCGCCAGATCCCTGGGACTTGGCTCTTTGCCGTCCACCTCGATGGATGCCTGGGTCAGCCCGTAGGCCTTGGCAAAATAGCCCCATGAAGGGTGGAAGACAAGGAAGGTGCGATTTTCCCGGGGCAGCGGCTCCAGAATGGAACGTATTTCCCGGTCGAGTTCATCCAATTCCTTGTCGAAGGCGGCGGCATTGGAGGCGTAGAAGGCCGCGCGCTCGGGATTCACAAGGCTGAGGCCGTCGCGGATGTGGGCTACCTGAATCCTGACCAGCGCGGGATCGAGCCAGATGTGGGGGTCGAGCGTGCCCTGATCATGATTGTGATGGTCGTCGTGCCGAGCATCATGGGCATCATGCTCCTCTGCCTCGTGCTTCTTCCCGGCGTGTTCCCCTTCATGATGATGTTCGTCGCCGTCATGGTGCACTTCAGCGTCGTGGTGCACTTCGCCGTGGTTATGCTCCTCGCTCATGGGGATCTTGTCGATGCCTTTGGCCGTGTGCACGATAGTCATTCCCGGACTGGCGCCCATGATCCGCTCAAGCCAGGTCTGATCGAAGCTGTCGCCGATGGTGAAGTAGATGCTCGCCCTGGCCAGCTCGGCCATCTGTCTGGGTCTTGGCTCGTACGCGTGGGGATTGGCTCCGGGTTCGACCATGATCGAAACGGGAACCTCGCCGCCGCTGACCTTGTCAACAAAGTATTTTTGCGGAGTTATGGTCACGAAGGCGGCTGGAGCGGCCTGTGCCGAGACTGCGAGCAAACTCAGCAACACAGTGAACAGGCAAAGATTTTTTCTCATTTTTCCTCCATGATTTTGGAAGGATATTTATGCAACAGGATTGCACGAAGTCAAGGTGCATGCAACAAAGTTGCGCGTCCTTGCCGCACTTGTGCATCCACCGATCACGCCGTAGGAGGGGATTGTTCACAGGTCACGACTTTTGGAGGAAGCATGCTTGATTTCATCATCGACGAAACCCGTTGCGTACAGTGCGGAGAATGCGCGGCCGACTGTCCGGCGTCCATCATAGACATGGATGGCGGCTTGCCGCGCATCCCCGAGCACCGGGAGTCATATTGCATTGGCTGCCAGCACTGTCTGGCCGTTTGTCCCACTGCGGCCCTTTCCATTCTGGGCAAGGATCCGGATCAGAGCGCCCCTGTTCTACCCCCGTCTCCAGATGCGCTGGAAAATCTGATCAAAAGCCGCCGCTCCGTGCGCCACTTCCTTCCTGACCGGGTTGAAGGGCATATCCTTGACAGGCTCATGGACGTGATTGCCCATGCGCCAACGGGCAAGAATCAGCGCAGGATTCGTTTCACCCTGGTTGACGACCCGCAGGTGATGGAACGGATCCGGGTAGCGACCATGGATGGGATCCGCAAGGCCGTGATCGACGACAGCCTGCCCGACGGCATGGAATTCTTCGCCAAGATGGTCGCCCCTTACGATCAGGGCAAGGACATCATCTACCGTAAGGCGCCGCACATGATCATCGCTTCCGCGCCCAAGGATTCGGCCGCTCCGGATGCGGACCCGTTCATAGCCCTCTCCTATTTCGAGCTGATGGCCCAGAGCCTGGGCCTTGGCACCGTCTGGTGCGGCTTTGCGCGTTGGGCTCTGCAGAGCGTGGTTCCGGAGCTTGGCCGGGCCCTTGGCATTCCGGCTGATCATCGGTCCATGTACGCCATGATGTTCGGCTACCCGGCGGTCAGCTACGCCCGTGCCGTTCAGCGCGATGTCGTCGGCGTGCACAGGGTCGGTCCGGCCGATCTGGAGGGTGGACGGTGAAGCAGCACATTCTGACGGCTCTTGGCGAGCGGGTGGTGGTGGCTGACGGGGCCATGGGTTCGCTGCTCTTCGATCGCGGCGTGGACAGTTCGTCCTGCTACGATGCCTTGAATCTGACCGATCCGGCCCTGGTGCAATCCATCCACAAGGCCTATGCGGACGCGGGCGCGGAGATCATCGAGACCAACACCTTCGGAGCCAACAGGGTCAAGCTCGGGCGCTTCGATCTGGCGCACAGGACTCGCGAGATCAACCTGCGCGGCGCGGAACTGGCGCGCGGCCAGGCCGGACCGGGGCGCTGGGTGGCCGGAGCCATGGGCCCGCTTGGGCGCATGGGCATCGATCCGCTCAGCCAGGAGGAGCTGGAGGATATTTTTGGCGGGCAGGCCCTGGCGCTGGTGGAGGGTGGCGTGGATTTCATCATGCTCGAAACCTTCGCCAGCCTGTCGCTGCTCCTGACCGCCCTGCGCGGGGTCAAGGCCGCGGTATCCGTGCCCGTGGCCGCACAGATGGTTTTCACCCAGCGCGGCCGCACTCATTCCGGGCGCACGGCCCGCGAATGCTTCGATGCCCTGATCCGGGCTGGAGCGGACGTGGTGGGGCTCAACTGCGGCATCGGTCCCAAGAACGCCCTGGAGGTGGTGCAGGGGCTTGGGCCTGTGACGGTCCCGCTCTCGGTGCTGCCCAACGCGGGCTTCCCCGAATCATCGGGCGATCGCCTTATCTACGCGTCCTCGCCGGAGTATTTCGCCCGGCGCACGGCGGCCTGCGCGGCGCATGGGGCACGTCTCTTGGGTGGATGCTGCGGCACCGCCCCGGAGCATATTGCGGCCCTGGTTCGCGCTCTTGACGCGGGTTCGTCCGAGGCGCGGATCGTTTCCGTATCGCCGGACGAGATCAACACGCAGACGGCCGCGCCGACGCGCCTGTCCCGCCGCCTTGCCGAGGGCAAGGTCATTTTAGTGGAGCTCGACCCGCCCAAGCACCTTGATGTCGAGCCGGTCCTGGCTGCGGCCGAAGCCCTGAGCGCCGCCGGAGTGGACGCCATCACCATCGCCGAGAATCCGCTGGCCGTGCCGCGCCTGTCCAATATCGTGCTGGCCGGCATGGTCCGGGCCCGGACCGGCGTTGATGTCGTGGTGCACATGACGGGCCGCGACCGCAATCTGGTCGGCATGCAGTCGACCATCATGGGCTTGGCCGCGTCGAATCTGCACAACGTGCTGGCCGTGACCGGCGACCCGCCTTCGGCCGGAAGCGCGGAGCGGGTCTCGGGAGTCTACGACCTGCGTTCCCTGGAGCTCATGGCTCTTTTGGCCGGGTTCAACGAGGGGCGCAACCACTACGGGGACTCCATGCGTCTGCCCGTCAATTTCTGCATTGGCGGTGCCTTCAATCCCAACACCCGCAACATGGCCCTGCAGGTCGGGCGCATGGAGAAGAAGATGGCGGCCGGGGCAAGCTATTTTCTGACCCAACCCGTGTATTCCAGAGAGCGCGTGGACGAAATTCTGGCCGCGACGGCGCACATTAAAGCGCCCATCGTGCTTGGCATCATGCCGCTGGCCAGCAGCCGCAACGCCGAGTTTCTGCACAACGAGTTTCCCGGCATCGAGATTCCGTCCGAAACCCGCGAGCGCATGGCCCGCGCCGGAGAGCATGGTCAAGAGGAGGGCGTGAACATCGCCTGGGAACTTCTGGAGTATGCTTGGCCCCATTTCGCCGGGGTGTACATCATCCCGCCCTTCAACCGTCATGTCATGGCCCTTGAGCTGATGCGACGGCTGGGGCGCTGAAATGAAAAAAAACGGCCGGAACGATTTCCCGGCCGTTTTTTTTGCAATCAAGAACGCCCTCAGCCCCGGGCATTGCCCTGGCTGACGTAGCGCTCCATGACCCACCCGCGCATGTCTTCCTCCCCGTCCATTTCCACGTAGAACCACCCGGGCGCGCTGTCGAGCACGCGCAATGTCGTGTAGCGGCCGACCTGGGCGATGACGGCCTCGCTCGTGTCCGGGCCGTAGCGGATGTTCAGGAGGTCGATGACGACCTCCACCCGGTCCGGCCGGTTCGCGCCGTGGCCGCGTATCGGTTCCACGACCTGGTAGCCCGAGGACACACGGCGGTAATGGACATCACCGAAGACATGGTAGGTGATGCCTGCCGAGATGACCATGCGGCTGCCCAGCGGGATGTTCAGCACGACCAAGCCGATCGGCGGGCGCACCAGGATGAAGCCGTTGTTCCAAGGGCGGTAGAACCGACCGGAATAATAATGATATCTGTCCCGGCCGTGCAGGACTACCGCGTGGCGCGAGGGGATCGTATGGACCACGTGTTTGACGGTCACGGGCCGGTGGTTGTTTCCGCCATTGCGCATCCGCGTGGAGTGCCGGTCGTTGTCGCCTCGGGGCCGATGATCCTTGCGCGTGTCGACCCGCGGGCGTCTTACGTCGTGGCGTTCATCATGCCTGGTTGTCTCGCGGGAGATGACAAGGCTTTTCTGCACCGAGGGTTGCTGCCTCGGGGTGACGGTACGAGAGTCGCGGCGATCCTTGTCCCGGTGTTGATCGGGAGAATCATGCCTGGACCACTCCGGGCCCGTGTGAAGACGCATCAAGTCGGCCGGAGGCGTCACCGTGCCGAGGCTCACGGATGCCTGTGACTTTGGCGCGTCCCTCAAGGCACGCTGCATTGCCGCAGGATCATTGGACCGGGCCTTGCCCATGTTGTCAGGGCTGCTTTTGCCGCGCGGCGAGCGCTGTTTTGGGCTTGTTCCCTGATCCTGTCTGTCGTGGCCGTTTCGCGTGGCTTTGAAGTCGGCGCGGTTACGGTTGTCCGTGCGAGAATTCTTTTTTTCGACTTTATGCTCGGCAGGATTTTGAGGATCCCGGGGCAAGCCTTGCGCCCCCTGGACCGGCACGGCGAAAAAATGAAGGCAGAGCAGGGCCGCAAGAAGCGGCAGGCGTGTGATTTTGAATAAGGTGTTCATGGTTCCTCCCGGGGTTATGGAAGGATTTCAAGGCAAGGGGCGTGCCAAGCCGGGGAGGTGGCGCCTCCCGGGAAAAATGGGGCCCTGCGGGCCCCGGGAAAAGTGACGGGTGGATAAAATTTGTGCGGTCAAGGCCTGCTTGAGCACTCTTTTCACATCTAAAAAAACGCGTCTATTCAATCCCGAGGCGTTTGAGTTTGTAGATGAGTCCCCGTCTGGTGATGCCGAGCAGCTGGGCCGCGTGGGTGCGGTTGCCCTTGGTCTGCTTCAGGGCGGCGGTGACGGCCTCGATTTCGTGCTGTTCGAGGGTCCTGGCCTGGACCGGGGCTTCCTGTGACTCGGCGTTGCGTGATGCCGGAGCTGTCTTGCCAGCGGACTTGCGCACGGCGGGCGGAAGATGTTCGGGCAGGATGACATCGGTCTGGCTCAGCAGGCGCACATGGGCCATGGCGTTGGCCAGCTCGCGCACGTTGCCGGGCCAGGGGTGGCTTACGAGGGCCTGCATGGCCGCGCGCGAGAGGCGTTGTGCTTCGGTCTTGTCCTTGTTCAGGAAGGCGCGCGCCAGGGGCGGAATGTCTTCCGGGCGCTCCCGAAGGGGCGGAATGTCGATGGTGATGACGTTCAGGCGGTAGTAGAGATCCTGGCGAAAGCGACCCTCGGCCACGTCGGTTTCAAGGTCATGGTTGGTGGCCGCGATGAGCCTGCAATCGATGAGGGTCTCCTTGTCCGAGCCCACGGGAGTGATGCGTCCCGTTTCCGTGGCCCGCAGCAGGGACGGCTGCAATTCCAGGGGCATGTCGCCGATTTCGTCAAGAAAGAGGGTCCCTTCGTGGGCCTCGCGGAAATATCCGTTGCGCTTGTTCACTGCCCCGGTGAAGGCGCCCCGTTCATGCCCGAACAGCTCGCTGGCCAAAAGGGCCGGGGCGATGGCCGCGCAGTTGACCGGAACCATCGGCTTGTCGCGACGGGTGCTGTGGCGGTGGATGAACTGCGCCACGACCTCCTTGCCGCTGCCGCTCTCGCCGGTCAGAAGGACCGTGGCGTCGCTTGGGGCCACGCGGTAGGCATCGCGCAGCACGGAGCGCATGGCCGGGCTTGCGGCCACGATGCCCTCCAAAGATCCGGTGGGGATCTCCGGGTCCGCGTCCGCTCCCACGCCCAGGGTGTCGCGCACGGCCGCCAGAAGCTCGTCCAGATCCACGGGTTTGGCCAGATAGTCCACGGCTCCGAGCTTGAGGGCGTCCACGGCCTCGCGCACGTCGGCGTAGGCGGTGACCAGAAGAAAGGGCAGCTCCGGTTTCCCTGCCCGCACCCGGCGCAGCAGATCGAGCCCGCTCTCCCCGGGCATGCGCACATCGCTGACGATCATGTCCAAAGTCTCATGTTCCAGTAATTCCAGGGCGTCGGCCGCGCTTCCGGCCTCTAGCACATCAAAGCCCGCGTCGCGCAGCACGCGGGCATAGAGTTCACGGTAGCGGATCTCGTCGTCGACGACCAGGATGGATCTGTTCATGTGGTCTCTCTTGTGGGTTTGATGCCGGAAATGGTCATGGTCGTGCCCTGGCCCCGGGTAGAGGCGGCGCTTATTTTCCAACCATGAGCCTCGACCACGCGTTTGACAATGGCCAGTCCCAGTCCGTGGCCCGTGGGTGATCCACTGACGTAGGGTTTGAAGATGTCCGGCAGCAGTTCGGAGGGGATGCCGCGACCCTGGTCCTCCACGGCGAGGAACAGTCTGCGCTCCTGCTTGCCGAGCACGATTCTGACCGTCGTGCCCGCCGGGGAAGCGTGCAGGCTGTTCAGAAGCAGATTGACCAGCACCTGGCGCAGCATGGCTTCGTCGGCGCTGATGGTCGCGGCCTTGACCTGGGTGAGCAGGTCCACGCCGCCCGCGTCGAAGTCGGGCCCAAGGATATGGACCACTTCCCGGCAGAGCCTGTCGATGCGGACGGGTGCGAGGCTAGGCTTGCGCTGGCGGGCGAAGTTCATGAAATTTCCCAGGCGGGACGAAGCCTTGTCCACTTCGTCCATGATGTGCCCGAGCATGGTTCGGCTTTCAGCCGGAATGTCGTGCCGGGCTTCGATCTGTTGCGCCATGCCCATGATGATGCCGAGCGGGTTCTTGGTCTCGTGGGCCAGTCCGGCGGCGGCCAATCCGAGTTCTTCCAGATGGGCGCTGCGGATACGCTCGGCGGCCAGTTCCCCGGCCAGGATGCGGCGGCGTATACCCGTGATCCAGACGGCCGTGACGGCGAGGATGCAGACCAGGGCGGAGGCGAAGATGGGGCCCTGGCGCTGCCAGAACCAGGATGAAGTGAAGCTTTCCGGGCTGCTGCGAAAACCCAGGTACATGACCGGGTTGCTGCGCGGCCACAGGCCGAGGCCAAGGTTGGTCGATTCAAGCGCCTCGGCCCAGTTGGCGGGGATGTGGGCAGGTTGCAGGGGAGACCACATGACATACATGTCGGCAGTGTCGATTTCGCCCCGGGTGCTGTTGGTCATCAGAAATTCCGGCATCGTCCCGGTCTGGACCAGGCGGCCGTGGCGGCCCTGGACCACGACAAAGAGGGTGCGCGAACCGCGAATGACGTTTGAGAGCACTGTCTCGACCTGTTTCCAGTCCGTCAGTTCGCCGTTGCTCATGGACGCGATGATCGCGTTCAGCGTCGCGAAGCTATCCTGGGCGCGCTGTCGCCGCCATTCCATGGAGCGTTCGGAATATCCCTGCCAGGACGAGAATACCCAGACGCTCAGCGCCATGATCAGCACAAGGGCCGTCAGGAGCGGGATGCGGTACAGGCGAGTGTCGTGTTTCATTTTTCCTCCTTGCCGGCTTTTGGCCTAGCAAAGAGTGTGCTGAAGATTAGCCCAGCAGCATCCGGTCCGAAACTTCCGCGTCCGCCTGGCTCTGGAATTTGTCCAGCAGGACCTCGACGGTAAGCTCCTCTTTCTCCTGTCCGCGCACGTCGAAGATGATGCGACCCCGGTGCATCATGATCAGCCGGTTGCCCAGGGCCAGAGCCTGATGCATGTTGTGGGTGACCATGAGCGTGGTCAGGCCGTGTTCGGTGACGATGTTTCGGGTCAGTTCCAGGATCTGCCCGGCGGTCTTGGGATCGAGGGCCGCAGTGTGCTCGTCCAGGAGCAGCAGTTCCGGCCGGACCAGGGTGGCCATGACCATGGTCAGGGCCTGGCGCTGCCCGCCGGAGAGCAGGCCTGCCCGGTCCTGGAGGCGGTCTTCAAGCCCCAGGCCCAGTACGCGCAGTTGATCGCGGAAGGCTTCCCTGTCGCCCGTCTTGACGCCCCGGGACAGGCCGCGCCGTTGTCCCCTTTTTTGGGCCAGGGCCATGTTCTGGGCGATGGAACCGCTGGCGCAGGTGCCCATGAGCGGGTCCTGAAAGACGCGGCCGATGAAGCGGGCGCGCTTGTGCTCGGGCCAGCGGGTTACGTCCGTTCCGGCCATGGTGATGTTCCCGGAATCGAGAGCATGGGTCCCGGCCAGGCAGGACAGGAAGGTCGACTTGCCCGCGCCGTTGGAGCCGATGATGGTGATGAAGTCACCCTGCTCGATATCGATGGACAGGTCCCGGAGGCTGTGCACTTCGTTCACGCTGCCCCGGTGAAAATACTTGTTGATGGTCTGGACGCGTATCATCGGGTGAATCTCCGCTTGAGCATGGGCGAGGTCAGGGCCGCGATGACCAGAAAGGCGGTGATCAGGTTCAGGTCGCTGGGGGTGAAGGAGAAGCTGCCGAGCCTGGACCCCAGCGCCAGGGCGATGGCGGTGCGGTAGAGGATGGAGCCGACGATGACGGCGATGCAGGCCCGGGCGATGGTCGCCTTGCCGAAGACCGTTTCGCCGAGGATGACCGAGGCCAGCCCCGCGACGATGGTGCCTACGCCCATGTTCACGTCCGCCGCGCCCTGGTTCTGGGCGATGAGCGCACCGCTGAAAGCGACCAGGGCGTTGGAGAGGCCCACGCCGAAAATGATGACGTTGTCCGTGTTCACGCCCAGGGAAGTGATCATCTGCCGGTTATCGCCGGTGGCCAGCATGGCTTGCCCGTACTCGGTGTGCAGGAACCAGATCAGCCCGGACGTGATGACGGCCGCGACAACAAAAAAGAACACTGGAGTGAGCTGATAGAGCGGCAGCCCCAGGTTTTCGAGGTCCGTCAGCACCGAGGGCGTACCCAGGAGCGCCACGTTGGGGCCGCCCATGATCCTGATATTGATGGAATACAACGAGATCATGGTCAGGATGGACGCCAGAAGGTGCAGGATTTTGAGCTTGGTGTTCAGGACCGCGGTCACCGCTCCGGCCAGAAATCCGGCCGTGGAGGCCAGCGCAAGGGCCAGGTACGGGCTGTAACCGGCGGTGATGGTCACGGCGCTGACCGAAGCCCCCAGAGGCAGGCTGCCGTCAACGGTCAGGTCCGGAAAGTCGAGTATCCGAAAGGTCAGATACACCCCGAGGGCCATGATGCCGTATAAAAAACCCTGTTCCAGGGCTCCGAGAAAGGCGTAGAGGGTCATGATTCGTGTTGGTGCTGGATGTGGATGGAAAAGGGGGCGTGCGCCCGCTGAGCGGGACATACATGGGGGCGGGTGGAAGGACAAGCCCGCGTGGGAGCCATGCTTTTGGCCCAGGGATGGGCTAGTCGTACCGGTTGCTGATCGCCAGGAATTCGTGCTGTGTTTCTTCGAACGCATCGACCACGTCCGGATCGAAATGGGAGCCGCGTCCGGCCAGGATGATCTGACAGGCGTCAGCATGCGGTATGGCGTCCTTGTAGACGCGCTTTGTGACCAGCGCATCATAGACATCGGCCAGCGCCATGAGTCGGCCTCCAATGGGGATGGCTTCTTCTTTGAGTCCTTGCGGATAGCCTGAGCCGTCCCATTTTTCGTGGTGTGAGAGAGCGATTTCGCGCGCCAGTCCCAGGAAGGAACGGTCGCTTCCTTCCATGCTCCGGCGTTCTGCTTCGGCCAGGGTTTCGGCTCCGAGGATAGTGTGTCGCTGCATCTCCTTGAATTTTTCGCGGGTCAGCGAGCCTGGTTTGAGCAGGATGCTGTCGGCTATGCCGACCTTGCCGATGTCGTGCAGAGGAGCGGATTTGTAGAGCAGTTCGATGGTATCCCGGTCGAGGTATTTTTTGAATTTTGGTTTTCGGGCCAGGACGCGGGCCAGGACGAGGACATACTCGCGGGTGCGCCGGATGTGTCCGCCGGTTTCGGGGTCGCGGGTTTCGGCCAGCGCGGTGAGGCTCATGATGGTGGCGTCCTGGGCTTGTAGCAGTTGCTTGCCCCGGATGCGCAATTCGCGCTCTTCCATGCCATATTTGATGAGGCTTAAAAGCGCCATGTTGCCCATGAGGATTATTTCCGTGGACAAAGGCGAAATCCAGTAGCCGGGGCCGTTCAGGAGCCAGAGGCTGGCGCTCCATACCCCTGTCGCCCCCACGACTAGACCGGCCGCACAAGTCAAGGGGCCGGCGGACATCATCAACAGGCTCGACAGGAGGCCGGCAAGCACGATGGCGCATGCTTCCGCCCCGATGGCCCAGGACGGACGGATGAGGGTGTCTTTCTGGAGCAGGTTGTCGAGCAGGGTGGCATGGACTTCAATACCCGGAAAGACGCGCCCCACGGGGGTGACATGATTGTCACCAAGCCCCGAGGCCGTAGGACCGACAATGGCCACGCGTCCCTGAAAATTCGGCAGGGGGCCGCTGAGGATGTCGGTCGCGGAGTACGTGGTGAAGGTTCCGCTGGGGCCGCGATATCTGAGTAGCACGTTACCCTGTGCGTCGATGTGCGTGCGCTTGCGGTCAAACTGGACGAAATTTCCGTCGGCATCTTGCCCCAGACCAATGGCGGTTTCGCCCCGGGTCATGACCGTGGCCAGGATCAGGCTCGGCAGCAGTTCGTCTGCATGCAGCGCTATGAGCGGGGTTCGCCGGATGACTCCGTCGGAGTCGGGCAGGGCGTTGATGAAGCCTGAATTTGTCGCGGCCGCGTTCAGAATCGTCAGGGGGCAGACTGCGGTCTCGGCCGTGTACGGCGAAAATCCGGCAGGCATGGATTGTCCGGAGAGGATCGGATGAACGTCGCAGAAGGGGGCTTTGCCGTGATTGGGGGTAAAGAGCAGCTTGTAACCCAGAACGGTCGGCATTTTTGCCAGGGCTTCCGCCAGCAGACGGTCATGATCCAGCCTGTTGCCGGGCAATCCTTCAAGATCAATTGAGAATCCAGTTTCCTGGCGCAACTCTTCCTGCACCAGTAGCGGCGAGGTTCTGTCGCGGGCCGAGAGGATCAGGTCCAGGGCCACGATGTCTGCGCCGGCTTCGTGCAGGCGGGTGATCAGGCTTGCCAGCACATGGCGCGGCCAAGGCCATTGGCCCAGATCGGTCAGGGATTTGTCGTCGATGGCGATGAGCACCGGTACAGGACTCAAAGGTCGCTGACTGGTTTGGGACAGCAGCACGTCATAGACCTTGCGCTCGAAATGGGTGAGCAACTCCGGGCGCATGACATGCAGGATCACGACGCAGAGCGTGATGACGCACCCGGTGCCCAGCAGGCGAAGGATGTCCCTGCGGCGGTATCCGTGTAGTTTCATTTATTGACGCCTGGTCGTGCGGGTGGTCAGCGTACCAGTACCTCCACGCGACGGTTCCTGGGTTCGGGAGTGTCGTCGGCGGTGGGAATGAGGAGGTTGCCCTCACCGTGGGAAAACACCTTCATGATGGACGGATCGATTCCCTGCCCGACCAGGATGTCCCGCGCTCTTTCCGCACGCTCCAAAGACAGGCGAGCGTTGTCCTCACGCTGTCCAATCGTGTCCGAGTGGCCGTTGACGCGCACATCGCGGGAATTGCGTCGGTTGATGGCTTCAATGATCAAGGATGGAACGGGTTTCGATTCGGCGGTCAGTTCTGCTTTGCCGTATTCAAAATAGAGCAGGAAGTTTTCAGGGGGACTGGGCATCGCCTGGAGAACCTGGCCGTACTCCTGCTCGATCTTTTTCTGGTCGAGGGTTCGCAGTGCGCTTGGCGAGGCCGAGGCGTCGCTGACTCTTGTGCTGTGTCCGGCAGCGGAAAGCTGTTGCGTTCCGGCCGGAGTGCTGACCTCTATTTGTCCGACCGAACCGTCGGGATCCTCAAGCAGGACGACGGTAGTGCCTTTGGTTGCGCAGCCGGAAAAGGCCAGACAAAGGATGAGCAGGAGAGTCCGCACGATCATTGTTCCACCACCTTGACCAGAAAACGTGTGCCATGAACGGCGATGACCGCATCCGGCGTTTCGATATGAACTTTTTCGGGAGCAAGGCGGGCGATGACTCCGGACATGTAGGCGAAGGATCCCTTGAGCAGCCGTATGGCGAGGGATAGTTTTTCTTCCTGGGGCGCAAAGGCGAAGTCGCTGAGTTCGAGACGGCTGTTTGGCCCCAGAGAGAGCACCGTGTCGTCTTCAAGCATGATTCCGATAGTGCTTTGATCCGAGGTCATGACAATGTCCTCTACATAAAGAATGTCTCCAGTCCTGGCTGGGAGGGCATCGCCTGACCGCACGATTTGTCCGCTGCCCTCGGCGGTCTTGATGAAGCCTGCCACGCCGGGTTCCGCGTAAACCGTGCCTGTGTGTAGAACAATGCCCAGGATGAGGAGCATGAAAAGATGCATGAGGTTCTCCGAGGGATTGAGTTGATCAATAATTTTCAGGCAGTACGTCATTTTTTGATATTATTCAAGCAATGTGTGCAAGACCATGCGTGCCACTGATTTTTTGGTTGTGATGAACACCGCTGATGGACGGTGCCACGATGCCTCGTTTCGCCAGCTAAAGCTTTGATTCATGATCATCGGCATGAAGTGCTGATTTGGTTGGATTCCAGGCAAAGGGGATAGACTCCTTGCATTGATCCCTCGCCGGGTCTAAAAGCCTTGATCATCCAGTGCCTTGTCCAAGGTTCATCCGCAAGACAGTTCCTTGGGGTCCACAGAAGGGGCGCGTGGGCATATATGGTGGGGTGCGGCGACCATAAAGCGGGGTCAACGCGGATGTCCTGCCGTTTTGGCCTGCGTACTTTGACAGAAGCTCAACGCTTTGAGTAGGGCAGAGCCCAAATCACATTTGACCGAGGTCTTCATGCCCAAGCCCATTGATATTCTGCGTACGGTTTTCGGTTACGACGGGTTCGTCGGACCGCAGGAATCCATAATTGAAACCCTGCTGGCCGGGCGCGATGCCGTCGTGCTCATGCCCACCGGCGGCGGAAAATCCCTGTGTTATCAGATTCCCGCCCTGATCCGGCCCGGCACCGCCGTTGTCGTCTCTCCGCTCATCGCGCTCATGCGCGATCAGGTGCAGAGCCTGACTCAAAATGGCGTGCGCGCGGCCTATCTGAACTCCTCGCTTTCGGCGGCCGAGGCCCGGGGGGTCGAGGCCGAACTGCTGGCCGGACGGCTGGACCTGATCTATGTCGCCCCGGAACGCCTGTTCCTGGCCGGTTTTCTGGAGCAGCTCGGGCGTATCCCGCTGGCGCTTTTCGCCATTGATGAAGCGCACTGCGTGTCCCAGTGGGGCCACGATTTTCGGCCCGAATACACCCGCCTCGGGATGATCGCCGAGCGTTTCCCTGAGGTGCCGCGTCTGGCCCTGACCGCCACGGCCGACGACTTGACCCGGGCGGACATCATCCGCCAGCTTGGCCTGGAGTCGGCGCGGGTCTTTGCCTCGGGTTTTGATCGGCCGGGGATCCGTTATCTTGTCGCGCTCAAGGATCACCCCGAGCAGCAGCTTGCCGACTTTCTGCGCGCGCAGCCTGTAGGCGATGCAGGCATCGTCTATCGCATGTCCCGCAAGAAGGTCGAGGCCACGGCCGCGAGCCTTGGCAAGCAGGGCTTTACGGCCCTGCCCTACCACGCGGGGCTGGATCCGGCCACGCGTGAACGCAATCAGGAGCGGTTCATGCGCGAGGACGGGGTGATCATGGTCGCCACCGTCGCTTTCGGCATGGGCGTGGACAAGCCGAACGTGCGTTTCGTGGTTCACCTCGATCCGCCCACGAGCCTTGAGGCCTACCATCAGGAAACGGGGCGCGCGGGCCGAGACGGCCTGCCTGCCGTGGCCCTCATGACCTACGGACTGGGCGACATAGCCATGCTGCGTCGGCTGGTGGCCATGGACGCGGGATCGACCCGCCTTCCCGCCGATACGCAGGAAGCAAGGGGGGAAAGCCGGGTGCGGCACGAACGCCTCAAACAGCAGAAACTGACCTCCCTGCTCGGATTCTGCGAGACCACCAACTGTCGGCGGCAGGTGCTGTTGCGCTATTTCGGCCAGGAGCTGCCCGAGCCCTGCGGAAATTGCGACATCTGCCTTGACCCTGTCGAGTCCTGGGATGGAACCGTGGCGGCCCAGAAGGCTCTCTCGACCATCTTCCGGGTGCAGGAAGGCTTTGGCGCGGGGCATCTGGCCGACGTGCTGGTCGGCAAGCTGACCAAGGCCGTCGAACGCTGGGGTCACGAGGCGGTCTCGACATTCGGCATCGGTACGGAGCTTTCCCGGCCGGAGTGGCTCAGCGTCTACCGCCAGCTGGTGGCGGCAGGGCTGGCCGACGTGGATATGGAAGGGTATGGGGTCCTGAAGCTCAATGCCCACAGCTGGGAAGTCATGAGAGGCGGGCGAACCGTGGCTTTGCGCCGCGATCCGGTTCCGGTCAGGGGAGCGCAAAAGCCCCTGGCGCCCAAGATGGCGGAGGTGTCCTCGCCCGAGGCCCGGGAACTGTGGGAAAGTCTGCGCGCATTGCGGCTGGAGATTTCCCGCGAGCAGGGCGTTCCGCCCTACGCGGTTTTTTCGGACCGGACTCTTTTGGAGATGGTCCGCTACAGGCCACGGGCCGTTGCGGACCTGCATGGCATAAGCGGGGTGGGGCGGATGAAGCTTGGAGCTTACGGAGAGCGCTTCGTCGAGATCCTGCAACGGCACGAGTCCGAATACGGCCGCCCCGAGGACGTGCCGGTCGCTCCTGCGCCGCGCGTCCAGAAAACGAAGCCCGGAGCTCAGGTGCTGTCCGGCACGGAACAGACCAGTCTGGATCTGTTCCGGGAAGAGGGTGCCGTCGAGGCGGTGGCCGGAGCCCGGGGGCTGAAGCCCGCCACGATCTACGGGCACCTGGTCAAGGCCATCGCCCTGGGACATGTCTCGGCGGCGGAGGTGACGGGTCTGTCCCGCGGGCAGCTCTCGCGCATAGAGGACATGATCGGGTCCATGCGGGTGCGCGGCGTGGCCTCGCTTGGCGCGGTGATCGAGGCGCTCGATGGGGAATTCAGCTATGAGATCCTGCGTTGCGTCCAGGCCGGGATGCTGAGGGAACAAGCGGAGCAGGCATGAAAATCTATCTTGTCGGCGGGGCGGTGCGCGATCAGGTGCGGGGGCAGACCCCCGTGGATTTTGATTTCGTGGCCATCGGCGGAGATGAACGGGAACTGCGCAGGCGGGTGCCGGGCCTGACCAGGGTCGGGCAGGGCATCCCGGTCTTCGTGCGCGGGAAAAGCCAGTATACAATCTCGGATTTTTCGAGCATCGAGGACGACCTGTGTTCCCGCGACCTGACCATAAACGCCCTGGCCAGGGATGATTCCGGCCAGATTGTGGCCCACCCCAAGGCGCTTGCCGACCTGCGCGATAAGATTCTGCGCCCCGTGGCTCCGGCCAATTTTTTGGCCGATCCCTTGCGGGTCATTCGCGCGGCCCGTTTTGCCGCCGCGTTTCCCGATTTCACGGTGCACGAGCAATTGCTGGCGGCCATGAGCGGCGTTAGCGCCGACGCGCTTGGCCGGGTGGCGGCGGAGAGGGTCGGGCAGGAGGTTTTGAAGGCCTGCGCCGCACCCGCGCCGGGAAATTTTCTGCGTGTATTGCAGGCCGGGGGCAGGCTTGCTCCGTGGCTGGCCGAATTCACGGACGCGCACTCCATACCGGCCGGTCCTCCTGAGTTTCACGATGCGAGCGTGCTGGAACACACCGCCCGGGTCATGGACAGGTGCGCCGGAGACGCCCTTGGGGCCTGGATGGCGTTGTGCCACGACCTGGGCAAGACCGTGACTCCCGCCGAGCTTCTGCCCCGGCACCACGGGCACGAAGCGGTCGGCCCGGACATGGCGCAAGGCCTGGCTTTGCGCTTGCGCCTCCCGAGCCGTCACGGCGCGGCCGGACGCTTGGCCGCACGCTGGCATATGGCCGCCGGACGCTACGCGGATCTCAAGCCGTCAACCCGGGTGCGCCTGCTGCTGGAACTCGACAAGGCCGGGATCATGAAGAATTTTTTTCGGCTGGTGGCGGCGGATCGTGGCGGCGAGCAGCTGGAGCTGGCGCGGCGTGAACTGGCTGTGATCAAGTCCGTTCGACTGCCGGAAAAACATCGTGACCTGGGTCCAAGGAGCGCGGATATTCTTTTGATGCTGCGGTGCGAGGCGCTCAACGAATATTCCAGGGCCCAAGGGGCCAGCGAAGATGGAAGTGCTGGCATGCGGGGGTGAATCCCGGAGGAGGTTTCATGAAGTGGTCTGTTGCAAGCGGTACGGCGTTGATTCTTGTTTTCTGTCTTTTTGCGCTGACCGGACAGGCCGCTTCCGGGGCGGCGGACGATGTTCTGGTCTATGAGCGTCAGGGCTGGATCTGGAGCTGCGATGGCGAAGGCGGCAAGCAGAAGCGTCTGATTCGGGGCGCAAGGCCTGGTGTCAGCCCGGACGGACGGCTGATCGCCTTTTTTCGGCCTAGCAAGGCCGGGCATGAGGAGATGTCCGACTTGTGGATTTTCGCTCCACAGAGCGGAAGGGAAACGCGGATCGCTTCGTCGCTTTTCGCCGCATCGGCTCCCGTCTGGTCCGGGGCGGGCGCCTGGCTCGCCTTTTTGGCCCGTGACGCCCGCGCGCTCACCAGTCTTGTGGTCATGACCGCCGACGGCTCGGTAATGAGCACTCCCTTGCGGGAGGACGGCGAGGGCGTGGGGTTTCTTTGCGCACTGTCCGTGACGCCGGAAGACTCACTGCTGGTGCATGACATGGTGAATGCCTACTGGGTGGACCCCGCCGGCGGGGTGCTCAAAAGCGTTCCGCTGGCGAAGATCATGGGCTCAAGGGCGCAAGGCGTCACCAGTCTGGACAGCTTCTCGGTTTGTCCGACGGACCTGACGGTGCTGGTCTTCAGCCACGCGGTTTCCGGGACCCCGCGTTTCGAGAGCATCATGCACGAGCCGAGTTCCGCCCTGTCTCTGCACGACAGCTGGGTCGGCGTGGGCAAGAACATGCAGATCACGCCGCGTGAGATCACCGCCTTTGATCCGGTCTGGTCCATGGACGGTAGGCGAATCTATTTTATCGGCTACCGGGATACCCAGGCCGCCGATGCGGAGCTGTTCCGGATTTTGCGTGTCGACCGCTTCGGTTCGGGGCTCAAGGAATTGACTCTGGGTGAGAGCGTAAGCGTCGGGTCCAGGTCCGCCGGGCGTTGACGGGGGGCTTTGGTCTTTCTTATCTGATCTGGCGTCTGATGGCCGCGAAACACAGGAACAGCCCGGCTGCCAGGATGGCGATCTTGCCGAAGTCAAAGCGGGCGTCCCTCTCCAGGGCGTTTACGTAGGGCAGGGCGGGCAGGTAGAAAACGGCGCTTTTCCCCTTGGAGATGCCTGCGCTCATGGCGGTGCCGATGGTCTTGGTGTTGCCGGGGATGACACGTCCGTCGGGGAGGGTGAACTCAAAGCCCACGGAGTAGCTGTAGCTGTTGGCAACGGGCGCCTGGCGGTCGCCGAGCTCGCGGCGGACGACGGTGATTTCGCCGGAGGCCCGTGCGCCGATCACGGGCAGCAGGGGAATGACCGTGCCGTAAAGAGTCAGGAGCAGTCCCACGACAAAGACGATGATCCTGGGGAGAAGCGGGGTGTTTTTCGGGGTTTTGGGCATGTCGTTATGTTGTGACGTCCAGGCCTATTTTTGATATTTCCTCGGCATGGGCAGCCGCCATTTTTCGTAGATCGGGGCCAGTTTGCCCTGATCGGCCAGTTCGCGCATGCCCTCTTCAAAGATCTGGCGCAGCTCCCGGCCGCGTTTGGAAGTGGAGAAGACGGGGAAATACTGGCGAAACCCCACGGATTCCATGCGGTAATCATTTTCATCGAAGGGCGTCTTGAGCGCTCGCATGGATTCTGTGATGAGGTTGCGGTCGTCGATGTAGAAGTCGGCCCCGCCGCGGACGACCCGCTCCAGGGCTTCGATTCCGCTGGTGGTTTCGCTGAACTCGATAGGCACCGGGAAATCCTTGGGGCTGTAATATCCGAGCCTCCAGACCAAACGTCTGTTCGTCATGGAAGACACTCCATCCCAGAAGGGGAAGGCGGCCTTGCGGAAGATGGCGTGGAACTCGCCTTCATACATGGGTTCTTTTGCCAGCTCCAGGCCGTCCACGGGGTCCGACAGACATGTGTAGGTGTCGATGGTGCCTTCGCGGACCATGATGAGTCCCCGCTTGGCCGGCACCTCCAGGTGACGGACCGTATTTCCGCCGGGGCCGTAGATGGCGCGCATCAGGTCATGGTAAAGTCCCTGGCCGTCGTGGCTGGTGAATCCATCCCAGAGCGGAGACCCGGTGAGAACCTGGTCGGCGCGCCCGGACGCGGGGATCGCCAGGAAAACGAGCATGGCAAGGAGGAGCAGGTACGGGTTTCGGGGGCTGATCATGAACAATGCGCTTACCGCAGCCTGCTTTCACGAACAAGAAGAATCTGCTTTTTTGTGCCGATTGTCGCCATTGCGGGCTTGCGTCCGCGCTCCCGACATGATTTGTTTTGCCTTGCCTCAAAAGGGACATATCGGTCCCGGCCCGCGTTGATCCGCTTTGCGTCAAGGTCAAGGCCGCGCGTGTTTCATCATTCAACCGTTGAAGGCTTTCATGCAGGATATTCTGAATCGATCCGGGCAGAAGATGGTTTCACTTCTGGATCTGACCTCCCTGACCGGCGTCGAAACCGAGGCCGATATCGAGGCGCTTTGCTCCCGGGCGTCCGGACCGTGCGGCCAGGTTGCCGCCATCTGCGTCTTTTCACGCCACTTGCCCTGGGCGATAGCCGCCCTCAAGCGCAGGTCTCTTGAGCGGATCGGTCTGGCCACGGTGGCGAATTTTCCGGGAGGCGATCTCGACCCGGCGGGGACCGTGCGCGAGATCGACGAGGCTCTTGCCCTTGGCGCCACGGAAGTGGACCTTGTCTTCCCTTACCGGGCATTTCTGGATGGCCGCGAGAGGGAGGTGAAAGACTTTCTGGATGCCTGCCGCCGGGCCTGTCCGGTGCGGCTCAAGATCATTCTCGAGACCGGAGTGCTCGGGAGCCGGGAGGCGATCCATGCGGCCGCCAGCCTGGCCGTGGATCACGGCGCGGATTTTTTGAAGACCTCCACGGGCAAGGCTGCGGTCCACGCCACGCCCGAAGCGGCCCGGGTCATGCTGCAGGTCATCGCCCAAAAGGGCACCCCGACAGGCTTCAAGGCTTCGGGCGGATTGCGTACCATGGCCGATGCCCAGGTCTATCTGGATTTGGCGGAGGAGATCATGGGCAAGGACTGGATCGGCCCGCACACTTTTCGCTTCGGGGCCAGCAGTCTGCTGGATGATATCCTGGCCCGGACGAACTCGTCGGAGAGTGCATGAGGCGGGTCTGCCTGCTTGTGCTCGACTCCCTGGGAGTGGGCGGTGCTTTGGACGCGGAACAATTCAATGACCTTGGCGCGGACACGCTGGGGCACATCGCCACGGCCTGCGCCCAGGGATTGGCCGACGTGGGTCGCAAGGGGCCGCTTCGGCTCCCGACACTTTCTTCGCTGGGGCTGGGATTGGCGGCCGAACTGTCCACGGGTGAGCTTCCTCCCGGCCTTGAGGTGTCCGGACCTGTTTCCGGCAAATATGGATGCGCCTCGGAAATCAGCCGGGGCAAGGACACTCCGAGCGGTCACTTTGAAATGACCGGAGCTCCGGTGCTCCAGAATTGGGGATATTTCACGCCGGACACGAACTCCATCCCGAAGGAACTGCTGGACGAGCTGGTGGCCCGCGCCGGTCTGCCCGGAGTGCTGGGCAACTGCAAGGCGTCGGGTATCGAGATCCTGGCCCGCCTCGGGGAGGAACACCTGCGCAGCGGCCGTCCCATCGTCTACACATCCGTGGACTCCGTTTTGCAAATCGCGGCACATGAAGAGGCCTTTGGTCTTGAACGCCTGCTCGATGTTTGCGCCATCGCCCGGGAACTGGCGGACAAATACCGCATCGCCAGGGTGATCGCCCGGCCCTTTGTGGGTGACGGCGGCACGTTCTCGCGTACCGGCAACCGTCGCGATTTCTCCATCCCCGCGCCCTCGCCAACCATCCTTGACCTTCTGACGGCGGCTGGAGGAACGGTCTTGTGTGTTGGCAAGGTCGGAGATATTTTCGCCCATCGGGGAGTAGGCAAGAGCGTTCGCGCCCATGGCCACGACCACCTCATGGACGCGACCCTGGCCGCCTGGGAGGGCGCCGGAGACCGGACGCTGGTCATGACGAATTTCGTTGATTTTGATTCGGTTCATGGTCATCGTCGGGACGTGGCCGGGTATGCCCGCGCGCTTGAGTCCCTGGATGCCCGTCTGCCCGAACTCTTGTCGCGTCTCATGCCGGGCGACCTGTGCATTTTGACCGCCGACCACGGCTGCGACCCGACCTGGCCCGGCACGGACCATACCCGGGAGCGGGTGCCCGTTCTGACTTATGGTCCCGGAATTGTCGCCGGATCCATGGGGGTCCGCGAATCGCTGAGCGATATCGGGGCCTCCGTGGCGCATTTTTTCGGCATCGACGGAACCGGACATGGCCGGTCGTTTTTTGCTCACGATGAGCTCTCAAACCTTTCCTAAGGAATACTCATGACCCCTGATTGCGGCCAAGGACCGGCCAATTTAGCCGAACGGATCATGCCCGCGCTGATCAGAATCCTGGTCTGGGGCGGCGTGTTCGCAGTCGTTTTCATACTGCGTTCCTTCTTTTTGCTTCTCTTTTTGACCTTTGTGTTCGGTTATGTCCAGAATCGCGGCGTGAACAGGCTGCAGGGGCTGATTCCGAACCGACCGTTCCGGGTCGTGCTGGTGGCGAGCATATTCCTGGGCGTGCTCATTACCGTGGGAGTGTTTCTGGTGCCTCGGGCCAAGGAGCAGACCGTTCTTTTCATCACCGAGCTTCCCCAATATGTGGAGCGTCTGGACCAGGAACTTGGTGTCCTGGGTGAACGCTATCCCATGATCGCCAATGCCATCCCGGAGCTTGGAGCCCTGGCCGAGCACACCACGCCGAGCCTCGGCAGTTCGAGGGTCGCGGCACTGGTACAGCAGCTCTTCGGCATGATCGACCATCCCGAAGGGCAGCACAAGGTCAATCAGCTGCTTGATCTGGTGCGCGGTGTGGGTGGCCGGATCGCGGCCATCGCCTCGGCTTTTCTGCTGGCCCTGCTCTTCTCTTTTCTCATAGTTCTCGATTTGCCCCGGCTTTCGGCCAGCGTGTGCTCCCTTGAAAATTCCAAGCTCGGTTTCGTTTATCGCGAGGTGGCCGGCAGCATCCGGGATTTTGCCATGGTCCTGGGCAAGGCCTTGGAGGCGCAGTTCGTCATCGCTTTGGTCAACGCCGTACTCACGGCCATTGGCGTGTCGTTGCTGGGTCTTGGTTCGACCATGGCTTTTTTGACCGTCATCGTCTTTTTGTGCAGCTTCATTCCCGTGTTGGGCGTTTTCATCAGCTCGGTGCCCATCTGCCTCATCGCCCTGCAAAGCTCGGGGCTGACCACCATGCTGCTGGCCATCGTCATGATCACGGTGATTCATCTGCTTGAGGGATACGTGCTCAACCCCAGGATCTATGGTTCCTACATGCGCATAAATCCCGTCATCGTGCTCGTCATTCTGACCATCGGAGCCAAACTGTTCCAGATCTGGGGCCTGGTGCTGGGCGTGCCCATCTGCACCTATATTTTTGGACATGTCATCCAGCACAAGGAAGAGGAGACGCAAGCCTCCCTTGAATGCACCCGGGAAGACATGCCGGATTGAAATCGGGTCAGCCGTGCGCGTTCGCTACAGTCCACGCAAAATGCAGCGTCGAAGAATGACAAGTAAATATTGATGGAGCCAAGAGTGGAAAATGCACTGCACATCGTGATTGTCGAGGAGCCCTGCCTGTCGCGCAATGTTCTGGTCAAGGCGCTCGGGAGCTGGGGCTATTCGTGTGAGGCTGTCGAGGACGAGGATGGGGCCTGGAAAGCTGCCCTGGCCGCGACTGTTCCGGTGCTGATTCTGGCGGACTGGCATTCGGATTTCATGGGCTGTGACGAGTTTTTCTGGCGGGTGCGCAACGAGCAGGCCTTGCAGGGTGCGTATCTGCTGGGCGGAATCCCGCGCGGGGCCGTGGGGGCGATCCGTCAGTGCATTTCCTCCGGAGCCGACGATTACGTCTATCGTCCCTATGACCTCGATGAAGTGCGCGTGCGACTGCATCTGGCATCCAAGGTCATGGGCCTGTCACCGGCAGGGGGCGTTTTTCCGGACTGATCCCCTCTCGTTCCCTTTTTCACCTTGTGGCGAAATCAGCCGGTCTTGGACCAGCGGATTTCGCCTCTTTTTTTCAGAGGGTCGTGGACCAGAAGAGGGCGTTTTTCTGGATCGCCATGTTCATCTCGGGCTGTACGAATTCCCTGGGACCTTCGACAAAGGGCAGATATTCGATGCTCGCCTCGCCTGCGCGCAATGATCCGCCCTGGATTTTGGGAAACAGGTTCTTGCGTGCCGGAGCCAGACGACCAAGGACCACGGGCAGGGCCTGGAAGGCCTCTTCCCTGGGCAGGGTCACTGGATGCAGGGGCGTGCGGGGCAGGACCTCAAGCGCCGGGGCCTCAGGTTGGTACAGGCTGACCTGGGCGCTCAGATTCAGAAAAAGCCCGGGCCTGATCTTGAAGGCCGGGACTCGAAAGGAAAAGGCCGTCGATTCCATCCAGGGCAAAAGGGCGCGGGGCAGGTTGGTCAGACGGATCAGGTCGGCCCAGGTCTGGAGCCTGAATCCCCTGGCTTGGACGCTCAGATTCCAGAAGGGCAGGTAGATGTCCGGCTTCTCCTGCGTGTGCAGAAAATGGGGGGTGATGGGCTGGCCTCCCTCGGGACCGGGCTCCCATGCCGTGTCGCAGTGCGGACAGGTTTGCACCAGGCTCTGGCGGTCCCCGATCAGGTCCCAGCCGCATTTTGGGCAAAGGGTCGAGCTGAATTTGAGCTTGCCGGGGGCTTCTTGTGCCTCGGAAAGGTCGATGCCGGCCGGTCCCAGATGTTCGCCGGTGATCGCGTCCACAAGCTCGTGGCTTTGAAAGACGGGCTGGTATACAAGCGAGAGATTGTCGCCCACGCAGGCCGTGAGTTTGGGTCCCCTCTGGGCGGGCAGGCCGGGGAGGGTGCGCAGGAGCCGGGATTTGAAATCAGCGCTTGGTATGGTCGGGGGCAGAAAGAGGCCTTCCGTCGTCGGTTCCACGAAGGACAGGTCCATGGCCTGAGCGCGCAGCCCAAGAGAAGGCGGCAGGGCCGGATTGTCCACGGCCAGGAGATTCGAATCGAGAATCTTGTGCTGCGTGTTTTGCGGCCCAAGCACAAAGGCGTTGCCCCTGAAGCGCCAGTACGGGACATGAATGAGCGTGCCCGGATGGCTGATGCGCGGCTTCAGACGATACTCAAAGGGTCCGCTGGAGTGAATGAACAGGCGGACCTGACAAAACGGACAGGAAAAAATCCTGTCCGTTTCCTCAAGCGCCACCGGCGCGCCGCATTGCGGGCATTGATGGGAGAGATGGCCGGTCATGGTCAGGCCATGCGCTCCCCGCAATGGTTGCAGAACGTGGATGAGGCCAAATTTTCCTGACCGCAGGACGGACACTTTGCCGTCTCGCGGATGCTGCCCGCCTGTCTGCCGCAGCGGGGGCAGAAGCGCGTGCCCGGAGCCAGATTTTTCCCGCACCCCTTGCACTTTTCGAAAACGACCAGCTGGTGTCCGCAGGAGGGGCAGAACTTGTCGTCCTGGCGGATGGACTGGCTGCATTCCGGACATTTGAGGCCGTTTGGCTGCGCGGCTGGAATCGTGGCGGACTGTCCTGCCATCTGCATGGCCTGGGCCATGAGCGAGGGCATCATGAAGCCCACCCCGAGCCCCATGGACTCGCCCGCGCTGCCGGGGTTCGCGGCAGCCTTTTCCATGGCGGACGCGGCCTTGAGCTGCATCAGCTTGTTCATGTCGTCGAACATGCCAAGCTTGGTCTTGTCGTCCATGGCCTTCTGGACTTCGGGCGGCGGTGTGATGGCGTTGATGAAGAGCTGGTTGAGCGATAGCCCGAAATGGCGGAAATCCTCCTGCAGACGTTCCCGCAGGCCCGCGGACCATGCTTCGTAACGACTGGGCAGGTTCAGGATGGTGTCCATGTTTTCGCCCAGGTAGTCATTGAACCTGGAGACGATGACCTTGCCCAGATAGTCGCTCAGGTCGGTCACGGAAAAGGAGCCCATGGTCCCCACCAGGGAGTTGATGAAGAGCAGGGGCTGCACGATCTGGATGTTGAACATGCCGTAGGCGCGCAGGCGAATGAGCCCGAGTTCCGAGTCCTTGAAGGCCACCGGCTCCCGGGTGCCCCATTTGAGGTTGGGGAAGACCTTGGTGTTCACCATGTAGGCTTCCGCCCGCAGCGGGCTCTCAAGCCCCCAGGGGATGCCCATGATCTTGTTCAGGATGGGGATGTTGGCTGTCTTCAGGGTGTGCCTGCCCGGTCCGAAGACATGCACGGCCTTGCCGTTGTAGAAGAAGATTCCGGCCTGGGATTCGCGTACGACCATCTGCGCGCCGTACTTGATTTCGCCGGAGCCTTCCTTTGGAAATCGCTGCGCGAATTCCTGTCCGCTGTCGTCAAACCATTCGATGAGCTCAAGAAAGAAAAGATTGTCGACGCCCATGTATCCTCCTGAATGTCCCGGAAATTTATCGTCAGGAACCATAGGACGATTCACTTGCAATTACAACTTGGGGCCCTTAGTGAACAAGGCTTGTCACACGAAATGGAGGGGATCCCATGCACCGCAGCAAGGAAATCATGGCCGCTCGCGATATCGAGCGCACGCTTGACCGTCTCGCCTGTCAGATTCTGGAACAGATCACGGACCACGAGTCCATCGCCCTGGTCGGCATCCAGCGGCGCGGCGCGGACCTCGCATGCAGGCTGTGCGGCCTTCTGTCGGAACGCACCCGGCGGAAAATTCCCTGCGGTGAGCTGGACATCAATCTGTACCGCGATGACTGGACCTCTTCCACGGCCACTCCGAACATCAACGCCACACGCATCGATTTTTCCGTTGAGGACAAGACCATCATCCTCATCGACGATGTGCTCTTCACCGGCCGCACCATCCGGTGCGCCCTGGAAGCCATTCTGGATTTCGGCAGACCCGAGGCCGTGAAACTTCTCGTGCTGGTCGACCGCGGGCATCGCGAACTGCCCATTCAGGCCGATTTTGTCGGCAAGACCGTGGCCACGGAACGGGACCAGCAGATAAATGTTTTCCTGCAGGAGCGCGATGACAAGGATCAGGTCGTGCTGGGCTGATTCATTTTTGCGTCAAAAAGATAAAGGCCGCCTCCCCATTGGGGAAAGCGGCCTTTTTTCATGTCGTGCCGGGTGGATCAGATCAGTCCCTTGTCGGCCAGAAATCCGCGCAGGGTCTCGGCGTTGGCCGGGCTCATGGGGGTTAGGGGCAGACGCATCTCAAGGTTGATACGACCCATGAGAGAGAGGGACGTCTTGACCGGAATGGGGTTGGTTTCGATGAACATCATGCGTGAAAACGAGGCCAGCAGGAAGTGCATTTCCCGCGCCTTGGGCAGATCGGCCGCGAACCAGGCCGAGCAGAGCGCGCTCATCTTGTCGGGCAGGATGTTCGAAACCACCGAGATGACACCGCATCCGCCCACGGACAAAAGCGGCAGCACAGTGAAATCATCACCGGAGAGCACCTGGAAGTCGGGACCGCAGAATTCCAGAACCTGCGAGACCTGACTCAGATCTCCCGTGGCTTCCTTGATGCCCACCACGTCGGGGATGTCCTTGTTCAGCCTGGCCACGGTGTGCGGAAGCATGTTGACGCTGGTGCGACCGGGGACGTTGTAGAGGATGAAGGGCATGGACACTTCTTCGGCGATACGCTTGAAGTGCTGGTAGAGACCTTCCTGGGTCGGCTTGTTGTAGTAGGGCGTGATCAGCAGCGCGCCGTCGGCGCCTGCTTCCTTGGCAAAACGGGTCAGTTCCACCGCCTCGGCAGTGTTGTTTGATCCGGCTCCGGCCAGAACCGGCACCCGGCCCTTGACCTGGTCCACGCAAATTCGGATCACCCGCTTGTGTTCGTCGTGGCTCATGGTGGCGGACTCTCCGGTGGTGCCGCAGGGCACTACGCCATTGATCCCGCTCTGAATCTGCCATTCGATCAGTTGTCGATAGGCTTCCTCGTCAAGCTGGCCGTTTGAAAACGGGGTGACCAGGGCTGTAAACGCTCCTTTGAATTGCATCGTTTCCTCCCGGATTGGGGCTGTGGTTTATAAGCTGGCCGTCTTGCGCCTTAAAGGCCCAGGGCGGCAGGGCAAAACTCGCCCTTGTAGACGAGCTGGGCTTTGCCGCGCAGGAAAATGTCCGAGCCGTGAACCTTGATTCCGAGCACTTCGGACCCCGAGGTGGTCACTCGGGCCTCGGCATCGCAGAGATTCAGCGCGTGGGCCACGGCCACGGAAGCGGCGGCGCCGGTTCCGCAGGCGTAGGTCTCGCCCTCCACTCCACGCTCGTAGGTGCGCAGCAGGAGTTCCTGGCGGCTTAAGACCTGAATGAAGTTGGCGTTGGTCCCGGCCGGGGCGAAGCGGTCGTGATAGCGGACCTTGGCTCCAAGATCCTTTACATCGAGATTTTTGACGTCGTCCGTGACGATGACCGTGTGCGGAACGCCGGTGTTGGCGAAATGGGCCGTGAAGGTTTCACCGCCAAGATCAAGGGTGAAATTCAGGGCCATGTCCCGCGCCGGGGTCAGCTGCACTTCGACCTCGTCAGCTTCGGGGAAGACCTGGGCGTACACCGTGCCCGCGTCGGTGAGCATGAGGTGTTCGGCCGGGGCCATGCCCAGCTTGTGGGCCAAGAGGGTTGCGCAGCGCGAGCCGTTGCCGCACATCTCGGCGCGGGAGCCGTCGGCATTGAAAAAGTGCCAGCGCGTCGCGGCCTGCCCTGAGTTATCGATTTCCAGAAAGATGATGCCGTCCGCGCCGATGCTGAAGGCGTGCGGGCACAGTGTCTTGGCCCAGCGGGGCATTTCGGCGGGGGATATGGTCTTGGCGCGGTTGTCGATGACGATGAAATCGTTGCCGCTGCCTTGCATTTTGTAAAAAAATTGGGTCGGACCCGTGAAAATGGACATGCGTGTTCCTTCAGATATAATTATTATGCGTGTCAAATTATGGGGAATTGCGCCAAAATGCAAGGAATTGGCTAGGGATTGAAGATGGCGTTGATTTCCGGGTCCGATGCGACGTCGCCGCCAAGAGGCGCGGACGTCGTCAAAACAGTGGTCTGCGGTTCCCAGACGATCTTGGCGCCTGGTTTGGGCAGACTCGGGATGGTCACGCCGAGGACGCTTCTGCCCTTGGTGAAGGCCCTCACCCAGAGCAGCGAGTTGTCGCGCAGGTAGAGACCGGCATAGCCCGGGCCGGGTCCCGATCCGAGAATGATGTCGAAAGCCGCGCCGTGGCGGTCGATGAAATCCTGTTCCCGGTTCGCACCCCAGGTGCTGACTCCGATGATCAGGTTGTACTTGCCGTCCTTGCGCACGGACTCGGCCAAAGCGGCGGTCTTGTCCTCGATATCGGGGTCGTGCTGACCGCTGTCGGGGAAAAGGATGAAGGCCAGACTGCCGTCTTGGACTTTGCGGGTGACCAGTTGCGGTTCGTCGAACGGGCCGACCCACTGACCGGCTTCGATACCTGCGTGTTCAAAGGCGACGGCGTCGTTGGGTGCGCGCAGCGTGATGTCGTAGCCAAGCAGGTCGTATGCCCTCTTGAGCATCGAGATGACCGAAGGATGTCTGTCCCTCTCCAGGCCGAAGGGGGAAAACTCGTACCCGCCGCTGACAATGACGGTGTCCGCGTTCTCGCGCGCGGCTTTGAAATAGGTGGCCCGCCGGGCCAACCCTCCGTAGGTTTTACCCCCTCAACTGGGGCAGGGGGCGAATTCGCCCAGGCTGTTCGCGGAAAATATGATTGTCGTCTCGGCTCCGGCGAGGGTGGGCACGAAAAGGCCCAGGGCCACGATGATCCAGAGTGTGGCGCGGATGCTTGTTTTCATGAAAGTCTCTTTAGATCAGGGGTTTGAGAATTGGGCTGCGGGAGATGAGATCTTTGAGTCTGATGCGGCGTTCCATGATTTTCTTGGCGATCTCGCGAATGTCCTGCGCCGCCTGACAGGTGGGCGCGAATTTCAGGAGCGGAACCTGATGGCGGACGGATTCCGTGACCATGGGGTCGCGGTGAACCACGCCGAGCAGGCTGATGGGCAGGCTCAGGAAATGTTCGCAGGCCTGGGCCAGGCGGTTGAAGGCGTTTTTGGCTTCCTTTTGCGATTCGGCCATGTTCACGATGATCTGGAAATTTCTGATCTGGCGCTGGGTGCAGAGCACCTTGATCAGGGCATAGCTGTCCGTCAGGGACGTGGGTTCGGGGGTGATGACCACGATCCGTTCCTGGGGCATGGCCGCGAACGAGAGCACCGTCGGACTGATGCCCGCGCCAAGATCCAGGATCAGGAAGTCGTAGCGCCGGAACAGGGCGTCGAGCTTGCCCAGCAACAGACTCTGGACGTCATCGTCCATTTCCACCAGTTCGGCCACGCCCGAGGCTGAAGGGAGCAGGACAAGACCGTCTCCCGCCAGGGGAATGACCACGTTTTCGGCCGAGGCGTCGCCGAGCAGGTCCTGCAGGTTTTTTTCAGGGGAGAGGCCTAGGAGCACATCCAGGTTGGCCAGTCCGAGGTCGGCGTCCAGCAGGACGAGGGTGTTGCCGAGTTCATGCAGGGCAAGACAGAGGTTCAGGGCGAGATTGGTCTTGCCCACGCCGCCTTTGCCGCTGGCGACGGAGATGCTGAGTGTCGTGTTGGCTTCGGTCATGTCGGTCCTTGTTCTACTCCGCGCTTGAAGATGGATCGGAGAATGAGGAAAAAAGAAAGCGTTTTTCGTTCTGGTGCACCAGCGACTGTTCCTCTCCGTGGACGAGGTCCAGGATGGGCGAGGTCTCGATTCTGTTTTTTCCGGCCCGCTTGGCCCGGTACAGGGCCTTGTCCGCCTCGGCCAGAAGTTTGACCGGATCGGGCGTGAGTTTGCCCCGATAGCTCGCCACGCCCATGGACATGGTCATAGTGATCCTTGCGTCGCCACAGATGATTCCAAAGTCCTGAATGACCGCCTGGACGCGCTCCAGGAGTTTCAGGGCTCGTGCCTGTCCCGTGCCCGGCAGCAGAAGGGCGAACTCCTCGCCGCCGATGCGGGCCGCCGTGTCGATCATTCTCATTTCGGTAAGCAAGATCGACGCCACGGCCTTGAGAACATCGTCTCCGCAGGGATGCCCGTGAATGTCGTTGACGGCCTTGAAGTTGTCCAGGTCCATGATGCACAGCGTCAGAGGCGTCTTGAAGCGTGAGGAGCGTTCAACCTCCATGGCCATGGCCTGGTCGAACCCCCGACGATTGGCCAGGCCGGTCAGTGCATCCAGGCCCTGCTGGACGGTCAGATGCTCGATGTGCTTCTTGAGCCCGACCAGCGCCGGAAATTTGTCGCCTTGCAGGGGCAGGACGACCCACTGTCCCAGTTTTTTCTGACGCAGCCGTTCGGTCCAGGATGGATCGGAAGCGATCAGGCGGACCAGGGCCGCCACCTCGGAGCTTGCCTGGGGCAATCGCAATTCCTTTTCCAGGGTCTCCAGTTCATCCAGCAACGCTTCGTCGGGGGGGAGATTATGATTTGCCATGCAGGTACAGGAGATAGTTGTGAATGAATGCGTCAATGTTGCCGTCGAGGACCGCGTCGACATTGCTGGTGTCCGTGCCTGTGCGGTGGTCCTTGACCAGACGGTAGGGCTGCAGGGTGTAGGTCCTGATCTGGGAGCCGAACGCGATGGCTCCCTTGGCGATATACTCGGCCTGCCGCTCGCTCGCGATTTTTTGCAGTTCAAGCTCGTAAAGGCGGGCTTTAAGGACTTTCATGGCCGCCTCCTTGTTCTTGTGCTGGGACTTTTCGTTCTGGCACTGCGCCACCAGGCCCGTTGGGATGTGCGTCACGCGCACCGCCGAATCCGTCGTGTTCACGGACTGACCTCCCGGTCCGCTGGAGCGGAAGATGTCGACCCGGATGTCCTCGTCGCGGATTTCGATTTCGATGTCCTGACCTGCGTCAGGGTAGACGTCGACGGAGGCGAAAGAGGTGTGCCGCCGACCGCTGGAATCGAAGGGCGAGATGCGGATCAGGCGGTGGGTTCCCTTCTCGCCCTTGAGTTGGCCATAGGCGTAGGGGCCGTGAATGTGCAGGGTCACGCTCTTGATACCCGCCTCGTCGCCGGGCAGAAGATCCAGCAGCTCGACTTTGAAACCCGTCCGCTCGGCGAAACGGCGATACATGCGCAGCAGCATCTCGGCCCAGTCCTGGGACTCGGTCCCGCCCGCGCCGGGATGAATTTCGAGGATGGCCTCGCTTATATCCTCGGGATCGCTCAGCAGGGTGCGCATCTGGGCGGCCTCCAGCTTGGCGCTCAAGTCCTCCAGGGCCTCATTCAGCGCGTGCAGCATCTCGTCGGTCTGCTCCGAGGCGGCCATCTCGACCCATTCCAGGGCGTTGTCACGGGCTTGCAGAAGGGCTTCCCATTCATCGACACGGCTTTCCAGCTGGGTCTTTTCCTGGAGTACCGGGGTCAGCAGCTCGGGTTTGTCCCAGGCTCCCGGCGAGGAGAGTTGTTTTTCTATTTCGTTGAGGCGTTCCTTGCTCCTGCGCAAGTCAAAGCCGCCTCCAGAAGTCGCTGAAGCGTTCGTCCAGTTGCGCGGCCCTGGCCTTGAGTTCTGAATATTGCAGCATGATGTTCTCGATTATGTGTGTGTTTGTCGACCTGCCCGCCAAAGCACCCAAAGAAAGGCGATCGTCAGGATGGGAAAGGCCATGTGAATCAAATAGAAATGTTCGTGGTAAAAGGTCTTCTCTGTCAAGAGCGGTATGGCCGGATCGTGCGCGATTCTGGTCGAGAAGAGTGTCGTTGGGCCGCGCAGGCTTCCATCAGGACCGATAAAGGCGCTCACGCCGGAGTTGGTGGAGCGGATGATGGCCCGGTTCTGCTCCACTGCGCGCAGTACGGAGAGATGCAGGTGTTGCCACGGCGCTGACGAGTGGCCGAACCAGGCGTCGTTGCTGATGTTGACCAGCACGTTGGCCCCAAGCTCGACCTGCTTTTGGGCCAGTTCGGGAAAGATGGCTTCGTAGCAGATCAAGAGGCCCATTGCCATCGGGCCGGACTGGAGCGGTTCGGTGTTGCGGCCGGGCCTGAATTCGAACTGCCCCGGGACCAGCTTGGTGATGAAGGGCAGCCATTTGCCCAGAGGAACGTATTCGCCGAAGGGCACGAGGTGCTCCTTGTCATAGGCGGCCAGGGGTTCCCCGTTTGCGCCCAGAAGATAGGCGCGATTGTGCAGGACATACGAGGGCGCATCCGGTTCCATGGGGATGGAGTAGGCCGGGGCTCCGGCCAGGACCGGCACCTGCATCCGCGCCACGCCCAGGCGCATGTTCGTGGTCAGGTCGGACGGGTCCTGGAAATAGAAGGGCATGGCAGTTTCCGGCCACACGACAAGGTCCGGCGCGTTTTCGGCGACGGCCTTGAACGAAAGGTCCAGATAGGTTTTGAGGATGTCCGCCTGCATGCCCACATCCCATTTGAGGCCCTGATCGATGTTGCCCTGGATCATGGACACCGAGGCCGTGGCCTCGGGATTTCGGGGGCTGGACGTCAACCCGGGCAGCAGGCACAGGCCGATCAGGGGGAGTATGGCCACGCGTGTGGCACTATTGCCGATGAGAAGGCTATGGCTCACGCACACAATCAGCCCGGATATCCCGAAGCCGCCTACCCAGGCGGCCAGGCCCAGGGTCGTAGGCCAGGGGGCCATGGCCTGTGCCAGGGGCAGCCAGGAAAAGCCGGTCAGGAAATGGTTGCGAACCAGCTCCAGACTGGCCCACAGCAGCCCAAGGGTAAGCATGGCCAGGGGCTGGAATATCTGGGGTTTGATCAGGTGCACGCCCATGCAGAAGAGCCCTGCGTAAGCGGCGAGCAGGGCTCCGACCAGGACCGGGCAGGGCAGGGCCAACACCCATGGCAATCCGCCGTGGTCGTGCACGGGTATCGCCAGCCAGTAAAGGCTGGCGGCATATCCGGGCAGCGCGGTCAGGAATCCGTTTTTGAAGGCCTGGGCATGGCTTTGGGCCCAGAGCGCAGACAAGATAAGCGCGGCGGGCAGCAGCAGTATGGCCATGGGGAAGTGCAGGAGCGGATTGGCAAAGCCAAACCAGGTCCCAACGAGAGCCATGCCCATGGGACCGAAACGGTTCAGGAGAGAATCATGACACTGGCTTTGAGACGATGACCCATTGGATTTGTTTGACATCTGCTTCCTTGATGAGAAACGTGTAACCCTGCAGCTCCAGGGATTCGTCGGTCTCGGGAACGCGGCCGAGTTGTTCGCTGATGTAACCGCCCACGGTTTCGACCTGTTCGGATTCCAACAGGATGCCGCATTCCTCGTGCAAGTCTTCAAGGATGGTTCGTCCTGAAACCAGATACGTGCCTTCATCCATGGGCTGGATATCCTCGGGGCGTATGGGGTCGTATTCGTCCTCGATGTCGCCGACGATTTCTTCCAGGACGTCTTCGAGGGTGACCAGCCCCGCCGTTCCGCCGTATTCGTCCAGAACGATAGCCATGTGCTGTTTGTTGCTCTGGAAATCAAGCAGGATGTTTTTGACGTTCTTGGTTTCCGGAATGAAATATGGTGGCCGCAGGACGGACGCCAAGTCCGCCGGGGCCTCTTCGTCGCCGACAAAAAAGCGCAGCAGCTCCTTGCAGTGCAGCACGCCTACAATCTGATCCTTGGTTTCCTTGTAGATGGGCAGACGCGAGTGCCCGCTTTCAAAGAATTTTCTGGCGACTTCCGTGATTGTTTCGTCGATTTCGGCACAGACGATGTCCGTGCGGGGAATCATGATTTCGTATGCTTGTTTGTCATCAAGCTGCAGAACGTTCAAAAGCATGGACATTTCATCGTTCTGCAGTTCACCGCCGTCTTTGGCTTCCTGTATGGCTTCTTCCAGATGGCATTCGCCCTTGCGTGAAAAAAAGCGTCTCAGTGTAGTCCAAAGTCGACTGTCAGGGCCCTCATCCATAGATACGTAGTCCTCCAATGGAAGGTTTACAGGTTGAAAAACGATTGTTCATCTAAACAATTTCCCGTTCCCGGTAAAGCTCCAGGTGACGCTTGAAAACCCAGGTGACCAAATCGTCGATGCCGCGTTCGGGATCGATCTTGACCCAGTCTATGGTTTCCGTGCCATCGGTTGAGCAGCATTCCACGAATTCGTAGCCGAGCATTATGACCCCATGATCGGGGTCATGGGCCTTGGTGCGCAGTCTGGCCGCCATGAAGTACGGAGGAAACTCCATTTTATCGGTCCGCTCAAGCTCCAGACGCATGAACAGGACCGGATGCCTGGCCACGAAATCATCCAGCCCGTCGTAAAGGTGTGGATCAAAGGACAGCTTGATGCCGCCGCCGGAAAGGTCCAGCACCTTCAGTCCTTCAGGGGCGTTGCGGGTATAGACGGCCAGGGGGGCGGGCCAGTTTTTGGGGTCTGCCTCGAAATGGAAGCTCCCGTCCTCGGTTGCCGGCCAGATGCGAAAATCCTTTATGTCTCTGGGTGGAAGCTCCAGCCGCAGATGCTTGCGTTTCTGGCCAAGCTCGATTTTGGGTGGCAGGCCGAGGATCACATAGGAGATGTCCCCTTTCTTCCAGACGCCGACCACCTGGGATGCGAAGGTGTAGTAATAGGGCTGCTTGTTCTCCCGGGGAATGCGGAAATAGCATACCATGAGCTTGCCGATCCATGCGTCGGACGGATTCACGCCAAGGGGCATCTCAAGGGTGATGCCCGTGTCCGCCAGTTCGAAAAGCGTGCACGAGATGGTCTGGCGGGATGTGGTTATGGGATGGAAGCTCATGTCGATGCGGCTGCGCAGGACCATGGCCTGTTCCATAATGGAGGAGATGTCTTTGGGTATTACGGTGGACCCGGACAGCCGGTTCCAGGGCGCCCCCCCGCCGAGACGTTTCCAGATGATGTAGGCCAGAATGACCGCTCCGACCAGAACCGCCGTGGTCACGATGCGGCTTTCTTCAGGCTGATGTCCGCCGGAATTGAAGAAGGCCAGGGATATCTGCCGTAGCGGGTTTTCCGAGGCCTGAATTGAAAACAGGTCGATCATCTTCTGTCTCGCTCAAGGTTGTTCCGGTCGGTGAATGGCAGCCATTGTGCATACTGGGTTGTCCGGCGAATGTTTCGCGGTGGCCAAGGCGGGGGCCAAGGCGGGGGCCATGCTCCGTCGCATCGTTGCGCGCCCCGTGTTTCTTGCAGTTGCGCAGGCCCTTTTGCATGGCCGGATATGCGGAAAAAAGCAAGAATTGAAGCAACAAGGGCCAGACTCAAAAGAATGTGTCCGTTTGCGATTAAAGCGCGGGCGGGCGCAAAAGCATCTTAGAGCAGGCCCGGCATTGCTCCGGGAGTGTTTCGGTCCAGCGCTCCGGATTCAAGCAGTTCGCTCAGTTCTCCCAGAAGCCTCACCTTGTCGCGGGGCAATCGGCCGGCGAGGGGCAGGATGTTGGAGCTGTGGTCGGCCCGAAACACGGTTCGCGCAAGCTCCAGACCTAGAAGGATGTCGCGCAGTTCGCGCACGGACTGCTCTTCGGTGAGTTCCGTGAAACTCCCATCCGCGATGCGGCGCGCAAGGACCGTGCCCGCAATGGGGACCAGGCGCAGGCAGGACAGCAGGGACGGCTGCATCGCGTTCAGCGCCTCTGCGGTCTGCCGGGCATGCATCGCGGACAGCTCCTGTCCGCCAAGCCCGACGAGGACCATGACCGAGACGGTCAGCCCGGCGTTTTGGGCGCGCAGACAGCCGTCGATCATTTCGCGGACCGTGCCGCCTTTGGCCATGCGGCGCAGGACTTCGCCCGAACCGCTTTCAAGGCCGAGATACAGCGTATGCAGGCCTTTTTGGCGCAGGCGCTCAAGCTCGGCATCGCTCTTTCCCGCCAGGGCCTGTCCGGAGGCATAGCAGTTGACCCTTGAAAGTCTTGGAAAGGCCGCGCGCGTCGTTTCCAGAATGGTTTCCAGCATCGTGGCGGGCAGGGCCAGGACATCGCCGTCGGCCAGAAAAATCCGCCGGGCGTCCGGGTCCCGCGCGGCGGCCAGGGCGATGTTCCGGCTCACGGCCGCCTGGTCGTGCACGCGGTAGGCAACGCCCCTGTACATGGCGCAGAAAGCGCAGGAATTGTGCGGGCAGCCGTCGGCAACGCGGATGAGGGCGCTTCCTGCTTCGGCAGGCGGCCTGAACATGGTGTGTTCGTTTTGGGTCATGCCTGCCGCGCCGTCGGCATTGAGCGCAGGAACCGCTCCAGATCCTGTCTGGAGATGGGCTTGGCCAGATGCCCGTTCATTCCAGCGGCCATGAAACGCTCGGTGTCGGAAGGGAACGCATGGGCGGTCATGGCCACGATGGGCGTCTCCCCACCCTCGGACTTTGGCCAGGACCGAATGATGCGGGTCGCTTCCAATCCATCCATTTCAGGCATCTGGATATCCATGAGCACCAGATCAAAAAACTCGTTGCGCATGCATTCAAGCACTTCCTGCCCGGTTGTGGCCAGCGTGGGCGTGTGCCGCATGCCTTCGAGGAACTTCATGGCGATGGTGCTGTTGACGGGATTGTCCTCGGCCACGAGCACCTTGAGCGGAGCCATGGGCTGTTCGTCGTCGAGCTGCGGTGCCGGGGCGTTCTTGAGCTCGCGCGGCGGCGCGGATTGCAACGGCAGGCAGACGGCAAAGAGCGATCCGCTCGGGCTCGATTCAAAGGCCAGGGAACCGCCCAGCAGCACGACCAGATGTTGGGTGATGCTGAGGCCAAGGCCCGATCCCTCGAATTTGCGGGTCTGGGTCGAATCGGCCTGCGCAAAGGGCGCGAACAGGCCGGGCTGGGCCTTGTCGGGGATGCCCACCCCCCGTATCCTCCACCTCGATGAAGATGCGGTGCTCTCCGGGTTTGACGGGAGTCAGGCTTGAGACGCGAATCTCGACCTTGCCGCGCAGGGTGAATTTGACCGCGTTGCCGATGAGGTTGGTCAGGATCTGCCGGATGCGCACCGTGTCCCCGAGCAGGGCCGGGGGGACGGTTTCATCGACAGTGCCGCGCAACGCAAGGCCCCGGTCCAGGACCACGGCCTGAAAGCTGTCCGTCAATTCTTCCATGAGTTCGCGGAGGTCGAAAGGCTCCTGCATGACTGGCATGCGTGAGGCTTCCAGCCGGGACAGGTCCAGAATGTCGTTCAGAAGCCGGAGCAGGCTGCGGGAGGAGCGCATGGCCGTTTGCAGATACTGCTGGATGACGGCCGGATCGGAGTTGTCCATGGCCAGCTGGAGCATGCCCATGACACCGTTCATGGGCGTGCGGATCTCGTGACTCATGTTGGCCAGGAATTGGGTCTTGGCCTGGGTCGCGCTTTCGGCCTGCTCCTTGGCCAGCGAAAGTCTGGATTCGGCGATGCGCCGCTCTTCGACCTCCTCGCTCAGTTTGGTGAAGGCCTCCAGCAGTCCGCATCGCATTTTCTCCAGCGAAGCGGTGACCTGATCAAGTTCGTCGTTTCGAAATTTTTTGCCCAAGGCGATGGGTTGCTCAAGATTGACGGGGGAGATGTCCCGGACCTGGGCGGCCAGGGCATGCAGATGCATGCCCACCTGGCGGTGAAAAAGAAATAGCAGGGCCGAGACCAGCAGCAGTGCGACAATGGTTTCGCCCACGAGGAGGTCCAGGAATTCGCGGCCGACCTGGGCCCTGATCCTGTCGAGAGATGCGACCAGCACCAGTTTGCCAAGCGCATAGGGCTGATCATTGAAGGAAAACGTGAGGTCGAATTCACGCCTTATGGATCTCTTGGCATCGACACGGCCGGCCTCGGCGATGGTTTTGCCGGACTGGACAATGGCCGCGTGCACGAAGTTCGGCCGCGCAACGAGTCCTTGCAGCTGGATGTCCAGCAGCGTGGTGTCGAGCTGCCACAGACTCGCGGAGATGCTGTTGAGATCCCCGGATGCCACCTGATCCATCGATCCATGCACGGCCGCGATGTTGCTTTTGTATTTGAAATGAAACTGGGCGGCGGCCAGGATGGTGCTAGCCACCAGGCTCAAAAGCCCCATCGAGATGATCAGGCGCAGGCTGAGGCTGTGGCGGGTAGAAAACATGCAGATCCTTGGAGTGGTGCTCCAGCGGGGGATAACGGCGATAACGAAGTCCATGCCGGCGTGTGCCGTCTTAAAGGAGGGTGAACGCTAGCGTTTCATGTTTTTTTTGACAAGAGCGCAATTTTTGCCCGGGTCTCTCTTTTGCCAACAGGCCTGCGTGCTGGTAAGGCTGCTGGTCATGAAACATGGCATGCACTTTGGCGACTATCTCGACCTGGAATGGTTCCTGGAAAAGGACAGGATTCTTGATCCCGGAGAAATCCTGGACCGGGATCGTAAAATCGGGCTGGCGGCCCAGGCGGACGCAGTGCCTCAGACGCTGCAAGGCGCATACTGGCTGGAGCGTCGCCGGGACACAGGCACCGGGGGGCTGCCTTCGCACTCGCTGAACTCGGTCCTGATCGCACTGCGTCTGCTGTTTGGCTTCGGCGGCCTGCTGGCGGGCATATCCCTGGTGCGGGCGCTGCTCATGTATTCGGGAGTCGAGCCGGTCAATGTCTCGGTTTTTTTGCTGCTGGCCGTCCTGCCCCAGGCTGGTCTCAGCCTGCTGGCCGCCGGACTGCTGCTGTTCAGAGGGCTGCGCCGGACCGAATTTCGCATTCCGCTGCGCCCCCTGTTCGATCTTGTCTGGCGCAGGCCAGGCAGCCTTTCGCCCCAGGCCGGATTTGTCCGTGCGCTTATTCTGCGCCGAGGCTGGCCGGCGCGGATGCTGGGCTGGGAAAGCTTGCGGCTCATGCATCTTGGTGGTTCCTGTCTGGCTTTCGGCTCTTTGGCGGGATTGACCGTCAGCGTCGCGGTCACGGATCTGGCGTTTGGCTGGCAATCGACCCTGCGGGTCGGGGCGCAGGGCATGCACACCCTGGTCATGGCCCTGTCCACGCCGTGGTCCTGGCTGCCTGCCCAGTGGGGCCTGACACCGACCCTGCTCCAGATCGAGGGCAGCCGCATCATCCTGAAGGACGGCATTCAGGCCCTGGCCAGCGCGGATCTCGTCGCCTGGTGGCCGTTTCTGTGCATGTGCCTGCTGGTCTATGCCCTGCTGCCCAGATTCATTCTGCTGGCGTCGGCCCACTGGATGCTGCGCCGCGCGGAGCGGCGTTTTGTCCATCCCGACCTCGGGCGCATCGTCGATCGCATGCAGGCGCCGTTGCTTGGCTCTGCCAGGGTCGGGGAAATCCCGGCCGCGCCTTTGCATCTTGGCGTCAACGCGACTGCGGGCACGGAGCAATTCGAACGACAGGACCAGACCGGAATCGGCTGCGTGCTGCTCCTGCCGCCGGAGCTTCTGGGGCGGATCAGGGATGATCTCCTTTCCGATTTGACACGGCGGGTCTGCGGCTATCCTCCCGGGCGGGTGATTCCCGTCAGTCTGGAAGTGGACGGAATCCGGCAGATGCTGGACGATTGCGCCGGACTCGACTGGGCCGGAGGCTTCGAGCGCTACGTGGTGCTTATCGAGGCCTGGCAGCCGCCCATCCGTGAAAATCTGCTGGCCCTGACGCTGCTTGGTCAGGAAAACGACCGCGGCCGGAATCTGATCCTTGTTTTTTGCGGCCGTCCCTCCGGTGGTGACTGGCTGACCGCCCCCGATGAAGCCGCGCGGGAGGTCTGGACCGATGCCGTGGCGCGTCTGGCTCCGCTGCGTGTTGACATTTTTGGAGCAAGCACATGAAATCCATGCCCATTTTTGCCGTCATAGGTCACCCCAACGAAGGAAAATCCTCGGTGGTGGCCACCTTGGTCGAGAACGACCGGATCCGCATCAGTCCCCGTCCGGGCGAGACCATGGAGTCCATGACCTATCCGGTCAGCATCGACGGAGAAGACGTCATCGCTTTCGTGGACACCCCTGGTTTTCAGAACCCGGTGCAAACCCTGGGCTGGATGCGAAAATTCCGGGGACCGGAAAGCGAGGTTTTCGCGGCGTTTCTGGCCGAGTTCAGGGACGATCCGGGCATGGCTCACGAGTGCGAATTGCTGACCCCGGTGCGCGACGGGGCCGGGATCATCTATGTGCTCGACGCCTCCCGGCCCCTGCGGCAGGTCGACAAGGCCGAGATGGAGATTCTGCGCCTGACCGGCAGGCCACGCATGGCCATCCTCAACTGCAAGACCGGGGAGGAGCAGTTTCTGGAGGAATGGAAGACCGAGCTGCGCAGGCATTTCAACATGGTGCGGACCTTCAACGCCCTGCGCGCGACCTTTGCCGAGCGCATGCGCCTGCTCGAAAGCCTGCGCGCGCTCGAACAGGACTGGGAGGATGCGCTGGGTCTGGTGGTGGATGTTTTCGCGCGTGACTGGCAGCGCAGGAATGCGGAGTGCGCGGCCCTGGTCTGCGATTTTCTGCGGCGGGTGCTTGGCATGGCCGAGACGGCGAGTCTTGCCGACCCAGACCGCAGGGCCGAAGTGGAGGCCCGTCTGGTCACGCGACTGGAAGAGCGAATCCGGCAGGAGGAGGAAACCTTGCACGAACAGGTCTGTCTGCAATTCCGCCATGACCGGCGTTCCTTTGTGCTGCCGGAACAATCGGTGCTGCGGCAGGATCTGTTTTCCCGCACCACCTGGACCGTCCTGGGCCTCAGCAAGGGCAAGCTCGTGGCTGCGGCCGTGGCCGCCGGTGGAGCGGCGGGGGTCGCGCTTGATCTGGCCACGCTTGGCAGCAGCCTGGGGCTTTTCGCCGCCGTGGGCGGAGCCACCGCCGGACTTGCGGCCCTGTTTCAGGGCGAGCGGCTGGTGCGGGGCAAGGTTCTGGGGCTGGGCATCGGACAGCGCAGCGTGCAGGTCGGTCCCCTGGACACGGTGCAGTGGGTGTTCGTTTTGCTGGATCGTTTCCTGCTGCATTACTGGTACGTGATTCACTGGTCCCATGCCTTGCGGGACGAAGACTTTCTGCCGGCCCTCGCCGACGAGGGCGGCAAGCAGGGATTCACCAGCACCTGGAACAGGGAGTCGCGCGGTCTTTGCGCGGAGTTCTTCAAGGTCGCCACTGCGGGAGATGACTCCAGGGCCATGGAACTTGAAGCGGAGCTGCGTCGTTTTCTGGAGGAGGAGCTGGAGCGAATGTCCAGGCTTTAGGGCGATGCGATCCGTTCGGCGGGCCGGAGTATGGAGTGGGTCATTTCCTGCTCGCCGCCCACAGGTGCAGCGACAGGACGAAGGTGGCGGCGGTCTCGAAGCGCAGGATGCTCGGACCCAGACTGACCGGGGTGAAACCGTGATCCAGGAAGAGGCGCGCCTCCTTGCCGTCAAGTCCGCCCTCGGGTCCCAGAACCGCCACGCTGCCCCGCGAATCCACCAGCGCCTCCGGGTCCATGAGGCGCGCGTCCTCCTTTTCCCAGCACAGCACCCTCGATCCCATGTCCCCGGCGGCCCGGGCCACTTCGAGAGGTCCCCTGAAGGTCCGGATGCCCGGCAGCCAGACGGCTCCGCATTGCTTGGCCGCCGCCGCGAGCTGCCGGTCCCATCCCTGTTTTCCTTCCTCCGGGATGTCCCCCTGCGATCTGGCGGCCTGCCAAAACCAGATGGCCGAAGCGCCGAGCTCAACGGCCTTTTCCAGCAGAAATCCGCGCCGCAGCCCTTTGGACCAGCCCACGGCCAGGGTCAGGGGCGAGGCTGGCGCAGGAACAGCGTGTTCCTCGATGAGGTTCAGGCCTGCGTCCCGTTTGTCTATCCGATCGATGCGAAAAAGCCCCCAGCGTCCCCGGCCGTCGAAGAGGCGAACCGTTTCCCCGGCCTTGGCGCGCAGCACGCGGGTCAGGTGGTGAAACTCCTCCCCTTCGAGCAGAAAAGGCTCCCGCCACAGGACGGGAGCCAGATAAAAGGAGTTGAGGCGTGACATCTAGGACAGTTTCCTGCGGGCCGTGCCGGCGGTGTAGAAGGGCATGTCCGCGCGTGTGGCTTCAAGGGTGGTGCGCGGCCCCTTGACCGTGAAGTTTTCGGCGTCGGCCATGTCCGCGCGGACAAAGGCCATGGCCACGCAGTAGCCAAGGCTTGGGGCGATGGAGCCGCTGGTGACCGTGCCGACCTTGGTCTCGCCCACAAAGACCTCGTCGTGATGGCGGGCGCTGCGGCGGCCGTCGATGCGCAGGCCGATCAGCTTCTCGCGCACATTGCTGAGCCCGGATTTGCCGATGTACTCCGCTTCGCTCTTGAGCATGCCTCCATAGCCTGCCTCCACCGGGGTGTGCTGCGTGTCCAGGTCCTGGCCGTAGAGCGGTAGCCCGACCTCAAGGCGCAGGGTGTCGCGTGCGCCAAGGCCCGCCGGACGGACGGTTTCGTCGGCCATGAGCTTCTCCCACAGTACTTCGGCCTTGTCCCAGGGCAGGTAGAACTCGCAGCCAAGCTCGCCCGTATAGCCTGTGCGGCTGACAATGAGCCTGAATCCTTCAAACTCCACTTCGCGGAAGGCGAAGTAGCCAAGGCCGGTCCAGTCTCCGGGCATGACGCGGGCCAGCACGTTAAATGATTCCGGGCCCTGCAGGTCGATCTTGGCGATGTCGAAGCTCTGGTCGATCAGGGTCAGGCTTGCCGGGAGGTGGCTTTTTATCCAGGCGAAATCGGATTCGATGCATGCTCCGTTGACCACGAGCATGTATTTTTCCGTGTCCAGCCGGTAGACGATGAGGTCGTCGAGCACGCCGCCTGTTTCATTGAGAAGGAATCCGTAGCGGCACTTCCCCGGGGCCAGGGTGGCCAGGTTGTGGGTCACCACGGTGGCCAGCGCTTCGGTCGCGCCGTCGCCTTCAAGCAGGAATTCCCCCATGTGGGAGATGTCGAAGATGGACGCGTGGGTTCTGGTGTGCTTGTGCTCCTCAAGGATACCGACATATTGGACAGGCATGTCCCAGCCCGCGAAAGGGACCATTCTGGCCCCGTTGTTCTTGTGCCAGGCATGAAGGGGGGTGGTCAGCAATTCGGACATAGGTGTTTCCCGCTGTTATAGGGTGATGGGGTTACGCTTCGGTCTTTGTCTTGCGTATGGCTTTGAGTTCGTCAACCAGGGAGACCAGTCTTCGGTACAGCTTTCTGATCGTGACGCCGTTTTCGGTCAGTTGGTCTTCTTTTGGCGTCATGTAGGTCTTGATCAGATAGCGGTCGTTGAGCATGGCTTCGGAAAAAAAGATGGCCTTGGAGACCAGTGGTGCGAAATAATTGGCGAATTCAAATTTCAGGTCGGCCAGGATGCCGGTGCTCAGGCGCAGCATCTCAAGATAGGAGATCTTTTTCCCCTTATGGGTACGGTTTTTCAGGTCCTCAAGTTCTTTGATCTCCCTGGCCTGCTTGATATAGCTGTACGTGGTCCAGACTTCCTGGTGGAGTTCGTGGTGCTCGCTGAACTCCTCGGCCAGCGCGGGGTTGTTCAGGTATCCGTCCAGCACGCGAACGATCTCGCCATAGAATTCATCCGAATATCCGGTCATGCGCCGTTGGTGCTTGCTTAGCCATGAGTGCAGGAATTTGAGGCGCTTCTCGTGGGTCTCGGTGTTTTCGACGATGTCGTTCTTCTTGTAGACCACACGGCCCAGAAACTCTCCTCGTACGATGTCGTTGAGCTTGAGGCTCATGGTATACGTGTCTTTCAGCAGGTTGACAGAGGTGCAGACCTGTCCCGTGAGGGGATGGATGATCTCCTGCCGCCAGACGGACAGGGCGCGGTCTTGGCGGACGTTGTTGATGTCGAACTTGTGCTGCCGGTACACCACCCGCAGGATGACCGTGCGTCGCTTGCGGTCGAAGAAGTAGCCTTCCTTGTCCAGGTAATCCAGCACATCCATGCCGCGAATTTCCACGGGGACCAGGGCTATCTTTTCCACTCGCGGATAGGGGTGTCCGGACTGCGTGCTGAAAATGGAGGTCAGGGTCCGGTCCGATTGGCCCAGGGCCTTGATCAGGAAGTTCTCTCCCATCTTGTGCAAACGCCTGGCGAAAATGGCGGCCGAGGTCTTGCGTTCCGAAGAGATGGGGTAGCCGTACAGCTCCATGAGAAACTGGTACACGAATTCGCGGTTGTTTTCGTAAAGCAGGTTGTCGTTGGACTTGAATTTGCGGCTCCTGAGCCCGAAACGCTTGAGCTCCGTGTCCAGATCCGAGGGCAGGGACGCGTAAATTCCGGACAGGTAGAATTGCCCGTCGCGATCCAGCGAGAGGACGTGGGCGCGGTCCATGCGGCTCAAAAATTCGACAAGCAGGGAATAGGAGGCGATGTCCGAGATCTGGTGGTTTTTTGTAGCTTCCTTGAATTCCTCGCGCATCTCTTTTGACATGTGAGCCAGGAAGCAGGCCAGGTTCTTGCAGGGCAGCGAGGACTCCAGCACGCAGCTTTCTCCGAGTATCCGGCTGCCAGGGTCGCGGCAGGTGTGCAACAGGTCGAACTGGAAAATTTCGTTGAAGTAGTCCAGGGAACGCCCGAAGGCGACCATGGAGAAGCCCGGAAGCTCCGGAAATTCGGTCAGGGATGGCTCGAATGAAGGCAGGAGGTCTCGCGCGTCGACCATGGGATAGCCCTTGATTTCGGCGTATGGTTTGAGCAGGCAGAATTTGATGTGGATGAAATCCAGGAAGCGCCGCAGTTCATCCAGGTCGCGCAATGGAGATTTTGGCAGCAGGTGCCCGTTTTTCAGGGCTTTGAAGGTCGGGATCTTGGAAAACGCGTTTTGCCATTTCATGCTGGTGCCAACTATCTCATTGTGTTTGTTACGGTAGTGTGTAGACTATTTTTCATGTTTTGCGTTGCCAGTAAACAGGATTTTCAGCTCGTGCCACCGGCCGCTCCGGTGGTTGAAGAGCGTTCTCATTCCCTGTATGTTCGAATTTTTGCCTTGATGCGTGTTTCGAACCTTAGGCACGCCGTGAGAGTGTTTATCCCATGACCATGAAATACCCTTCCCTGGACAGATTGCTGGAGAGCATCGGCAGCGTTTTTGACGCTTATTCGGTGGTTCTCTTTTGCCGCAATTCCGTCGGGACTTTCGATTTGACCACCGCCTTCAGCCTTGGAGACTCCATCCGCAAGGGCGCGAAGATCGAGCCGGGACAGGGCCTGGTGGGCTGGATTCTCAAGAACGACTCGCCGCTTGTCGTCGAGAAGTTCGACGAGAAGAATACCTTTCTCGGCTATTACGGCATGGAGCAGGACGAGCAGATCAAGGTTTTCGTTGGCTGCCCCCTGCCCGGCGGGCTAGGGGCCCTGTGCATGGACAGCAAGAAGACCTACGCCTTCACTTCCAAGGACCAGCGTCTGCTGTCCCTCTTTGCCCTGGTCGTGGCCGCCATCATTGACGATGTCGGAGAGGGTGGGGTCTCCTGCCAAGAACAGGCCCTGTATCGCGTGCTGCAACAGGTCTATGCCCTGCGCGAGGAGCATCCCAAATGGACGGATTTCCTGAACCGCTATCTGGCGCTTCTGGCCGGGGCCAGCGGTTACGAATACGCCTTCCTCGTGGTCAGCGACGAGTGGGGGAACAACTACCTCCTTGAAGGCAGCAACAAATCCTTCATGCCCGAGAATTTCACTGCCAGGCAGTCGTTCAGCACGGGCAGCGGACTTTTGGGCTGGGTCTTCAAGAAGAATCAGCCTGTCTTTTTCGGCGACGGCAAGAGCGAGCTTGGCCGCACGCCTCTTTTTGGCCGCGACATCCCGGGCCCGGTGTTGAACACACTTATGGCTTTCCCTCTCAAGGTGCATACCCGTTGTCGGGGCGTACTGGTCTTCGGGGATCGCGAAAGTCGGGTCATCAGTAATGAAATCCGCGCTTTTGCTAACATGGCCGCGGATTATCTGGCTCTTTTTCTGGAGAATCTGTATCTGAGGAACAAGGTCAGGCGTTTTGCCCCGCCCAGCGTAAACGATACGGGCGACGCCCTCGATTTCGACAATTCCGATTATCACCCTTAAGTCAGGCAGTGCAAATATGTTTTTCAGCAAGCTTTTCGGTTTTCTCGGTAAAAATCTGGCCATGGACCTTGGCACGGCCAACACGCTTCTCTATTCGCCCAAGGATGGGATCGTGCTCAACGAGCCTTCGGTAGTGGCTCTCGACATCCGCAATGACGCCATTCTGGCCGTGGGCCGGGAGGCCAAGGAATATTTGGGCCGCACCCCGGAGCGGATTCGCGCCGTGCGTCCCCTGAAGGATGGCGTCATCGCCGACTTCGAGGTCACCAAGGCCATGATCTCCTATTTCATCAAGAAGGCTATTACCGGCATGCGCATCGTCAAGCCGCGCATGGTCATCTGCGTGCCTGCGGGAATAACCCAGGTGGAGAAGAGGGCGGTGATCGAGTCGGCGCTGCAGGCCGGAGCGCGCGAGGTCAAACTCATCGAGGAGCCCATGGCCGCTGCCATCGGCGCGGGTCTGCCCATCCACGAACCAAGGGGCAACATGGTGGTCGATATCGGCGGCGGAACCACGGAAGTGGCGGTCATTTCGCTTTCCGCCGTGGCCTATTCCGAATCCGTGCGCATTGCCGGGGACGAGATCAACGACGCCATCCAGCGCTACGTGCAGGATGAATTTCAGCTTTTGATCGGCGAAAACATGGCCGAGGCGGCCAAGATTCACATCGCTTCGGCCGTGCCCCTGCCCGAGCCTCTTCAGTATCGGGTGGCGGGAAAGAACCTGGTCGACGGCAACCCCAAGTCCGTCATCCTGAACGACTCGCACGTGCGCGAGGCCATCAAGGAGCCCGTCGCGGCCATAGTCGCGGCCGTGCGCAGGGCCCTTGAGAAGACCCCGCCCGAACTGGTCGCGGACATCGCCACCAACGGCCTGCTTCTGGCCGGAGGCGGGGCGCTTCTGAAGGGCCTGGACAAACTCATCACGCAGCAGAGTTCGCTCATGGTGCATATCGACGATGACCCCCTGACCACGGTGGTGCGCGGGACGGGGCGTTCTCTTGAGGATGAGGCGTGTTTTTCGAAGGTCTATATCAACTAGAGGTGTCCGGACGATGCAGGCGTGCGTTCCATACGGTCAGCAGCGTCGGGGAGAGCTGGTCTGGATAGGATGTTGCCAGGGCGCCGAGTTCGTCCGGGTCCACGGCCATGAAGGAGAGGTCCTGAAGCAGGAGCCTGGCGGCCTGGCTTGAAAGTCCGGCGCAAAAGACCTCCACGATTTCGTTGCCCGTTCCCGCCCCTTCGGTCAGAGTCCGCGCATGCCGCAGATTTCCGGTCAGATCGGCCGCGACGGGGGGCAGATGCCGTTCGGCGGCCTCCTCGGCGGCCTCCATGGCCAGGATGTGCCCGCTTCCCACGATGTCCCAACGCCCCGGATACAGGGGGTGGCTTTTGCTCAGCCTGCGCAGCAAGAGGCGGCCCTGGGCATCCGTCAGCAAGAGCAGAAAACCCCTGTGCCTGAGTCCCTGCAGATGGACCTGCTCCGAAGCCATGATGGCCAGGGGCAGGTTGTTTTCGTCCACGACGTGAATTTTTTCCTGGCCTGTTTCCAAAAACATGAATTCCCGCGCTGGTAAGAGGTGGAAATGGTTGAAAAGGGTCTTGAGCTGCGCTTGCTTGAGCCTCGGGATGCATCGGCGCTTGCCGCCCTGGAGGCCCGGGTTTTTGCCGATGCCTGGGACGCGGAGCATTTCAGGGAGCTTCTTGGGCAGGATCGCTTTTTGGCCGTGGGCGCCTTTGAGCCTGACGGACTGTGCGCATATCTGACGGCATACAGTGTGGCGGGAGAGCTTGAAATAGTCAACGTGGCGGTGGCTACCGCGCTGCGCGGCCAGGGCATTGGCCGGTCGGTGCTGCATTTTTTTCTGGAGCAGGGGCGCCTGGGCGGCGCCCAGCGTGTAGTTCTTGAGGTTCGCGCCGGCAATGTCGCGGCCCGGGCTCTTTACGGGAGCTGCGGTTTTGTGCAGGTGGGGGTGCGTAGGGCATATTACGCCGACAGCGGCGAGGATGCCCTGGTGCTGGAGTGGACGACGTGCCCCGGCTCGTGAAAGATCCGCACGCCAGTTTTCGCGCCCTGGTTCCGGATGGGGAACGGGGCCTGCGCAGGCTGGCCGATGAAGCAGCCGCACGCGGGATTCCGGTCATCGGGCCGGTCATGGGCGGTCTGCTTGCGCTGTTGTGCCGGATCATGGGCGCTGTGCGCGTGCTTGAACTGGGTACGGCCGTGGGCTATTCCTCGACCTTTCTGGCCAGGGCCGTGCGGGATACGGGCGGGATTGTCCTTGGCGTTGACATGCACGAGGCCCATTGCGGCGAGGCGCGGGCCAATCTCGCGTCCTTCGGATTGGGGGAGAGCTGCGCCCTGCTGTGCGCTGACGCCCGCGCCCTGCCTTTCGGAGATGCAGGCTTCGATCTGGTCTTTCTGGATGTGGACCAGCGCTACTACGCGGAACTTGAACCCGTCTGTCACCGCCTGCTTCGCCCCGGAGGGCTGCTGGTCGCGGACAACACCGCCTTTGCCGACGCCGAAACCTTCAACGTCCTGATCCAGGACGACAGTCGTTGGGACGCGGTCAACATTTACGCATTCTTACCGAATCATGCGCCGGAGCAGGACGGAATCTGCCTGGCGCGCAAGAAATAAACAGGAGACTCAAGAAATGATAGTAATGGAAACTTCCAAGGGTACGCTGAAGATTGAACTGTTCGCGGACAAGGCCCCCCTGACCTGCGAGAATTTTCTCAATTATGTGCGCGAGGGCTTTTACGACGGAACGATCTTCCATCGCGTCATCCCCAATTTCATGATCCAGGGCGGCGGGATGACCGAGACCATGAGCGAAAAGAAGACCGGCGATCCGATCAAGAACGAGGCCGACAACGGAATCAAGAACCAGCGCGGCACCCTGGCCATGGCCCGCACCCAGGCCGTGGACAGCGCGACTTCCCAGTTTTTCATCAATCTGCGCGACAACGCGGTTCTGGATCACGGCTCGCGGGATTTCGGCTACGCCGTGTTCGCGCGGGTGGTCGAGGGGATCGAAGTCATGGACGCCATCGCGGGTGTGCCCACGGGCAGCTTCGGCTTTCATCAGGACGTGCCCAAGGAGCCGGTCATCATCACCCGGGTCAGCGTGGAGGAATAGACGTTGGTGCGGCTGGCGAGAGCCTTTCCCTTCTCCTCGGGGCATGTCCAGACGCTTTTCCCGCCGTTGTTCCGCCCCATGGCGGACGCGTGCTACGAGCGGGAGCGTCTTGAGACCTCGGACGGCGACTTCGTGGACCTGGACTGGTCCCGGGGGGAGGGGAGCCGCAGTCTTGTTTTCATCATGCATGGCCTTGAAGGGCACTCCAGGCGCAAATACGTGCTGGGCATGGTCAAGGCCGCGCGGGAGCGCGGGCTTGACGCCGTGGCCATGAACTTCAGGGGGTGCAGCGGGGAGCCGAACCGCAAGGTCTCCATGTATCATTCGGGCTGGACCCGCGACCTGCACGAGGCCCTGCTCATGATCGAGGCCCTGGGTCGCTACAACTGCGTGCACTTGGTCGGATTCAGCCTTGGCGGAAACGTCATTCTCAAGTATCTTGGAGAGGACCCATCCATCATTCCGGAGTTCGTGCGCTCGGCTGTGGCCATTTCCGTGCCCTGCGATCTGGAGGATTCTGCCCGGGCCTTGGCTCGTCCGCAGTGCGCCTTCTACACTCGCTACCTGCTTGACCAGCTGCGAAAGAAGATTATCGAGAAGGGTCGGCTTTTTCCGGGAGCCCTCGACCTGAAAGGCGTGGAGACGCTGCGCACCTTTCGCCAGTTTGACGACCGTTTCACGGCCCCGCTGCATGGTTTCCGCGATGCGCTCGACTACTGGCGACGCTCCAGCTCGCGGCAGTACCTGGTCGGGATCGACCGGCGGACATGCATCATCAACGCCGCCAACGATCCTTTTCTGGGGCCGCGCTGCTATCCCGCCGAAGAGGTCCGCGCAAACGATCGCCTGACCCTGCTCACGCCCCCGACCGGCGGTCATGTGGGTTTCGTGGGCTCGGGCCGGGGCGGGATGTACTGGTCGGAGTGGATGGCCATGCGCTTCCTGCTGGAGCCGGGCGCTTCGCAAGTGCAGAAATGAGGCGTAAATTTCTGTTGCCGATTGCAGATGTGCGGGATTTTGCACGACAAGCCGAGGCACAATTTTTTTTTCCTTGCCGATCAGTGGATTGACTCTGGCATGATCGATGCTTTTCGCAGGTTGTCAACAAGACACGGAGGTCTCTCATGAAATATGCAATTCGACTCCTTACCATCATGTTCGTGTTTGTGGCCTCGGCCTCCATGGCCGCGCAGCTGCCGGATTTCACGGAGCTCGCGGAAAAGTCGGGCCAGGCGGTGGTCAACATCAGCACCGTGAAGATCGTCAAAAATCAGCGCAACATGCAGCAGTTTTTCCGGCAGGGGCCGCAGGGACAGCACCCGTTCGGAGATTTCTTCGACCAGTTCGAGCGCTTTTTCGGGGAGCAGGGACAAGGCGTTCCGCGCGAGCAGCGCTCGCTTGGATCGGGCTTTGTATTCTCCGCTGACGGGTACATAGTCACCAATAACCACGTCATCGAAGGCGCGGATTCCATCAAGGTCAACCTGCAGGTCGACAAGAACGGCGACCGTTCCTACGACGCCGAGGTCATCGGCACGGACAAGGAGACGGACCTGGCGCTTCTGAAGATCAAGACCGACAAGCCCTTGCCGTTTCTGATCTTCGGGGATTCCGACGCACTCAGGGTCGGGCAGTGGGTCATGGCCATAGGCAACCCCTTCGGGCTTGACCACACCGTCACAGCCGGAATCGTCAGCGCCAAGGGTCGTACCATCGGCGCCGGTCCCTACGACAACTTCATCCAGACCGATGCCTCCATCAATCCCGGCAACAGCGGCGGACCGCTCATCAACATGGACGGCCAGGTCATCGGCATCAATACGGCCATAGTGGCTTCGGGGCAGGGCATCGGCTTTGCCATACCAAGTCATCTGGCCCGGCAGGTCATCGAGCAGCTCAAGGAACACAAGATCGTGAAGCGGGGCTGGCTCGGCGTGTCCATCCAGGACGTGGACGAGAATTCCGCCAAGGCCCTGGGACTTGATGTGGCGCGCGGCGCTCTCGTCTCTTCGGTTACCGCCGGAGACCCGGCGGAAAAGGCCGGAATAAAGGCCGGAGACGTGATTGTCGCCGTGGATGGCGTGTCCGTGGCCGACGCCGGCGATTTGACCCGCAAGATCGGTGATCTGCTGCCCGGCGTGAAGATCGACCTCTCGGTCTGGCGCGAGGGCAAGACCGTCAAGATTCCTCTGGTTCTGGGCGAGCGCAGCGCGGAAAAGGTGGCCCAGGGAAGGCCCGGCGCTCCGGGCAGCCAGGGCGAGGACGTCCTTGGACTGAGCGTTCGTCCCGTTACCGAAGCCGAGGCCAAGGCGCTGGAACTTGAGCAGGCTCGGGGGCTTCTTGTCGTTGAGGTGAGCGAGGGTTCCAAGGCTGCGCAAAACGATTTGAGTGCCGGCGATGTGATCCTCGAAGCCAACGGCAAGGCCGTGAATACGGTCAAGGCATTGCGGGCCGTGATCGAGGGAGACGGCAAGGAAAAGGGCGTTGTCATGCTGCTGATCAAGCGTCAGGGACGCAACGTCTTCCGCACCGTGCCCTTGCCCTAGAAACACGAACCGGGAGCACATTGGGATGAGCACGGTCTGGAAGCTTCGGGCAGGTTGCAAGGTCAACCTTTATCTGGACATCGTCGGGGTGCGGGAAGACGGCTATCATGAGATTGAGAGCCTCTTTTACCCGCTCCCCGCGCCTTGCGACATTCTGGACGTGCACCTGTCTGGCGGGCAGGGCCTGCGCCTGTCCTGCTCCGCTTCGGATCTCGGCACCGAGGAGAACATCCTGTCCAGGGCGTACCAGAGGTTTGCCGAGATGACAGGTTTTGCTCCGGGCGTGTCGGTGCATCTGCACAAGAACATTCCCATGGGTGCAGGCCTGGGAGGCGGCAGCAGCGATGCGGCCGCCTTTCTTTCCTGGCTCAACGCGCGGGCCGGTGACCACGCCCTGGCCAGGGGCGAGTTGGCCGGGCTGGCTCTGACGCTGGGGGCCGACGTGCCCTTTTTTCTGGGCAACGCACCAGCCTGGGTCACAGGGATTGGCGAGAAACTCGAACCAGTGTCCTGCGACCTGGCCGACTACACGCTGCTGGTGGTCTGTCCTGCCGTATACGTCAATACCAAATGGGCCTACAGACGATGGGACGAGATGCGCGCAAACGGAAGCGTGCGCCCAAGAAAAGAGTTGACACCCGAAAACAGCCCTATTATGAGTCTTTGCTTCACGAAACCGCCCAAGCTTTGGAATGGATTTGAAGAAGTCGTTTTTCATGAATTTCCAGCGCTTTACGAGGTCAAAAAGCAAATACTGAATCACTTTCCGGACGCATGCGTCATGAGTGGAAGCGGTTCAAGTTTTGTGGCTCTTTTTTCTTCCGTGGAGTGTGCGAACCGATGTGCCGGCGCCATGCGGGCCATGGGGCACGCATGCCACGCAAGCAGGTCCGGTGAACCTCTGGGTTTGAATTCGTGAAGGTTGAGGGTTGGGCTGCGGGTCTGCAAACCCGACGCTCTTTTTCTTTTACTAAAGGAAGCCACAGGCCTAAAAAACCGGGCGACCTATGTTGGGGCGTCGCCAAGCTGGCAAGGCAACGGATTTTGGTTCCGTCATCCGGAGGTTCGAATCCTCCCGCCCCAGCCATTTTTTTATCCAAGGACAGATTATGCCACGCATGGGCGAGCTGAAAATCGTCACGGGAACCGCCAATCCGGCTTTGGCTGCCCGCATTTGTGATCATCTGGGCTGCAAGTTGACCCATTCTCTGGTCGACAAGTTCAGCGACGGAGAGATCCGCGTCGAAATGGGCGACAACGTTCGGGGTGACGACGTGTATGTGGTGCAATCCACCTGCGCTCCAGTCAATCATAACTTGATGGAACTCTGCCTGATGCTCGACGCCTTGAAGCGCGCCAGCGCGGGCCGGGTCACGGCGGTGGTGCCATATTTCGGCTACGCCCGTCAGGACCGAAAAGTCGTGCCCCGTGCGCCGATCAGCGCCAAGCTGGTGGCTGACTTCATCACGGTGGCCGGCGTGGACCGCGTTCTGACCATCGACCTGCATTCCGGGCAGATCCAGGGTTTCTTCAACAAGCCCGTGGACAACCTCTATGCGGCTCAGGTTCTGCTTGAATATATACGTAAGCTCGGCGATAATTTGATTATCGTTTCGCCCGATGCGGGTGGCACGGAGCGGGCCAGAGCCTATGCCAAGCGGCTTGGTGTCGGGCTGGCCATCGTGGACAAGCGTCGCGAAGGACCGAACAAGGCCCATGCCATGCAGCTCATCGGCGACGTCAAGGGCAAGATTGCCGTTGTTCTTGATGACATGATCGACACTGCCGGCACCATGACCGAGGCCGGAAACATGCTGGCCGAAAACGGTGCCGAAGATGTCGTTGCCTGCGCTTCCCACGCGGTCCTGTCAGGGCCTGCCGTGGAGCGTCTGAACAACTCGGCATTTTCGCAGATCATCGTGACCGACACCATACCGCTCAATGCCCAGGCTCTGAGCAGTGACAAGTTCAAGGTAATTTCCGTTGGCAGTCTTATTGCCAAGGCTATACATAATATCCATTCTGAATCTTCCGTCAGTGTTCTGTTCAGCTGAACCCGGACAGACAAGAGATTGATTTTTAGTTGATGAATAAAGGAGAAAAGCATGTCTGAAGTCGCAAGTTTGCAGTTAACGCCTCGTGAGGAAAGGGGAAAAGGCCCTTGCTCCCGTTTGCGTTCCAATGGTTTGGTTCCCGGCGTGTTCTACAACTCTAAGGGTGAAAATATCTCCTTTACCGTAGACAACCTGGCTTTGGGCAAGGCTTTCGAAAAGGTTCGCTACTCAAAGATGATTGAGCTGCAGATCGAAGTTGACGGTCAAGTGCAGAAGCGCAACGCCCTGTTCAAGAAGCTCGTGAAGCACCCGGTCAAGCGTCGCTATGACCACGTGGACTTCATTGGTATCGAGCTTGACAAGGAAGTGCAGGTCACCATCCCCGTCGAGACCGTCGGCCGCGCCAAGGGCGTCGTGCTGGGCGGCAAGCTGGAGATCCTGCAGGAACGTGTCATGGTGCGCTGTTTGCCGACCGCCATCCCCGATTCCGTTGTCGTCAACGTGACCGAACTTGAAATCGGTGGCAAGGTGCTTGTCGATCAGCTCGTTCTGCCCGAAGGGGTCAAGGCTGTTTACGAGCGCAACGTCCCCGTTGTCGCGATTCAGACCGCCCGTGGCGCCAAGGCCGGCGAAGAAGAAGAAGAATAGTTTGACATTCCCGGGGTCCTGCCTTGGCAGGACCCTCTTTTCTTTTTCGACCACCCTCTTTTCTGACGGTTCCCCATGACATATGACGGCCTGATAGTAGGTCTGGGCAATCCGGGTACAAAGTATGCCCGGACCCGGCACAATTTCGGTTTCATGCTCGCGGATCACCTCCTTGAGTACTGGGCCGGTCAGCCCGGAACTGTCTGCACCGCCCGCAGCGCGCGTCTCAACGCGCAGCTTTGGGAGGTAAACGAGGATTACGGTGCCCGGCGATGGATCGTCGTCAAGCCGCTGACCTTCATGAATCTGAGCGGTCAAGTGGTGGGAGAGCTCAGCAGAAAGAACGGAATCCCAGCGGATCGGATACTCGTCGCCCACGACGAGCTCGACCTGTCCTTGGGTACGGTTCGTCTCAAATTTTGCGGTGGACTGGCCGGTCACAATGGGCTCAAATCCGTGGCGGCGCATCTTGGCACCCGCGATTTCGCCCGGATACGTCTGGGTATCGGACGTCCGGAGGGCAGCGAGGCCATGGCCGATTACGTGCTGCGCTCCTTCCTGCCCGCCGAATGGGAGCTGGTCGCCGAGACCCTCGACATCGCGCGTGACGCGGTCGTGCATTATTGCCGAGAAGGTCTGACAGCGGCCACGAGCCGTCTTCATACCCGCTGAAGCCAGTTGTCTGTTCCAGCTCCTAGTGGACGCCGTCTTGATTTTGATCTATAGTCATCTTCCTTTGCAGTTCGATTACGTATTTCTGGAGGTCACTTGTGTTTTCAGTTGATGAACTTGTCGTCTATCCCGCTCAGGGGGTCGGTAAGGTCGAAAGGATTGAGACCCAGGAGATCGGCGGCGTTGCCACTGAACTGATCATTGTGCGTATATTGAGCAATAACGTCACCTTGATGGTCCCTGTGAAGAACGCCCGAAATGTCGGACTGCGTGGTGTCTATTCTCCTGAGCAGGCGGAGGAGATTCGCGTCTACCTCCAGGACAGGAGCGACTTTACAGGCTATTCCGGCCAGAACTGGAATCGCCGCTATCGCGAATATTCCGAAAAACTCAAAAGCAGCGATTTGCGCGATGTCGCATATGTGCTGAAAGAACTCATCCTCATCGGCAAGGACAAGGAACTGTCCTTCGGAGAGCGGCGTTTGCTGGAGCAGGCCATGGGCCTGATCTCTCTTGAACTTTCGTTTGCCTTGAAGCAGGATCAGGCTGAAGTGAAGAAGTCCATTGAAGACTTGTTTGCCGACATTCTCCATGCCAAGGACGCAGAAAGCGAGGCCGAGGTTGATTAGGGGCCATTGGCCCCTTGTTTTTTATTCTGCGATCAGCTAAATATTTAATCCATTCCTGCCTGACACTACAAGTCCGCAAGCAGATGTTCATAATTTCCTTATTGATCCCTTGAAGGGCTTCATATTCATATCAGAGTACTCCTATATCCCATTATTATTTTTCGAATTTTGCATTGTACATGCTTTTTTCTTTTTGGTCTGTTCCATTTCTGCGGTCTCAGGTCCCAGCCATTTCATTGTTATGAGGGTTTGTTATGAATCTTTCTGAGTTGAAAACCAAGTCCATGTCCGAACTTATGGACATTGCCGGCGAGTATCAGATTGAAAATATGAGCGGTCTGCGTAAGCAGGAGCTTATTTTCGCCCTGCTTCAGGCCTGCGCTTCCCAAAACGGTTCCATTTTCGGCGAAGGCGTGCTTGAAATCCTGCCCGACGGATTTGGTTTTCTGCGCTCGCCCATGTACAGCTACATGCCGGGCCCTGACGATATTTACGTTTCGCCTTCGCAGATCAGGCGCTTTGGATTGCGCACCGGCGATGTCATTTCCGGGCAGATCCGTCCGCCCAAGGAAGGGGAGCGCTACTTCGCGCTGCTGCGGGTCAAGGAGATCTGTTTCCGCGAACCCGAAGAAGCCAAGCGCATCGTTCTTTTCGACAACCTCACCCCCATCTATCCCGACGAGCAGTTCCGCCTGGAAAACGGCGACAAAAACTACTCCGCCCGCATCCTCGATCTCATGACTCCCATCGGCAAAGGCCAGCGCGCTCTCATCGTGGCCCCGCCGCGTACCGGCAAGACCATGCTCATGCAGGCTATCGCCAACTCCATCAGCGTCAACCATCCCGATGCCTACCTCATCGTCCTTTTGATCGACGAGCGCCCCGAGGAAGTCACGGACATGGAGCGCACGGTCAGGGCCGAGGTCATCAGTTCAACCTTTGACGAGCCGCCGCAACGGCACGTGCAGGTGGCCGAGATGGTGCTCGAAAAGGCCAAGCGTCTTGTCGAGCGCAAGGTCGACGTGGTGGTCCTGCTTGATTCCATCACCCGTCTGGGCCGGGCCTACAACGCGACCACGCCGTCCTCGGGACGCGTTCTGTCCGGCGGCCTTGACGCCAACGCCCTGCAACGGCCCAAGCGCTTTTTCGGCGCGGCCCGCAACATCGAGGAGGGCGGCAGCCTGACCATCATCTCCACCGCTCTTGTCGACACCGGTTCGCGCATGGACGAGGTCATCTTCGAGGAATTCAAGGGCACGGGCAACTGTGATATTTATCTTGATCGCCATCTTTCCGACAAGCGCGTCTTCCCGGCCATCGATCTCAACCGTTCCGGGACACGCAAGGAAGAGCTGCTGCTTGCCCCCGATGTCCTGAACAAGGTCTGGATCCTGCGTCGCATCATGGCCTCCATGAATTCCGTGGACAGCATGGATTTCCTGCTGGACAAAATGCGCGGAACCAAGAGCAACAAAGATTTTCTGGACATGATGAATTCCTGAAAAAGGAGGTTGCATGGCTGCCCTGCCCCGCATGGAATGTCCTCGCGACGACGATTTTGCTTTGTGGCTCGATCTGCTTGCGATCGAGCCTTCCGAACAGCTCCTCGATGCCTTGGGCGATTTCCTGCAGGAATACCTGCGCAGCTCGGGCCTGAAGGCCTACGTCATGGGATTGTCCGGCGGAATCGATTCCTCCTTTCTTGCGGCCTTGCTGCATCATCGGCGCATTCCATACCTGGGTTTTTGCCTGCCCATCGCGACAAACACCCCCGAGGAGACCGCGCGAGGCTTGAGCGTCGCCCAAGCCTACGGCAATCCTCCCAAGGGCGCTTCCTTTGCTCATCTTCAGGATTTCACCGCGCTGTACCAGCAGATCTCAAGCACCTTCGCAGGCATCTGCCCCGGCTCCTCCCCCGTGGCCGAAGGCAACCTGAAGGCCCGCACCCGCATGCTCTTTCTCTACCACATGGCCCAGATTCACGGCGGATGCGTCCTTTCCACGGATCAGCTCGATGAACTTCTGACCGGGTTTTGGACCCTGCATGGCGACGTAGGGGATGTCAGTCCCATTCAGCTCGTGCCCAAAAGCGTCGAATACGACCTGGCCCGCATGCTCTGTGCGCGCCTGGCCGATCCTGCGCCCCTGCAGGCAGCCATCGAAGCCGTGCCCACGGATGGGCTCGGCATCAGTCGTTCCGATCTGGATCAGCTCGGGGCCGAGTCCTATGCCCAGGTTGAAGACATCTTTCGGGAGTATTTTCAGCTGCGGCTCAAGGAGCGCGACGGCGAGCTTTCAGCAGACGAGGCCTTGCGTCGTGGCGAGCTTGAGCAGATGGGCCCCGTGCGGCGTTTTCTGCTCAGCGGCTTCAAACGAGGCGGTGCGGTACTCGTGGACCCGAGGAGGGTCGTGTCATGATCAGTGTCCGGGGCATGCGCAAGCGGGTTCTTGTTTTTGCCTGCCTGATTGCCCTGGTCTTTCCCAGTTCTGTTTTTTCAACTTTCGGTGAATTCACCATTCGCGACGAGCTTGAGCTTGCGCGTAAGTTCGATCTGGTTATCGAGACTCGCTTTCCCGTGATCCAAGACACCAGAATCATTGGTTACGTGCAGTCGCTGGTCGATCGTCTGATCGCGGCCATGCCTCCCCAGCCTTTTCCCATCAAGACGACCGTGGTCAGGAATTCCGCCCTGAACGCCTTTGCCTCGGCAGCAGGGCACATCACGATTTTTACGGGTCTGATCGCCAACATGGACAACGAGGACGAGTTGGCCAGCGTCATCGCCCATGAGCTGGCGCATGTCTCCGAACGGCATATCGCCAAATCCATAGAGAAGAGCCAGCTGGTCGGGGCCGGCTCCCTGCTCGGAATCCTGGCCGGCGTGCTGGTCGGTTCCCAGGGGGGAGGGGATGGCGCCGGGGCCCTGGTGCTCGGATCCGTGGCCGGGGCCAAGGCCATGCAGCTCAAATACACCCGTGAAAACGAGAAGGATGCGGACCAATACGGCCTCGGCTATCTCGTTGATGCCGGCTTTGCTCCGGCGGGGATGACCAGCGCCTTCAACAAGATCCGTAAATTGCAGTGGCTTGGCGGCGGAGGGGATGTCCCCTCGTACCTGTCCACGCATCCGGGCATGGATGATCGCGTGGTCTACATGCAGGAGCGCATTGCCCGGCTGCCCGCCAACGTGCGAAACCGCGCCTCCGACAACGAGGCCTTCGAACGCGTCAAGCTGCTGGTCCAGGCCTGGTACACGGATCCCAACACCGCCAAGGCCATTTTCACGTCCTCCGGGAAATCGACGTGTCCCTTTGTGCTTGGCGAAGCCATCGCCCTCAGCAGATTGCACCAGATCGAGGCGGCCAAGATCCGCTTTGATGAAGCCCTGGCATGCAACGGCAATGACCCGTTGTGGATGCGTGAATACGGACGCTTTTCCTTCGAGTACGGAGACCTTGAAACCGCTGCGAAATATCTTCAGGAAGTCGTTCTGCGTGACCCGAACGATCTCTTTGCCCTCTTTTTCTATGCGAGGGCAGTGGCCGAGCAGGGGAATCACGCGGCCAGCGTTTCGGCGATGGAGCGGGTGCTCAAGGCCGTTCCCCGTGATGCCGAGGTGCTGGAATATCTCGCCCGCTACCAGGCAGCCATGGGGCGCGCTTTCGAAGCACACTTGAATTTTGCCAAGTCATTCGCATACAGGAGAAAATTCAGTAAATATAATTTTCACCTGCAAAAGTCCGAAGCATTGGCCCAGACCCCTCCGCAGCAGGAACAGCTTCGCAAAGTGCGCGAGGAGATAGCCGAGTTTCGGGAGATTCTGGGGATCTAGTCCGCTTTGGCCTTGTATTTCAGGCTTTGCCAGTGTAGCCAGACCGCAAGTTTTCGCGACAATTCGTAATGGAGGAACACCATGTTTTTTGAAAATCTCGCCCATGCCATGGGACAGGCCCCTGCGGCCGGAGGTCAGCCCGGCAATCCGCTGATGACCTTCATGCCCCTTATCTTGATGTTCGTGATCTTTTATTTTCTGCTTATCCGCCCGCAGCAGAAAAAGCAGAAAGAGCACAAACAGATGCTTGAGAATCTGACCCGCGGCGATCGCGTGGTCACCGCCGGTGGATTGCATGGCCGCGTGGTCGAGGCCAAGGAAGATGTCCTGACCCTTGATCTCGGCAATGACATGCACGTCCAGGTCGGTCGCGGTTTCATTTCTGGTCTCGTCCCTGCCGATGGCGGCAGCAAGCCCAAGGACAAGAAAAAGTAGCCTTTTCATACGGCATACGATAAGGCAGGCCTGTTTCCGTAACCGGGAACAGGCCTTGTTTTGTATGCGTGACCGGGGCTTTGGGTTCCGGCTGCTGATTGAGATTTTGGCAACATTCAACCTGTTTGATTTGGATAAGGATGATGCTCATGGGTAGTTTGCGCTGGAGGGCATTGCTTGCCGCGTTCGTGATTTTTTTGGCCCTGATACATGTTCTGCCCTCAATTCCCTCGGTTCGGAATTCATCGCTGGGGGCGCTGCTTCCTTCTGATGAAATCGGCCTAGGACTTGACCTCAAAGGCGGAATTCATCTGACTCTGGGTGTGGATCTTGATGCCGCTTTGGGCAATGCCGTCACCAGCATTGGGCAGGATCTGCGCCTTGAAGCCCGGGAAAAGAAAATTCCGGTCCTGCGCCCGCGTCTTCTGGACAGTCGAAGGCTCGAATTTACGCTGCTCAAGCAGGAGCAGCGGACGGAACTGGATGCGCTGCTGGCTGCCCGCTTCGGCAGCATGGAGATCATTTCCACCGACAATGGCGGTAACGGGCAGCTGCGCTATGTGCTGGGCGTTACCCCTGAGTATGTGAAGTATCTCCAGGATCTGACCATGGATCAGGCCCTCAAGACCATCCGCAACCGCATCGACCAGTTCGGAGTTGCCGAGCCCGACATCCGCAAGCAGCAGGGCAATCGCATTATCGTCCAGCTGCCGGGCCTTGACGATCCCAAGCGGGCCATCAACATCATCGGACGCACCGCACATCTGGAATTCAAGCTGGTCGACGACGGCGCCGACGTGCAGGCCGCAGTGGCCGGAACGGTTCCTGCCGAGAGCGAGCTTGCCTATTTGCAGGACAAGAGGGGCGCCTCGGAAGTCAAGACGCCCATCGTGCTCAAATCCGAGGTCGTGCTCACCGGCGAGTACATCACCGACGCCAACGTGCAGTTCGATTCCTACGGGCAGGCATATGTAGGCATGAATTTCAACGCGCGCGGAGCCCGCATCTTCGAAGAGGTCACCGGCGCGAACATCAAGAAGCGTCTGGCCATCGTGCTCGACGGCACGGTTCATTCCGCGCCCGTCATCCAGGACCGCATCGGCGGCGGCCGTGCATCCATCACTGGACAGTTCACCACCGAAGAGGCCCATGATCTGGCTGTGGTGCTTCGGGCCGGTTCCCTGCCCGCTCCGGTGAACATTCTCGAAGAGCGATCGGTTGGACCTTCCCTTGGACAGGAATCCATCGACAAAGGCATTATGGCCGCATCGATCGGCGGCTTGCTGGTGGTGGTCTTCATGTCGATCTACTATCGCCGAGCCGGACTGATCGCGGCATTCGAGATCATCCTCGACATTTGCCTCATCCTGGCTGGCCTTGCGGCGTTCGGTGCCACGCTGACCCTGCCCGGCATCGCGGGCATCATCCTGACGCTGGGCATGGCCGTTGACGCCAACGTGCTCATCTACGAGCGCATCCGTGAAGAGCTCCGGCGCGGCGAGTCCGTGGCCGCCGCCATCAACAACGGCTTCAACCGGGCGACCCAGACCATCATCGACTCCAACGTGACCACGATCATCGCCGCAGTCATCCTGTACCAGTTCGGTACCGGCCCTGTGCGCGGCTTTGCCGTCACCCTGACGCTCGGCATCCTGGCGTCTATGTTCACGGCCATTTTCGTGTCCCGTATCTTCTTCGACTCCTGGCTGGCCAGACGGCAGCCCGGCACCCAACCGAGCATTTAAGGAGCAGACCATGTCCTTTGAAATTATCAAACGCGACACGAACATCGACTTTGTCGGGATGCGTAAGTACGCGTATGTCCTTTCCGCCGTGCTGCTTCTGGCCGGGTTCCTGTCCTTGCTCGTCAAGGGCGGCCCGCAATACGGCATCGATTTCGCCGGCGGCTTCAACGTCCAGGTCAAGTTCAGCCAGTCCGTAGAGCTGGACAAGATCCGCATGGCCCTCGACAGCCCCGCCCTGACCGGTCTTGTGGTCCAGGATTTTGGCGACGCCGGGGATCACGAGATCCTGCTGCGGGCGTCCTTTTCCGAGCAGACCGCCAATCAGGTCCGTGAAGCCGTGAATACCGGGCTTGAGTCCGCCTTCCCCGGGGTGACCCATGAAATTCAGCGTCTTGAAATGGTCGGCCCAAAGGTGGGCGCCGATCTGCGCGAGAAAGCCCTGGAGGCCATTTTCTACGCGGTCCTGCTCATAGCCACCTACATCTCCGGACGTTTCGAGCAGAAGTGGATGGTTGCCGGACTCATGGCCGCCGGACTGGCTTCGGTTGTCTACGTGCTTGATTTTCTCAATGCGCCCACAAGCCTGTCCGTCATCGTCGCGACCGTCGCGGCCCTGGTGCTGTGTGTCGTCTTGCGACTCAAGTACGCTCTTGGAGCCATTGTCGCTCTTATCCATGACGTCATGATTCCGCTGGGACTCTTCTCCCTGCTGAACAAGGATGTCGATCTGACCATCATCGCGGCGCTCCTGACCATTGTCGGTTATTCCCTGAACGATACCATCATCATCTACGACCGCATTCGTGAGAACATTCGGGCCAAGGTTTCGCCTTCCCTTGACGTTGTCATCAACAAGTCGGTCAACCAGACCATGTCCCGTACGCTCATCACCGCAGGCACGACCTTCGTGGCCGTGTTCTCCCTTTATGTCTTCGGTGGCGGCGTGATTCATGATTTCGCACTGACCATGCTTGTCGGTGTCGTGGCGGGCACCTATTCGTCCGTATTCGTGGGCGCTCCGATTCTGGCCTTCTTCAAGCCCCGCATCGATGTCGATGAGCATCCCGCACCTGCCACTGCCTGAAGTACGGTTCTTTCCTGACATTCAGTAAGGCGCTCTTCGGGGCGCCTTTTTTTATTGGCATTGTGGATTGTTTTTGGGGGGATGTCGGGATGTAAGACACTGAGTTTTGCAAGGGCTGTAATTGTGAAATTAATAACGAGCGAGAGGGGTTTGGAAGGGTGATTTGGAGGAAAGTTTGGTGAAAAATGTGACAAAAGGAGCAAAGCTGGCTATGAAAAATCTTAGTTTGCCATTTTCCTTGAAACAGTGGTAGGCGAAACAATCTTTTCAAGACGAGCCGAGTCTGGTGGTGACGTCCGATAACTGCTCGGAAATTTTCAGCTTAGTTTCATTTTTTAAATGGGAGAAAAGGGAGGATTTATGTCTAAACGTTTTCGTGTTCTGGTTTTGTCCGCTCTGTTTGTGCTTGTGAGCGTTGTCGGCCCTCTCTGGGCGCAGCAGGAAGCTGGCGCACCCGCCGCTGCTCAGACAGAAGTAACCGCCCAGGCCGCTGCCGCGCCTGAAGCACCCAAGGCAGCCGTCACCGGTTCCAAGCTGGAGCGGGCCATTGCCAAGGCTCCCGTGGGAGCAGAACCCGGTCAGATCGATACAGCCAAGCCCGCCGGTTTTCTGGGCATCCCCGGCGCTCCCCAGATCAATCCCATCATGGCGCTGCTCTGGGCGGTGTGGGTAGGCTGGATTTTCTCCACTGTCGGCGCTTTTGGCGGCGTCATGGCCGGTGTCGGCCACGTGACTGTTTTTGGACTTGGCGCCTACGCCAAGGGCTTCAAGAGCACCGCTCCCGATCTGAACAAGACCGTGACCGACTCCATCCGCGCGTCCAACCAGTTCCTTGTAGGTCTGTCCGCCCTTATTTCTTCCATCAACTACGGCAAGATGGGACGCCTTGTGCTGCCTCTGGGCCTGGCCCTTGGCGCCGGTTCGCTGCTTGGCGCATGGGGTTCCGCAACCCTGTCGGCCGGCAAGGTTTCCTTCTCCGCGTATCAGGGTTGGTTCGGTTTCTTCGTGTTGGCTCTTGGTTGCTACCTGTTGTGGGAGACTTCTCCTGCTGGTCAGTCCAAAAAGGTCAAGGCCAAGCAGGCCGCGCAGGCTTTTGAAGCCGCTGTCAAGGCTCAGCGCACCGGCGGCGGCCCCGCCCCGACCGGCGTCAAGGTTCTCGGAATCACCTTTTCCAAGGTTCAGTTCACGTTCTGCGGCGTCGAGTTCAGCTTCAATCCCGTGCTGCCCGTCGTCGGCGGTGTTGTCATCTCCGCCCTGGCGGCCTTCCTGGGTGTTGGCGGCGGCTTCCTGCTGGTGCCCTTCCTGACCAGCATCACCCAGCTGCCCATGTACCTGGCTGCCGGCACCTCCGCCCTGGCCGTTCTGGTCAGCATGGTCACCAGTATCCTGACCCTCATGACCAAGGGCACTCCCGTTGACTGGGTTCTCATCGGTACGGAAATGGTTGGTGTCGCCATCGGCTCCATCGTCGGTCCCCATACCTCCAAGTACTTTTCCGACAAACTGCTCAAGCGCATCTTCATCGTTCTTGCCTTCTATGTAGGCATTGACTATATCTTGAAGGGCTTCTTTAACGTCCGCGTTATCGAACTTCTGTTCGGCTAGGCGCCACTTGTAAAAACGAACACACCCAATGGCCCCGGCTCTGTCGGGGCCATTTTTGTTGCATGGAAACACTACGTAATATTCTTTTGATGATGGACCCCATGTTTATCTGGGGATTTCGACTCTTCGATCACCCCTGGGGCGGTTTTTTGACGGGCCTCGCCGTGCTGTGTCTTCTTTGTGTGATCACGGGAGATTTCACATCGCATTTGGCCCGCAGGCTCAATCGCAAGGTGTATGGCAAATACCGTGATGAAATGGTTCGACAGCACAACCTCTCTGTGGAGGCTTTGAAGCATTCCGACAAGGAAGCGTACAAGGCCGTCAACAGACAGGCGCATGAGGCATTCGGAAAGTATTTTTTCAGCCAGGCCGGAGCGTTCACCCTGTCCATCTGGCCGCTGCCTTTCGCCATGGCCTGGCTGGATATCCGTTTTGGCGGCATTCCGCTCACTTTGCCTTTTGCGGTGCCGGGCATCGGTGATAGCGTCTTTTATCCGTTTTTCTTTTTTCCCATATACATTGCCGTGCGGATTTCTTACGGGAAAATCATGCGCCGTTTTCCGTTCTATCGGCGCATACTGGACTGGAGCAAGCACGGCAACGAAACGCAGATGGTTCCCTTCATGGATTTGCTCAAGCCTTCGACCGGGGCAACCCCTGGTAAACTTGAAGAGGATGAGCGTCCGTCCGGCGGGCCTGAGGATACACCCCGAAAATGACCGCGCCGTGTGGCGGCGGCATCCTTTTGGGCCGGGCCGCGCGTTTGCGGGAGCGACGCCTGGCGGATTTGGCAAGGGGAGATAGATGATGCGACAGTCAGGACTTTTTTCGCACTGGAGTTTCGAGTCGTTCGCGCCCGGATCGATTCCCCGGCCCAAATACAATGCCTTTTGCCGGATACATCGGCAGACCAGCACCTGTCTTGAACTCCTGGCCCACTTCGAGGACCTGTCCATGGGCGGGGCGGTGGTGGACTGGTGCCGCATTTCGGGGTTGGCGAATCAGCTGTGCACCGGCATTCGCGATCTTGTGGACCAGTTGCAGGTCATGAACCCCGTGGAATTCATGGACGCCCACGACTGGGTCGCCAAATTGAGCTTTTATACCCGTCTGTCCACCGAACACGCGGCCACGTCCGCCAATCCCCCGTATCTGCTGACGCTCGATTCGCCGGAAGGCAAAGCCTCCTTCTCCTGGATTTCCAAGGGTCTTGGCCCATTGGTCCCTGGCCCGGTTCTCGTTCTCACGCCGTCTTTGTTTCAGTATTTCATTGAAGCCAACGACATGCGTCATAACTTGGACGAATTGTTGCGTCAGTTGGACTTGATGGATGAGCCTGCCACCGAAGATTTGGGTAAGCGTGCCCGTGAGCTGATACGCGGGGGATCGTTGCCGCACCGGCTGCTCACCGAGATGGAGATCGCGGCCGTGGAGCTTGCTCCGGGCGGCAGATTTCTCGAATTGCGCGTGTTTGCCGGCAGCGGCGACGATGCCGTCATGATCGGCAAGGTCGGAGGAGTGCGGCCCACGGAGTTCCTTGAGGCCTGGCTTGAGGCCACAGCCTGCAAGTTTTCACCATCGGCGCTCGCCCTGCGCCTTTCCAAGGGGCTTGCCGATGAGGAACACCCACTCACAGTGGCCATCTTTCCCGCCGATACGGCCTCGAAAGAAAGGAATTGCGCCCTTTGGGAAGGCGTTCCCGATTCAGCGGCCCTGGTCGCGCGTCTGGACCAGGTTCTGCCCCGCATCACCAGGCTGCACGTTTTCAAGGATCAGGGCGAGGCCTTGCGTCCTGAGCATTGTCGCTCCCTGCACGATCTGATCTGCCTGTGCATGGAACGGGGTCTGGCCCAGATTTTTGCCTTTGCCGGGGAACCTGCCCGGGGTCTGGCCGGAATCAAGCAGCTGCGGCTTGAAATCCCCGTGGTCATCAACATCTTCAATCTGGGCGGCGGGCTTTTTCCGTCAGCGGCGGAGCGGGCCGTCATCTCCACGGAGGATGTCCGTTCCATCCCTGCCTGGTCGTTGCTGCTGGGGCTGGTCTGCCCTGCCGTTTCCTGGTCCGCCGCGCGTCACGAAGAGACCCCGTCGGTGCCGCATTACAGCAGCTACGCGGTTCTTTCCCAGTTTTTCATGCACTGCACCTTGCGACTTGAGCAGAATCTGTATGTTGCGGAATGTTCGTGCGAGGACGGCGTGGAGAAGTACGTCCGTTTTCGTTTCAAGGGCGGGACGGGAACCAGGGCACAAAGGAGGAGCAGGCTCGGGATCATGCGCCTCATCCTTGAAAGGGAAGGGTTCACGGTCAGTTCGCACGGAGATTATCTTCAGGCCCTGCGCAGCGGTGAGGAAGATGTCCTGCTGCAGCGCAATCTCGTTTGCCTGGGCCTTTTGACAGCCTGGGTGCAGTCTTCGGGAGTGGAAGTCCTGGGGGGCATGTCACCCGAGCAGGGGCGCGACCTTTTTCGCGAGCTGTTTACCGATTTCCTCTTTGATCCAAGCTAGTGCCCTGCCGGGTCTGATTCCGGCCGCGATCAGCCGGGCCTGCTAGTTCTTGCGAAAGTGGCAGCCCCGGCTGGTCTTGTTGCGCAAGGCTGCCGTGGTCACGATGTAGGCGGTCTGGCAGCCGTGGAAGAGGTCCACCGATTCCTTGCAGATGCGGATTGACTTGTAGAAGGAGTGCAGCCTTTTGTTCAGGTTGCGCAGGTCTTCGAAGGCCCGCTCCAGGCGCGGGGTGGTGCGCATGATGCCCATGTAGTTCCACATGGTGTGCCGGATGGTAGCCCAGTCCTGGTTGATGAGCGCCGGGTCCTCCATCTCGGTCCTGCCGGAGGTGATCCAGTCGGCGATGGAGTCCTGAAGCCGCTGGCACAACTGGCATGACCCTTCATAGCGTTCATGGATGTCTTCCGCCGCAGCCATGCCCCACAAAAGCCCTTCCAGAAGTGATGTCGAGGCCAGACGGTTGGCCCCGTGCACGCCCGTGCAGGCGATTTCTCCGGCCGCATAGAGTCCGTCGAGGGTGCTTCGGGCCCTGTTGTCGACCAGCACCCCACCGCAGGAATAATGCGCGGCGGGCACCACCGGGATGGGATCCTTGGACATGTCCACGCCGACTTGCTTGCACTTCTCGTAAATCGTCGGGAAGCGTTTGCGCAGGTTCTGATCCACGTAGTTGGCGGCGTCCAGAAATACGCAGTCCTCTCCGGTCTTGAGCAGTTCGTCGACGATGGCCCGGGTCACGATGTCGCGGGGGGCCAGTTCCATGCGTTCATCATAGCGGGCCATGAAGCGTTCGCCCTTGGCGTTGAAGAGACGGGCCCCTTCGCCGCGCACGGCCTCGGAGATGAGAAATTTGCGATCCGCGCGGTGGAAAAGCGAGGTGGGATGAAACTGGATGTATTCCAGATTCATGACCGTCGCGCCCGCTCGATGTGCCATGGCCATGCCCGATCCGATGGAGGACGAGGTGTTGGTCGTGTGCAGGAAAATCTGTCCCAGTCCGCCGGTGCACAGGACCGTGTAGTCGGCCAGGATGGTGTTGGGTTCGTTTGTCTCCGAATTGAAAACGTAGGCTCCGACGCACTGGTTGTTCAGCTGGTAGCGGAATTCCAGTTTGGTGGAGTGGTGGCGCGTGGCCAGAAGGTCGATGGCCGTCCGGTTGTAGAGGGTGCGGATGTTGGGATGGATCAGCACTTCGCGGACCAGGCTGTCCTGGATTGCGCGTCCGGTGTAGTCGGCGCAGGTCAGGATGCGATGCACCCCGTGGCCGCCTTCCTTGGTCAGATACCAGTCCCCCTGTTCCGTGCGGTCGAAGGGGACCTGCACGCGCTCAAACAGGATCTTTTCCACCGCCTTCGGGCCGTCCTCGCACAGGTGGCGCACGGCCGGTTCGAAGTTGTACTCCCAGCCGGCGGTGCCGATGTCCTTGGCCAACTTTTCAGGAGAATCCTCGCTGCTGCCGTAGATGATGCCGCCCTGTGCCAGGGCTGTATTGCCGTTGTCCAGGGAGGGGCCCGAAGAGAGCAGGGTCACTTCGTGTCCTTTGTCGGCCAGGCAGATGGCCGCTGTGCAGCCTGCGATTCCCGAGCCGATGACCAGAACTTCAGTTTTCATGCGGGTGGGTGTCATGACGTATTTCCTAACTGCAGGCGGTCAGCATGCGCTCCAGGGCGATGCGGGCGGGCCGGGCTATGTGTTCCTCGACCCGAACCGGCAGGGCGGTATCAAGCTCCTGCAACATGCGGGCGAGGTTTGTTTCGTTGACCTTGGCCATGTTCGAGCACAGAGCCCTGCGCAGTGGCCGGATGGTCTTGTCGGGATGTCTGGTCGCCAGACGGTTGACCAGGCTCCATTCGGTTCCGACATAGACCGTGCTGCCGCTTTTCGCTTCGGCCACGGCCTTGATGAGGAAGGTGGTCGAACCGGCCCCGTCGGCCATGGATACGACTTCAGGATCGCATTCGGGGTGCACGAAGATCAGGGCATGGGGTTCGCTTGCGCGGATGGCCGTCACCTGTCCGGCGTTGAATTTGGCGTGGACGGCGCACAGGCCCGGCCACAGGTAAAGTTTGCGTGCAGGGTCGGCTGCGGGCACGAAGCGCCCCTGACCCCGAATGTCGAGCCGCTCGATCTCGTTTTCGGACAGACCGAGGATGCGGGCCGTGTTGCGGCCGAGGTTGGCGTCGGGCAAAAAGAGGACCCCGTCCCCTTGGGCAAGGGCCCAGCGCAGCATGGTCGGGGCGTTGGCCGAGGTGCAGACGCTGCCGCCATGGTTGCCGCAGACGGCCTTCACGGCGGCGGAGGAGTTGACGTAGGTCAGGGGGATGATGCGCGCCCCGTCGCGGTTGAGCCGCGAGAGGACCTCTTCTGCCAGGAGGGCCGGAACCATCTCGGCCATGACGCAGCTGGCCCCGAGGTCGGGGATGTGCACCTTCTGTTCCGGCCTGGCCAGGATGGCTGCCGTTTCGGCCATGAAATGCACCCCGCAGAACACGATGTGCCGCGCCTCAAGGCCGTCGATGTGCCTGGCCAGTTCCAGGGAGTCTCCCAGGATGTCGGCGTGCCGGACAACCTCGTCGGCCTGGTAATGATGAGCGAGGATGCACAGCTCTTTGCCGAGCCTGTCCCTGATGGCGGAAATTTCCTGGTTCATGCATTCTCCCGGGAACTTTGTGTCAGGCGCATGGAGAAGTCCGCGACGGTGGCGGAGTGGGTGATGGCGCCGGTTGAGATGAACGTCGGCCGCAATTCGGCCAAGGCGCGGATGGTCGTCAGGGTGACATTGCCGCTGATCTCCGATTCGATGTGAGGTGGGATGAGCCGCAAGGCCTCGGCCGCAGTCCCGACGGGCATGTTGTCAAGCATGATGCGCTGGGGCGAGAGACTCACGGCCTCGCGCACGTCTTCGAGCGTGCGGCATTCCACTTCCAGGGGCGGGCAGATGTCGTAGGCGTTTCTGAGCGCGCACACGGCGGCGGTGATGGAGCCCGCCTGATCGATGTGATTGTCCTTGAGCATGAGCATTTCCTCAAGGTTGGCTCTGTGGTTGTGTCCCCCTCCCATGCGCACCGCGTATTTTTCCAGATAGCGCTGGCCGGGAGTGGTCTTGCGGGTGTCCAGCACCCGCACTCCGGTTCCCTCTACCGCCTGCACGAAACGCCTGGTCGCGTTGGCCACGCCGGAGAGGTGGCAGATGAAATTCATGATGACCCGCTCAGCCTTGAGCAAGATGGGTGCCGAACCCCGGATGCGGGCAACCTCCTGGCCGCGCGCGACCGCGTCCGCGTCTGATGCGAGCAGAGTCACGAGGGGCCTTGGGCCGCGCATGCGTTCAAAGACGATGTCGATGAGCGGCAAGCCCGCGACCAGGGTTTCTTCCTTGGCCACGATGGACGCTTCCAGTTGCGAAGCGGGCGGGAACAGGGCTTCGGAGGTCAGATCACGTCCGTCTTCCTCCAGGGCGAGGTCCACGAGGCGGTGCAGCAGGGCCAGTCGGTCGTCGTTGAAATAGAGAGAAAACATGCCGGATTCCTTGCGCAGGAGGGTGATTGGTTTGGCTTGTTGACTAGGAAAAGGACCACCAGTCGTCAAGCCGTAACTGGCCCATCCGCAGGTTGCGCTTGCAGGTGCTGCGTGTCATGTTGGCGCATGCGTTGTATCCAAAAGAACCAGTCGCTTAAAGCGCGTGTGAACGGAGAATGAAATGACCTGCATCGAGCCGCTCCTGGCGAAGGTGACCAAACAAGCCTCACCCAGGTTGCTGAGTAACGGTTTCGTCTGCTGGCTGGTGCACTCGCAGCCTCTGCCGATAAGTTTTCTTCAGACCCTGACTGATATCGGCGGCTGGTCCCTGGCGGAGGAATCATCGCAGACCCTGTGGTTTTTTCCTTCTTCCGAAGTCATGCTCGGGCTGGCGAGACTCTACAACTGGGCCAGGCTTCATCCCATGGCCACGAGCGTGACCGTCTTCGAGGGCAGCCTCATTGTCGATGATAAGCTTGGGCAATCACTCAAGGTCAAGTCCGAACTGCACTCCCTCTGCGTCGAACTTCCCAAGAGGCTCGTTGTCCGCGTCAGCGCGCGCATGCGGGAACTCGGACGAACCCTGACGGGTCTCTCCTTCAAGCAAGTGCAGAATCCGGACGGTCTCCTGGGGGACTGGTTCGAGCTTGAAGGCAGCGAGCAGGTCAGCGTATCCTACAAGTTGAACTGGCTTTGGGTCATCCGCCCTCAAGGCACCCGGCAGGACAAGACCTTCACCAAGGGCTGGCGAGCCTACTACGACCGACTGGAAGCGATCTTTCAGCAGTACAAGGTCTCCTACCTGCTGGCGGAGGATCTGAATCTGGTTCTGCGAGTGACTTCGCCGCGCGTCATGGGCGCTCTGACCTCGGAACTGCTGGGCATGATCGACGACAAGGAGAATCCGGCCTGGCCCTGCAAATACATGGCCGTCGAGATGGGCGACCAGCCCTTCACGCCTGACTTTGCGAGCAAGGTCCGCTATGTCGTGGATTCCCTTGAATCCAATGCCCTGCATCTGCCCCTGGCCACGATTTTCCAGATAGCCGACTCCAGGATCGCGCCGGTGGATTCGCGCGCTTCCATGGACAATTCCAAGCTGTCCGACCTGTTTCAGGTTCGTTTTCATTCCAGCAAGAGCGGGCGGCGGCGCGGCAGCCTGAATGTTTTTCTGCCGACGAGCCTGATTTCCGGTGGCGAGAGCCCCTGCTTCTATTGCGGACTGCGTTCGCACCAGCCGCGAAAATGCCCCACGAGGATGCTGCAATCCGGAAACGTGCAGGTCACGGACATGATTCGTTTTGCCCGCATGGATCTTGACACTCTGCCCGGAATCCTGGCCGGGATTGAAAAGCAGGTCGCCCCCGACGTCATCCGTGGTCTGAACGCGTTGCTGGGGGAAAAGAGCGACCCGGGGATGGTCGTACGGTCCATGTTCGAGGTCAACATGATCTGCCAGCTGCGCATGATGGCTTCCGTCTGGCGCGCCAAGGGCAAGGAATGGCCGCGCGGGATAGAAGACCAGCGGCCCCAAAGCGAGGCGCAACTCTGGGAGGCCTTGGAGGCTCTGCGCACGGGGAGCCGGGAACGGGCCATGGAGAAGGTCGATCATGTCGTGCTCGGTTCGCCCAAGAATTATCAGCCACGGGTGCTTCTTGGTTTCATGGCCATGGAGCGCGATGAATTCAAGCGCACCATCGGCTTCTGGGAGGAGGCCGAGAGCCTGGCCTATACCAGTCTCCAGCGCTCATACATCCAGCTTCTTCAGGGTCGCCTGCGGGAGATCACAGGCGACTATCCCGAAGCCATCCGTCTTTACGGCCGGGCGCTTGCGGAATCCCCTCGATTCAGTCCGGCCCGTTACAGACAGGCCGTCTGTCTGATCAAGTCGGGATATCTCAACGAAGCCCAGGCGCTCATCCGTGAGCTGATCAAGGACAATCCCGACTACTTCAGCACCGTGCTGCTCGATACCGAGCTGGAGGGCGGGCGTTCCCATCTCTTGAGCGACCTGTGGGAGATCTGGGAAGATGCACGGGCCCGCTCCAGCGAGGTCATCGGCGTGGTGGAGCATCTGCCGGATCTGCTGGCCAAGTGGTTGCCCTCCGATCACGATGCCTACAACATGTTCCATGTGCGCATCGAGGATTTGAACAGCTACGCAGGGGTCAACAACTACGCCTCCATGGCCAAGCTGCTGCGCGGCACCATCGCCATCCGGGCGGACATCCAGACCCGGGTCAAGAAGGACATCAAGGAGCTCGCCAACCGCCGTTCGGTCATCCGCGAGCGGCTCAAGAAGATTCAGCGCGAGGCGTCCTGGTTTCCCTTTCCGTCGATGCTCGGGTCTTTCACCAAGCTCTTCAATGCATGCGGCGAGGGAGTGAGTCTCATCGGCCATCTTGACCTCTACGTTCCCGACAAATTCCGGCAGGGGCACGAGGCCATGCGCCAGGCCGAACAGAATCTGGACAAGCTCGAAAAGAAGCTGCTCTTCCTGCAAGGCGTGCGAAACGGTATCCTTTTCCTGCTGCTGTCCGGCAAGTATCTGCTCATCTTCGAGATCATCGCCTTGCTTCTGGCCGGAGGCGTGTCCCTGGGACTTTACTACCTGGCTCCGGATCAGGTCATCCTGGGGCGGAACCTGCGCCAGGAGCGATGGCTGATCCTCAACATCACGCTCATCTTTTTTTCCTTTCTCGCTTTCGTCGCCACAGCCATCAAGGCCGCGTCGAACTTCGAGACCTACAAGAACGAAATTCTGGACAAGGGGGACTGATGCCCCGCATCCACGCCACGCATGCCTTCCTCGCCCCGACGGCGGTTCGAAATCCCGTGTTTTTGGCACGCCTTTTGTTCATTACCTAGAATGCATACTCTGGTCATCAATTTGACCCGCTTCGGGGATCTGCTGCAGACCCAGCCTGTCTTCAGCGGATTGCGACGGCGGGGCGACAGCGCGGGGCTGGTCTGTCTGGACTCCTTCAAGGGCGCGGCCGGTCTGCTGCGCGATGTGGATCAGGTCCGGGCCCTGCCCGGGGCGCGTCTTCTGGCCCAACTGGACCGGGGTTGGCCCCTGGCCGTGGAAGAACTTGCCTCCTGGCTGGATCAGGGATGGCAGACGCCCTTTGACCGGGTCGTCAATCTCACCCCGACCCTGTCCTCGCGGCTGCTGTCCCGCGCCATGCATGAAGGGCAGGTGGAGGGTTTTGGTCTCGATAGCCATGGTTTCGGCGAGTATTCCACGCACTGGGCGACTTTTCTGCAGGCAGCCTCCGCCCATCGCGGATGCAGTCCCTTCAACCTGGTCGATCTTTTTCAGCGCGTGGCTGGTCTTGATCCTGGGGAATTCAGATTGAAGACGCCCGAGGCTCCCGCGCTGGCGGCAGCGGATGAACTGCTTGGCGGCAAGGGGCGGCGGGTGGCCTTTCAGCTCGGGGCCAGCCAGGACTACAGACGCTGGCCCGTGGCCTCCTTCGTGCGCGCCGGGCGTGTGCTGTGGTCAAGGACCGGGCGTGTGCCCGTGCTCCTGGGCACGGCGTCGGAAGGGCATCTGGCGCGGGAATTCATGGAGCTGGCCGACTACCCCTGCACGGACCTGACCGGCCGGACCGATCTTACGACGCTGGCGGCGGTGCTGACGCGCATGGATCTTCTGCTGACCAACGACACGGGCACCATGCACCTGGCGGCGGGCCTTGGCGTGCTGGTGGCGGCGATCTTCCTGGCCACGGCCCAGCCCTTCGACACCGGCCCCTATCTGGAGGGCAGCCTGAGCCTGGAGCCCGACCTGCCTTGCCACCCATGCTCCTTCGGGGAGAAATGCCCTCATGGACTGATCTGCCGCGATTCCATCGAGGGGGAGACCGTCGGGGACATGCTGGCCGGGTATCTGGATGGGCAAGCATGGAGCGTCACGCCCGGTTTCAAGGGACGAGTCTGGCAGGCCCGTCGTGATGAGTCCGGATTCATGGATCTTTTTTCCGTGTCCGGCCACGAGGGCCAGGATCGCAGCCGCTGGATCAGGATTCAGCGCGAAGTCTATCGTCAATTTCTTGACCAGAAGCCCGGTGCGGGAAATTTTTCCTGGCCCGGGCCGGGTTCCGATTTCCGGGACGCCCTGGTGCGCGATCTCGAACACGCCGCCCTCATGCTGACCCTAGTCGAAGAGCAGGGCCGGATTCTGGCGCTCCGTCCGGATGCGCCAATGAAACCGAAATTTCTTGTTAACTGTCAGAATTTAGAAGATTTTTTTTCGCGCAGCCCCTCGCTTGGGATACTTGCTCCCATGTGGCGCTTCCAGTCCAGGGCCGAATCCGTGAGCATGACGGCGTTCCTTGAATTATGCGCCAGGTACCGTGGACTGCTCGATGTTTTCAGGCAACGGCTTGCGCTGGCATGAATGTTGATTAAGTCCGTACATACGGCAAAATTATTCCCAGTAGGCGGAGGACAGGAAAATGATCATTATAGACGGCCAGCAGAGCCCACTTGAGGTTCGTCAATTCGAAAATCTTGAACAGATCATCGAAAAAGTCATGGAAGACATACGCATGAACAGTCGTATCGTGACCGATGTCCTGGTCAACGACGAGGCTTTTTCGGAGATTTACCCTCATCAGGCCGAGGACATGGACGCCTCGCATATCAATCGGGTGGAAATTGTTTCCGTGCCCACCGCAGAAATGGCCCAGGACATCACCCGCGAATTGTACAAGGTCGTGACTCTGATGGGTAAGGCCGGGCGGCAGGTGGCGGATTTCTTCCGTCAGGCGGATGACGATCAGGCCCTGGAGCTTTATGGCGACCTGCTGGAAGTGAACCGCGACTTTCTGAACATGGTCGGCGTGCTTCGCAATGAATTCGCCACGGATACCTCCGCCGAATTCGAAGCGTCGCTTTCGGATCTTTCGTCTCTTTTTTCGGAGATGATCGAGATTCAGGAGAACGAGGACTGGATTCTGCTCGCGGATCTGCTCGAGTATGAATACCTGCCCGTGGTCGAGAAGACCAAGAACATGGTCGCCCGCTTGCGCGAGTCGGTCAGGGTTTCGGTCAGGAAGGAACAGAATGGCTGAATCACGCGATACCTACGAGCACATCATGGCGCTTGGCCAGGAAGAGCTGGGACTGATCGCGAGCCAGGATGCCGATCGTCTCGGGACGGTGGCGCGGGAGCGGGAGACAGCTATCATGGCCTTCATGAATTGCGGCATGGGTGAGCAGGACAAGGCTTTCCTGGAAAAGCTCAAAAGCATCCAGGACATGAACACGCACCTGCACCATGAGGCCAGGACCTTGCATCAGTCCTTGAAGGAAGAGCTTTTGAAGGTGCGTCAGGAAAACAAGCGCATCGGGGGGTACCGAAACGGCGCCCTGATCACGCCCCTGGGCCGCCACGCGTTGAGTCGCAAGGGTTGAAACGGGTGCCGCTCCAGTGCCGGGGCGGCTACCTGATCCAAATGACGCCCACCTGACGGCCGGTGATCTTGTCCCGGCGGTAGGAAAAGAACTCCGCGGACGAAGCCGTGCACAGGTCCAGCGCAAAGATGTTGCCGGAGCGAATGCCCGCCCCGATGAGCTGCTCGCGGGTCAGGCTCCACAGATCCATGCAGCGCGTGGCCGGATTGAAGCAGGATGAGAATCCTGGGCCCCATTCGGTCTCGAAATTGACGAATTCGCTCCTGCCCGGGCCAAGGCTCGGGCCGCGCACGGCCATGATTCCGGAAGGATCAAGACCGTAGGCGGCGCAGAAGTCGCGCACTCCGGCAGCGGGAAAGTTGACGGCGTTGCCTCTCCAGCCGCAGTGCAGGGCGGCAACGTGCCGTCCGGCGGCGTCCGCCAGCAGAATGGGCTGACAGTCGGCGGTCTTGATGACCAGTCCGTGCCCAGGTCGGTCCGTGCCCAGGCCATCTCCCTCCAGCCTTGCCCCATCAAAGCAATCATCCTCCAGATTCATGTGCATGCTCTGTCCGTGCACTTGCCTGAGCTCCTGCCAGACCCCAAAGCCCAGGGCCCTTCGCAGTTCCGCCCTGTTGGCCCGCACGGCCTTCTCATCGTCTCCGACCTCAAACGACATGTTGGACTCGGCGTAGGCGCCCGTGCCGTGACCGCCCTGGCGGGTGGTGAAGACGCAGCCGACATTATCAAGGCCGGGAAAATGAAAATCGATATATTTGAGAGACATGACTACCGCTCCATAGGGATGTGCAGGATGGATTCGGGGGTGACGATCATTTCCACCGGCCTGTCCCATGGTTCGACCGGAATGCTGTCCAGGACCTGAAAGGCGTAGGCCGGGCCGACCAGCAGGGGGGCGTGGCCGAGGGTGGGCAGAAAGCGGTCGTAATAGCCGCCTCCGAAGCCGAGGCGGTATCCGCGCCGGTCGAAAGCCAAGGCCGGAAGAATGATGACCTCGGGCTCTGGGGACGGGACCAGCCGGGCCCGCTCGGCCTGAGGTTCGATCAGGCCGAAGCAGCCGGGGCCCAGTTCCTCGCGGGAGGTTACGCAGTACGCGTCCATTATGCCGGGGGCGTTGTCGCGGCAGCCGGGCAGAAGGACTTCGCTGCCGCGCGCCCAGAAATGGTCCAGCAGGGGCCATGTGTCGACTTCGCCCCGGGCCGGAAGATATAGCATGACGCTGGAGGCGAGGCGGATGCGCTCCAGGGACAGCAGGTTGGCCCGGATGCGGGCGCTGTCTTCCTGCACCAGGTTCAGGGGCAGATCCTGACGCCGTTTGCGCAGGGCAATTCGCAGAAGGTTTTTGCTGGACTCTTGCATGACGTGAGGCGCTCCTTTACCATGCCGTGAAAACACGACATTTACTCAAAGAGGGGATGACAGGCAAATGGCAAACCGCTTTTGGATAGTTTTTGGGGACATTCACGAACGCATCGGAGCCGTGGAACGGATCGACGATCTCGGCCGCGCCGACGGTGTTTTCCTGTCCGGGGATCTGACCAACCTTGGCACGCGTGAGAGCGCCGGGCGCATCGTTTCCGCCGTGGCCGCGATCAATCCGCGCATCCATGCCCAGATCGGGAACATGGACACCCCGGCCGTGGACCGGGTGCTGACCGAGCAGGGGATCAACGTTCACGCCCGGGTCGTGGATCTTGGCGGCGGAGTCTGCCTGGCCGCCGTGGGCTACTCCACTCCCACCCCCTTCGGCACGCCTTCCGAGGTTGATGAAAACCAGGTCTGCCAGTGGACTCACGACGTGCTGGAGCAAGCCGGAGCCTTCGAGCAGGTCATTCTCATGGTGCACACTCCGCCGCGCGCGGAAGTGGTCGACAAGCTGCCTTCGGGAGCCCATGTCGGCAGTCCGGGGGTGCGCGCACTGATCGAGAAATATCAGCCCGCCATCGTCGTCACCGGCCATATCCACGAAGGAGCCGGCGAGGAGATGATCGCCCGGTCGCACGTGCTGAACCCCGGAGCCTTTGCCCAGGGCGGCTATGTGCGCATCGACGAGACTCCTTCCGGCCTTGTGGCGGTATTGCGGAGCGTGGCATGATCCTGCGCATGTATTCCTGGAACGTGAACGGATTTCGGGCCGTCCTTGGCAAGGGCTTCCGCGACTGGCTTGATCGGGTCGCACCCGACGTGCTCGGCCTGCAGGAGGTCAAGGCCGAGGAGGACCAGGTCGGCGGGGATCGCCTCTTTGATGGCTATCACTGCTACTGGAACGCCGCGCGCAGCAAGAAGGGCTATTCCGGCACGGCCTGCTACAGCCGCCTTGAGCCCCTGGCCGTGCACCGGGGCCTGCCCGATGCGCGTTTTCAGGGCGAGGGGCGTGTCATCCGCCTTGAGTTCGAGAAATTTCATTTTTTCAACATCTATTTTCCCAATGGTCAGATGAGCCAGGATCGCCTCGATTTCAAGATGGGCTTCTACGACGCATTTCTGGACCACGCCCAGGAGCTCAGGCGGGACAAGCCCATCGTGGTCTGCGGGGATTTCAACACCGCCCACCGCGAGATTGATCTGAAGAATCCCAAGGCCAACGAGAAGACATCCGGTTTTTTGCCCATCGAGCGGGCCTGGCTGGATCGTTTCGTGGCCCACGGCTATGTGGATACGTTTCGCCACTGCCACGGGGACGTGGAGGATGCCTACTCGTGGTGGACGTACCGCTTCGGGGCCAGATCAAGAAACGTGGGGTGGCGCATCGATTATTTTTTCGTCTCCGAGGAACTTCGCGGCGCGGTCAGGGACGCATGGATCGACGCCGATGTACTCGGGTCCGACCATTGCCCTGTAGGGCTGGCGCTTGAATTGCCGTAATAATGACGGGGAGCTCTTATGAGAAGGATGGACGCAGGTGAGTAAACGCGACGAGATTCTGGCGGCGGCCCAGGCCCTTTTTGCCGAATACGGCTACGCCGGAACGACCATGCGCATGATCGCCGAGCGTGCGGGGGTGGCGTTCGGACTTGTGTCCCATTATTTCGGAAACAAGGAGAAGCTGTTCCTGGTGGCCGGTCACGAGATGATCGACGCCATGCTGCTGGGCATCAGACGGGACACGGAGGCGGCGCAAAACGGATTGCAGGCCGTGGATATTTTTGTGAATTCCTACCTCTCCTACACCCTGGCCAACCGGGCGACCTTCCCCACCCTGATCCGCTGCTCGCCTTTCAGCGACGACAATCCGCATCTGGATCGCCACAAGATCGGCGCGAAATTCAAGGAATTGATCAGAGAGATCGAGATCAATCTGGAGCGCGGCATCGCCGACGGAACCATTGCCCAGGTTCCGGTCGAGGACTGCGCGCTCATGATCTACGCGGCCATGGTCGGGGCGGTACGTACGGTTTTTCTGAGCCCCTTCGGAGAACCGGGGCTGTTCGAGGAAACCCGCAGGTTCATTCTGCGGTCGTTGCGACGGAGCGATTAAATGGAGTTGTAAGCGCTTTTCGGCACGATTGTGACGGATCGAGCGCGTTGTCAGGTCTTTGCCAGGTTCAGGCGTTTTTCGATCATCCTCCGAAAAATTCCCGCACCGAACTGAAATTGGAGATGATCCCGTCCCACATGCGCAGAGCGTTTTCTCTGGCCTCGATTCGGCAGGACATTTTGATCTGTATGTGCGGTTTTTGCGGGTCCCCGCCTGCGCCTTCATATTCCCAGCAGGCCGTTAGCCTGGGGACATCGGGACAGTCCTTGTCCTTGGGTTGGAGGATGTAAATCTCCTCCAAACCTTTCAAACCGGCCAGGACGTTTTCTCGTGAGCGCAGAATCTTCAGTTCGATCCGGTACTTGCTGGTCACCGGTTTGACGGCTTCAGTGATGCGGGGCGGGTCACAGGGATGAGCGAAAAGATGGGCGTCAAAGCGCAGGCGAATCCTGTGCAATGATTCGGACGGCGGCCTTTCCAGGCTCATGCCGGCTTGTTCGCTCCATGTTTTCAAGCCTTCGACTCTCCCTGCGGAGAAAAAAAAGCCGGCTGGCGAAACAATCTCGCTGCCGTAATGATACTTTCTGAAAAGGTTCAGGATCGGCCCGTTTACGGTAAGGCATGGCCCGCACGTGTCGAAGGGCCGGTTTTCTGTCAGGCACAGGATCACTTCCGGCATGCCTATATAGACTTCAAGGTTGTGGTTGGCCTTGCTGCTGTTGCAACATCGCAACATGGCAGGAAATCCGCAGAGGTCGCTGACATCCGTTTCATCCCATGTCTCACGGATAGACAGTCCCCTGATTTCGTTTGCCATGCCCGCTTTCGTTCCGAGCGATTCCTTGAGCGCGTCCAGGTTGCGCTTATTTAGCCCGGGTTTCCAGGAAAATTCCTCGACGGCTATGCCGTTGACTTTAAACCATGTCGCGGAAAGCTCCATGCTTTCGTGTACGGGTAACACGAACCGTCCCACTGGGCGCAAGACCATGGAGCAAGGCGGGAACTTCGGATCGGGGGTGGCAGTGTCGGTAACCATGAAATGGAACCCTCCCAAAAAAAGATTGGCAAGCAGGATCTGCAAAGAGGTCGCTGCAAAACCGGACAATGTAAATTTTGTTCCGATTTGATGGTAAAATCAATCTTTGTAATGGTAAAATTTTCAGTATTCTGCCGTGAGTGACGTATTTTAGTTATACCCAAAAGGTGCTGCCGCCTAGAAATTGAAGACTTTCGCTTCCGCAGCCAGGTCGATCAGGTGCGGCCCCCCGTCCAGAGCCATGTTGGCGTAGAATCGCGCTTCGTCCACGCCCCTGTTTCTCGCGCAGGGCGTGCAGATTCCAATTTCGATTTCCTCTTCGACAAGATAGGGCAGGTAGTCGCCCGGGCAGTCGCCGGTCAGGGTCTTCTGGCCCGTATCCCTGGACATGTCCGCCCAGAGCACTCCTCCGTCGATGAAGAACAGATTGACATGATGCCCTTTGGAGTGGGCGATGCGAGCGAACTGAAAGCAACGTGTCGCCGCCTCGTTGTCGTCCTTGCCGAGAATAAACAGGAATTTGGCCATTTCATCCTCCCGTGTTACGAATGCGCTTCACTAGAATGCTTTATTCGTAAAATCAATGCATTCTGAGAAGGACCTCTTGGAAAGTATGCGCGAATGCGTGCGTCGTTCTGTATCTTGGCCGCTCTTGGTCAATATTCCAGCTTTCCCTCTCTTGGAGAAATGTCAAAAAACGGATACGTGAATTTCATGTCCATGAACAGCCGCAATATGGAAAAAAAGCTGCCGTTTCGTCCGGTAGCCCTCGGCATTCCCGAGCGCCTTATGCCCGTGGTCCTCGATTGCGCGCGGCAGCTCGAAGACGATGGGGTGCGCGGCAAGGCCCTGCGCCGTCTTTTCGTCCGCCTGGCGCAGGATCCGAAGTCGTTCGCGGACCATCCGGTCCTGGGCGGACTGGCCGGGATGCTTGGCGGCGGGTCGCCGCCGGGCGCGGCCGTTTCCGGGGCGGAGGTTCCCTGGCGGGCCTGGGGCGAGGATCTCGATCCCAAGGCGGTGCAGCAGCTCCGTGACGGATGCGGCTTGCCGGTGGCCGTGAGCGGGGCGCTCATGCCCGACGCCCATGTCGGCTACGGCCTGCCCATTGGCGGCGTGCTGGCCGTGGCGGACGCGGTCATTCCCTACGGCGTCGGCATGGACATCGCCTGCCGGATGAAGATGAGCGTCTTCGCGGTGTCCCCGGACCTGGTCGACACGCACGGCGACGAGCTGGCGCGGGCCATCGAGCAGGAGACCTGTTTCGGTGTCGGCGGCCAGTTCAAGGTCCGCAAGGATCATGCGGTCATGCACGAGGACTGGAGTTTTTCTCCAGTGACGCGGCGGATGCGCGACACGGCCTGGGCCCAGCTCGGGACCAGTGGCTCGGGCAATCATTTCGTCGAGTGGGGCGTACTGGATGTGCCCGGGGCCATGCCGGGCCTGCCCGAAGGGACGTACCTGGCCCTCATGTCCCACAGCGGCAGCCGGGGCACGGGCGGGGAGGTGGCCAAGCACTACAGCGCGCTGGCCAGACGCCTGCATCCGGAGCTGCCGCGCGCCCTCGGACATCTGGCCTGGCTTGGGCTGGATACGGACGAAGGGCGCGAATACTGGGCCGCCATGGAGCTCATGGGCCGGTACAGCGCGGCGAGCCACGCCCTTATCCATGCCGCCGTGGCCGGGAGCCTGGGCTTGACGCCCATGCGCAGTATCGAGAACCACCACAATTTCGCCTGGCGAGAGATTCACGACGGACGTGAGGTCATCGTGCATCGCAAGGGCGCGACCCCGGCCGGTCGGGATGTATACGGGATCATTCCCGGCACCATGGTCGATCCGGCCTTTGTGGTCGAGGGCCTGGGCAATCCGATGTCCCTGTGCTCGGCGGCCCACGGCGCTGGCCGGGTCATGAACCGCAAGGAGGCCCTTGCGCGCTTTCGCAGGTCCGATCTGGAGCATGTCCTCAAGGAGCGCGGGGTACGACTCCTGTCCGGAGGGCTCGACGAAGTGCCCATGGCCTACAAGGACATACGGGAAGTCATGGCCGCGCAGGCCGATCTGGTGCGTATTCGCGGAACTTTTTTACCGCGCATCGTGAAAATGGCGAAATAAGGAGAAAGGCATGGCCCTTGTCGTTCAGAAATACGGAGGCAGCAGCGTGGCCACCCCGGACAAGATCCGTGATCTGGCGCGGCGTATCGTAGCCCGGCACGAGAGCGGGGACAAAGTGGTCGTTGTGGTCTCGGCCATGGGTAAGAGCACCGACGCGCTGGTCGGTCAGGCCCGGGAGCTGGCCCAAAACCCCGACCCGCGCGAAATGGACATGCTCGTCTCGGCCGGTGAGCGCATTTCCATCGCCATGATGAGCATCGCCATAAACGGCATCAGGCCAGGCCTGGCAGTGTCTTTCACCGGCTCGCAGATAGGGCTGATCACCGACTGCAATCACGGGGACGCCAGGGTTCTGGAGATAAAGGGCGATCGTCTGCGCGAGGCTCTGGATCAGGGCCGCGTGGTTGTCGTGGCTGGATTTCAGGGCGTGTCCACGGCCAGGGAGATCACCACCCTTGGCCGGGGCGGCTCGGACACCACGGCCGTGGCGGTGGCGGCGGCCCTTTCGGCCGACGTGTGCGAGATCTATTCGGATGTGGACGGGGTCTATACCTCGGACCCGCGTCTTGCGCCCTCGGCCCGTCGTTTGGACACCGTGGACTACGAGACCATGCTTGAGATGTCCGCCGCCGGGGCCAAGGTCTTGAAGGACGACGCCGTGGAGTATGCCCGCCGTCTGGGGGTGCGCATCGCCGCCGGGTCCAGCAGTTCCGGGCTCATCGGCACCATCGTTTCCAACGGAAATCTGAACCGCGATACCCTGCAGGCCATGGTCTATCATGACCGTCTGCGCTGGATCGCCTGTGAAGCGGGCGTGCCGTTGCCTCCGGACTGCCGGTTGTGCCAGTCCGTGGAGGGGCTGCGTGTCGTCATCGTGGACGAAAAAAATGCCGGAGCCCTGGAAGGTGTCCCGTGCGTGAGTCTGTCCCTCATCGGTTCGCGGGTGGCGGCGCAGCGCGACCGGATCAGCGCGGTGCTGGCTCGCCTGGAAGAGTCAGGGAACCGCGTGCTGGCCATCAGCAGCACGGCCACGAAGTATGAGATTTTTCTGGAAGACGCGGTGCCCCAGCCCGTGGTGGCCGCGATTCACGACATGCTTTTCGCGTAGAGCGTGGCGATGAGCGATGAAACCCCCGTGTCCGGAGATGGCGCGGGGGTTTTTTAGTTCCTAGTGGCAGATCCACAAGGTCGTGGATTCGAGTTGTTTGAGCAGGTTCATGCTGACCGAGCCCAAAAGGTGCTGGGTTCTGCTTTCTCCCCGTCCCGTGCGCCCCGTGGCCAGGACGCCATATGCACCATCCCGGGTCATGTTCAGGATGGTATCCGTGATGCTCGTGCATTTTACAATCTTCTGATGAATGCGACGTCCGGCAACGCCGTTTTCTTCGAGCATGCGCCGGGCCTGGGCCAAGGCGTCCTCCGGGACTGCCGGGGATGTGCCACAGTCAACGTGCAGCAAGGTTATCTCGTGTTCGGGGGCGTTGGCGAGCATGAAACCGACATGGTCGGCGCAGCGTAGGCTGGCGGGAGAGCCGTCAGTGCAGAGCAGCACGCTTGGGGCGGGTTTTTCGTTGTTGCGACAGATCCACAGTGGAATTTCCATGGGCGTGGTGAATATTTGTTTACTCACGCTTTCGTTGATAAGTTCTTCCAGACGGGACAAGCCCCTGCGGCCCAGTGCGATGGCGTCATAGATGCCGGCGATGCCTTCCTGAATGATGTCCTTGGCCGTGCCGAGCTGTTTGAAAGTGATTTTCTTGTGGATGTTGGCCCGGGGAAAATGCTTGTTCACAAGCAGTTCCTCGGCCCTGTCGAGGGCGGTCTGGGCCAGGCTTTTGGTCTGGGTTTCCCTGCGGGTCAGGTTTCCGTAATCTTGGATGATCTCCGCCTCCGTCAGTCCTGCCTTGGGATTCGGGGCGACGTAGAGGAGGGTCAACTGCGGATAGTCGGCGGTGGCAAAGAATCCGGCAACGAATCGTACGGCCTGCAGGGAGCTGAAGTCATCACTTACGGTCAACAGAATATGTCTGTCCATGTGGCTATCCTCGTGCGGTGGGTTTCAATATGTTGTGATGTAGAGCAAAGCACGGGGTCTTGCAATCGCGGAGGACTTTATTCGCTTCATTCCTGTGACGCTGCTCCGATCTGAACGACCGTCGTTTCATTGTCCGTGACGCTGAAGGGAGTCAGCCGGACCGTTACTCCGTTGTTTTCGCGTCGGGGTTCAAGCAGGATGTAGTCTCCGGGTTGCATGGCGCAGGACAGACCGTCCCGGGTTTTTTCCCAGGGCAGGTCGTCGAGGGTGCGCAGGAAGCCCTCATCGATTCCGGCCACGCCGAAATCCTGCAAGGGGCGCAAGTCCGTGCCTCCCGTGACGTGCAGCGCGCCACTGGCCGGCACGGCGGCCTGCATCTCCCAGAATTGCCAGTCAGCGCCGTCAAAATACTCCACGCCCTTGAAATCGACCGCGCAGCGGGCCGGAACGCCCATGGTGCGCAAGGCTGCCGCAGCCAGCACCGCCTTGTCCGAAGTCGAGGAACAAAAGCCGCCTGCAAGGGTTTGCCCTGGGGTCAGGGGCGGGCCGAAGAGGGTTGTCGGCAGGATGGGCAGGTCGTCGATGCGGGTCCGGATGGCCTGCATCTTTTTTTCGAGGGGCAGGCCAATGGATTTTTCGAGCCACGGAAACAACTGGGCGCGCCATGGTGACCATGGTTCAAGATGGAGCCTGGGGGAGAGCACGAAGCGGGTGAAGATCTCGTCGTCATAGGAGAGCTTGGCCTTGGCCGAAGCCTCCCTGGCAAAGGCCGCAAGTTCGATGTCGCGGGGCAGGCTGTCTGGTTCGGCTTGCAGCAGGTCCTTGTCGTCGAGGCCGGTCAGCATGGGCACGAGCCAGCGCGTGGACGGACCGGCGGGCTGATCCAGAAGACGCAGCCAGTGCGGGGTGTGCTCTCCCGAAAGGGCCAGACGTTCGCGGAGCGGCGCCGGCAGGTCGCGCAGAAATGGCTCCCAGCGCTGCTCGCGCTCTTTGCGCAGGCGTTTGAGCCTTGTGTTCGTCGAGATTTTGAAAGCGTTTTCAGCGGGGCCGGGATGGGAAAAGCGGATGGATTCGGGGAGCGGGCGGGGAGCGTCGGCCTGGAGCCGGACTCGCGTTTCGTCCATGTCCCGGGTGTCGAGCAGGGTCCAGGCGAGACCGCCGTCGGCCACGCAGGAAACAAAAAAGATCCCGGGGCCGAGGACGACCCTGGCCATGCCGCTGTCGTTGGTGACGGCCTTGGTCACGGGCCGTAGACCGCCCAGGGAATAGACGCAGAAGAACACGTCGCGGCCCGCATCGGGCTGGTCGTCGGCCAGGCGCACGCTGATCTGGACCGAGGTGCCCCGCGTGTAGGCAGAGGTATTGTCGATGAGAGCGAAGCCGGTACCCATGCGGTACACCGCCGGGTCCTGGGGCTGGCCAAAGACATACGCCACGACCTTGGCCATGCGTGGCGTCTCGGCCGCGAACCAGGTCTGATTCAGGGCGGAAAATTCAGTCCCGCTTTCCAGGAATTTCCAGCCGTCCCCGGTCCAGGCTTCGACCCAGGCATGGTTGCCGTCGGTATGCTGCCACCACGGAACCATGGCCTGGCGCACCGGCAGGCCCACGGCACGGGCCGCCGCCAGAAAGAGGATGTTCGTTTCCTCGCAGCGGCCATATCCGGCGTCGAGGATGGACATGACTCCAAGGTCGCGGCGGGAGGTGGGGCGGTATTGGGCCTTTTGCGCGCACCACTTGCCAACGCGCGCAAGCGCTTCCTCCATGCTTCCGGCCGTGGCGCACAGCGGGGCCAGTTCGGCGAAGAGCATGGCCCGGTGGGGTTGGAAGGGCTCCTGGCTGGCGCGGTGCGGCAGGACGTAGTGCAGGAAGGTGTCCCAGGGGACTGCTTTGCCCCAAGGCATGGCATCTCGCGCCAGGAATGCATAGTCCAGGTTTTCGCTCAGCGCATCGGTATCCATGGAAAGCCTGTCGGCCGGAGGCAGGTTGTCCAGCAGAAAGCGCGCGGCAAGGGATTTTTCCGGATCATCTAGATACATGTTCTCGAAGGCTTTTAGTTCGTGCGCGTTGGGGTTGGCGGCGTCCGGAATGGAGAACGAGGTCGTGAGGCCCGGTGCCGGTTGGCGACCGGCGCAGCCTCCGAGAATGACGAGCAGAACGAGGAGCTTGGCGAGGGTGGGGAGCTGTAAGGTGTTCATGAAGGACAATGTAGCGGTGGAACCGAGACCCTGTCCAGAACGGGCTTGCGGTCTTGGACCTGTATTTTTGTATGAACGGCGATACTTCGAGGAGGGAAAAGCGGCCTCCGGGCAGGTCCCCGGAGGCCGCTTCGGTTCAGGGTTCGGTACGTCCCAGCGGCAGCTTGGTGAAGCGTCCGCCGCTCAGGATCGGGTCGCTCTTGTAGCCGAGGGCCTTGAAGTCGATGTAATCGGTGACGCCGACCAGTTCCGCCACATCGCGGCCCTGGGAGAGCATCTTGCCAAAGTCGGTGCCGGATGCGGTCAGCATCTTGAAATCCACGTCGCGCCTGTCCTGATGGCATCGATCACAGGTTTTCTCTCCCTTTAGGCTCTCGTGGCACTGCACGCAGGACAGGGCCATCTCCTTGGGCATGACCTCGTGCTTGATGCCCCAGTACATGTTGGTACGTACCCAGGCGTATTCCCCGCTGTAGGGCAGCCCGGCCGCCTTCATGCCGTCCACGAAGGCCTTTTGCCAGTCGAGGTTTTTCCAGTAGGCGGATTTGTCGTCCGGCGATGTCGGGTAGAGGTGCGGAACCAGGAGATAGTTGTGCTTGGCGTCGGCGGGCTGAATCCCGTCCATGAGCTTGAAGGGGAAGATCTTGGACGAGGGATCCCGTATGCTGCCCACGGGAGCCGTGATGTTGGTCACGGGGAGGCTGCGGCGCTCTTCGGCGGACAGGTTGTCGCCGGGTGCGAAGCCCATGGCCTCGGGGGCGATGACGTCGCCCAGGAGCAGGCGCTCCATGTAGCCGTTGTACCATGCGTACACGGGTTTTTTGGCCTCCTTCCATTCGAAGCTGCCTTTCATCCAGTTGTAGTCCTCCATGCCATACTTGTCCTTGACTGGCTCGCGTGACTTGTCCCCGGCTTCGGACCAGTCCCACCAGGTCTTGGTGGCCTTGCATTTGGAGTAGACGGGTGAATGGCAGGTGTTGCAGGCCACCGCGTCGGTGTGCTTGTTAAGGTGGAAGTCGAGCATGCTGTCCCCGTAGTGGGGCTTGCTGGTGTGGCAGTCCTCGCAGGTGCGCGAGCCCTCGGCCACGGGCAGGGAGGTGCTGCGTCCCCGAATCTTGTGGTTCGCGGCCGCGTGGCAATCGGTGCAGGTGAAATCGTAGCCGCCCATGTGCACGTCGCAGTTGCGTTCGGGATAGCGCAGCACCGCGCACATGTCCGCGTGCTTGACCGCGTCCCCGCCGCCGCCCTGGAAATGGCAGTTGCCGCAGGTGTTGCGGTTGGTCTTGCCGACGTTCTCCGCCACGAACTTGAGGTCCACCTCAGGTGCGGGCATGCCCGCTGCGGGCGGGGATTTGTGGTAGCTGTCCGTGGCGTCGTGACAGACCAGGCAGTCGACCCTGGTCATGTCCGTGAAGTCGAAGGTCTCGTCCTTCCACCCGTATCCCGCGTGACAGGAGGTGCAGCGGGGCCAGTTGGAGGGCAGGGCGATGCAGAAGTTGTTCAGGGTGTCGGTGGCCTTGCCGCTCATGACCTTCTTCTGGCGTTCGACAGTGTAAGGCGACGGGCCTTTCCAAAGCCAGTGGGCGCTTTTTATCATGTCCTCGCCGGCTTTCTGATGGCAGCGCAGACATTCCTGCGTGACCTCCATGGGGGTCGGATCGTCGGGGAGCCTGACCAGATCCTTGTGGTCGGGGACGCGCTTGGCGTGACAGCCGACGCAGTTGATGGGGCCCTTGTTCATCTCTTCATGACACCCCATGCACTGTTGATGGTAGGCCGCCTTGAGGCCGATGCGTTCCGGGTGCGCGGGGTTGAAGGCTTCCTGATGGCAGGTGCGGCAGGCCACGGTCTCGGACAGCCTGTCGATGCCCGCGTCGGATCCTTCGGGGCTGGCGTGGTGGCACAGGGCGCAGTCCCCGCCAAGGCTGGCGGCGTGTTTGGAATGCATGAAGCGGGCCGGTCCGTAGAGGTTTTCAAAGGTGTTGACCAGCGGACTGTCCAGAATCATGTACGAGTATTTGATGTCGCCGACGCCCAGTCCCAGATTCTTGAATCTGATCTGGCGCAGCTTGGGGTCCTCGCTCTTGACCTTGGCCACGAATTCGCGTGGGGCCTTGGCGCGCTCCAGGGCGGCGGCGTGATCCGGCGCTTGCCAGTCCTCGGGCCTCGGGTTGCGAGGTGTGCGGATTTTCTCCACTGGCCCCAATGGTTTGCCCTGTTCCGGAGCCGTGACGGCCAAATCTGGCAGGATCACAGCCGCGATGATGATGACGGCCGCGCAGAGCATGGCCAGGGTGAGTCGTGCCCGTCTGGATGTTTTCATCGCGTCATCTCCTCGTGCTTGGGTGCGGACAGGACCGGCGCAAAGGTCACGAGCGTCCGGTACAGAAACATGATCGTCGCCACGGCTCCCGCCGTGACGAGAATTTCGCCGATGGACGGAAAATACGGGATTGTCCCGGTTTGCGGGGTGTAGGACACCAGAAAGACGTTGACCCGATTGAGCAGCACGCCGCCGACAATGAGCAGGGCGGCGAAGAAGAGCCCGCGCCGCGATCTGCGCACCGACGGGAACAGCAGGAGAGTCCAGGGCAGGATCACGCCAAGCCCCAGTTCGGCCAGGAAGCTGTTGGCCGCGAGGCTTCCTTCAAAGGCCAGGGACTGGGCTCCGCGATGCACAAGGTCCCAGAGCTTGAGCGACATGTACAGCCCCAGGGTGACGATGGTGAAGCGCGACAGCGGCGCCAGGACCTCCATCTCGCTTGAGAGCCCGAGGGACGTGGTGGCCAGGTTGGTTTCGACGATGACCATGGGATAGCCCACCGCGAAGGCCGAGAGTAGAAAGAGCAGGGGCAGGAAGGGCGTGTACCAGAGGGCGTGGATCTTGGTCGGGGCGATGACCATGAGCGTGCCGAGGCTCGACTGATGCATGCAGGACAGCACAACGCCAAGCACGATGAAAATCCACATGAAGGAGGAGAGCTTGCGATTGAACCAGTCCAGGATCCTGATCTTCGAGCCCCATTTTTCAGCCAGGATCGGGATCATCTCGATCCAGAGCACGCTTAGGTAGATCATGACGCACATGGCCACTTCGAAGAGGGCCGAATTGTAATTGTGGAAAAAGACGGGTTTCCAGATGGCCCAGGAACGCCCGATATCGACAAATACGGCGAAGGCGACGAAGGTGTAACCCAGGGCGGCGGTCAAGAGCGCGGGACGGGTCACGGCCTCGTAGGCATGGCGGCCGAAGATGTGGGCCAGGGCGGCGGTGGTGAACCCTCCGGCGGCCAGGGCCACGCCGGACGCGACGTCCATGCCGATCCAGATGCCCCAGGGGTTGGTGTTGGAGAGATTGGTGGCGTAGCCCAGGCCGAAGATGAAGCGGACCATGAGGGCCACGCCTCCGGCCAGCATGACTCCGAGCAGGACCAGGACGCCCGGGGACCAGAAGGGACGGTCGATGGGTCGAGGGTGATGCATGAGCTTACTCCTTGTCCGGATTTGATTTTTCGCCCGTGAGCATTTTCATGGTCAGGGCCAGCCCACCGAAGAGCAGGGCGGGGGACCAGAGGTAGCTGAAGAGGGCGTGCTGGATGGTTTCGCTGCGCCGGGGCAGGGGCTCCAGGGGGACGCCGGGGAAACCGAGTTTGGCGAAGGGGGTGCCCGCGATGTACATCCAGCTCGTGCCGCCGCCTTCATGTTCGCCGTAGATGTGCTTCTCGTAGCGGCTGGGGTCGTTTTCGATGCGCCCTCGGGCCAGATCCAGAAGCGTCGAGCGTTTGCCGAACGTTATGGCCTCGGTGGGACAGATGGAGGCGCATCCGGGATTCTTGCCCTCTTTGAGCCGGTCGAGACAGAAGGTGCATTTGCGCACCTGCGGGGTGAGAGGATCGTGGAAATCGTAGGCCGGAATCTCGAACGGGCAGGCGATCATGCAGTAGCGACAGCCGATGCACCGGTCCACATCGTAGTGCACCGTGCCATTCTCTTTTTTGGACAGCGCGCCGGTGACGCAGGCCGAAACACAGGCCGGATCCTGGCAGTGCATGCACTGCACCTTGACGAAGCTTGGCACAAGCTCGCCGCGTTCGCCGACAGGCCCCGGATAATAGCGGTTCACGACCGTGTAGGCTCCGGCCGTGGGGCGGCGCTTGGCGTCGAGCACGCGCATGTCCTCGAAGGAGCTCTCGGGCGCGGGCAGGTTGTTGACCTGGTTGCAGGCCAGCTCGCATTTGCGGCAGCCGATGCAGCGAGTCACGTCCACCAGACATCCGAGCGGATCGTCCGGGGCCTTGGATTCCCATGCATGGGCCGGAGCCGCGGCCATGGCGGCTATGCCCAGACCGGCTGATTTGAGAAATTGCCGACGAGCGATAGTCATGACATCCTCCTGTTTGGCAAAAGATGCTTCTTCGGGTTCCAGGGCGCGGGGGTTCTCTATTTTGATGAAAACTTATACCCAAGGTGCGGCCGAAGCGTCTTGACGGCCGTCAAGTTTCAGGAGGGAAATGCGTGGAAATCATTCGGGCCTTGGAAGAAATGAGCCTGTTGCAGGGCCTCTCCCCCCAGGAACTGGCCGGACTGGCGCGGGATGCGGTCTGGAAAACCTTTGCTCCCGGTGAGTTCGTGTTTCACCAGGGCGACGAGGCCAGGCGTTTTCATGTGCTGCATTCAGGCATGCTCAAACTTTTCCGCAGCACGGCCGAAGGGCGGGATCAGACGGTCTATCTGGTGGAACAGGGCGACCCTTTTTGCCTGTGCACGCTTTACGGGGCCAAGGTCCTGCCGGTCAGCGCCCTGACCATGACGGCCTGCGAGGTGATCGCCTTTTCCGGAGAGAGCATGGCGCGGCAGCTGCGCCTTTCGCCCCAGGTGCTGCTCAATATCGTGCTCGTGCTCAACACCCGCCTGATGCATTCATATCAAATGATCGAGGACCTGGCCTTGCGCAGCATCCATCAGCGCGTGGCGTCCTTTCTGCTGCATGCCGTACGGGTCCGGGGCGAGGCCGCCCCCCGTGTGACTCTCTCGGTCTCCCGGCAGGAGGTGGCCAAGATTCTGGGGACCACGCCGGAGACCATTTCCCGCGTCCTTGCGCGGTTGTGTCAGGATGGATTGATAGAGGCCCGGGGCCGGGAGATAGTTCTTCTGGACTATCAGGGCATGGTGGATGCGGCGGGCTAGGGCGCGGGTCGCTTCGGCGCGGGTGATGCGCCCGGAGCCCACGATTTTTTCCGGGCAAATCCTGGTGGACTCGTCTGGTCCCGGCGGATAAACAAAGGCGTTTCAAGAAGTTCGATCCCCATTTCTCTAGCATTCTGGAAGCTTGACTTGTCCACCAATCGAACCATCGCCAAGAACGCATCCATCGTTTCCGGCGCCACCATGCTGAGCCGGGTGCTCGGGCTCGTGCGTGATCTGATCATGGCCTACGCTCTGGGCGCGTCCGTGCTGGCCGACGCGTTTTTCGTGGCCTTTCGTGTCCCCAACCTGCTCCGCAGTCTTTTTGCCGAAGGCTCCCTGACCATGGCCTTCGTGCCCACCTTCGTCAAAATCCGGCAGAGCGAGGGCAACGAGGCGGCCTTTGTGCTGGCCAGGTCCATCCAGTTCTGGCTGCTGGTCATCCTCGGCCTGCTGACCGTTTTCGTACTGCTCTTCCCCAAGGCCGTGACCCTGCTCATCGCCTCGGGTTTCGCGGCCAAGCGGCCGGAGCTTTTCGAGCTGACCGCGAGCCTGGTCCAGATCTGCTTTCCCTACATCCTGTTCATCTCCGGAGTGGCCCTGTGCATGGGCATCCTGAACAGCATGGGGCATTTTCTCATCCCGGCCCTGGCTCCGTGCATTCTCAATATCGTGCTCATCAGCGCCAGCCTGCTGGCCATAAAAGTCGGCGGAAACGTGGCCGTGTATCTGGCCTGGGGCGTGCTTGTGGCCGGGGTCGGGCAGTGGCTTCTGCAGCAGCCCATCCTGCGCTCCAAGGGCTTTTCCTGGGTCGGGCCGGTGGAGCCGACGGGACCGGGCGTGCGGCGCATCGGCACGCTCATGCTGCCCACCATCCTGGGCTCGGCCGTGTACCAGATCAACATCCTGATCAGTACGGGCATGGCCTCCTTTCTGCCAGAGGGCTCCGTGTCGTACCTCTATTACGCGGACCGGCTCTTCCAGTTTCCCCTGGGCGTTTTCGGCGTGGCCGTGGGCGTGGCCACCCTGCCTTCGCTGTCCATCCTGGCCGCACCCGAGAAACGCACGGAGTTCCGCGAAACACTGGCCACCTCCCTGGGCCTGACCCTGTTCGTGAACCTGCCCGCCGCTGCGGGCCTGGCCGGATTGTCGCTGCCCCTGGTGGACCTGCTCTTCGGACGCGGGGAGTTTTCCTCGGCGGCGGTGCATGGCACGGCCATGGCCCTGCTTGGCTATGTGGTCGGGCTGCCCGCCTTTTCGAGCGTGCGCTCCCTGGCCTCGGCCTACTATGCCCTGGGCGACACCAAAACCCCGGTGCGCGTGGCCCTGGGCAGCCTGTGCGTTTTCGTGGTTGCCGGCTACACCGGCATGCAGGTGCTGGGGCACGTGGGCCTGGCCCTGGCCTCGTCCCTGTCGGCCTGGATCAACGTGGTGCTCCTTGGTTACCTGCTGCGGCGGCATTGCGGAGCCTGGTTCCGCGTGAATCGTGACATGGTCATCTCGTTTGCACTGAGTCTGGTCATGCTCGCCGGATGCTGGATGAGCACCCGGCTTGGCCCGCTCTGTCTGCTCTTCATTCCCGTCTGGGCGGCCCTGTACATGGGGGCGGCCCTGCTCCTGAACGTAAGCCAGGCGCGGCTTTTCGCCAACGTGCTGGGCAGGCGGGCATGGCGCAAAAGAGCCTGACTTGAACTGCGCGCGCTTTGACGTTAGGCTTGCCGCTTCCATTCACCACAGAAAAACCGACCAGTGAGGACCACATATGATCCGCATCAATGAAAACTATCTCAAGCTCAAAGCCTCCTACCTTTTTGCCGACATCTCCCGGCGGGTGACCGCTTTCCAGCAGGCCAATCCCGACAAGAAGATCATCCGTCTCGGCATCGGCGACGTGACCGAGCCCCTGCCCGAAGCGGTCGTGGCGGCCTTTCACAAGGGCGTGGACGAGATGGCCGACGCCGGAACATTTCGTGGCTATGGCCCGGAGCAGGGCTATGATTTTCTGCGCGACCTGATCGCAAAAGAGGATTTCCAGTCGCGCGGGGCGGACATCTCCGGAGACGAGATCTTTGTCAGCGACGGAGCCAAGTGTGATACCGGCAACATCCAGGAGCTTTTCGCCGGAGACATCCGTATCGCCATCCCCGATCCGGTCTATCCGGTCTACGTCGACACCAACGTCATGGCCGGGCGCACCGGGCAGAACGTGGCCGGCCGCTACGAAGGACTCGTCTACCTCGACGGCACCCGGGAAAACGGCTTCATTCCCGAACTGCCCGGTGAGCCCGTGGACCTCATCTATCTGTGTTACCCCAACAACCCCACCGGCGCGACCATCACCAGGGCCCAGCTCAAAGCCTGGGTGGATTATGCCCGCGAGAACAAGGCGCTCATCCTTTTTGATGCCGCCTACGAGGCCTTCATCCGCGATCCCGAGCTGCCCAGATCCATCTACGAGATCGAAGGCGCGCGCGAAGTGGCCATAGAGTTCCGCTCCCTGTCCAAGACTGCCGGATTCACGGGCACGCGCCTGGCCTTCACCGTGGTGCCGAAAACCTGCATGGCCTACGACGGCCAGGGGGGGGCGCACAGCCTGCACGCCATGTGGAACCGCCGCCACACCACCAAGTTCAACGGCGTGTCCTATCCGGTGCAAAGAGCCGCCGCTGCCGTCTATTCGCCCGAGGGCAAGGCGCAGTCCCGGGCGCTGGTGGATCACTACCTGAACAACGCGGCCATCATCCGCAAGGAAATGACCGCGCTTGGCTACGATTGCGTTGGCGGCGAGAATTCGCCCTATGTCTGGATCGACGGCAAGATGGGCTCATGGGACTTTTTCGACATGCTCTTAAACAAGGCCGCCGTGGTCTGCACTCCGGGCGCTGGCTTCGGCTCCTGCGGCGAAGGCTATATCCGCATCTCCGCCTTCAACAGCCTGGCCAACGTTCAGGAGGCCATGGAGCGGCTGCGCGCCGTCCTGAAATAGCATGACCACGACGGCCGAGGAACAGGCCCGGCGGAATTTTCCGCGCGGGCTCTCCCAGCCGGAGTCGGGTTTTCGTTTTTCCATGGACGCGCTGCTCCTGGCCGCCTTTGCCGGGCGGGAGCGGGTGCGTGGCCGGGTTCTGGACCTGGGGACCGGATGCGGGGTGGTGGGGCTTGGATTGGCCCTGAACCACCCCGATTTTTTTGGGATCGGCCTGGACCTGAATCCGGACATGCTGCGCCATGCACGCGAAAATGTCCGCCGTCTGGGTTTTGAGGAGCGTTTCGCCCTGCTTCGGGCCGACGCCTGCGGGCCGTGGGGCCTTGCACCTGAAAGCATGGATCTGGTGCTCTCGAATCCGCCGTACCGCGATCCCGGCCGGGGCCGGATCTGCCCGGACGAGAGCAAGACGCTGGCGCGCTTTGAGTACCGGGCCGGGCTTTCGGATTTTGTTCGGGCCGCCGGATATCTGGTGCGCAATCGCAAGAGTTGCGTCTTCATCCATCTGGCCGAAAGAATTGACGAGCTGCTGGATCTGCTGCGCGCCTCCCGGCTTCAGCCCAAGGAGGTGCTGTTCGTGCACCAGCGCCATGACAGCACGGCCCGGCTGGTGCTTGTGCGGGCCCTCAAGAACGGAGGGCCGGGCCTTGCGGTGCATCCTCCACTGATTCTGCACGAGGGCCTGGGCAGCCAGACGCGCCTGACCGCCTCGGCGCTGGCATTCTGCCCACGCCTGGCCTGTAACGCGGGCTCCGGAAACAGGAATTCCCGCACAAATGGCGGGAATTCGAAAAAGCCTTGATCCAGACGTAACCTGGAGCTTATTTGCTCATGCGGCCGATAATGAAGGAAATGAGAGCCGTGGCGAAAAGCAGGCCGAGGACGTAATCCGTGTCCAGGGCTGCCTGCAAGGTGTTGGTGATTTCGACGAAGGTGTCCTTGATGGGATAATGCTCTTCCATGGATGCTCCTGCCTGGATGCTCCTGCCGACATGAACGAGGCCCGTGAACGTGTCCATGGGCCCCGGGGTAATGGCGAGCGGATTTAGTTGAGGTTGTCCCGAACCCAGAAGGTCAGGTTGTATTTTTCGGTCAGTTCTTTCTGCAGTTCGTTCAGCGCGGACTTGTCCATGTCCATGATGCGGATAAAGACCTGGCGGAAGCCTTTCTCGACCTTGTCGTAGGAGGTCAGGATGGAGCTGATGCGGGCCTTGTGTCCGCGAACGCAGTCGAGCACTTCCTTCAGGCTGCCGCGTTCATCCGAGAGATTGAGGCCGATCTGGATGCCGCCATGGTAAACGCCGGTGATGCTCAGGAGCACGCTGTAGACCTCGTTCTGGGTCATGATGCCGACCAGTTCGTCCTTGTCGTTCAGCACGGGCAGGCCGGAAATTTTCTTGTCGTGCATGATGGCCGCGCACTTCACGACCGTGTCCGAATCCTTGATGGTTATGGGATTCGGGGTCATGATGTTTTTGACCTTGATCTCGGAGAGCAGGTAGTAGAGTTCGTGAACGTCAAGGGTCGTGGCCTTGGAAGGGGAGGCCTCCTTCACGTCGCGGTCGCTGAGCATTCCGAGCACCTTGCCCTTTTCATCGACCACGGGCAGACGGCGGATGCCTTTTTCCTTCATCAGCTTGGCAGCTCGCATCATGGAGGTTTCGGGGTCCACCGTGATAACGTCCTTGGTCATCCATTCCTTTATGATCATGTTATTTCTCCTTGGAGGCGGGTTGCCGCCCTTGATGAGGCAGTGTTGTTTTCAAGGCAATGAAAATTGCATGTAAGTTGTTCACGCGATAATATCTTTTCGGCATTCCGTCAAAGGCTCCGTGTCGAATTGCAGGCAACTTCGGCATAGATTTCGGGTCTTCGATGATTGAGGGCCGGGATGTTTCGACGTATGTCGGTCAGTTCGGCCAGGTCGATGCTGCCCAGGGTCAGCCCCTCGCGCATCTCGTCCGCCAGGGTGATTTCGCCGCCGGGTGTGACGAAGAGGGATCGTCCTCCAAAGGGGAAGGCTCCTTGGCTTCCGACCCGATTGGCGCCCAGGAGATAGCATTGGTTTTCAAGGGCCCGGGCTGTGCAGAGGGTCTGCCAGATGTCGATACGCGCCTTTGGCCAGGCCGAGGCCAGGAGCAGGGCCTGGCATCCGCCGAGCGCCTGCGCCCGGTAAAGTTCCGGAAAGCGCAGATCGTAGCACACGGAGAGGCCGAAACGGATTCCTTCGAAGTCGAAACAGACGATCTCGTCGCCGGGACTGAAGACCTCGGTTTCGTCGGCATCCGTGGCCGTGAAGAGATGGATTTTGCGGTACGTGGCCAGGATGTCGCCTTTCGGGCCGAAGGCCACCAGCGCGTTGGCCAGTCCGCCCGGACCGGGCAGGCACACGCCGCAGGCCAGGCAGAGTTCATGCTCCCGCGCCAGTCCCGAGAGTTCGTCCCGGACCCGGGGCCACCAGTCGTGGCCGGCAAGCGCGATGGCCGGCATGTCGTAGCCGAGGTCCGCTATTTCCGGAAAGAGCAGCAGGCGGCAGGACGCTTCGGCCCCCACCCGGACCGCGGCACGGATCTTGTCCAAATTGCCGCGCACATCTCCTGGAAATCCGGACAGTTGAACTGCGGCGATTTTCATGTGATACCCCCAGGCTGAACATGTCACGAATTGTGAGGAAACACATGCCCGAGTTGCATCTTGATTGTCCAGCCGGGATCGCCGGCGATATGTTCCTGGCGGCCATGGCCGATCTGGGAGTTGACCTGTCCCCCTTGGGCGCCGCCTTTGCCACGGCCGGAGTCGATGTCGAAATCACGGCCCGCGAAGCCCGGGACAAGGGCATACGCGGCAAGCGCATGCACATTGCCGCGCCCCATGCCCAGCCCCTGCGGCATCTGGCCGACCTGACGGCCATTGTGCGGGCCTTGCCTTTTTCGGAGAATGTCCGCTCACGCAGCGAGGCCGCCCTTGAACGCCTGGCCGAGGTCGAGGCGCGGGTGCATGGCTGCGCGGTGGCGGATGTGCATTTTCACGAGGTTGGAGCCGTGGACACGTTGGTCGACGTGGTCGGGGCCTTTTGGGCTCTGGAGACGCTTGGTGTGAGCCGCGTGACTTGCTCCCGCCTGCCCTGGTTTTCGGGCACGGTGCAGTGCGCGCATGGGCTCATGCCGTTGCCTGCCCCGGCAACGACAGTCCTTTTGCAGGGAAAGCCCGTGTATCCGACGGAGCTTGTCGGGGAACTGATCACGCCCACGGGGGCGCTGCTGCTGGACCGGATGGTCGACGAGTTCACGTCGGGTCCCTCTGGATGTCTTGAACGCTCAGGGCTTGGCCTTGGGACCATGGAGCTGCCCACGGTCAACGGCCTGCGCGTGCTGCTTCTGGCCGGGGACGGGCCGGGGCTGGAGCGGGTGACGGTGCTTGAGACCAATGTCGATCATCTCACGGGGGAGGAGATAGGCGGAGTTTTTGGAGCGTTGCTTGATGCCGGGGCGCTGGATGTGCTTTTTCTACCCGGTGTGATGAAGAAAAACCGGCCCGGGGGACTTTTGCAGGTGCTGTGCAGGCCCGGGGATCTGGCCCGCATCCGCGACCTGACCTTTGCCCAGACCATGACCCTGGGACTGCGTATGACCGAGACGACCCGCGCCGTGCTGCCGCGTGCCGCATCCAAGCGGCCCACGCCCTGGGGCGATGTGGACGCCAAGGACACCATCATGGAAGGGGAGCGTTACGCCCGTCCCGAATTTGAAGCCCTGCAGGCCCTGGCCAAACGCACGGGCCGATCCGTGGCCCAGTTGCGTTACCTCCTGGGCAACGACTGAATGGCGACCCTGCTTTTCCGGTCCGCGCGGTCCATCCGGTCCATTTTGGCCGTTGCTCCCGCCCGGATCAGTATCCCCGCCCGGTAAGCAGCCGATCCAGCTGGTTGGAAAATTCCTGCCGATCGCGGGCGCTAAGGGCCGAAGGTCCGCCGGTCATGACCCCGCTGCCGCGCATCTCGTCCAGAAAATCGCGCATGGTCAGTCGGCTGCGGATGTTGTCCGGCGTGAACATTTCGCCCCGTGGACTCAGGCCCAGTCCGCCTTTTTCGATGACCCCTGCAGCCAGCGGAATGTCGGTGGTGATGACCAGATCCCCGTCACGGGCCTGCTCGACGATGGCAAGGTCCGCCTTGTCGAATCCCGCGCCGACCTGCATGAAATCGATGAATTCGGATTTGGGCACGGGGAAGCGCGAATTGGCCACCAGGATGAGCCGTACCTTGCGCCGGTCGGCCGCACGGTAGAGGATGTCCTTGATCACTCTGGGGCAGGCGTCGGCGTCAACCCAGATGCGCGTGGGCGTATCGGTCATGGTATCAGCTCCCCTGGCCGTTGTGGGCGTCGGGCAGGTGGGCGCGCAGGAAGATGCCCGGTTCAAGTTCCGGGTGATCGCAATGCAGGAGCAGGCGCAGCCCGCTGTGCGCGGTGCTCAGGTGAAAGCCTTCCTCTTTTTCCACGCCATAGTCTCCGGAGGCCAGCAGCGGGCGGCGCAGTCCGGGGAGCACGATCTCAAGAGGGTCGCCGACCTGGAAGCGGCACTTGACGTCCATGAGCCACAGCCCAGGACGCACGGGTTCGATCAGTTTGGCGACGATATTCTTCTTGATATTTTTGGGCAGGGCGGGGCACAGGGTGATGCGCTCGGGGGTGAAGAATCCGGTCGAGAGCGGCCGCGTGCCGAGTTGCTGTAATTCTTCGAGGTACAGTGCGGGGCGAAACGCCCCCTGCTCCAGGTCGTTCAATGCCGTGCGGTAGATGTCCGTGACCTGGGCCAGGTAGGACGGCGTCTTCATGCGACCCTCAATTTTCAGGCTGTGAATGCCCACCTGCCGGAACCAGCGCAGGTACTTGATCAGGCACAGGTCCTGGGCGCCCATGATCTGCGAGTATTGCTCGTCCTCGCAAACCTCCCACATGTCATGGCCCGGGCGCAGGCGTTCTTCCAGGCGGACAGCCGTGATCTTGTAATCGAAGCGGCAGGGATGGGTGCACATGCCCAGGTTGCCCGAACGCTGGTTAAGATGCGCGGACAGCAGGCAGCGACCCGAGATGGCCATGCACATGGCTCCGTGCACGAACACCTCAAGCTCAAGATCCCGCACTTTTTGCGCCATGGCCCGGATGCGACCGGCGCCAAGTTCCCTGGCCACATTGACCCTGCGCACGCCCTGATCCCGCCAGAACATGGCCGAAGCGGAGTTTGACGTATTGGCCTGGGTGGAGAGGTGGATGGGAATGTGCGGAATTCTTTTTCGGGCCATGGCCACGATGCCGGGATCGGCGATGATGATGCCGTCCACGTTGCAGGCGTCGATCTCTTCCAGATACCGTTCCACGTCGCGCAGGTGTTCTTCCCAGGCCAGCAGGTTCAGCGTGAAATAGACCTTGGCTCCGTGACGGTGCGTCTCTTTGACCGCATTTTCAAGTTCAAGGAAGGAGAAGCCATCGCTTTTGGCGCGCAGGCTCAGAGACTGGCCGCCAAGATACACGGCGTCGGCGCCGTAGCGCAGGGCCGTGGCCAGTTTGTCCGGGCTGCCGACAGGGACGAGAAGTTCGGGGGATGGTGTCATGGGTTACGAGCAGGTTGGAAATTGAAAACCGAGTTTTTGCCGTGCTTCCTTCATGCGCCGCACCAGCTCGTAGGAGGGGCGCAGGCCGCCCTTGCCCCGGCCCAGGGCGATGCCTCGCTTGTTGTCGCCGTGAAAGTCCGAGCCCGCGCTCGGGAGCAGTTCCAGCTTGTTGCAAAGGCCCGCGTAGAAATTTGTCTGGGCCTGGGTGTGCATGGAATAGAAGACCTCCACGCCGTCGAGGCCGAAGTCCTTGAGCTCGCGCAGCACGTTCTCCACCTCGTCTTTTTCGAGCTTCAACGTGCAGGGATGAGCCAGGATGACCGTGGCCTGCTCGTCTTTTAAGAGCTCGATGGCCTCGCGGGGGCGGAGTTTTTCCTTGGGTGCGTAGCCCTTGGTACCCGGCCGCAGCCAGTTCAGGAACGCATCCTGGAAATTGATCGCGAAGCCTTTTTGCACCAGCAGTTGCGCGAAGTGGGGGCGACCTATGGAGCCGCCGGTGGTGATGTCTTCCAGTTCGGCGCGGGTGATGTCCACACCGTAGGCGTTCAGGTTGGCGATGATGTTTTCGTTGCGCGCCGTGCGCAGGTCGCCCAGGCGGCCTAAGGTGGCTTGCAGGCGCGGCGGGTGCTGAGGCAGCCAGAGACCCAGCAGATGCATGCTGCCACGTTCGAATTCAACGCTCAGTTCGCATCCCCCGATGACCTCCAGGCCGAGTTCGCGTCCTGCGGCGCAGGCTTCGGGCAGCCCCATGACCGTGTCATGGTCGGTCAGGGCGATGGCCTTGAGGCGTGCGGCAACGGCCGCAGCGACGAGCTCCGAAGGACTTAAAGTGCCATCGGACGCGGTGGAGTGAGTGTGAAGATCTATTTCCGGCATAAGCTCATGGGTACGGCAGGGGCCGGGGGATGACAAGGGTGTTTGCCAGGCCGGATCCGGCGACAAAAAAACGGCACGCGTTGAATTGCGCGTGCCGGGAATTCTCGACAGGGGGATTATTTGAAGCGGTAGGTGATTCTGCCGCGAGTCAGGTCATAGGGAGAAAGCTCCAGTTTGACTCTGTCACCGGGCAGGATGCGGATGTAGAACTTGCGCATCTTTCCTGAGATGTGTCCAAGCACCTGATGGCCATTTTCCAGACGAACCAGGAACATGGCATTGGGCATGGCTTCCTCGACGACACCTTCAACTTCGATAGACTCTTCCTTGGCCATATAAAACGGATACCTTCTCTGTTTACAGTAGTTTTTTGTTTAAAGACAGAGTTCCTTACCCGCTTGATTCACAAATGACAAGGGCGGATATCCCGTTGCAATGGACAACGCTACGCGCAGGGCGCGGGATGCGCCTTGTCCGAGGGGATTTTTTGGGGCTGGACTCGAAAGTGCGGGGAATATTTTTCCTCGAAAGATGAACAGGTTTGCGCTATGTGAAGGTACGAAACCTGCTTTGCTTCGCGCATGACACCTCTGTCCACAAGGATCGGTTCCCGTGGCTCCCAGGAAATCTCTCTCGAAACGTCTCTCCCTTTCTTTGGGACTTTTGAGCACGGTCATCATTCTTGCCGTTTCGACGCTGGTCTTCCTTTTTCTCTCGTGGCGGGTGGGCAACCAGATGCGTGAACGGGCCGAGAGCACCATCACATTTTTGGCTCAGGCGCTTGAAGCCCCGCTCTGGGCCCTTGACCGGGAAAGCGCGTCTGCGGTGGCAAAGGCCACGAGCATGGACGTGAACGTCGGTCTTCTGGAACTGCGGGATGCCCGTGGTGAAGAATGGTTTGCGCACAATACCGGCAAGGCGCTTTTCATCACTCGCGAGGCCGAGATCAGCCATGACGGACAGGTTATCGGGTTTATCCGCCTGGGTCTGGCGGATTCCGCCCGGCAAAGGACCCTGGTCGGCATCGGCCTGGCCGGCGGCGGCATAGCCCTGCTCGTCATTCTGGCCCAGTACTGCCTGGCCAAACGTCTTATGCGCCATTATTTCCAGACACCGTTCGCGGCCCTTGATTCCCTGGTGGGGGCCTTTGCGCGTGGAGAGTACACCCAGACCGATCCCGGCGCCCATTACACGGAGTTTGAACCGCTGGTACGTGCGTTTCTGGACATGGGGCGCACCATCGATCGGCAGGTAACCGCCCTGGCCGAGAGCGAGAGGAAATACCGGGTGATTTTCGATCATTCCCCCGTGGGGATCTTCCGCTCCACCCTGGACGGGGAACTGCTGGAGGGCAATGCCGCGCTGGGGGGCATGTTCGGCTACTCTTCTCGGGACGAATATCTGGCCTCCAGCGGACTTCGGGTCGATTCGGTCTATGCGGAACCTTCGTCTCGCGAGGCTTTTTTGCGGGCGCTCTTGGCCTCCGATGGCGCTTTGAGCATGGAGATGGAGTTCGTGCGCAAGGACGGTACGCATTTCGAGGGCGTGTTGACCGCATCGATTCAGGAGGACGCCCAAGGTCGGCCACTGTTCTTGAATGGCGTGGTCGAGGATGTCAGCGCCCGCAAGCAGGCCGAGCGGGAACTTGCCCAGGAGCGGATGCTGACCCAGGCCATCTTCGAGAGCGTACCAGGATTATTGTTTCTTTACGACAGCCATGGACGGCTCGTGCGCTGGAACAAGGCGCATGAAACGATGACGGGTTTCACGGCCGGGGAACTGCTGGGGCGCGACATTCTCGACTGGTTTGGCGGGCGGGAGCCTCATGCCTCCAATATCCGGGCCGCGCTTGAAAGGGGGCTTAAGGATGGCGTGTCGATGGTCGAGGCCGAGTTGCTCACCAAGGACGGGCGTGTCATTCCCTTCTATTTTTCGGGCGTGGGTCTGGTCATCGACGGCAGTACCTACCTGACCGGTATCGGCATTGACATAACGGATCGCAAGCAGGCGGAAGAGCGCTTGCGGCAGTCGGAGGAAAAATTTTCGCGTCTGTTCAGACTCTCGCCCGACGTCATCGTTCTCATGAACTTGTCCGAGGGACGGATCATCGACGTCAACGAGGCCTTCACCCGGCTGACAGGCTTCGCCCGCGACGAGGCCGTGGGCAAGACCGCCCTTGATCTGGGTCTCTATGCAAATCCGACCATGCGCGAGGTTGTTCGTCGACGCATGCAGCAGGGCGGACAGATCGACAACGTTGACTTTTCTCTCGGCTGCAAGGACGGAAAATCGGTTCCGTGCGTTCTTTCAAGTCAGCTTCTGACCGTTGGTGAAGAGGAATGCGTTCTGGCCGTGTTGCGTGATGTCACGGAGTTCAAGCATATGCAGGAGCTCATGATCCAGAGTGAAAAGATGATTTCCGTGGGCGGCATCGCGGCGGGCGTGGCCCATGAGATAAACAATCCGCTCGGCATCATCATGGTCAGCAGCCAGAACCTCGTGCAGAGAAGCAGGCCGGATTTTCCCAAGAACATCGAGGCGGCCCAAGGTATCGGCCTCGATATGGATCTGTTCGATCGGTATATGCGAACCCGTGGGCTCTACGATTTCATCCGCAATATCCAGGATGCTTCCGTGAGAGCCGCAGACATCATCCGGCACATGCTTGATTTCAGTCGTCGCAGCGAATCAAAGCGTAGCCTTTGCGATCTGCGCGCCGTCATCGAGCGGGCCATGCTGTTGGCGGGCAACGATTACGACCTGAAGAAAAGTTATGATTTCAAGCGGATAGAGATTGTGTGGGAGTGCGATGATAATTTTCCCGCCGTCAGGTGCACGGAGACCGAAATCGAGCAGGTGTTTTTGAACCTGCTGCGCAATGCGGCTCAGGCCATGGCTTCGGCCCGGCCGGAGGTCACAAGGCCGCGCATCGTGGTGCGCATGAAGACCGAGGGGGATCGCGTGGTTCTGGAAGTGGAGGACAACGGCCCGGGCATGCCGCCCGAAGTGCAGCGCCGGGCCTTCGAGCCGTTCTTCACCACAAAACCGCCGGGAGTGGGTACGGGGCTCGGCCTTTCCGTGTCCTACTTCATCATCACCCGCAGCCACGATGGCGGGATGCGTTTGGAGTCCCGTCCCGGCGAGGGCACGCGCTTCATCGTTGAACTCCCGGTCCTTGGGTCCGGCCGTGAAGAGGAGGGCGAGTGCATCCACGAATCATGATCATCGACGATGAGGAACACATCCGCTTTTCTCATGATTGAGGGCAATTCGTCATGTTCCGCAGAATGTCCGGTAATCGGCGTCAAGCGGAGCCGGATCGCGGTAGCGCGCGTGTTCGGGCCGGTCCTCGAAGGGAGTGGACAGGGCGTCCAGAAGCCCCTTCAGGGGCGCAAGGTCGTTTTTCAGGGTTGCCGCTTCCAGCGCTTCCTCCACGCGGCGGTTGCGCGGGATGACGGCCGGATTGTGCGCGCGCATGAGAATGCGCGACTCCTCGGGCGTCTCGCTCTGTCGCGCCAGCCGTGCTTCCCAGCGCTCACGCCAGCGCATGAAGCCGGTGTTGCGGAAGAATGAGCCATCCGGAGTCTCTTCCGTCAGCCCGCGCAACGTCAGGGTGTAATCCGCGCCGTCTTCCTGCATGAGCTTCAGCAGCTCCCGGGCCAGGGACGCGTCCTCGTCCTCGGCCGTGAACAGACCGAGCTTGGCCCGCATGCCTTCAATCCAGTGCCGCCTGAACATCTCCGGAAATTCCTCCAGGGTCTCCTGGGCCAGTATCGTGGCCTGTTCCTCGCGCTCATGTAGCAGCGGGAGCAGGGTTTCGGCCAGGCGGGTCAGGTTCCATTGGGCGATGGAGGGCTGGTTGCCGTAGGCATAGCGGCCGTCGCGATCGATGGAGCTGAACACGGTGGCCGGATCGTATGCGTCCATGAACGCGCATGGGCCGTAGTCGATGCTTTCTCCGCACAGGGCCATGTTGTCGGTGTTCATGACCCCGTGGATGAAGCCGACATGCAGCCAGCTGGTCACGAGTCGGGCCTGCCCCTCCATGACCGCGCGCAGCAGTTCCAAAAAGGGGTTCTTGGCCTCGGCAAGCTCCGGGTAATGGCGGCGCATGGTGTATTCGGCCAGGATGCGCAGATCGTCGGTCTTGTCGCGCGCCGCAAGGTATTCGAAGGTGCCCACGCGGATGTGGCTGCTCGCCACGCGGGTCAGGATGGCCCCGGCCTGGGTTGTTTCGCGGTGCACGGGTTCGCCGGTGGTGGCCACGGCGAGGCTGCGCGTGGTCGGGATTCCAAGGGCGTGCATGGCTTCGCTGATGATGTATTCGCGGAGCATGGGCCCAAGGGCGGCGCGCCCGTCGCCCCGGCGGGAAAAGGGGGTCTGGCCCGAGCCCTTGAGCTGGATGTCGAAGCGTTCGCCCCTCGCGGTGACATGTTCGCCGAGAAGAATGGCGCGGCCGTCGCCGAGCATGGTGAAATGTCCGAACTGATGTCCCGCGTAGGCCTGGGCAATGGGATCCGCGCCTGCGGGGAGGCTGTTTCCGGTAAAAACGGCGGCCCCTTCCGGACCGTCGAGACTGTCCGCATCAAGGCCCAGGGACGCCGCCAGTTCGCGATTCAGGAGGGCAAGTTCCGGTTTTTTTACCACAACGGGCTTTTGGCGCACGAAAAGCGATTCGGGCAGACGGGTGTAGCTATTGTCGAAATTCCAGCCTTGTCCGGTGAATGGATTTTGATCTTGAGAAGACATGGCGCTCCAGTGGGTTTGGATGCAAAAAAGGGATACTCTTGATAGTGATTACTGTTTTTGGAGTCGAACGGCAATGATGGCATGGAGATACCAATCGGCAGGATTTCCGAGAGATCGCTTTGGGGAAGTCAGGGTGCGGGCGGAAAGGGCCTGGAGGATGGCAGGGAGGGCCCAAGCCGGTTCGCCGGCCATGGGGTTGAATGTGCCTGCGCCATTGGCGCGGCGATGCTTTTTCCTTTATGATTATAAGATGTGTGTCGTTCTAGTCGAAGCAGAATTCGAGGGTAAATTTTCCAGCCTGACAGGAGAAGGGGATGGCGATGGCCCGCGCCGAGGTCCGGTATGATATGGAGTGGTTGTCTCCCATGATGACCGACGGTGTGGATCCTTGAAGTTTCAGGCCCATGTTCACCAATCCGACCCGTGCATGGCCGGAGATCATGTTCGTGATCTCGCCCATGGCGTCCTGCACGTCCTGTACGACATCCTCGATGGCGTCGCCGAGCATTTGCCTGACTATGTAAACGGCCGTGTTTTTATCGAAAGAGATGCAGAAAGTCCCTTTTTTGTCGCCGGTGATGCCGATCAAGGCCGAAACACAGCCGCAGGCAATCTTGTCTTTTTTCACATAGGGCGGACCGGCCACGACCTCAAGGGCCGCAGCGGCGGAGAGCACATGCTTGGTTGCGCTTATGAAGGGCTTGGCCAGATCGGGGCTCATTGAACACTCCTGGGATGGTTTGAGAATAGAAAGTGCTTTTTTGCAGGATGCATCACGTTCTATTTCAACCACAGACTCTTTTTCAATTTTGTGCAAAAACAGGTGATGCAGTTTTTAAATCTAAAGTCTTAATATTGGCGAATGTCAATAGATCTCCTTGTAAGACATTTGAAGTGTGACACGTCGACTCGCGATGCAGGTGGAGTTCTTGTCATACGTCGGCTTGGCGCGTTGTGAAATTCTCCGAAGTTTGCATGTTGCCGAATTGAATGCAGAACCATGGAGCGTATTTTTCGTGGTTGGGATCTTGTGACCCACTCGTTCGCCAGGAGCGTTCAAGCCGGATGTTGGCCATGGCGTCCTTGTCGTACGCAGGGGCGTTCACGTTTGAAACCGGTTTGACTATCAAGCCTCAAGCACTGTAGGAAAGGGTTACTTTCCTTCCTGCGTGCTCGGTCCGACAGGTGTCGACTCTGTGCCTGGGCATGCCTGGGTGTGTTTGGGCATGCTTGGGCATGCCGGTAGGTCGCGGAGCTTGTGAACATCATTTCATGGAGGCTTGAGGCATGAATCGACAAAAATGGTTTTTCAACACGCGCGTGTGCTGGCCGATTCTGGTCGCTTATCTCTTTATCGCGTTCGTTCCTTCCAACGCCGATGCCTTTCTGGCGCAAAGCCGCCTGTCTTCTGGCGAGATCGTGTCCGAGCGCGGCGCCGACATCGCTTCCATCCAGAGCGCCCTGGAGAACAAGGTCGTGACGCAGCGGCTGGCGGACTACGGCCTGACTCCGGAAGAGGTGGATGCGAAGCTCGGTTCGCTCTCCGACGAGCAGCTGCACCAGCTGGCCGGTCTCTCCGGCGACGTGGGCGGTGGCGTTCTCGGGGCGGTCATCGCGGTCCTGCTGGTCATTTTGCTGGTCGTGCTCATCCTGCACATAAGCGACAAGCGCATTGTCATCAGCTAGGGCGCTTTGCCCGCTGGTCCTGATCCTGGTGTTCTCCTGTGCGGGGTGCTTGCAGCGTCCCGCCTTTCAGCCGGTTCAGGACTCTTTTCCCCGCGCGGTGCGCCTTCAGGTGCCTTTCGTTCCCCAGACCCAGGTCAATGATTGCGGGCCGGCGGCCCTGGCCTCGGTGCTGGCTTTTCACGGCAGGCACGTTGCCCTGGATGAAGTGACGCGCCGCGTCTTCACCCCGGGCCTTGAGCGCTCGCTGCTTCCCGACATGGAGAACCATGCCCGTTCGCTGGGTTTCACGACCCGATCCGGGCGCGGCGACCTGGACATGGTCCGCGCCATGATCGACTCTGGAGGGCCGGTCATCCTCATGCTCGACATGGGCACGAAGATGTTCAGCCAGGGGCATTACGTGGTCGTCTATGGATACGATCACGATCCCGGCGGGCTGTTCATGCACGTGGGAACCAGCGGGGACATGTTTCTGCCCAATCGCGACCTGCTCGACCGCTGGGAACGCATGAACCGACTATATCTGTTTCTGGAGTGAACCGTGCGCCTTGCCTGCTGTCTTGTCTTTTGCATTGCCTTTGCCCTGGCTGGCTGCGCCACGCCACGGATAGTCGTGCTCTCCGATCCGCTGGATGCCAGGGAACACAATGATCTCGGAGCCTCCTACGAGACCTCCGGGGAACTTGATCTGGCCCTCAGGGCCTACGAAACCGCCGCCGCCAAGGACCGCTCCTGGGATCAGCCGCTCATCAATCTGGGCAACGTGCATGCGGCCCTCGGTGACTGGGCGCAGGCCGCGGCCAGCTACCGACAGGCCATGAAACGAAATCCTGAAAATCCCGAGGCCATGAACAATCTGGCCTTTGCCCAGACAAATCTGGGACAGGAGCGGGACGCTCTGAAATGGTCCGCCAAGGCTCTAAAGATCGAGCCCGGTAACGTGCTTTTCAAGAGCACCCGGGCGCTGGCCCTGTCCCGAACTGGCGAGAAAGCCGAGGCATTGAGACTTTTGGACGAGGCCCTGCGGGATTTGCCGGGCGAGAACCCGCTGCGCGAAGAAATAATCGCCCTGCGCGACCAGATAGCAGGGGCCGCACCTTGAAAGATCCCGCCGTTGACCTTGGGTTTGGAACCGACTAAGCACCACGACAGAAGTTGGGGGTGGCTCGCATGAGCCTGAGATTATACCCTTTGAACCTGATCTGGATAATTCCAGCGTAGGAAAACGAAAAAACATGGTGACGCTCGTGCGGCCGTTTTCCTTTGCTGGAAAACGGCTTTTTTCATTGTGCGCCCGGCAGGGCGCACCCACTTGGAGGTGAAAGTCCTCTGCGCACCCGACAGGGGGAAGCGTTAGCCGGACGGCAAGGGTGTCCATCGCGAGGTGGAATCTGAAGGAAGCCGCA